>Ga0207908_1000089_pt1 | contig 40940 bp, 30 predicted proteins | sample MalvirmetagMSP81_FD_184224 | JGI IMG/M metagenome (GOLD analysis project Ga0207908, IMG submission 184224) | Marine viral communities from the Deep Pacific Ocean - MSP-81 (SPAdes) | ecosystem: Environmental > Aquatic > Marine > Oceanic | place: Pacific Ocean | collected 2011-04-18
CTCGATCTTTGATTCCATCGAAGACGCCAAGCGCGAACAGGCCGCCCGCGAGCGCGGTCGCATCGAGGCCGAGCAGGCACAGGATCAGGAGTAACGGCCAATGATTCACCCGATACTGAAAATGGGCGACCCGCGCCTGCTGGAAGTGGCCCAGCCGGTCACTGCCTTCAACACGCCCGAACTGGATGCGCTGATCAATGACCTGATCGACACCATGCGCGCCGCCAACGGCGCCGGGCTGGCCGCGCCGCAAATTGGCGTGCCGCTGAGGGTGGTGATTTTCGGCTTCGACCACAACCCGCGTTACCCCGATGCCGAGGCCGTCCCCTTCACCGTGCTCTGCAACCCGACGCTGACGCCCCTGGGCCAAGACATGGAAGACGGCTGGGAAGGCTGCCTCAGCGTGCCGGGCCTGCGCGGTCTGGTGCCGCGATTTTCACGGCTGCACTACACCGGCCTTGACGCCCAAGGCGCGATCATCGACCGCAAGGTGACGGGCTTTCACGCCCGCGTGGTGCAGCACGAATGCGATCACCTCGACGGTGTGCTCTACCCCCGCCGCATCCGCGACATGCGTCAGTTCGGATTTATCGACACCCTGCCGTCCGCCATCGCCCCGGCAACACCGGACGAATGACCGGCACGCCCGATGGCGTGGATGCGGAGGTCAGGTAAAACGCCAGACACCGGCGCAAGACCACAGCACGGCCACCGGACCAATCCCGGCTGAAAGAACCTGGCTGACCCGGCAGGGCATGGCATGGCAGGGACACTTGTGTTCAATGCACCCGATCCAGAGGGCTCACCACGCCGCGTCCACCCCGGATCAGCACATGCGTATAGATCATCGTGGTACTGACGTCGGAGTGACCCAGAAGCTCCTGCACGGTACGGATGTCGTAGCCGCCCTCGATCAGATGCGTGGCAAAACAATGGCGCAGCACGTGTGGTGACACCGGCTTGGCAATATCAGCCGTCTTCGCCGCCGCCCGCACCGCCCGCTGTACCTGTTGCTCGTTGATATGGTGCCGGCGCTGTGCGCCCGAACGCGGATCGGTCGAAAGGGCAGAGGCCACAAACACATATTGCCAGCCCCACTCCCGCGGCGCGCCAGGATACTTTCCACACGTAGCGACGTCCCCACGAAATCTTGGTAACTCCATTGGCTGTGGCGGTTCATGGGGGATTCTTGGCCGTAGGGCCAGAAGTGGTCGCTACAAAAAAATGATTTACAACTCTTCGAGTTGAGGTAAGAATGCAAATCATGCCTTTCCATTCAGGACACCTTTCGATAAATAAATGCTGAAGTCGGTTGCGAAGCTTCCAGTGACGAAGGTCGGTCTGATGATCGAGATTCGATATTTAGCACCCCTTTTAGTGTTTCGAGACCCGACGCTCCTCCGAACTAGGAGCGCTTCAGTTCTCTACTTTCCGCGACTATAGGTTGGTGACGAACGGCTCAGATGTCGGAATGGGAGAGTATGTTTTCAAGTTGGGGCGTGTTCTTGGTTCGATGCCGGTGGCAGTCATGGGTAAAACCGAAAATATTTTTGATCATCCGTTCCTGCTGCTCAAATTTGTTGCGGACTCAAAAGTCATGCCAAGGCATGGACGTTTCATCGAGAAAGCTCCCCGTAGGTTTCCAATCAATAATCCAATAACTTGTTCCGGTGGGGCTTTGGCGCATGATCGTTGGTTCATATAAATATTTAATAAGTTATCGGCAGCAATCAAACATAAAATGGCAATCAATTATCATGCGCAAAAAAATATTTAAAATGCTTGCATCTCCCTTGCCGACGATGATTGTCTTTGTCGGTTTTTTTATGATGGGTTGTGCATCAACTCCGAAAATCAACGTCGCCGACCTAGCGCGCAGCATCGAGTCGTGTAAAAGTGCTTCATATTTTCATGAAATAGTTGGGAGATGTTATTTGTCAGCTTTTTATAGAGATGCCGATCTTGACCAAACAGATCCTGGTGTTGTTTATTCTCGAAATAAGTATAACAATGCACTAGATAGCGGAAATGCTGACGAAAGATTGATTAAAGCTGTTGTAAGACGTGACACAGACAGAGTGAAAAAAGCCCTTGCTGAAGGCGGAGACCCAAATGCTGAAGTCCCATTGCGAGGTCTTTTCCATAAACGCGACGTACCGCTCGACTCAGATCTGGTGGGAAGGCCCGTGTGGGTCGCCGGTAAACTTGAGATATTGAATATTTTAGTTGATGCAGGGGCAAAATTGGATGAAGCTCACAAAAATATGTGCTCCAAGAGCGTCTGTAAAGTTGGCTTGTTTCACCACTATATAGATAGTAATCCAGAGGCTATAGACTACCTGCTCAATAATGGTTACAAAGTGACGCTATCCGACTACAACGGCTCTCTACAGGCGGCTGGAGCGTCAGGGAGTCAGGAAGCAAAATATTTTGCTGAAATAGTGAAAAGAAACGCAAGCCGGGAGGTGTTGGAGGAATATGCTGCTCAAGAAGCAAGATACGCGGCTGTCAGAGCGAAAAGTGAAGAATTAGAGATTGAAAGGAAAAGAGCGAATGAGCTACAGTTTCAAAAAATTGCCGAGGAGAGAGCGTCTCAGGATGCAGAGAGAATAAGAGTTTTAAAGGGGCGGCTCGGCACAAAAGTTTGCAAACGCAATTATATGAAAATTGTTACTTACGAGCCCTATCTTAGATGGGGCGAGGTTGTCAAGAGAGAAACTCCGTTAATACAGGCAGAAATCCAGGCAAGGATCAATCGACAGTCTGACGATGGTGTTAATTCTGAACTTCAGCTGATCGGCGTTGGCTCTTACGATCCTAGAATGCCGTCGGTTATTAATGAAGTTATCATTGCCGAAGAAAGACTTGTTACTAACACAGGAATGTTATTTTGGGACTCAACGAAATTTTGGGTTCCTTGTTAATTATTGACCTATGGAATGGGCGGGAGTGCTAGTGGGGTTCAGAGAATGACGTCACAGACAATAGGGGACAGACCACGGTATTATGCTCGGTCTGAGTTTCAGCGGACTGAGCCGACATGCCAAGGCGAGCGCGCGTCACCCTGCCGAACGTCCCCCTTCACATCATCCAGCGCGGAAACAACCGGCAGGCGTGCTTCCATGCCGACGAAGACTACCGGGCCTATCTGAATTGGCTGGCGGAGTATGCCCGGGAAGGCGATTGCGCCATCCACGCCTACGTGCTGATGACCAACCACGTCCACCTGCTACTGACGCCGCATGGCACTGGCTCCGCGGGTAATCTCATGAAACGCTTGGGGCAGCGCTATGTGCAGTACGTAAACCGCACCTATCGTAGGACCGGGACGTTGTGGGAAGGACGCTTTCGCTCCTGTCTCACTCAGGAAGAAGACTACGTCCTGACATGCCACCGATACATCGAACTCAACCCGATCCGGGCCGACCTGGTCGGACATCCCGCCGAGTATCGCTGGTCAAGTTACCGGGCCAATGCGCAGGGCGAGGCAAGCGGGTTATTGACACCCCATCCGACCTACACCGCACTTGGAACAAGCGCCGCAGAGCGTCAAGCCGCTTACCGGGAGTTGTTCCGGTTTGAGCTTGATCCTGGTCGGGTTGACGAAATTCGCCAGGCGACCAACGGCAACTACGCGCTGGGCAGCCCGTTATTCAAATCCCAGGTTGAAGCGGCCCTCGGGCGACGGGTGACACCGGGGAAATCAGGGCGCCCAAGGAAGAAGATCGACGCGTCGGAATCCGGCGATCTGTTCTAAGCCCCATGGCCGCCAAAAACCGTGGTCTGTCCCCTATTTTGAGTTCCCATGCTACCCGAACAAGTGACCATCAACCCGGTGACTCCCGAGCAGATCGAAGCCGGAGAATCCGTTGCCGTGAACTTCCCAATACCCACTTCCGTTCGTCAGAAAAATGAGTTAATTCTCAATTGATTGTTCAAAACAGGTTGCCACGTTCCGGCTTGCACCATTGAGGCGGCGGTCATTGCGGCGCTGCCGTTCGCCTTTGTAACCCATCGTCGTTTCTTTGCGAACGTCGGGCGCGCGCATGCGGGGGCCTGGGATGCTCAGAAAGCATTCAGCCCGGTGAGATTGCGTCCGATGACAAGTTTCTGGATCTCGGTGGTGCCGTCGGGGATCGGCATGACCTTGGCGTTTCGGAAATGCCGCTCAACAGGGAACTCCTTGGTGATGCCGTTGCCACCATGGATCTGTACGGCTTTTCCGGCGATGTCGACCGCCATTTCCGTGGCGTACCATTTTGCCATCGAGGTCTGCGTGTCGCAGCGAACGCCCATGGCCAGAAGCTGTAGCCCGCGCTGGCACAGCAGCCGTGCGGCGTCCAGGTGCGTTGCCATGTCAGCAAGATAGCCCTGGATCAACTGGTGGCCACCAATCGGCTTGCCGTGCTGTTCACGCTCCTGCGCATACTTGACCGCACATTCCAGGGCCGCCTGAGCAATTCCAACGCTGGTCAGTCCAACAAAGACCCGCGCGCTTTCGAACAGCTTGAGTGTCTGGAATAGACCCCCGCCCGCCTTGCCAAGGACGTGTGCCGGGGTCGTTTCGGCTCGATCGAAGAACAACTCGCAGGTCGAGGCCCCGACGAGCCCCATTTTGCGCAGTTCCCGGCTTTCATAGCCGCCCCGATCGCGGTCGACCATGACCATGGAGATGTCGCCGTCCAGATTGCAGACAACGATGGCGCAATCAGATTGCGCGCCGTTGGAGATCCACAGTTTCTGCCCGCTGACGAAGATCTTGTCGCCCTCGCGTTGCGCGCGTGTCTTGATCTCGCGCACGTTTGAGCCGACCGAAGGTTCGGAAATACACGTGGCGCAAATGCGTTCACTGCGCAGCAGCGGTCGCAGGTAGGCGTCCTTTTGCGCTTCATTGCCCAGCAGATTGATCGCGAATACCGCGTGGCTCTGGATCAGCACTGCAATCGCCAGATCCGCCCAGACGCGCGCCAGCTCCTCGAAAAGGATGCCATAGGTCATGTGGTCGATCCCCGCGCCGCCGTCCTGTTCGGGAATCAGGCCGCTGATCAGTCCGAAATCTTCGACCCTGGCGAACAAGCCTTTCAGTGTGTCCGCATCTGGCGGGTGGCCTTGCCCTTCGTATTTCTCCACCAGAGGTGTGAATTCCGCCTCTGCCATCTTGCGGAAGTTTTCGAGCAGCGCGCGCTGATCATCGGTGTAGAGTGCCTGTGCGGCGGCGATTACCTGTTCCATGGCCTGTCCCGGTCTGTCCCGTGTTTCAGCGACCCAAAATGATGACGCAGGCCGAGGCTTCCTCGATGCCGTGCAGCCCGCCACCGTTTTCTGCGATGGCATTTCGCGCGCCCTCGACCTGGCGAGCACCCGCCTCGCCACGCAGTTGCGTGACCAGTTCAAAAACCTGCCCGATTCCGGTGGCCCCCACCGGGTGGCCCTTGGATTCCAACCCGCCGGACGTGTTCACGGGGATGCGCCCCCCAATCTTGGTCTCGCCTCGCAGGCTGGCCGGGCCGCCGTCGCCGAACGCGACAAAGCCGAGGTTCTCAATCTGGATCACCTCACCCACGGCGGTGGCATCGTGCACCTCGGCCAGTGACATGTCCTCGGGGCCGACCCCGGCCTGCTCGTAGGCCTGAAGAGCGGCCAGTCGGGTCAGGTGATTCTTGTAGTCCTCTGGCGCGCGGTCGGTACCGGACCTCAAGATTGCCGCCTTGACCTTGATCGCGCGCGTGGCATCGAGCCCCAAGCGCTTGAGCCCTGCGCCGGTGCACAGCAGCGCCGCCGCCGCACCGTCAGAAATCGGTGCGCACATCGGCAGGGTGAGCGGGTAGGTGATGGGCGGCGCGGCCAGCACTTGGGCGATGCTCATGGTGTCGCGGTATTGCGCCAAGGGGTTATGCACTGAATGCGCGTGGTTCTTGGCGGCAACGGCGGCGAATTGTTCCTGCGTGGTGCCAAAGGTCTTCATGTGCAGCCGCGCAAACCCGGCATAGACATCCATGAACACGCTGTAGGGCTTAGGGGATTTCGATCCTTCCGGCTCCTCCACCCCGGCGCCCAGGTCTGCCAGGCGCCGCGCGACCGCTTCGCTGTTGCTGACATCCCAGCCGCTGTTGAAAGCCGAGAACATCCGGTCACGATCGGCCGAATACATCTTCTCTGCCCCCACCGCCAGACAAACCTCGCCGTTGCCCGCCTTGAGAAAATCCACTGCGAGCTTGAACGCTGTGGACGCGCTGGCGCAGGCGTTTTCGACATTCACCACCGGGATCCCCTGGATGCCCATCTCGCGCAGTGCGATCTCGCCGCGGATCATGTGCTGCCCCTCCATGTGGCCCTGAACCGCATTGGAGAAGAACGCACCGTCGATGCGCTCTACGCTGAGCCCGGCATCCGAAAGGGCGCCAGTGACGGCTTCGCGGGTCATGTCCTTGATGGATTTGTCCGGGGCTTTTCCGAACGGCGTCATGCCGACCCCAACGACGTATATGTCCTGCATCTTTCTCCTCCCGACTTCAATAGCCGCGAAATTGCGGCTTGCGCTTTTCTATAAAGGCTGTCAGCCCTTCTCGCATGTCCCAAGACCGCATATGGGCGCGTAAGTGAAGCATTTCTTCGGCCAGCGCGGCGGCTTCGTCCACGTCCAAGGAACGATTGGCGACGGTTTTCATGCGGCGCAATACTGCGGGACTCTTGTCCGAGAGCGCGTTGGTAACAGCCTGCACCGCCTCGCGCAGTGTATCGTCGGCAACGACCTCATTCACCAACCCCCAGTCCATCATCTGCTGCGCAGAGACATTTTTCCCAGAGAACAACAGGTATTTTGCGCGGGTCAGTCCGATCCGACGTGGCAGGATAGCCGCGCCTCCGGCGCCGGGAAAAACCCCGAAATTGGAATGCGCGTCGCCAAACTGCGCGCTTTCGGCGGCAAAGACCAGATCGCAGGCCATCACCATTTCGAGGCCTCCGGCCATGGCGAGCCCGTTGACAGCAGCGACAACGGGCTTGGGGCCGTGGCGCATCAATCCAAACGTGTGCTCGACGAGATCAAGCAGGTCGGGATCACCGGGCTCATGTTTGGCGCCAGCCACTTCTTTGAGATCTGCGCCCGCACAGAACGCCCGACCAGAACCGGTCAGAACGATCGCGCGGACGCCATCGTCGGCGACCGCCGCCTCAAGCGCCGTTGTCATCTCGCGCAGCATGTGCATTGACATGGCGTTCAATTGCCCGGGCCGCCGGAAGGTGATCCATTCGGTTCGGTCGACGCGCTCCACCGACAAGGTCTGGGGGGCTTGGGTCACTGCACTCTCCTGTCCATGATCAATCCCAACTCAACGCGCCACCCGTCTGATACTCGGTCACCCGGGTCTCGAAGAAGTTTTTCTCCTTCTTGAGGTCCATCACTTCGCTCATCCAGGGGAAGGGGTTTTCCGCCGCCGGGTAGAGGGCGGCGATGCCGATCTGGGCGCAGCGGCGGTTGGCGATGAATTTCATGTACTCGTTGAACATGCTGGCATTCAGGCCGAGCACGCCACGGGGCATGGTGTCGTGGGCGTATTTGATTTCCAGTTCGGTGGCTTCGCGGATCATGCCGGCGATCTCTTTCTGAAATTCGGGCGTCCACAGGTGGGGGTTTTCCACCTTGATCTGGTTGATGACGTCGATGCCGAAGTTCATGTGCATGGACTCGTCGCGCATGATGTATTGGATCTGTTCGCTGGTGCCGACCATTTTGTTGCGGCGGCCGAAGCTGAGCAGTTGCACGAAGCCGACGTAGAAGAAGATGCCTTCGAACACCACGTAGAACGCGATGAGGTCGCGCAGCAGGCGCTGGTCGTTTTCGGGCGTGCCGGTATGGAAGGTCTGGTCGGCCAGGCTCTGGGTGTAGGGCAGGCTCCACGCGGCCTTGTCGTGAATGGACGGCACTTCGCGGTACATGTTGAAGACTTCGGCTTCGTCCAGGCCCAGGCTTTCGATGCAGTACTGGTAGGCGTGGGTGTGGATGGCCTCTTCAAACGCCTGGCGCAGCAGGTACTGGCGGCACTCGGGGTTGGTGAGGTGGCGGTACACGGCCAGCACGAGGTTGTTGGCGACCAGTGAGTCGGCGGTGCTGAAGAAGCCCAGTGAGCGCTTGATGATCATGCGCTCGTCGTCGGTGAGGCCATTCGGGTCTTGCCAGAGCGCGATGTCGGCGCTCATGTTCACTTCTTGCGGCATCCAGTGGTTGTTGCAGGCGCTCAGGTATTTGTCCCAGGCCCACTTGTACTTGAAGGGCACGAGCTGGTTGAGGTCGGCGCGGCAGTTGATGATTTTCTTGTCGTCGACCTGGATGCGGCGGGCGCCCATCTGCACGTCTTCAAGGCCGGTGGCGCCGGCCACGTCGGGGGCGGCGGCCATGACCGGCACCTTGTGGGCCGCAGCGGTGGGTGTGGCCGGCTGCGCGCGGGGGGCCGTCGGGGTGGCGGGGGTGTCGTCCCAGTCAAGCATGGTGTGTTCCTTATTTGAAGCTAGTTTTGTTAACGAATGAGGGGGCAGTTCGCGCTTCGGCGGCTTTTGCCTGCGGGCGACCCCACGCTGAGGCGTGGGGCCCGCGCCCGGTGGCAAAAGCCGCTACTGGCACGCCTCACAGTCAGGATCAAGAATCGAGCAGACCTTGGCGCTGCCGATGTCGCTGGCCGGGGCCATGACCACGGCGGGCGGCGGGGTGGCGGCGGGCTGGGCCGAGACCGCTCCGGCGCCGCCGCTGGCGCCCTGACCCACGCTGTTGAGCCGGCCATCGCTGATGGTGGACTTTTCGCTGTGCGTGGCGCCCATGGTGCGGAGGTAGTAGGTGGTCTTCAGACCCGACACCCAGGCGTGCTTGTACAACTCATCCAGCTTCTTGCCGTTGGGCTGGCTCATGTACAGGTTGAGGCTCTGGGCTTGGTCGATCCATTTCTGGCGACGGCTGCCGGCATCGACCAGGCGCTTGGCGTCGATTTCGAACGCGCACTTGTAGAGCGCCTTGATCTCGGCTGGCACGCGGTCAATCGGCTGCACCGAGCCGTCGTAGTACTTGAGGTCGTGGGCCATCACTTCATCCCACAGATCCAGCGCCTTCAGCTCGTTCACCAGGTACTCGTTGACCACGGTGAACTCGCCCGACAGGTTCGATTTGACGTACAGGTTCTGGTACGTGGGCTCGATGGACTGGCTCACGCCGGTGATGTTGGCGATGGTGGCGGTGGGGGCGATGGCCATGGTGTTGGAGTTGCGCATGCCCACGGTCTTGACCTGCTCGCGCAGGGCGTCCCAGTCGAACCGGCCGGACTGTGATTCGTCCTGCGTCAGGTACTGGCCGCGGCTTTCGCGCAGCAGGCGAATGCTGTCGATGGGCAGAATGCCCTGGCTCCACAGCGAGCCCTCGAAGCTGGGGTACTTGCCGCGCTCGGCCGCCAGACCGCTGCTGGCCGCGATGGCGAAGTAGCTGATCGCCTCCATGGACTGATCGGCAAACTGGATGGCCGCGTCGCTTTCATAGGGCAGGCGCAGTTTGTAGAGCGCGTCGTTGAAGCCCATGAGGCCCATGCCCACCGGGCGATGCCGCAGGTTGGAGTTGCGCGCCGTGGCCACCGAGTAGTAGTTGTACTCGATGACGTTATCGAGCATGCGCATGGCGGTGGTGACGGTCTTTTCCAGCTTTTCCAGGTTCAGCACGCCGTTTTCGATGTGGCGCGGCAGGTTCACCGAGCCCAGGTTGCACACGGCAATTTCCGAACCGGCCTTGGTGTTCAGGGTGATTTCGGTGCACAGGTTGGATGAGTGCACCACGCCCACGTGCTGCTGCGGGCTGCGCAGGTTGCAGGGGTCTTTGAAGGTCACCCAGGGGTGGCCGGTTTCGAACAGCATCGACAGCATCTTGCGCCACAGCTGCACCGCCGGAAGGCGCTTGAAGTTCTTGATGCGGCCCTCGTCGGCCAGCTTTTCGTACTGGGCGTAACGTGCCTCGAAGGCGCTGCCGATCAGGTCGTGCAGGTCGGGCGTTTCTTCGGGGCTGAACAGGGTCCAGGGGCCGTCTTCCATGACGCGCTTCATGAACAGGTCGGGCACCCAGTTGGCAGTGTTCATGTCGTGGGTGCGGCGGCGGTCGTCGCCGGTGTTCTTGCGCAGTTCGAGGAACTCCTCGATGTCGCGGTGCCAGGTTTCCAGATACCCGCAGACCGCGCCCTTGCGCTTGCCGCCCTGGTTCACCGCCACGGCAGTGTCGTTGGCCACTTTCAGGAACGGCACCACGCCGTTGGACTTGCCATTGGTGCCCTTGATGTAGCCCCCCATGCCGCGCACCGAGGTCCAGTCATTGCCCAGGCCGCCGGCAAATTTGGAGAGCAGGGCGTTGTCCTTGATGGCGCCGAAGATGCCGTCAAGATCGTCCGGCACCTGGGTCAGGTAGCAGCTTGAAAGCTGCGGGCGCAGGGTGCCACTGTTGAACAGGGTGGGCGTGCTGCTCATGAAGTCGAAGGACGACAGCAACTGGTAGAACTCGATGGCGCGGGCTTCGCGCTCCACTTCGTTCATGGCCAGGCCCATGGCCACGCGCATGAAGAACGCCTGCGGCAATTCGAAGCGGATCTTGTTGCTGTGGATGAAGTACCGGTCGTACAGGGTCTGCAGGCCGAGATAGTCGAACTGTGCGTCACGGTCGGCCAGCAGCGCCTTGCCCAGCGCGTCGAGGTCGTAGAGGGCGAGCTTGGGGTCCAGCAGCTCCAGGTCCACGGCCTTGTGGATGAAGGCGCGGAAATACTCGGGGTAGGCCGGCTTCATTTCCTCGAAGGTGGGGCGGCTGTCCGGCAGGTCGAGAAACTTGCAGGCTTCGTGACGCATGGCGTCCAGCAGCAGCCGCGCCGAGGCGTAGGTGTAATTGGGCTCTTTCTCGATGCGGGCGCGGGCGGCCAGCGTCAGCGCCTGGCTGAGTTCGGCCTCGCTGATGCCGTCGTACAGATCGCGCAGCGCTGCGGTGACCACTTCTTCCACGTCGGTACCGGACAGACCCGCGCAGGCTTCCGACACCACGGTGCGGATGCGTTCAACGTTGAGCGGCACCACGGCGCCGTCATCACGCTTGACGTGAATCTGCGGGCCGGCCGCCACCGGGGCGGCGTGGCTGGCGGCTTCGGCGGCGCGCTTCCTGGCCTGCTCGTCGCGGTAGATGACGTAGGCGCGGGCCACCTTGTGTTCGCCGGCACGCATCAGGCCGAGTTCGACCTGGTCCTGAATGTCTTCAATGTGCAGGGTGCCGCCGCCGCTCAGGTGGCGGGTGAGGGCCTGCACCACCTGCTCGGTGACCTGCTTGACGGTTTCACGCACCCGCGCGCTGGCGGCGGCGGCGCCGCCTTCCACGGCGAGAAAGGCCTTGGTGACGGCGATGTTGATCTTGCTGGCATCAAAGCCGGTGACCTTGCCGTTGCGGCGAATCACGCGGATGGCGCCGGGCGCGGTGGCCGCGACATCGAGCGCGCTGCCCGTGGCCTGGGGCGGCCGCTGGCCGCTGGTAGTGTTGCTCGAAATAACGTTGGCAGTGTTCATGCCGTTCCCCTGATAGGTGGTGCTTGAATGATGAGGTCGGGGCGGCGGGATCGGCCGCGCGACCGGGCCATGACTATACCCATACACGCCAGGTGTAAACCACCCAGAAACCACAATATCTGGTGTTTATTTCACGCTTGACCCCCTACATGCTGTGTCCAGGCTGAGGCCAATGTTCTGCATTTCCTGTGGATAAGCGGTGCTTTCCTGCACAGGCCTCAGGTTTTCAAGCACTTAACGGGATGGCTTTCCCTCACAATGCCGTCCCCCCGGAAACGACGCCCCGCAGTCCTGACATCTGATGCCGCTGCTCCCAAGACCTGACGCCGAGGCTCGCCTCGTGAAGCTGCGCACCCTCCTGCATGACACGGTGATGGTGCTGGCGGACTGCGAGGGTGATCAGCGGCTGTCACAACTGCGCAAACTGGTCGGCTTGTTGCGTCCCACCCGGCGCGAAGCGGAGCGGCCGGCCCTGCGCCTGGCGCAATTGACGCTGGTGCTGCGCACCGACAGCGATGCCCGGCGGGCGCTGCGCGCTGCGCTGCTGGCGCTGCTGGCAGAGAAGCACAGCGTGCACCTGTTTTCCGACGCGGGGGTGTTGTCGAGCGAGGGGTTCTCGTCGTCATTGTCACGCCGCATCTGGCATCGAGTGCTGCCCGACGTGGTCAACACCGATTACCTCAAGGACGTGCTGGGCCAGTTGTTCGATCGCCATGACGACCACGTGTGGATGGCCGCCGCCGGCGAAGACACCTGGCTCGACCTGGTCCGCGCCATCGACATCGACCACGGCGCGCGGCACGACAAGGGCAAGCTGGCCCTGCAGATTGTCTCGGCCATCGAGGTGCTGAGTTACCGCATCACCTCCATCGGTCTGGAGCCGGAGCTGGTGCGCAATTACCCGGCCATCGAGCGCCACGAATCGCCCTTCCTGACGCAGAACGCCGAGGTGCGCAGCTTCGTCGACGAGTGGCGCCGCGCCGCCACCGACAAGCGCGATCCGCAGCTCGACAGTCGCCAGATCGACGTGCTGCTGGAGCAGTGCACCGAGATCATCAGCAAGATTCGCCGCCAGGCGCGCAAGACCGGCGCCAGCGTCAGCCTCACCTATCAACTGGTGCGGCTGGAGCAGAGCATTGATCGCTTCCGCCAGCTGATGCGGCTGCTGGAAGCGCCGCCGGCCGAGCGCAACCCGCTGGCCGTGGCGCTGTTCTTCGAACTGGTGATTGCCGAGAACCGCCGCTACAGCCTCGGCGACCTGTTTTCGCAGAACATCGAGCTGCTCGCCCAGCGCGTCACCGGCAGCGCCGGGCGCATGGGCGAGAAATACATCGCCAACTCACGCACCGAATTCTGGGCATTGCTGCGCGGTGCGCTGGGTGCCGGCTTCTTCATTGCGCTCATGGCCGGCACCAAGTTGCTGTTCAATTTTGATCCGCACCCGCCCATCGTCACCGCCTTCGTCAACAGCATGATCTACGGCCTGGGCTTCGTGCTGATCTATCTGGTGGGGTTCACGGTGGCGACCAAACAGCCGGCGATGACCGCCGCGACCATCGCCGCCAGCATTCGCAGCACCGAAGAACAGCCCGACCGTCTCGAAGGGCTCGCCAACCTGGTGGTGGCCACCCTGCGCAGCCAGGTCATCGCCATCATCGGCAACCTGATCCTGGCGTTTGTCACCGCCGCACTGGTGGGCTACCTGATCTGGACCTACGGCCACGCGCATTTCCTGCCCACCGCCAAGGCCGAGCACCTGCTCGAAGAGCTGGACCCGTTCCGCAGTGCGGCCATCGCCCACGCGGCAATTGCCGGCATCTGCCTGTTCTTCTCGGGCCTGATCTCGGGTTACTTCGACAATCGTGCCGCCTACACGCGCATTCCCGAGCGCATCGCCCAACGGCCCAGGCTGCGGCGCTGGCTGGGCAAGGACCGGGCGCGGGCGCTGGGCGATTACATCGGTCATCACCTGGGCGGCATCGCCGGCAATTTTTTCTTCGGCTGCATGCTGGGATCGATGGGCACCCTGGGGTACATCCTCGGGCTGCCGCTCGACATTCGCCACATCGCCTTCGCCGCCGCCAACTACGCCTATGCGCTGGTGAGCCTGGACTGGGCCGTCCTCGGCCCGGTGGCGGTGTGGTCGGGCCTGGGGGTGCTGGTGATCGGCGCGACCAATCTGGCCATCAGCTTCGGCCTGGCCCTGTTCGTGGCCATGCGCGCCCAGCGGGTCAAGTTCACCGAGGGCCGACGGCTGGCGTGGCTGCTGATGGGCCGCTTCCTGCGCCAGCCGCACCGCTTCATCTGGCCGCCGAAGCACCAGGACACCGACATCAGCGAGGTCATCGACACCGTTGCCCACCGCGCCATCGGCTCCCAGCGCCCCGGCGGGGCCTGACCGGGCCTGCGGCGACGGCAAGTTGGCCCCTACAATCGGCCGACGACGGGACACAGGATCGCGGCCATCTACCAGAAACATTGCCCAGGCTGCTTCGCGGACAAGGCGGGCGCCGCCGTGTGCGCCATCTGCGGCTACGACGAATCGCAGCCGCGCGCGTCCATGTTTCTGCGCCACGGCGTCATCCTCGATGGCAAATACCGCGTAGGCCGCGTGCTCGGGCGACCTGGCGGCTTCGGCATCACCTACCTGGCGTGGGACATTCCCCTGCAGCAACGGGTGGCGATCAAGGAATATCTACCGCGCGCGCTGGCCAATCGCGACACCGACACCTTGACCGTCAGCGTGCATACCGCCGACGAACGGGCAACCTTCGAGGCCGGCCGCGAGCAGTTTCTGCGCGAGGCACGCATCGTCGCCGGGCTCGATCACCCCAACATCGTTCGCGTGCGGGGTTATTTCAACGCCAACGGCACGGCGTATCTGGTGATGGACTATTACGAGGGCATCAGCGTCGGTGACTACCTCGCCACCGTGAGCCCGACCATGGAGCCGGCGCTGGCGGTGGGCATCATCGAGCCGGTGCTCGAAGGCCTGGCGTACGTCCACCAGCACGGCGTGGTGCATCGCGACATCAAACCCCACAACCTGTATCTGGCCGCCGCGGGCAAGCCCATCCTGCTCGACTTCGGCGCCGCCCGACGGGCGGTGGGCGATGTCGCGCACAGCCTGTCGGTGGTGCTGAGCGAGGGCTACGCGCCGCTGGAGCAATACCAGCGCCGCGCCGAACAAGGCCCCCAGACCGACGTTTACGGGCTGGCGGCCACGCTGCTGCGCATGATGACCGGGCAGGCACCGCCCATGGCGCTGGACCGGCTCGACGACGATGCCCTGGACGGCCCCGGATGGGCCGCCTTGCCGGCCGCCCTGCAGGCCGTGCTGCGTCGCGCGCTGGCAGTCAATGCGGCCGACCGACATCCCACGGCCGAGGCGCTGCTCAGTGACCTGCGTGCCTGGCGGGCCACGGTTGCGCCGCCCGGGCCGGCAGACGCCGCAGCACCATCGGCGCCGCGGCCCGGCCTCGCAACACCACCGCCCCAGCCGCAGCCGCAGCCCGCGGGTCACGCGCACCATGCCTCGACTCGGGGCAAGGCCCTGCGGCCAGGGCCGTGGATGCTGGGGTTGGTGACCGTGATTCTGCTGCTGGGCTGGGCGGCCCGTTCACAATTTTCGGCCTCGGCGCCGGGCGACCCGGCCTTGTCAGACGCACGGGCCGCCGAGGCGGCTGAGGCGGCTGACACAGCCCCGAGCGCGCCGGCGCCGGGGCCGACGCCCGCGACCGAGCGCGACGGCACTGGCGCGACCAGCCCCCCGATCCGCACCGAGCTGAGCCGGAACGCCTTGATCGATCTGCCGATGATCCGCATCCCGGCACAGAACCTGAGCCTGGGCGGCGCCGACGGCCTGGCCGCCACACCGGTCCGGCTGGACGCCTACGACATCTCGGCCCATGAGGTCACAGTTGAGGCCTTCGCCCAGTTTGTCGCCGACCAGCAGTACGACAACCCCAACTGGGACCGCTATCCCTGCGATGGCGTCTGGCAGGGCGATTGGTCATCGCGCGCGGTGGCCACCACCCAGCGGGTGCCGGTGGCCTGCGTCAACGTGGAAGACGCGCGTGCCTACGCCGCGTGGCGCAGCGCGGTCAGCGGCGATCACTATCGCCTGCCCACCGAGGCCGAGTGGGAGGCCGCCGCCCGCGCCGGTCGCCGCAGCGCCTACTGGTGGGGCGACTCCCTCGACGCCGGCCGCGCCAACTGCGCCGGCTGCCCGCCCTTCACCTCGCGGGCCGCCAACGTGGGGCGCTATCCCGCCAACCCGCTGGGCCTCTACGACACCGCCGGCAACGTGCGCGAATGGACCTGCTCGGCGGCCGCCGACGACCGTGTTCGCCACACGTGCAGTGACGCAGATCTGGCCACCCTCAAACTGCGCTTCGTGGTGCGCGGCGGGTCCTGGCACCAGCCCGCGTCGGCCCTGCGCAGCAGCGCGCGCGATCAACTGGAACCCCTGCGCCGCGACCACCACACCGGCTTCAGGCTGGTACGCCAGCCCCTTCAGCCCTAGAGCATTTTTGATTTAAGAACAGGGCGGATTCAAACCCGAAGTGCAACACCTTGGTTTCAGTGGCCGTGGGGTTAAGTCCGACAGGCTGCTAGAGACTCGATATCGTCACGTCTATCCGCAAACGACGCCGGGCCGCCAGCGCACGACCATTGTGGCAATCGGTCGCGGCCCCGGAATTCACTGGCCGATCAGGATCAGCTTGCCGGTCTGCGGATCGCGGTAGACCTGGCCGACGCTCTCCAGCCCGCTGCCGTCCTGGCCCTTGAGGCTGTCCGGCAGGCTCGGCAGTTCTCGCCCGCGTTCCACCGGCTGCGGCTGTCGCTGCGCCTCGAGCCGCTGCAGGAGGTCGGTCTGCGCCACCAGGGCGGCGATCAGGCCGCAGGCGAACACCAGCACCACGTCGACCAGGTTGGCCAGCGGCCCAAGCGGATCGTCGTCGCCCTCGGCAAAACGACTAGAGCGCCAGCGCCGGCTCATCGGCCTGCTCCCCGGCCTCGGCGGCCTCGCGTCGATCCAACAGTTCGTCGTACCAGCGCCGGCGCAGGCGGCCGAGGCCGAAGCCGATCATCCCGGCGAGCAGGCCGAACACCGTGGTGTCGAAGGCCACCCGCATGGCCACGCTGAGAATCTGCACATTGCCCTCGCCGAGCGCGGCCAGCCCCGGGCCGAGCGGGATCAGCGTGCCCATCAGGCCGAGCATCGGGCCGATCCGGGCAATCAGGTCGGCGCGCTCCAGGCGCTTGCGCGCACGCCGCTCGATTTCCGCCAACGGCAAGCGCTGCCAGCGCGCCAGGCCGCCGCAGCGTTCGCCGACCGCCACCCCGCAATCCCATACCGCCAGCGTCAACAGGCCGAACAGGCCGAGGGTCACCGGCTGCAGCAACCAGCCGACCAACAGGTGCAGCCAGGTGAATAATTGACTGTCGAACATGCTTAGTGCCCTCCACGGGGATGATGACCACGGCCACGGCCGCGCCGGATGCCCAGGCCCAGCAGGCTGGCCAGCAGCAGGATGCCCAGCCAGAGTTGCCGATCCGGCGCCTGCCTGGCGTCCTCTGCGCTGTCTGCCGCAGCCGCTTCGGCGGCGGCCGATGGTGCCTGGATTTCGCTGACGGTGCTTGGCGCCTGCTGCGGTCGGGCCTGGATCTGCGCCGCCTGCAGGCGTTGTTGCAGGGCCGCGCGCAACTCGTCCGGCAGTTGCGGCAGCAGCCACTGCAACATCGGGTGGTCCGGGCGGGTATGGCCGCTGCCCGGCAGGCCGTGCTCGACCACCAGGCGGGCGAACTGCTCGCCGAGCTGCTGCACTGTGGCCTGGTCGGCCTGCCAGAACTCCTTGTGGATCGCCACCAGCATGATCGCCAGCATGTTGCTCTTCACATGGACGTTGTGCCCCTGCTCGAGGAAGCGGTCGAGGCCGATCCCGTAGCGGTCGTCGACATACACCGCCTTGACCTCCTCCCAGGCGCTGTCCTGGATGATCTCCGGGTTGGTCACCTGCCAACCCCAGAGGTATTCGAGGAACTCGCTGCCCATGGTCCGCGCACCGGCGTAGTCGTGCTGCATCAGCGCGCCGATCCAGGCCGGGTTGAGGAAGCGCCCGCGCAATTCGCCGAGCAGCGCCTGCTGCAAGGGCTCCAGGCGCACGCGGGTGGGGTCGTTGTGCCAGCTCACGTAGTTCTCCGGGGCGGTGCCGGCGACCTGTTCCACCGCCAGGCTCAAGCCGCCCAGGTAGTCGAAGGCATCGTTGTTGTCCAGCAGGCCGTAGAGGTTGCTGGAGCGCCCGAGGTAGGTGCGACGGACCTGCTTGAGGTTGTCGCGAAACACCTCCTGCACCGGCTCGCCCTGGTGACCCAGGCCGTAGGCATGGCCCATGCGCGCGACATAGGCCTGGGCCAACTCGCCGCGCTGCTGCCAGCTGCCGGAGCGCTCCACCAGGTTGTTGATGCCAGCGCCGTAAGCCCCCGGCGCCACGCCGAACAGGCGCAATGCCGCCAGCTCGCCGGCCTGCTCGGCGCCGAGCCCGGCATCCAGCCGGCGCGCCGCATCTTCCACCCAGTGCGCGGCGACCCGGTTGGCCGCCAGGCTCTCCAAGCCACCCGTGGCCTGCTCGCCCAGCGGCGCCAGGGCCGCAGCCAGGGCCGGACGCAGCGCCGGGTAGTCGCGGCGGATGGTATCGCCGGCGCCGTCCAGGGCCAGCAGCACGGCGCGCTCGAGCAGCGCCAGCTGGTCGGCGTAGAGATCGCGGAACAGCCCGGAGGTGGTGAACACCAGGTCGCGGCGCTGTTCGTCCGCCGCCAGCGCCCGGCGCTGCAGGCCCTGGACGATGCCGCGGCCGTTCCATTGCGGCTCGACGCCGAGCAGCTCGAGACCGAAAGCGATCATCGCGCCCTCGTCGCGTACCGTGTCCGAGGCCCAGAGGATCACCGCCTCGCGGCCGTCCGCAGCGATCGGCCGCTGGCGCGCTTGCACTGCCATCTCGCGGCCGATACCCCAGCCGATGCGACTGGGCAGCAGGCTGCTGTCGAGGGCGTGAAAGTTGCGCCCGGTGGGCAGCGCTTCCGGGGTGCGGATCGGGTCGTTGCCCTTGCCCGGGGCGACGAAGCCGCCGTCCAGGGCATGCAGCAGCGCATTCATCTCGGCGGCCGGCGAGTCGATCAGCGCTTGGCGGTGCTGCGCCTGAGCGGTGCCCATGGAGGTCAGCAGGGTGTCCACCGCCTCTGGCTGCCAGGGCTTGCCGAACACGTGCAGGCCCATGGGCATGAAGCGTTCCTGGATATTGGTCAGGTAGTGACCGACCTCGTGCACCAGCAGGTCGTCGTCGACCTGCTCGAAGCCGATACCGCGCACGGCCAGGACCTCGGCCATCGACTCGCGCAGCTCCGCCTCCAGCCCGGAGCTGCCGACCAGGCGCTTGATCTCGGCGATGGTCGCACGGCGCGCCGGCCCTTCGCCCTGACCGGCGCCGGCCTCGAAGCTCTCGATCAGCTGGCGCAGCTTGAGCAGGTCGTCGTACAGCGGCGTGGCCACCAGCGGCGGGGTCAGGTGATCGATCATCACCGCCAGGCCGCGGCGCTTGGCCTGGATGCCCTCGCCGACCCCGTCGACGATGTACGGGTAGATGCTCGGCAGGTCGCCGAGGATCTGGGTCGGGTAGTCCTCGTCGCTCAGGCCGACCCGCCGCCGCGGCAGGAACTCGTAGGTGGAATGGCGGCCCAGGTGGATCAGGGCGTCGGCCTTGAAGCGGTCGCGCAGCCAGTGATAGAAGGCCAAATACTGGTGCGGCGGCGGGAACACCAGGTTGGCGTGCAGCAGCTCCTCGTCCACCTCCCAGCCGCGCGGCGGCTGCGGGCCGACGAACACCTTGCCGAACTGCAGCCCCGGCAGCAGCAGGCGGCCGTCGTGCACCATCACATAGCCGGGGCCCTCGCCCCAGCCGCGCAGGCCTTCGATGCCGGTGGCCGCCAGGGCCTCGACCAGCGCCTGCGCCTGCGCCCAGTCGGCCTCGGCCGGTTGCGCCAGCGCCGCCCGGTAGAGGCTCTCCAACTGCGCCAGCAGGTCCAGGGCGCGCGCCCGCGCCGGGTGCTCGACACCGTCCAGCACGTGGTGCAGCTCGCTGGAGCCATTGCCCAGGATGTCCGCGGCGATCTCCAGCTGCGAGGCCTGCAGGGCCCGGCGCATCTGGGCGTTCCAGTAGCCCAGCGGACCCTGGCGCATCTCCGCCTGCAGGGCCGCCGGCAGGGTGGCGAACCAGTCGCGATAGTCCTGGCCGCTCAGGCTCTGCACCTTGTCGGCCATCTCGGCCAGGGCATCGCCCTGCTCCGGCAGGTTGACGCCGCGCTCCTGCAGCTGATCGAGCAGCGCCGCCGGGCTTTCCGGCAGCGGGCCGGTGTCGTAGCCCTCGGCCTGCAGGCGGCGGAGGATGTGCAGCAGCGACTGCGGCACGTCGAGGTTGTCGGCGCCTATGTTGTGGCGGCCCGGCGGGTGGTTGTAGTAGACGATCGCCAGGCGCTTGTCGGCATTGGCCGTGCGCTGCAGGTGCCACCAGCGCTGGATGCGCGCGCTGAAGGCGGCGACCTGCTGCGGCAGCGGTTCGCCGATGCCGAAACGGATGCCCGACAGCGGATCGAGCTGCTGCTCGTGCCAGGCGGCCAATACCATGGCCTGGCTGGTGCCTTGCAGTTCCGGCATGGCGATCTGGTAATGCAGCTTGTCGCGCGCCAGGCCGTCGCTGGACAGCTGCCAGGACGCTTCGTCGCGCCCTTCCAGGCGCAAGCCCTTGAGCACTGGCACGTCCAGCCGGGCGAACAGTTCGCTGACCTGTTCACGGTGCTCGCCGCCGCCGATGACGAAGTCCTGCAGGGCGACGATCGCCGCCAGCGGCGGGTGCTCGGCCTCCTGCAGCCAACCCACCGCCTGCAACGAACCCGGCCCCCAGTTGGCGAACAGGCTGACGCAGGCCAGTCCGGCCTCGCCCAGCGCCTGGCACAGGGCGTCGTTGAGCGCCCGATCGCCGGCGCGGTCGGCACGGCCGTGGTCGACGATGGCCACCAGTGCCTGGCCCTGCCAGTGCAGCTGTTCGGCCGCGCGGATCTGCCCATCCTGATAGAAGCGCAGCGGCGGTCGCGCCTTGGCCGGCTCCGCCGTTACCGTCGCATCCACCCGCGCCGCCAGCCAGCCAAGCAGCGCGGCCATATTCTCGCTGCCGCCGGCCAGCCAGTAGCTGCGCGCGCTGAGCCAGTCGGCCTGCTGCGGATGGGCGCGCTGCTGCTGCGCCAGCCACTGCGCCAGGTCGTCCACCGGCTTGGCCGCACCCAGGCGCTCGGCCTGCTCGCGGGAGGCAAACAACGGCTGACCGCGGCTGCGGCTGAGCTGCACCAGCCCCTGCTCGCTGTGCAGGATAAACAGCTCGGTCGGCGCCGCCGCAGCCAGCAAGGGCCGCAGGCGCTCGACCTCGGTACCGAACAGGCCGGCGCCGAACAGCACCTGGCCGGCGTCGAGCCATTCGGCCAGCGCGGCATCGTCCAGCTCGCCGAGCTGTTCGGGGGTGCGCGCGCTGACCCGCTGACCGGGGTGCTGGCGCTGGAACTGGGCGACCGCCGCGGCGAATTCGGCGGCGCTGTAGGGCGAGACGATGGCGTTGATCTGAGCCGCGCCGACCAGTGGCGCGGTCAGCGCCAACAGGGCGGCCAGCGCCAGACGGCGAATCAGGGAAACACCGCGCAGCGCTCGCGCTGCCGGTATCGAAAGGGACTTGCTCATGTTGTCGTAGCTCCGCCGCGCTCACCCGTGCGACCCAGGCAGGGAAAGGCATGCGCAGAGGGGCCACGCACGAACCGCAGGGAATACGCAGCCCGCACGCCAGACAGCGCCCTCCGCGATGCCGTGGACTGCGACAGGCCGGTCTCCGGGCTTGCGAGCGGCGTTCCGAAGACACGGAACGCCACCAGACGCACCTTCCCATGCGAGGAGCCTGTCGGGCTTGACCGTTCGTAGCGGGGGCATGGCCAAATTCGGCTTTGCCTTAGCAGAACTGCGTTAAACCCGACAGACACCTGAAGCACAGTGGTTGAAAAAGCGCTGGCTTGACTCGTCTACCGTTGCGGGGGCAGCGTCGGAATAGTTGGCGTGAACACGCGCAACGCACCGACTTCCCTGTTTCACCGCCGGCCATGGCCGGCGGTCACCTGAAGCAAGAGGCGCGAGTCTAGCAGCCTGTCGGACTTTCCCACCCTTCGGGTTAAAGGTGTTGCACTTGGAGGTTGAGCCCAAGCTCGCCGTGCTCCAACACTTGCCGCCCCATGATGCAGGGCATCGGGTGATCTCGCGCGCGTACACCTGCACCGGCCTCAACCAGGGCGGGCTGAACTGAGGTGCGTAAAGCGCCATCATGCGCGCAGCTGACACCGGGGTGAACACGGGATAAGGTTCTGAATGCGGCGACTTGCTCGGACAAGCCCATTGGTGTGGGGCGTTCTGCTTTGCGTCTTGGCGACCGAGGCGTCGGCGGGTTCGCTGGGCGGTGCGCTGGAACTGCAGGGGCGCTCGTTTTTTAAGCAGGACCGGGATCGCAACTCCGTCTCGGTGGCGTTGAAGCCCACCGTGTTCCAGAGCTGGAACAACCGCAGGACCCGACTTGAGGGCGAGCTGTTCTATCGGCTCGACAGCCTCGATGACCGCCGCAGCCACGGCGATGTGCGCTCGCTGTATCTCCAGTATCTGGGGCGCGACTGGGAGGCGCTGGTGGGCTTTGCGCAGGTGAACTGGGGCGTGACCGAGTCGCGCAAGCTGGTGGACGTGATCAACCAGGCCGACTTCGTCGAAGACATCGCCGCCGACGCCAAGCTGGGCCAACCCATGCTGGCGCTGACCTGGCTGCAGCCGATCGGCAGCTTCGATGTGTTCGTGATGCCCTATCAGCGCGCCCGCACCTTTCCCGACACGAACGGCCAGCCGCGTATCGGCTTCGACTTCGCCCCCGAAGAGGCCCGCTACGCGTCCTCTGCAGGGCAGCGGCACGTCGATGTTGCCGGACGGTTGCGCATGCGTTTCGGCGCACTGGATCTGAACCTCAGCGTCTTTGACGGCACCGCACGCGACCCCGACATTCTTCCCTGCCTGCGCCGTGGCAGCGGATTTCCGGGGACGGCAGACGGTCCCAACTGCGACCTGATCATGGGCACCACGCTGCCCGAGGCGCCGCTCGCCAACCGGCTGCTCGACCTGTTGCAGCGCCTGGGCCTGGTCGACGAGGATTTCGCGCTGTTCGACCGCGTGCTGGCGAACGTTGTGCTGGTGCCGGAATACGCACGACTGCGGCAGATGGGCCTTGAAGCGCAGTACATCCGCGGGGCGCTGGCGCTCAAGCTCGAAGCGGTGGCACGCGAGCGCGGCGGGCGCTCGACGCAGGCCGCCGTGGGGGGCGTCGAGTACGCGCTGGACGGGTTCTTCAACACCGGCTGGGAAGTCACCGCGCTGGCGGAATATCTCTTTGACGAGCGCCGCACCCTGATCGACAGCCGCAGCGACAACGACCTGTTTCTGGGCACCCGCATCAACCTCAACGACATTCCCGGCACGGTCTTCGAAGCGGGCTTCTTCATGGACCGCAGCGGCACGGATCAGCTGATGCAGATCGAGGCGAGCCGCCGCTTCGGCCCGCACTGGCGCGGCGCCCTCACTGCCCGGCACTTCGAGCGCGTGCCCACCGAGCCCTTTCTCGATTTTCTACGGGACGAGAGCATGGTGCGGCTGAACCTGCAGCGGTTCTTCTGAGCGCGGCGCCCGCCGGCCACGCAACACCTCGCGATCTTGCTCGCTGCGTTGTTCCGGAGCCGACGCGCGGGGGGGCGGGACGGGCGCGGTCGTTCTGCGGCGATTGTCTAGGCCTTGTTCCGCAACCCCCACGCCACCCCACCCAGCACCGCCAACAGCACCGCTGCGGCCAGAAACGGTCCGGCCGTGCCGTAGGCGTTAACGAAGGGCTGCGCGACCAGCGGCGACACGAATTGCCCGATGAACACCGCGGCAGTGAGGCCGCCCATCACCCGGCCACGCATTGCCGGCGGCGTGAAGCTCGAAAGCCAGGTCGAGAGGTTGGGCACCGTGAGGCCCAGCCCGAAGCCGGCCAGTGCCAGCCCGGCCAGCACCATGGGCGTGTGCTGCGCCAGCCCGATCAGCAGGTAGCCGATGGCCATCAGCCCATAGACCAGGGTGACGATCTGCAGCGGTTGCAGGTGTCGCCGCAGCCGCGCGAACGACACGCCGGCGAGGGTGCCCGCCGCATTGCTGAGGGCGATGGTGAAGCCGGTGGCGGTGCCGCTGGCGCCGGAAATGTCCACCAGCCGGTAGGGCAACTGCACCGGAATGACGTAGAACATCATCATGCCGGTCAGGCCCGCGCCATAGATGAGGCCGATCCTGGCGCGTGGCAGCCGTGGGTGCGTCGCCGCTGCCAGCGGCCGCGTCACCACCGGCTCGGGCAGGCGCGCCGCCCACCACAGCAGCACGGCGGGCACGGTGTACACCAGAAAGGTGGCGCGCCAGTGCAGGTCCGCGGCCAAGCCGCCGCCAATCAGGAACACCATCCCGCCGAAGCTCATGAACGCGCCCTGCCGGCCGAACACCTGTTCGCGCGTCAGGCCGTCGAAGTAATCGGCGATCAGGGTCGTGACGCTGGTCATGATCCCGGCCACTGCCACACCCAGCAGGGCGCGGCTGACGAGGATCAGGTCGAGCCGGCCCAGCAGACCGCCGATGCTGCCCGACAGCACGTACAGCAGAATCGACGCCACCAGCAGCCGCACCCGGCCCACGCGATCCACCAGCCAGCCGGCGATGGGCGCGGCCAGCACGATGAACAGGGCGGGCACGGTGAGCAGCTGCCGGGTCAGAAGCGCGACGTGCGGGGTGTCGTGAAAGACGGCCTGCAGGGTGGGCAGTGCCGGGGCCAGCGCCGCACCGGCCATGACCGTGAGGGTGCTCGCCAGCAGCAGCGGCCACTGGCGTGAGTCGGAGGAGATGTTCATGCAGCCCCAAAGACTAGCGCCTCGTCAGTCGATCGGCATGACGTCCGGGATGCGCTCAGCTGCGTCGATGGCGCGTTGCTCGGCGAACAGCGCGAAATGCGGCACCGGCTCGGCGATGCCCTTGACGCGCACCGGCGGCCGCGCCGACACCCCGGTCTCGCCGACGTAGGCCACCGTGCGCTGGTCCATCAGAATCTCGCCATCGGCGGCGCCCGCGCACAGTCGTGAGGCCAGGTTCACCGTCGGGCCCACGGCGGTGTACTCCAGCCGGCTGGCGGCGCCAATCACGCCAACGGTCACCACCCCGGTGCCCACGCCGATGCCGATGCCCAGTGCGTGGCCGGGCACGTTCCATTGCGCGATGAGGCGCCGGGTTTCCTGCCGGATCTGCCGCGCCATTTCGACCGCGCAGCGGGCGTGGTGGTCAATGGGCAGGGGCGCGCCCACCAAAATCAGAATGCCGTCACCCGCGTAGTCCTTGATGGTGCCGCCAAACGTGCCCACCACGCGGCCCACGGCGTCGTAGTACTCGCGCAACACCCGCAGCACCTGCCGGGATTCAACGGCACTGGCATACGCGGTGAAGCCCCGAAGATCGCAGGCGATGACGCTGATCTCCAACTGGTTTTCCTGCATGGCGCGATCCAGCCCGCGCTCGGCCACCAGGCGCGCCACCTGCGGCGACAGGAAGCGACTCATGAACTGCCCGCGCTGACCCTGCAGCACGTGATAGTGCACGGCACCCACCAGAAAGCTCACCTCGCCCAGCACCAGGCTGAAGGCGGCGTAATCAATGGGCATCACGAAGCCGGCGATCAGGAACGGTGTGGCGATGGTCATGGCGATCAGGCGCACCCCTTCGGCGGGGTCGGGCCGGCCGCGCATCAGCTCCACCACCCCGACCAGACCGAAGAGCGTGGTGGCCAGGATCGGGATGGCGAACACCCAGAACCCCGGCAGCGCGGTGAACCCCCAGCCGTGTTGATCGTAAGCCTGCAGGAAGGTCGCGAAGCGCAGCTCCGGCGCGGCAAACGAGGCCAGCACGTAAATGAGCGCCGACACCTGCCCGCACCGCAGAACGCCATCACCGAACCGGATGTTCGCGCCCGGGCGGACCGGCAGGGTCCGCCGCAGTCGCAGCAGCCATTCCAGCACCGCCGCAAGGGTCAAGCCCTCGAAGATGGCCATCGGCGCCGACCAGGGCAGCAGCACTTCGGTCAGCCTCGGATCGAACAGCATCACCTGAAAGGCAATGGAGACCCCCAGCGAGCCCAGCGACACCGCCAAGGCGATGCTGGTCGGTGCGCGCCGGTCGGCCGACCAGAAGGCGAGCGCCATGCCCACCGCGAACACCGCTGGAAGATAGTGATGAACCACGCCCGCAGGCCCTCCCTGAATGCGGTCAAGGATAGCCCAGGGCCTTGCGCCGGTGCAGGCGTCGCGCCGAGACGCCAGCGGTCACCAGGATGCGGTCGCCTTGCCGCGCTTCAGGCGTCATCGACCCTTCGCACTGATTATCAGAACCTGATCGTCAGTAAATCGCTTAACTACAGTCGCTTGTCACATTTATTTAATGCACGACATCAGTGACGACTTATTGTATTTTGATTTGAATATTTCCAAACCAACACGACCGGCGCATGTCATTGCCCTTGCCTTGCAGTCACGCTGAACAGGTCATGGCCCTGGCCAATCGCCAGGGCGTGTTGCGGCCTGTGGAGCTGGCGCCGCTGGGCATACAGGCCGAAGTGCTGCGGCGCCTGCTAGCACGCGGCCTGATCAAGAAAATCGGCCGTGGTCGCTACGTGCCGGCCGGGGTGCGCCTCGACCCGCCGCTGGTCTGGGCCGGCGTCGCCCGGGCGGTGCCCAACGGAGTGCTCTGCCTGCGCAGTGCGCTGACCCTGCACAGGGTCCTGCCCATGCCGCTGGAACCCGTGGACCTGGCGATCGAACGCCGCGCCGCAAGGCCGCGATTGACCGAGCCAAGTCTGTGGATTGCACGGATGGGCGACGCAGCCTTCACCGAAGGCGTGGAGGTGCGGCTGCTGCACGGCGTTGCGGTGCAGGTCTACAGCCTGGAAAAAACCCTGGCAGACGTGTTCAAGTTCCGCAACAAGATTGGTCCGCACCTTGCTGTCGACGCGCTGCGGGCGGCCCTGCAGCGCAATCAGGTCCATCTCGATACGCTGCACCACTACGCCCGCCTCTGCCGCGTCGAGCGCATCATGCAGCCCTACCTTGATGCCCTGGTCACGCCCCTTTCCTGAAACCGCCGAGTTCTGATCTGACATGCGCATCCCCACGTCAGCCGGCCGATATGCCCGGCTCATCGCCCTGCTCTGCCTCGCCCTGTCTGCAACCGCGCGGGCCGACGTCGATGACAGCGGCAAGCTCGCACCCGCAGGGCCGCAGCCATTGGCCGCCACGCCGCTGACTTCGTCGGTTACGGACGCCGCCCAGAAAGGCGGGGTGCCCCCACCCAAGGACCAGGAAAAACTGGCCGGCGACAGCTTCCAGATCGGCGATCGTGATCCCGATGCCTATGCCATTGTCTCGGTTTCACGCGGGCTGTCGACCCACCGGCCCATGTACGTGCTGCCGGTGGCCTACGGACGCGGGGTCCAGGGCCTGGACACCGAGCTGGAGTTCCAGATCAGCGCCAAGCAACGGCTGTTCGCCAGCAATTTTTTCTTTGGCTACACGCAGAAATCGTTCTGGCAGGTCTACGACCAGCAGCGCTCGCGGCCCTTTCGCGAAACCAACTACAACCCGGAGTTCTTCTACCGGTGGACGCCCGACCCCGAGATCTGGCACCACTGGGGCGTGGATGTGGGGCTGGAGCATGAATCCAATGGCCAGAGCCTGCCCGACTCCAGAAGCTGGAACCGCCTTTACATCACGCCGTTCCAGGCCAAGGGCCGCAACCTGCGCTACATCAAGTTCTGGTACCGGCTGCCCGAAGACCGCAAAGACGATCCCACGGACCCGAAAGGCGATGACAACCCCGACATCTATCGCTTCTACGGTTACGCCGAAGCCCACGTAAAGCGGCAGCTTGGCGGCGGCAGTCTTGGCGACCTGATGGTGCGCGGCAACCCCTCCACCGGCAAGGGCGCCATCAGCCTGAACTACACATGGCCCTCGAACGACGGCTACATGTTCTACATGCTGCGCCTGTTTCACGGCTACGGCGAAAGCCTGATCGACTACAACCGCTCGATCACCCGCATCGGCTTCGGCTTCGCGTTTACCCGGTAACGCAGCGGCCGCTGCGGCCCCGGTCGCGCCCGTGCCGTGCGGGGTTCCCTGTCACGGGAGTTTCACGGGCAGCGGCTAGCATGCCCCGGGATTCGGCCGCAGAACGTCCTGCGGCCCCAACCGGGGAACTCGATGAACCTGCGCCTGCGCCGTCTCGGCGCCGTTCTGCTGCTGATGCCACTGGCCTTGCCGGTTGGCGCTCAAACCGACACCGGCACTCAGGAACTGCGGGGCCGTGTTCTGGATCACTCCGGCACCATCGGGTTTGAAGGGGCCCTGGTTCGTCTTGAACCCTCCGGCGCCGAGGCCGTCACCGGGCGCGACGGCAGTTACCGCTTCATCGGCGTGTCCCCCGGCCGGTACCGGATCATCGTGGAATATCTGGGTGCGCCGATCGAGCAGACCGACCTCACGGTGCAGGCCGACGCACCCCCGCGTCTTGACATCGTCATCGGCGACGACGTCGCACCCATCGACAACATTCTGGTCATCGGCCAGGTGGCCGGACAGGCCGGTGCACTCAATCGGCAACGCAACGCCGACAGTCTGCGCAACATCGTCTCGGCCGACGCGATCGGCCAGTTTCCCGACCAGAACGTCGCCGAGGCCCTGCAGCGGGTGCCGGGACTGTCGATTGCACGCGATCAGGGCGAAGGTCGCTTCGTGATCATTCGCGGCATCGATCCGGCGCTGTCCAGCACCACCATCAACGGCCTGCGGGTGCCCGGTCCGGAAGCCGACTCCCGCCAGGTCAACCTCGACGTCATCGCCTCCGATCTGCTGGAGAGCCTGGAAATCGTCAAGGCCATCACCCCGGACATGGATGGCGATTCGGTGGGCGGCAACGTGGCGGTCAAAAGCGCGACCGCCTTTGACCGCGGCAACAGCCTCAGCCTGCGCACCGAGGGCAGTTACAACGACCTCGCCGACGCGACGAGCCCCAAGCTGGCGGTCGCCGGCACGCGCCTGTTCAGCGTCGGCGACGGCGTCGACAACTTCGGGGTTGCCAGCGCCTTGAGCTGGTTCGACCGCGATTTCGGCTCCGACGGCATCGAGACGTCCGGCTTCGAAGACCTCGAAGGCCCCGACGGCGCGTTCCGCGGTCTGGAAGAAGCCGAGCAGCGCGACTACACCATCACCCGCGAGCGCCTGAGTGCGACGCTCAACTTCGACTACCGGCCCAACGACGACACCGACGTCTACTGGCGCACGCTGTACAGCGACTTCAGTGATGACGAAGTCCAGCTGACCAACGTCTACGGCTTCAACGACGAGCAGATCACCGAACTGAGCGGCAACGACGCCCGCTTCGCCGACAGCGAAATCGAGAAGCTCAGCGAGGCCCGCAAGGAAACCCAGACCATTGTCAGCACCGCCCTCGGCGCCGAGAACCGCTTCGGCGCCTACACGCTCGACTACCTGCTGGGCTTTGCCCAAGCCGAAGAAGACACGCCCAACGGTCTGGGCGCGAGCTTCGTCGGCGAGGGGCTGGCGGTCGGCTACGACCTGGCCAAGCGCAAGCAGCCCCGCCTGTTCAGCGATGACCCCGCCTTTGCCGATGCGGCCACCTACGCGCTGGACGAGATTGCACTGGAGCACAGCTTCGCCCGCGAACGCGAAACCGCGCTGGCGCTCAACCTGCAGCGCGACACCCTGATCGGCCGCTGGGCGGGATTCTGGAAAGTGGGCGCCAAGGCGCGCCTGCGCGACAAGATCGGCAACACCGATGCCGAAATCTACGACGGCTTTGGCGGCGACTTCACGCTCGCCGATTTTGCCGGCCAGAACGTGAACTATCCCCTGGGCAGCTTCGGGCCGATGCTGTCGCGCCAGGCCTTGAGCACCTTCTTCGATGCCAATCGCGCCAATTTCGAACTGAACGGTGACGACAGCGCCATCGATTCGCGCATCGAGGATTACCGGCTCGACGAGGACATCTACGCCGGCTACCTCATGGCAAGGGTCGACATGGGTGCGGCACGGCTGGTGGGCGGCGTGCGCGTCGAGCGCACCGAATCCGACGCCCGCGGCACCCGCCTGACCATCGACCCCGAGAGCGGCAGCGGCGATCCGGAGTTCCAGCCGCTCAATGCCGACACGCGCTACACCGACGTGCTGCCCAGCCTCAACCTGCGTTACGGGTTCACCGAGCGGATGCTGTTGCGGGCCTCGCTGTCGCGCAGCATCGCGCGGCCGGGCTTTGAGCAGGCGGCGCCGCGTACGGCCATCGAGATCGAGGAAGACGACGACGGCGCATTCGAGCGCAGTGCCGAGTTCGGCAATCCCGATCTGGACCCGCTGACCTCCGACAACGTCGACCTCTCGTTCGAGTTCTATCCCGGTGGCGTGGCGCTGATTTCGGCCGGGTTGTTCTACAAGCGCATCAAGGATTTCTTCGTCGTCTCCGACGTGGCCGGACAGCCGGGGCCGTTTGCCGACTTCGACGAGGCCATCACCACCTTGAACGGCGACACCGCCGACCTCTACGGGGCCGAGTTCAGCTACTCGCAGAAATTCTCGATGCTGCCTGCGCCTTTCGACGGCGTTCTGCTGCTGGCCAACCTGACCCTGGTGGACAGTGATGCCACCCTGCCCTTCCGCAGCGGCGGCACGCCGCTGCCGCGCCAGTCCGACACGCTGGGCAACCTCGCGCTGGGCTGGGAAAAGCACGGCTTCAGCCTGCGCCTGGCGGCCACCTATCGCAGCGAATATCTGGACGAGATTGGTGAACTGGACGACCCTGCCACCGACCGCTACGCCGACGCGCACCTGCAGCTGGACTTCACCGGCAGCTATCGCTTCAACGACGCCTACCAGCTGTACGTCAATGCCGTGAACATCAACGACGAACCGTTCTACGCCTACTTCCAGGACCGACACTTCAACTCGCAATACGAGGAATATGGCCCGACCTACGAACTGGGCCTCAAGGCCAATTTCTGAGATGACGACGTTCTCCGCCCCACGTCGCGCCGCATACCGGACCGCCCTGCTCGCCGCGCTGCTGCTCCCCCTGGCCGCCTGTGAGCGCCTCCACGACCTGGTCGACGACCTGGGTGAGGCGCCGATTCCGGAGGTCGCCGGCCTGATCACCGTCGCCGAGCGCTACACCACCGAACGCGACCCGCAGGACAACGTCGATTCGGTCGCGGTCTGGCACGGGCCGGACGGCCAGCACTGGCTGCTGGCCACCGCCAAGGAAACCGACCGTCTGCTGGTCTACGACGCGAGCACCGGCAAACCTTTGCAGAAGGTGGGTCAATCGGGCACCGAACTCGGGCAGTTCGAGCGCCCCAACGGCGTGTTCGTGATCGATGATCTGGCGCTGGTCGTGGAGCGCGACAATCACCGCGTGCAGGTGCTGCGCCTGCCGGACTTCGAACCCCTGATGCACTTTGGCGGCAACGGTGACCGGCCCCTGCGCAAACCCTACGGCCTGTGGGCGCAAAAACTTGCCAGCGGCGACTATCGGGTCTGGGTCACCGACAACTACGAGACCGCCGACGGAGAGATTCCGCCCGCCGCCGAGCTGGACCAGCGCGTGCAGCAGTTCCTGCTGCGGGAAACCGCCGAGGGCTTCGTGGCCCGGCCCGAGCGCCACTTTGGCGACACCGAAGGCCGCGGCGTGCTGAAGATCGTCGAGTCCATCTGGGGCGATGCCGCGCAGGGCCTGCTCATGGTGGCCGACGAGGAGCAGCACGCCCAACGCAACATCAAGGTCTATCGGCTGGATGGCCGCTTCAGCGGCCAGCGCATGGGCGGTGGCGTGTTTCACTATCAGCCCGAGGGCATTGCGCTGTACACCTGCGCCGACGGCAGCGGCTGGTGGTTCGCCGCCGACCAGGGCAAGCAGGCCAATTATTTTCATTTGTTCGAGCGCCGCAGCCTGGAATATCACGGCAGCTTTTCGGGCCAGATCACGCTCAATACCGACGGCGTGTGGATGACCCAGCACGCCTTCCCCGGATTTGCCGAGGGTGCTTTTTTTGCCGTGCACGATGACGGTAACGTGGCGGCCTTTGACCTGCGCGAAGTGCTGCGCGCCATGAACCTGAAAGCCTGCGCGCCGCCGGCGCCCTGACGCGAGACCGCCCCATGGACCTGAAACGCCGCAGCGTGTTGATGGCCGGGGGTGGCGCCGTGGCGGGCGCGTTCCTCGGCCTGCAACGCCTGTGGGCGGCGGAGTTGCCGGGCAGCACGCCGGCCATGGCGACCGGCTTCGGCGACCTGATCACCGATCCCGGCGGCATTCTCGACCTGCCCTCGGGCTTTTCGTACCGGGTGATCGCACGCGCCGGCAGCGAAATGTCAGACGGCCTGCTGGTGCCGGGCATGGCCGATGGCATGGCCGCCTTTGCCAACCCCGGTGGCGGCGTGCGGCTGGTCTGCAATCATGAGCTCGACCCCGATCGCGCACGGCTTGGCGGCGGCCCGTTTGGCGCACGTCATGCGCGCTTCGGCGCCCATCATCGGCAACGCGCTTACGACCCTGGCGGCGATGAACCGTCCTGCGGCGGCACCACCACGCTGATCTACGACCCGCAAACCGGACGCGTCGCGCGGCAGTGGCTGAGCCTGACCGGCACCGAGCGCAACTGTGCCGGGGGACCCACGCCCTGGGGCGCGTGGCTGAGTTGCGAAGAGTCGCTGTCGGGGATCGACGATCTGCACGCGCGCGAACACGGCTATGTGTTCGAAGTGCCCGCCAGCGCCGACGGCCTGGTGCAGGCGCTGGCGCTCAAATCGATGGGACGCTTCAATCACGAAGCCGCGGCCGTGGACCCACGAACCGGCGTGGTGTACCTGAGCGAAGACCGTCCCGACAGCCTGCTCTACCGGTACCTGCCCGACCAGCCCGGCCGGCTGGCCGCCGGTGGCCGTCTGCAGGCCCTGGCCCTGCGCGACTGGAACGGCGCCGACACCCGCAACTGGACGCCGGACGCCCCGCGCATGGAACCCGGCCAGACCTTCACCACCGGCTGGATCGACCTCGATGACGTGGCGCCCGCCGACGACAGCCTGCGGCAACGCGGGCACGCCAGCGGCGCGGCCCTGTTCGCCCGCGGTGAAGGCCTGTGGTGGGGCAATGGCACGCTGTACTTCGCCTGCACCTCGGGCGGGGCCCTTCAGGCCGGACAGGTGTTTCGTTATGTGCCCAGCGCAGATGAAGGGGGCGCGGGGGAGGCCGCAGCGCCGGGCGGGCTCGACCTGTTCGTGGAATCACGCGACCCGCGGCAGCTGGCCCATTGCGACAACCTTACCGTCACTCCGTGGGGCGATCTGCTGCTTTGCGAAGACACCGACCGTCATTGCGGCCTGGTTGGCGTACGCCCCGACGGCCAGCTCTACCGCTTCGCCGACAACCCCTACAACGCCTCCGAACTGGCCGGCGCCTGCTTTGCGCCGGACGGCCGCACGCTGTTCGTCAACCAGCAGGCCAGCGGATTGACGCTGGCCATCCGCGGACCGTTTCCGCCGGCGCTGCCGGTCTAGGCATCGGCCGCGTCCTGGGCGGCAATCATCATCTCGCTGACCAGGACCGAGCCGGTCTGCAGGGTGGCGTAGGGGCGGATGTCGTCGCCGAAGCCAATGAAGTTCTTGTAGATGTCACGCAGGTTGCCGGCGATGGTCAGTTCATCGACGGGGTGGGCGATCTCGCCGTTGTCGACCCAGAAGCCGGCGGCGCCACGCGAATAGTCGCCGGTCACGCCGTTGACGCCGCTGCCCATCAATTCGGTCACCAGCAGGCCGCGGCCCATGCGTTTCAGCAGGCGGTCGAAGGGCTCGCGCGGGGCCTCCAGCAGCAGATTGAACAGTCCGCCGGCATTGCCGGTGGTGGCCAGCCCGAGTCGGCGCGCCGAGTAGCTGCCCAGCACCCAGCCCTTGAGCACGCCGTCGTCGATCAGCGTGCGGTCGCGCGTTGCCACGCCCTCGCCGTCGAAGGCGCTGCTGGCGGCCGCGCAGGGCAGGTAGGGGCGCTGGTGCACCGACACGCCCGCCGGAAAGATCGGCTGGTCCAGGGCGTCGAGCAGAAAGCTGGCGCGGCGATACAGCGCGCCGCCGGAAATAGCTCCGATGAACGAACCAATGAGGCCGCGCGCCAGTTCCGGCACAAACAGCACCGGTGCCGCCTGGGTTCTGATGCGCCGCGCGCCCAGGCGCCGCACCGCGCGCCGGCCGGCTTCGCGCCCCACGGATTCGGGGCTTTCGAGTTGATCGGCGCGGCGGTGATAGGTGTACCAGTCGTCACGCTGCATGTCGTCGCCGTCTGCCGCCACCACGGCGCAGTTGTAGCCGTGCGAGGTACCGGTACGCGCGCCGAGAAATCCGTGACTGTTGGCGTAGAGCGAATGGCTGCGATGGCTGGAGAACCCGGCACCTTCGCTCTGGCGGATGCGGGCGTCCACCGCCAGCGCCGCCCGCTCGGCCTCTTGCGCCAGCAGCACCGCGTCGGCCGGGGCGATGTCCCACGGGTGGTCGAGGTCGAGATCGGGAAAGTGGGTCGCCATCAGGGCGGCTTCGGCCAGGCCATGACAGGGATCCTCGCCGGTCGCGCGGGCAATGTCCACGGCGGCCGTGACCGCATCGCGCAGCCCGGCTTCGGTCAGGTCGCCGGTGCTGGCCACGCCCTTGCGCAGGCCCACGTAAACGGTCAGTGACAGCTCGCGGTCCTGCTGGAACTCCAGGCTTTCAACCGCCTGCTGGCGCACGTTGAGGGAATAGCCGCGCGAGGCGCTGATCATCAGCTCGGCGCTGTCGGCGCCGGCCTTGCGGGCCGTGTCCAGCACCTGCCCGGCAAGGCGCGGAAGGTCGATTTCATGGGTCATCAGCGAATCCCGGCGGCGTGGGCCGCCTGTAGTTGTTGCGGCAGGGTTTGCGGCAGCCCGCCGAAGTCACCATTGCTCATCAGCACGATGCGGTCGCCTGCGGCCGCATCGGCGACGAGGCGCGCGCTCAGGTCTTCAACGGTGGCGCAGATCACCCGCGGCGGGCGAACCTTGGCCAGCGCCTCGGCGGCGTTCCATTGCAGGTCGGGCCGCGCCAGCACGTAGACGACATCGGCGCCCGACAGGGCGCCAGGCAACGCGGCCGCGTGCTCGCCGCGACGCATGGTGTTGGAGCGCGGTTCCAGCACCGCCAGAATGCGGCCGGGCGCGTGTTCGCGCAGCGCGGCCAGGGTCACCTCGATGGCGGTGGGGTGATGCGCAAAGTCGTCATAGACGCGGATGCCCGCCACCTCGCCCACCACTTCCAGCCGCCGTCGCACACCGCGAAACGCCGCCATGGCCGGGGCCAGTGCGGCCAGCGGCACACCGACCGCCGTCGCCGCCGCCATGGCCGCCAGCGCATTGGCACGGTTGTGCGCACCCGGCAGCGGCATGTCGATGGCGGAGGTCTCGGCCTGCCCGCTCACCTGCAGCACGAAGCCGCCGGCACGCGGCCGGGCGCGCCAGCCGTCGTCACTGTTGAAGGCCACCACCGGCGTCCACGCGCCCTGTGCCAACACCCGCGCCAGCGCCGGCGCCTCGGCGTTGACGATCAGCCGTCCGACTGAGGGCACGGTGCGCACCAGGTGATGAAACTGGCGCTCGATGGCGGCCAGGTCGGGAAAAATGTCGGCGTGGTCGAATTCCAGATTGTTCAGCACCGCCACGGTGGGCCGGTAGTGGACAAACTTGCTGCGCTTGTCGAAAAACGCGGTGTCGTATTCGTCGGCCTCGATCACGAAGGGCGCATCGGCCGCGCCCAGGCGCGCCGACACGCCGAAGTTTGCGGGCAGGCCACCGACCAGAAATCCGGGCCTGAAGCCGGCGTGTTCGAGCAGCCAGGCCAGCATCGCGGTGGTGGTGGTCTTGCCGTGGGTGCCGGCCACTGCCAGCACCCTGCGCCCTGCCAGCACGTGCTGCGCCAGCCATTCCGGTCCGCTGCAATACGGCAGACCACGGTTGAGCACCGCCTCGATGGCCGGATTGCCGCGCGAGATGACATTGCCCACCACCACCACATCGGGCGCAGGGTCCAGGTGGGCCGGGTCGTAGCCGGGCATGACCTCGATGCCCAGGGCTTCGAGCTGGGTCGACATGGGCGGCCAGGCGTTGGCGTCCGAGCCGGTGACACGATGCCCGGCCTCGCGCGCCAGAGCGGCGATGCCGGCCATGAACGTGCCGCAGATGCCCAGAACATGCAGGTGCATCAGGCGCCGCCGATGCCCAGGCCACCCAGCAGCAGGCCGAAGCTCAGCACCGTGGCCAGCACCACGCCCGAACTCAACAGGCTGTAGAGCAGGCCCATGGCAAAGCCACGGTCGGTGGCGTGGCGATACACATTGGCGGTGATCAGAAAATTCCAGATGTTGAGCACGTTCATGATCATCACCGGCAGGCCGGGGATGTCGGTCGGCACCGGGGCCTCGGGGTTGGCGGCCAGTTCGCTGAGCAACGGGGCGATCTGCGAGAACGGCAGAATCATCAGCACGGTCAACAGCGCGTTGGTACACATCAGCGCGTGCGCGGTCTGGGCGAAGCGGCCATCGAGCTTGCGCCAGCGCAGAATCAGCCGGGTGGCGAGAAAAATACCCAGCACGGTGCCCAGCGCCATCGACAGCGCAATGACTGGGCTCAACGCCAGGCTGTACACCATGAACACCGGCGTACCGGCCACCACCCCGAACATGACGTGGCGGTTCGGCATGAAGGGGAAATCCTGCGGGCCGGCGCGCAACAGCGCCAGTTCGAAGGTCTTGCCTAAAACATTGACCGACATCAACTCATCCGTGTGGAAAGAAGGACAGTCCCTATTCTATGGGCGCAGCCATCTCCACGCCGCCTGAGCAACCGCCGGGCGCAACCCCCGCAGGCCAGAGCCCCTCGCGGCCGCGGCTGCGGCCGTCCAAAGATTTGCCAGCCAGTTCAATATGACGCCATGAAACCCCTATGGATTGACACGCCCACGCAGCTGGCCGAGGCCTGCGCGCAGTGGCAGACCCGCGACTGGATTTCGGTCGACACCGAATTCGTCCGCATCAACACTTACCGTGCCCAGCTCTGCCTCGTGCAGATTGGCGACGGCAGCCTCAATGCCTGCATCGACCCGCTGGCCATCGACGACCTGAGGCCCATGTGGGCGCTGATGGCCAATGCCGGCATTCTCAAGGTCTTGCACGCCTCCGGGCAGGACTTCGAACTGGTCGTCGAGCACACCGGCCGCACCCCTGCGCCGGTGTTCGACACCCAGATTGCCGCAACCCTGATCGGCCTTGGCGACCAGCTGGGCTACGCGGGGCTGGTCGAAAAGCGCCTGGGCCTGCCGGTGGACAAAAGTCTGTCGCGCACCGACTGGGCACGCCGGCCACTCACCCAGCCCGAAATCGACTACGCCGCCGATGACGTGCGCCACCTCAGCGCGCTCTACCCGGCGCTGCGCGACGAGGTCGCGGCCCGCGGGCGGCTGGCCTGGCTGCTGGAAGATTGCGAGAGGCTGACCGAGCCGACGCGCTACCAGGTGCTGCCCGAGAACGCCTGGACCCGCCTGAAAGGCCTCAACCGCCTGCCCGCAGAGGCGCAGGGCCGCGCGGCCGCGCTGGCCGCCTGGCGCGAGGCCGAAGCCGCCCAGCGCAACCGGCCGCGCAAGTGGATTCTTGAAGATGCCGCGCTTTACCGCATGGCCGAGCGCAATCCGCAGACCCACGACGCCCTGGCGACGCTGGCGGTACTGCCCGACAAAACCCTGAGCCGCCATGGCAAGGCGCTGCTCGAGGTGCTGGAGCAGGCCAACGGCCTGCCGGTGCACGTCTGGGCCGAGCCCGAGTTTGCGGGCGAGACCAAGGCGCGTTTCAAGGCCTTGCAGGCGGCGGTTCGCGAGGTGGCGGAGTCCCTCGACCTGCCCCCCGGCTTTCTGGCCCCGCGCGCCGACCTGGAGCGCCTGACCCTGCACGGCCGCGACGCCAAGGTGCAGGCGCTCAAGGGCTGGCGCGGTGAACAATTGGCGCCTGCACTGAACGCCCTGCTCGACTGAGCGAGACTGATCGAGGCGGCGACACACCAAAAAGCCCCCGCCGGGCGTGCCGGCGGGGGCTTTTTCTCATCTGGCGCCGCGTCAGGCGGTCAGCACGGCGGCCAAACGCTCGAAAATTTCCTCAAGACTGCCCATGCCATCCACCGTGTGGGCCACGCCCTGCGCCTTGTAATAGGCGATCAACGGCGCGGTTTCGGCGTTGTAGACGGCGATGCGATTGCGGATCACGTCTTCCTTGTCGTCGGCCCGGCCTTCGATCTTGGCGCGCTCCAACAGCCGGCTGACGATCTCTTCGTCGTTCACATGCAGGTGCAACGCATGGGTGATGCCGCCCGACCCCATGCGCTGGAGCATGCCGTCCAGGGTCTCGGCCTGCGCGGTGTTCCGCGGAAACCCATCGAGAATGAAGCCCTTGCGTGCGTCAGGCTGTTGCAGGCGCTCGTCGACGATGTCAATCACGATCTCGTTGGCCACCAGCTCGCCGGCGTCCATTGCGGCCTTCGCCCGTTTGCCCAGTGCGGTACCCTCGTTCACGGCGGCGCGCAGCGCGTCACCGGTTGAAACCTTGGGAATGCCGAAGCGCGCAACCAGCTTTTCGCCCTGCGTCCCTTTCCCTGAGCCGGGCGCACCCAGCAGCACGATTCTCATGCGTGTTAACCCTCAATTTGTTGCGATCTTGATCGAATCAGCACGCTACGCGCACCAAAGACGAGGCGATTCTACCGTTCCGGGGCCAATGACGGGCGCCGGGCGGCGCAACCGCGCCTGACGCGCCTGTGCGGCGTCTCGTAAACTGGCCAGATTGTTACACGGCTGCCCGCCTGTGCATCAGGCCGGCGCCGTTTTCTTCTCCCCCACGCCATCAAAGGAGCCTCATGGGTTTTGAGCATCTGAGCGCGGGCGCCAAAGCGCCTGACGAATTCATCGTTGTCATCGAGATTCCGGCCTACGGCCCGCCGGTGAAATACGAAGTGGATAAGGAGACCGGCCTGCTGACGGTTGATCGCTTCATGAACGTGGCGATGAGCTACCCGGCCAATTATGGCTACATCCCCAAAACCCTCGCCGGCGATGGCGACCCGGTTGACGTGCTGGTCCTGACCCCGCATCCAATCGTGGCCGGCAGCGTCATCAAATGCCGCGCCGTGGCGGTGCTCGACACCGAGGACGAGGGCGGCACCGACGCCAAGCTGCTCGCGGTGCCGACCGACAAGGTCAGCAACGGCGCCTACGACCATCTGCGCGATCTGGCCGACGTGCCCGAGCGCCTGAAGAAAGAGATCGTCCATTTCTACGAGCGCTACAAGGATCTCGAGAAAGGCAAGTGGGTGAAGGTTGCGAACTGGCGCGATGCCGCCGCCGCCCGCGAAGAAATCGTCAAGGGCATTGCCGCCGCCACGAAGTAAGGCGCGTTGCCTCGCGGCACCCGAAACGCCCGCCAGCCGATGCTGCGCGGGCGTTTTTGTGGGCCGTGCCGGGGCTCAGCGGCCGCGGTAGCGGCGCTCGTTGAGGCGATACGCCACCCACACCGCCGTGGCGGCTGCACCCAGCGGCACCGCGAACAGCAGGTGCACCTGCACCAGTCCCACGATCAGGCCCAGCACGCCGCCCAGCACCTGGATGATGGTGAGATTGCCGCCGGTGTTGTTCAGCACCATGGCCTCCAGTTCGTCGCTGTCGAGCTTCATCACCTGTTGCTCGACCAGCCCGGTGACGTTGAGCTGCTGCACGGCGCGCTCGATGGCCGCACGCAGGTAGGTTTGTCCGGCGCTGGAGTGCAGCATGGAGTGCGCTCGGTCCTTGAGCCATTGAATGAACCGCATCAACAGGTTCTCGATCTGTGCCCAGTTGCCCTCGTTGTTCAGGTACTCGCCAAACTGTTCGCTGATGGCCGGCAGCACATGGCGTCGCGACACGCCGCTGATCTTGGCGATCCACACTTCCAGCTCGTGCTGCAGGGTCGCCTGCTTGGTTTCGGAGGCCAGGTCGTGCTGCACCGACTGCATGATCGCGTCGAGCATGACCAGCACCTCGTCGGCCATGCGACCGTCGCGAACGAAGCGGATCAACAGTTGTTCGATGGCGGCCTGGTCGATCGACAGCAGATTTTTCAGCCCCAGACCGACGCGGCCAACGCCGCGCTTCTGCTGCAGATAGGCCTCGATGGCACGGTCGACCCAGTCGGCGATCATCGGCATCTGCTGGCTGATCACGCGGCGGATGGACTGCATCACCAATTCGCGGTTTTCGGCGTCTTGCAGAAAATCGTTGAGTGCCGCCCGCACGCGCTGCCAGTAGGCCTCGATGGCCTGCGGATTGCGCGCTATGCCCTTGGCCGCTTCCTCCCCCAGGTCGAACGTGGCCGTCAGCAGCTCCGGCCCGCGCTGGTTGAGCAGGGTGATGATCACCGTGGTGATTTCACGGCGCACCTCGGGCTTTTGCAGGTTGGCGTCGGTCCACTCCGCCAGCGCCGCGGTGCTGCGCTCGATGAGCTGACGTTCGGCGATGTAGGCCAGCACGATGTCGGGCGACAGCAGTTGCGCCTGCACGCTTTCGCCCAGGCTGCGGGCAATCTGCGCCTGGTTCTTCGGCACCAGCCCGCGCCAGCCCAGCACCGTGCCCTTCTTGGGCTGAAACAGCATCTTGATCGCCAGAAAGTTGGTGAAATACCCCACGCAGCCGGCAATGGTGATCACGAACCCCGAGCGAAACCAGGGGTTGCCGCCATCGGCCCAGTAGTCCAGCCCGCCCAGTACCACCGCCATCAGCAGCAGCGCTCTGCGAAACCAGCGGTCCCAGTTCACCAAATCAATGTTCATGCACCATCCTCACGCGTCTCGCTGTCTCGTCGGGTCTGAGATTCTTTTCTGCCGACCAACTTGCTAGGCTCCAAACCATCCCCCCACCCCTGCGCCCACTATGAACGACATCATCGAAGCCGAGGCCGGCTCCGAAGCCGAACGTAACACCTTGTTGATTGCCTACATCCTCTATGCGCTGGGGCCATTCACCGCCCTGACCGCAGTTGCCGGGGTGATACTCAACCACATCAAGGT
>Ga0207908_1000092_pt1 | contig 39808 bp, 38 predicted proteins | sample MalvirmetagMSP81_FD_184224 | JGI IMG/M metagenome (GOLD analysis project Ga0207908, IMG submission 184224) | Marine viral communities from the Deep Pacific Ocean - MSP-81 (SPAdes) | ecosystem: Environmental > Aquatic > Marine > Oceanic | place: Pacific Ocean | collected 2011-04-18
ACCTAAGCAATCATATTGTCCTAATCATAGATCATTTCGCTCAAACTGCATCTGCAATCTGGCAGTTCTACTGTTCATACTGTGCCAAATTACTTCAGGATGCTGGCCATGTTCATTCGCCCGATTGCAGTCACGGATCTGGATACCCTGTATCAGATTGCCGTTGAATCCGGCCCCGGATTTACGTCCCTGATGCCCGATCGCGACGCCCTGGCCCGCAAGATCGAGCATTCCATTGCCAGTTTTGAGCGCGAGGTGACTCAGCCCGGTGACGAGCATTACCTGTTTGTGCTGGAGGATGAGAGCACCGGTGAAATCATGGGCACCACCGGCATTGAAGCCGCCGCCGGTCGCACCCGCCCGCTTCACCATTTCCGCCGCAGTACTGTTACCCACCATTCCCGGGATCTGGGCCTGCGACGCAATGTGGAAACCCTGACCCGCTGCAACCACTACACCGGCTGCACCGAGATCTGCTCCCTGTACCTGCGCCCGGAATTCCGCCGCGCCAATGCCGGCAAGCTGCTATCCCGGGTTCGGTTCCTGTTTATGGCACTCCACCCGGAGCGGTTCTCCGACACCGTCATCGCCGAGATGCGCGGAGTGTCCGACGACGCCGGCCAGTCTCCGTTCTGGTCGTGGCTGAAGACCCATTTTGTCGATATGGATTTTGCCTCGGCCACCCGCTTAGTGGGATCCGGCTATACCCATTTCATTGACGAGCTGATGCCGTCGCACCCCCTGTACACCTGCCTGATGAGCGCTGAAGCCCGGGCGGTGATCAGTCAGGTCCACGAGCGCACCCGGCCAGCGCTGCGCCTGCTCGAGGCCGAAGGTTTCCAGCACAAGGGATTGGTGGACCTGTTTGATGCCGGACCAACGGTTGAATGCCCGCTGGCATCGATCCGCAGCGTGCGGGAGTGCCAGGCGTGGCAGGTTGAAGTGGATGCCGTGCCAGCCACCGAATTCCAGAAACGAAGCCGCGAGCGCATTGCCATGCCGTTGCTGATCACCAATACTGACACCGCAGGATTCAGGGCCACGGTGCTGACCGGGGCAGACACCCGGCCGGGCTCTGACACTCTGTGCCTGAGCCCGGCCCTGGCCGACCAGATGGGGCTGAAGCCGGGCCAAACCTGCCGCGCCCTGCCCCTGGCCAGTAGTCAGCGCGACGCGGCACCCAACACTTATCACCTTCGTCCGGAGATCGTTCATGCACACTGATCGCAATGCCCTGTTCCAGCAGCTCTGGCGCAACTACCAGGAGGTCACCCCCTCAGCCGAGGAGATTCACCGCATCCTGGGCGCCGAAGAGGGGCAGGCCATCATTAACGATCACATCGCCCTGCGCACCTTCAACCTGGCCCCGGTCGGGCTGGATGCCCTGGCCGAGCATTTCCTGAGCCTCGGCTACGTTCAGGGTGGCGAGTATCATTTTGAAGCCAAGAAACTCTACGCCCGGCATTACGAACATCCGGATCCAGATGCGCCCAAAGTGTTCATTTCGGAGTTATTGGTGGAGCAGTGCTCGCCAAAGCTGCAGGCCATCGTCAAGGATCTGGTGGCACAGGTTGATCCGGATCGGGTCGAGGCAGACGACTTCCTGTATTCCGGTCGTCACTGGGAGGTGGACTACCAGACCTACCGCACCCTGCTGGAAGAGAGCGAGTACGCGGCCTGGATGGCAGCCTGGGGCTATCGCGCCAACCACTTTACGGTGAGTATCAACCACCTGATGCAGTTCCAGACCGTGCCGGAAATCAACCAGCTACTGAAAGACAACGGCTATGCGGTGAATGCCTCGGGTGGCGAAGTGAAAGGCTCCCCGGCTGAGTTGCTGGAACAATCCTCCACCATGGCCGACCGGATACCCGTGCAGTTTTCGGATCGGGAGGAAACCATCCCCAGCTGCTTCTACGAGTTCGCGCTGCGGTACCCGAAAGCCGACGGTGAGCTGTACAGCGGCTTTGTCGCGGCCTCGGCCGACAAGATCTTCGAAAGCACCAACGCCGGCGGCTAAGCCGAACAGATCCGGGAGCGGGATGGCTCAGGACCATCCTTGCTCGCCTAGCAACGGCACGAAGCGGACATCACAAAGACTCTCGTCACGGAATTCCGTCTCCGATAGCCGGGTGATTCGGCGCAAAGACTGCACCGTGTGCGCGGATCCGACCGGGATCACCAGGTGGCAACCCACCCGCAGCTGCTGCTTCAGTGCCTCCGGCACCACCGGCGCCCCGGCCGCCACACAGATACCATCGAAGGGCGCCTGTTCGGGCCAGCCCAATGTGCCATCGCCGCAACGCACCACCACGTGATCGTAACCTTCGGCCGCCAATATCTGCGCCGCTGATTCGGCCAGTTCCGGCACCCGCTCGATACTGAACACCCGGGCGGCAATCGAGGCAATAACCGCAGCCGCATAACCCGAACCGGTGCCGATATCCAGTACCACTTCCCCGCCGGTCAAATCCATCGCATCCACCATTAAAGCCACGATGTACGGTTGGGAAATGGTCTGCCCGAAACCAATCGGCAAAGGGCCATCATCGTAGGCGCAGTCAATCAGATCGGGTCTGACAAATTTTTCCCGAGGCACCCGACTCATCGCCGTCACTACCGGAACTGCAGTAATCCCGCGGCCAAGAATCTGATTCTCAACCATCCAGGCGCGACGTGAAGCAAAATCCTGATACTGGTTCATAACGCCCTCCCAGACCAGCGTTTACTCACCGTTACAAAGCTATAACGTATTTACAACGGCAGGTGCCACCGGAGCTGTCTACTTTTTATTCGCGCCCATCAGCACTAATGGCCGCTGGGCTATACACAACAACAATAACGCTGGCAAACGGAACTGGCCACGACTGGTTTGCGTTGCCACGGAGGACCCTATGTCTGCATCGGTAAATCATCTCGAAGAACGCACCCAAGACCCATCCGAACTGCTCGGGCATATCCTGCCGTCGGCTATCACACTAGCTCTGATGCTCCGCCACAAGAAAATGGCAGCCTGGCTAAGAGCCGAGTTCGAGGGCCACCAGGACCGGGAACAGGCGCCACCCTATCGGCGTGATCTACCGGGCCACATTGTTGCCCGTTCCCCTCAGTATGGCTGGATCCCGGCACCGGTAAACGAACAGCAGAAGCAGGAGTTTGGCCACCTTGATGTGCTTGACGCCGCCAAATCACTGGAAAAAATCTGCCTGACCAGCCGAAAAGGAGACGGCAACCGGGTTCTGTTGAGCCAGGACGATATGGTCGCCTTGCAGAAGCAAATTAACCTGAGCGCAGAACTGGCAATTAACCTGAGTCGCGACGTTTACAGCAAACTGCTGCGGACCATTCGCGGCACTATCTATCTGTGGGCTCAGGAATTGATGGCCAGGGGGCTGAGCGGCGACCACAATCATTACAGCCAGGACGAACGTGCGCTGGTGACTGATCTGGACGATCCCGAGCGATTCTGGCGTAGGGCCATGGAAGAAGTCGACGCCCTGCCGGTGGCCGACGTGAAGCCAGCCGGATTCTTTGAGCGAGTGTTCGGACGAGCCAGTTAACGGGCTCGTTTCTCATCCCCGGCTGCTCCTCACCCCAGCACGCTGACCATACCGATACTGCTGACAATCAGCAGTACGACGCCCAGCACCTGAAAGAACACCGGCGTTTCTGCCCGCAACATCCGATCATGCACCTTGAGGCCAATAACGTGACCAACCGCGGCACAAGGCAGCAGCCACAGGTGGTGGATCAGCTGCAGATCTACCCCTACCCACACGAACGCCGCCATCTTGATCAACACCAGGATGAACCAGAGCGCGAACAGGGTATCCCGCAGTTTTTCCTTCGGCAGGTGCTGAGCCACAACTGCGATGATCAGCGGTGCGCCGATCAACGAGGTACCACTAATATAACCACCGACCATCAGGAACACAGCATCCACCGTTTTGCTGCCACTGCGGAACGGCTTGTTGATGATGTAGGAGACAGAATACAGCGCCACGATCACGAAAATGATGGCGCTAAGCACATTGCCAGGCATGGTGATCAGGCCAAACACGCCAATCAGCTTGGGCACGATCATGATGCCCAGAATGCGCCACAGGTAGCGCCAATCTACTGTGCTCTCTGTCGCGCTCTCTACCAGTTTCTCTACCGAATCCCCCGCTTCGTTCCCGGCTGCCGCATCCGTGGCCTGCAGCGGCCGTCGTTTGCGATTGTTCAACCATATGGTGAGCGAGGAAAAAACCAGCAGGTGGACCGCAATAATCGGCAAAAACACCAAGGGCTCATCCAGCACCAGCAAGAGAAACGGTAATGACAACACGGCACCACCAAAGCCAAGACCTGAGCGCACGAACCCACTCCAGACAAAAATCAGTGCAATCAGAGAGTATTGAGCGATACTGAGTTCCGACATACAAAACCTTTTTCAGAAAAGAGAGCTCCAGAAAAGTAATCTGAGGCCGTTAATGACTATACTGGATGCATAATAAAATGGAGAACCAAAATGGCCCTGTCCTGGAAACAGAAATTCTCACTACTGATCGCCGCCACCTTCATCGGCCTGGCGATCGCCATGCTCACGTCATTAAGCGGACTGGCCAAGGTATCCGAAGCCTATGAAGCCCGGGGCCAGGCCCGAGCCTACGGAGCCGCTTCGTTGAATTTACTTAACGACTGGTTAGCTCTGGAAAGGCTCAGCGAGGACCTGACGACGGATATGACCGATCGTTTTCAGGAGAGGCTTGGCTCGCTGCTTGAGCAAGGGGATGACTTGGCACTACTCGCCCAACAGCTCCCAAAGGAGGCGCAGGTCGAAGCCACTGCTCTCGAAATTCGCAACAGGGTCCAAGAGTATACCGAACTCCGAGAGCAATGGCTGGCAACGAGCCAGGCCCTCGGGTTTACTCATAATGATGGCCTTAAAGCTACACTGTCAGGCTATGTCGCTGACGACCTCCGAGCCATTAGCATCTCCATATTTAATGACGACATCAATACGGTCGCGTCGAACTACCGTGATTACCTCGACAGCTTCGACCCAACCTACGCCGAACGAACAAACCAGGCGATAAGCCGAATGCATGGCGTGGTCATCGATATGGAATGGCAGGATATCGATATCGGCCAGGCAATACAGGGCTTGGCGAGTGCTTTTTCCGAGGCCGAAGGCGTTGTCAGTGAACTCGCCAGGCTCGAGGCACAGTTAAAGACCAGCGGCGCGGCACTGCGTAATCTGATCGATAACCAGATCGACGCTATCAATACCGGCCTGATTCAGACAACAAGCCAACAGGCCGAGCAAGCCCGAACATCCTCAACCTGGCTCATCGTCATCACCTCCGCGGCGGTACTGATTGTGTTGATTCTGACTCTGACCGGCGCCTCGCGAACCCTGGTCAGGCGTTTGAATGCAGTCGTCCAACTTTTGAGCCATGTAGCCTCGGGCGATCTGAGCCAGCGCCTGAAATTGGGCCAAAACGCAAAGGATGAGTTCAACCAACTGGGCCATGCCGCAAACAAGATGTTGGATGATGTCTCTGGAGTCCTTGGCCAGGTTATTGAAGGCAACAAGACGCTGGCCAGCCTGCAGGAAGAGCTTGATACGCTGATCGGGCAAATGGGGCGCAAGGGCGAGGAGGTTGAAGGCCAAACGGAACAAACGGCGACTGCCGTCCAAGAAATTTCACACACAGCAGTCGACATAGCTCAACACACTCAATCGGTAAACACAGCCACTCAACAGGCAAATAGCGCGGCGCAATCGGGCGCTCAGGTGGTCAAGCGTAGCTCCGACAGCATGAGCGCCCTTGCGGAGCGAATTCAGCAGACCCACACCCAGATCGGGCTACTGAGCAAAACCGGAGAACAGGTCAACTCCATCGTTGATGTAATCAATGGCTTGGCTGAACAAACCAACCTCCTGGCCCTGAACGCTGCCATCGAAGCCGCGCGCGCTGGTGAGGCCGGTCGAGGCTTCTCTGTGGTAGCGGACGAAGTCAGGTCGCTAGCGGAGAAAACAGTATCAGCGACCGACGGCATTGCCGACATCGTCAATTCCCTTAACCGGGAGACCGCTGCCATCACCACCATGATGAAAGAGGGTCTGCAATCCGCAGGTGAAGGGGAAAAAAGCGCCAACGAGGCTGCCGAAGCTATTGATCAGATTACTGGTTCCATTAACCAATTGGCCGGTGATATGAATCAAGTGGTTACTTCTGTTGAGGGCATCTCGACGACGACGGAGGAGATTGCCCAAAAAGTCGAGCAAATCCACGGCCATACCCGAGAGACAGCCGAAATCCGAAAACACCTGACCACCCATATTGAACGACTTTCCGCTCAGACTACGTCGCTGACCGAAGCATCTCAGAAATTCCGACTCTAATTGCAAACCTACTCCGTGTCCCTTGCAGCCGTATGGCTGCAGGGGTAGCATGACCAATACTGTACATATAAACAGTATTGGTGCTCACCATGAAAACCCGCGCTACCGGACTCAACCCTCACAACCGCTTTCAGCCTATCGTCACCGACCGCGATCAGGATGACGGCTGGTATCAGGCTCCCGAGGACGATTTCAACCCGGACTCGGTGGCAACGGAAGTGGTCAACGAGTCGGTCAGATCCATCATCAGTCGCAACACATCGCCGGATGTGCCCTTTGATCAATCCATCAATCCGTACCGGGGCTGCGAGCACGCCTGCATCTACTGCTTTGCCCGCCCCACACACGCCTATTGGGACATGTCTCCGGGTATGGATTTTGAGACCCGGCTTATCGCCAAACCCAACGCCGCGTGCAGGCTCCGGGAAGAATTCGACAAACCAGCCTACGCCGTCTCCCCCATTGCGCTGGGCGTGAACACCGACGCCTACCAGCCATTGGAGCGGGAGCGTCGCATCACCCGCGAGTTGTTGGAAGTCATGCTGGAGTACCGACACCCGGTGTCCATCATCACCAAGGGCGCGCTAATCCTCAGGGACCTTGATCTGCTGACCGAACTGGCCGAGCAAGGCCTCTGTTCCGTGCGCATCAGCCTGACCACCCTGAGCAACGATCTGAAACGCCGGATGGAGCCACGTACTGCGGCACCGGCCACCCGGCTCAAGATGATTGAACAACTCTCCGACGCAGGGATTCCCACCGGCATCATCCTCGGCCCGGTGATTCCCTTTATCAACGATCAGGAGATTGAGGCCATACTGGAGGCCGCCGCCTCAGCGGGTGCCTCCCGTGCCAGCTGGATCATGCTGCGCCTGCCGCTGGAAATTGATGAGCTGTTCCAAGAGTGGCTCACTCGACACTTCCCCCAGCGGGCCGAACACGTGATGAATCGAATCCGTGATTTACGAGGCGGCAAGAGCTACGATTCGGCCTTCGGGCGCCGGATGACTGGTATCGGCCCCTACGCTGACCTGATCCGCCAGCGCTTCTCGAACAAGGCGAAACGGCTTGGACTGAACCTTCACCAGGCCGAACCCCTGCGAAATGACCTGTTCCGCCGCCCGGCGGGGGAACAAATGGGGCTCTGGTAACGTCCAATATCCAAGTCGTTTGTAGTCATCTGATGTTGTTCAGGGAAGAATCGGAGGGGCCCCATGCCCGGACTGAAAGCCGCCACCAATGCTCTGGCGTTGGTGCTCGTTGTTGCCCTTTGCCCCTGGTTTTCTTCATCTGCCAAAGCCAACGAATCCCTTGTTGCTCGAATTGAGGCGCTGGACGCGGGATTTACCGTGGAGGTGTTAGGTAACCGCCTTCTGGCACGGCAAGCACTTTCCAACTTTTACGCCGCCAATGGCTATAAGCGGGCCTGGCGCAGTGCCGAACAGCGCCACCAACTACTTGAGGCCATCGAATCGGCCAGCGGCGATGGCTTGGACCCGAGGGATTATCACGCCGATGTCCTGGCGGAGCTGTCGAGCCGCCCCTTGCAAGACCTTCCGGCCGACCTCCAGGCCGATCTGGACCTGCTGTTTTCCGACGCCTTCCTGATGCTTGGCTCGCACCTGCTCGAGGGCAAGGTCAGTCCAAACACTATTCACGCCGAATGGACGGCGAACCGGCGACAACGGAATATGGACCAGGTGCTCGCAGCGGCTCTGGTCAATGGTGACATTAGCGCAGCCGTGGAGTCCCTGCGCCCGGCTCATCCCGATTACCACAGGCTGGTTCTGGCCCGCCAGACCATGACTGGCCTATTGGGCCAACCCTGGCTGCCCATCCCCGCCGGGCCTGCCATCCGCCCCGGCGACCAGGACCACCGGCTGATCGAAATCCGGCGACGGATAACCGCCCTAGGTGACCTCTCCGGTTCGGTTGATCCGACTGATCCCAGCCGTTACGGCGAAGAACTTGAGACCGCACTACCCCTATTTCAGGCCCGCCATGGTCTGGAACCCGACGGTATTATTGGCCCGGCCACCTTGGCGGCGATTAACCTGCTGCCCATCGAACGAGTACATCGGATCGATGCCAGCCTGGAGCGCTGGCGCTGGCTGCCGGAGTCACTGGGAGCACGGTTCGTCTTGGTTAATATTGCCGGCTACGAGTTGAAAATGATGGATCAGGACGTCGAGCTGCTCCGCCAACGAGTGATTGTCGGCCGACCGTTCCGCCAGACCCCGGTGTTCAGTGACCGGATCCGCTACCTGGTGGTAAACCCGACCTGGACCGTGCCGCGCCGACTAATGATCGAGGATCAGCTGCCCCAGATTATCCGCGACCCGGATTACCTTCAGCGCCTGAACATGAAAGTCTACCGGGGCTGGGGCGCCGATCGGCAACAGATCGACCCCGCCACCATAAATTGGGGCACACTGTCACCGGACAACTTCCCTTACCAGTTGGTGCAGGCCCCCGGCCCCAACAATGCACTCGGTCGGATCAAGTTCATGTTCCCGAACCAATACGACGTTTACCTTCACGACACACCATCACGGGAGCTTTTTGGCCGGGTGGATCGCTCCTTCAGTTCCGGCTGTATCCGGGTGGAGCAACCGTTCGCACTGGCGGAGCAATTACTTTCAGGCGCCCCACACTGGAACCAGGAGCGCATCCACAACATGGTCGGCTCCAACCAACCAAAAACTATCTTGTTACCTGAGCCAGTACCCGTCTACATTCAGTATTGGACCGCCTGGGTCGATGACCGGGGGCGGCTGCAGTTCCGCAATGACATCTATAATCGTGATAGCCGTTTGCTCGCGCGCCTCCGGGAGAATTCATCGGGCGGCACCCATGGCCTGACACCGGCTGCGATCACCTATCAGGAGCCCCAAACCAAGGACAACACGGAGCAACCATGACACGCACCCTCGCTATTCTGACGTTGATTCTGATCGTGTCCGGGTGCCAATCGCTGCCCGACACACCGCAAGGCACAGAGCGCAACACCGTTTTCCTGAGTGCGCAGCATTGCCTGAGCGAATACCTGCAAGAACTTGAAAAAAACCATTACGGGCCCTGTTTGAAGGTGCTCTCTGTGGCCGGCACGCCGCCCGCCGTCACCGATAATGGCTTTATCGAGTTACCGGTGGCGACACCACTGACGCTAAGCACCAGCTGTGTCTACCGCCACGCCGACGGCTCTCCCATCCCCCAGACCATGGAAACGGTGGCATTCCAAATCACCGACCAGACCTTTTCCAAACCGGGAAAGCGCTGGTATCTTCATGCTCACAAACAGGCCCGGGATGTTGTCGGCTGCGAGCCAACCCTATCGCGCTCCACCTACCCGACCTACAAAACCAACTGAATTGTCGGGACCCTCAGCCCGGTGCCAATCAGCACGCAAATCCACCCCAATACATCAGGAGTACCCGGCTATGACCAACCGCGTCGACATCCACTACTGCACCGGTTGCCGCTGGCTGCTGCGCTCAGCCTGGATGGCGCAGGAACTGCTCACCACCTTTGAAGGCCAACTCGACGAACTCACGCTGCACCCAGGAACCGGTGGAATCTTCGAGGTGTGGGTAAATGGCACCCGCATCTGGTCTCGAAAAGACCAGCAGGGTTTCCCCGAAATCACCAAGCTCAAGCAGCTTGTTCGGGATGAGATCGACCCAGAGCGCTCACTAGGCCATTCCGATCATTGATCTGACGGTATTTTCCCCATCTTGCTCAAAATATCTGACCGGCTTCATCGGAACAAATCGCTTTAAACCTGAACTGCTGGCGCGGATCATTCGTAATTGAACACTCGATCAAGAATGGGAGGAACTAGATGACCGACGTGATGCAGAACACCCGATTTACCAACCTGACCATGGCCAACCGCTTTGCGCTCGCGCCCATGACCCGGACCAGCGCTGACGCCGACGGCACCCCCAACGAGCTGATGGCGGACCATTACGAAGCTTATGCCAAAGGCGGGTTTGGCCTGTTGATCACCGAAGGCACTTACACCGATGATGGCGCCAGCCAAGGTTACGCCAATCAGCCAGGCCTGGTTAACGACGCGCACATCAAAGGTTGGAAAACCATCGTGGAACGCATTCACGCGGCGGGTGGCAAAGTGATTGCACAGCTCATGCATGCCGGGGCCCAGTTCCAAGCCAATCACTACACCGATCAGCCGCTCGCTCCCAGTGCCGTGCAGCCGAAAGGCGCGCCCCTTGGGTTCTACGGTGACCAGTCTGAGTGGCAAACGCCACAAGTGATGACTGAGGCCGACATCAAATTCGCGATCGACGGCTTCGCTAACGCCGCGGTCAACGCCAAAACCGCAGGGTTCGACGGCATCGAACTGCACGGAGCCAACGGTTACCTGCTGAATCAGTTCCTGAGCACCTACTTCAACCGTCGCGAAGACTCCTACGGTGGCAGCCTGGAGAACCGTCTGCACGTGGTGGTGGAAACCATCAAAGCCGTACGAGCAGCGGTCGGTGACGACTTTGCCGTGGGCATTCGCCTGTCGCAGGTCGCGGTGACCGATCCTGACTACCAGCTGCCCGAGGGCGAAGCCGGTTTCCGCCAGATTACCGAGGCCGTTCGGGATGCTGGTGCTGACTTCATCCACACCACCGACGGTGACGTCCATCGAGCGCCCTTCGTTGAGGGTGATAAATCGCTGGCCGACGTGGTCGCCGATGTCGACGGTATTGAACTGATCATCAACGGCGGTATCGACGAGACCAACCACCAGGATCGCGCTGCCGCGTACCCGGGATCGCTGCTGGCTGTCGGCAAGAAAGCGCTGGCTAATCCGGACTTCGTCCAGCGCCTGAAGGACGGCAAGGAGATCGATGATATCGACTTTGCCATGCTGCAGCCCAAGGCCACCATCGAGAATGAGCTGGCCTGGCGTCGCAAGCAGGCGGCCTAATCCGCACGCCTTGCTAACGACGAACCCCCGGAGTGAAAGCTCCGGGGGTTTTCTTCGTTTGATTAAACCCCATCTATGATTTCTTCGTTCAAGTCAGCCTTAAGATAGGCGGTCTTTTCGGAGCGGCACTGGTGTGGCTGGCGGAGCCAATCATGCCCTGGACCCTGGGCTTTGCCGCCGGTGCCATGCTGTTCATCATCAGCAACGAAATTATTCCGGAAACCCACCGGAACTCTTACAAAACCCTGGCCACCTTCTCGCTATTGGTCGGTTTTGTGATCATGATGTTTCTGGATGCCACGCTCGGCTAAACCCGCCGAGCCGAGGCCCTCGAGCAGCCAGACACCTGCCAGGGCCTCCAGGGCCTCGGCGATGACCGGCTCGTGCTCGCGGTCCCGGCGCCAGATAAAGCTGAGGGCGCAGGGGATTCGCACTCCTTCCGCCACCACCAGGCCCCGCTCCTGGCGCTCGGCCATGGCCAAAGCGTCTCGCGCCAGACTGAGCCCTACCCCGGCCCGAACCAGGTCCAGCATGCAGGCCTCCTGATCCACCTGGGCCACACCCTGGGGCACCAGCCCTTCGGGTTCCATGACACTGGCCAGCAATCGGTTGTGTACCGAATCCTCCGGCGTCACGATCCAGGGCAGCGCCGCCAGGCTGGACCAGCGCGTATCGGAAAGCCGTGCAGCCCAGCCAGCCGGTGCAATCACGTGGTAATCGAACCGGGTCAGTTCACGGTGCATCAGCTCGGGCCCCGCCGGACCTGCGCCCGGTGGGGCCAGGAAGTAGCCAACATCGAGACTGCCATTGCGCACCTGCTCCAGCACCCGGCCGCTCATACCCTGATGCAACTCGGTTTCAAGCTGCGGTGCCCTCGCCACCAGCCGGTGCAGAAAAGCTCCAAGCCGGATAAATTCCGGGTCCACAATGGTGCCAATCTTGAGCCGCCCCCGAATCGTGCTGTGCAGGGCACGGGCACTCTGATCAAATGCGGCCAACCCGGCCAGGGCCTTTTCCGCCACCGGCAGCAAGCTCTGGCCGTCGGCGGTGAGCACCAGGCCCTGGGGTTTGCGCCGGAACAGCTTGAGCCCCAGATCGTCCTGCAGCTGCTTCAATTTGAGACTGACGGCGGGCTGTGTCAGATGCAAACGATCCGCAGCCCTCGAGACACTGCCCTCGCGGGCCACCGCTACAAATGCACGTAATCCTTGCAGGTGTTGCATAACCATTCCTCGCAGACCGCAATATAAGTAATACTTATATCATGGTTTAGAATAATTCAATTGCCTCAGTCCAAAACGGGCCGTAAATTATCTGTTCAATTCTTCACCAGACTCACTTAGGGCCATGCAAAAAGGGCCTCAAAGAAACATACAACAAACTGAACCGAAAACAGGAAAGAGGCAACTATGAGCAATCCAACGATCCAGCATTATATCAATGGGCAAATTTCAGAGGGCAGCTCCGGCCAAAACCAAGAAGTTTTCAATCCGGCCACTGGTAAGGTCTCGGGCCAAGTAGTTCTCGCCAACCGTGACGATGTTGACCAGGCTGTTGCCGCCGCTTCCGCCGCTTTCCCAAGCTGGGCAGATACCCCGCCGATTCGGCGTGCCCGCGTTATGTTCAGATTTCTGGCGCTGCTTAACCAGCACAAAGACGAACTGGCTGAAGCCATCACCCGCGAGCACGGAAAGGTCTTTACCGATGCCCAAGGCGAAGTGGCCCGGGGTATCGACATTGTCGAGTTCGCCTGTGGCATTCCGCAGTTGCTAAAAGGTGATTACACCGACCAGGTCAGTACCGGGATCGACAACTGGACCATGCGCCAACCTCTGGGCGTGGTTGCCGGCATCACTCCGTTCAACTTCCCGGTCATGGTGCCGATGTGGATGTTCCCGGTGGCGATCGCCGCTGGCAACACGTTCGTGCTCAAGCCTAGCCCGATCGATCCCAGCGCCTCCCTGATGATTGCCGACTTGCTCCAACAGGCGGGTTTGCCCGATGGCGTATTTAATGTTGTGCAAGGCGACAAGGGTGCCGTAGAAGCCCTGATTGAACACCCGGACGTCATGGCCTTGAGCTTTGTCGGTTCCACCCCGATTGCCAATCTGATCTACGAAAACGGCGCCCACCACGGCAAGCGCATCCAGGCTCTGGGCGGTGCCAAGAACCACATGGTGGTAATGCCCGACGCGGATCTGGACAAAGCAGTAGACGCCCTAATCGGTGCCGGCTACGGAAGTGCCGGGGAACGGTGTATGGCCATCAGCGTTGCTGTGTTAGTGGGCGACGTTGCCGATAAGATCATTCCCCGACTGGCCGAGCGAGCGCGCAGCCTGAAGGTGAAAAACGGTATGGAGCTGGACGCCGAGATGGGTCCGATCGTCAGTGCCGCGGCGCACCAGCGCATTACCGGCTACATTGACAAGGGTGTGGCAGAAGGTGCCGAACTGATCGTAGACGGCCGTGAGTTTGACGCCGGCACCACTGGCGATGGCTGCGATGAAGGTTTCTGGATGGGCGGCAGTCTGTTCGACCACGTAACGCCGGAGATGACCATCTACAAAGAGGAAATTTTCGGCCCGGTTCTGGCGTGCGTCCGCGTTCCAGACGTAGCTACGGCCATCCGTTTGATCAACGAGCACGAATTTGGCAACGGTGTCAGCTGCTTCACTGAGAGCGGCAGCGTGGCCCGTGAATTCGGTCGTCGCATTCAGATTGGCATGGTCGGCATCAATGTGCCTATCCCTGTGCCGATGGCATGGCACGGCTTTGGTGGTTGGAAGCGCTCGATGTTTGGCGACACCCACGCCTATGGCGAAGAAGGCGTGAAGTTCTACACTCGCCAAAAATCCATCATGCAGCGCTGGTCAGACTCCATTGATGCCGGTGCTGAATTCGCTATGCCAACCGCCAAATAACGCGAATACGCTCCGGGAGACAGGCTATGTCCGACAACAACAATGCTCAGGGCCAGCTCGATTTCGACTACATCGTTGTAGGGGCCGGCTCAGCCGGCTGCCTGCTAGCCAATCGTCTGAGCGCGGATCCGGCCAACCGGGTCCTGCTAATCGAGGCCGGCGGCCGGGACAACTACCACTGGATTCATATTCCAGTGGGCTACCTCTACTGCATCGACAACCCTCGTACCGACTGGCGGTTTCGCACTGAGCCGGATCCCGGCCTGAACGGCCGGTCTTTGATCTATCCCCGGGGCAAGACCCTGGGCGGCTGCTCCAGCATCAATGGCATGCTGTACATTCGCGGCCAGGCCCGGGATTACGACCACTGGGCCGAGGTAACTGGCGAGCCAGACTGGCGCTGGGACAACTGCCTGCCCGACTTCATGCGCCACGAAGACCACTATCGTCTGGATGACGGCGGCGACGCCGACCCGGAGCACCAGAAATACCATGGCCACGGCGGCGAATGGCGGATTGAGCATCAGCGCCTGAAGTGGAAGGTTCTGGAGGACTTTGCCGATGCTTGTGTGCAGGCCGGTATTCCCCGCACCCGTGACTTCAATCGTGGCGATAACGAAGGCGTCGACTATTTTGAAGTAAACCAACGCTCCGGTTGGCGCTGGAATACGTCAAAGGCCTTCCTGCGCGCCGCCGAAAAACGCCCTAACCTGACCCTGTGGCATTCCACACATGTGATGGAACTGGAAATGTCGGCAGGTGAAAAACCCCGCTGCACGGGAGTTCGGGTGGAGCGCCCCGGAGAAGGCGAGCTTACGGCGCACGCCAGCCGGGAAGTCATTCTGTCAGCCGGCGCCATCGGCTCGCCCCAGTTGCTGCAACTGTCAGGAATTGGACCGGCAGACCTGCTCCGAGAGCATGATATTCCGGTTGTGGCCGATCTGCCCGGTGTGGGTGAAAACCTGCAGGATCACCTGCAGATCCGTTCGGTGTACAAGGTGCACGGCGCTAAGACCCTGAACACCATGGCCAACTCGCTCACCGGCAAAGCACGAATTGGTCTGGAGTATCTGATCAAACGCTCAGGTCCAATGAGCATGGCACCATCTCAACTGTGCCTGTTCACACGAAGCTCTGAAGAGTACAAGCACGCGAATATTGAGTACCACGTACAGCCCCTGAGCCTGGACGCGTTTGGGCAGCCGTTGCACGACTTCCCGGCCATTACCGCCAGCGTCTGCAACCTCAACCCGACCAGCCGTGGCACGGTGCGGATCCGCAGCCGCGACTCTAAAACTGCGCCGGCGATCGCTCCCAATTATCTGAGCACTGAGGAAGACCGGAAGGTGGCAGCGGATTCTCTCAGGGTCACCCGTCGTATTGCTGAACAGCAGGCGTTTGCCAAGTATCAACCGGAGGAATTCAAACCGGGCGCTCAGTACCAAACTGACGACGAGCTTGCGAAACTGGCCGGCGACATCGGCACCACCATCTTCCACCCGGTGGGCACCACCCGCATGGGTCGGGAGGACGACCACATGGCGGTAGTGGACCCGAAACTCAGAGTTCGGGGCGTTGCCGGACTGCGAGTCGTAGACGCAGGCGTGATGCCAACCATCACCAGTGGCAACACCAATTCCCCGACCTTGATGATTGCGGAAAAGGCAGCCAGCTGGATCCTGGAAAGCAAATAACAACACCCTCCGAGCCACAGGCTTGGAGGGTGTTCGTGTACCTATTGGCCACGGTTAATTCGACTGGTCGTCTACAATTAGTTCGCCCAGTTCCAAAGCCGCTTGCCTGAGCAGGGGTTCGTATTCCAGCAGTTCATCCAGGCTCTTCCTGAGAATGGGCGCATGGGCAAACAGGCAAGCAAACAAACGCCCTTCTTTGTCCTTGATCGGCACAGCGAACGCGACCATGCCGTCAATAAACTCCTCGTTATCCAAGCCCTGCTCTGTTTCGGCAATCGCGAGCAGAGCCGACTCCAGTTCGTCCGGTGCCGTTAAGGTGTTCCTGGCCCGCTTTTCGAGAGGCAGGTTATGGATCAGGCGGTGCCGCCGATCATTTTCCAACGAACTCAGATACAGCTTACCGCTGGCCGTGCACCATATCGGGGTGCGGCTACCAATGGGCAAGTGCACCTGGAGCGGCCAGTTGGTCTGCACCCGATCGTAGTAAATCATCTCGGTACCATCCGGGATAGCTATCCCGCAGGTCTCGCCCACCTCGGCCGTCAACCTCTTGAGAATAGCCTGGCGCAGGGCCTTGAAACGGCTTGCGTAAAGCACACCGAGTGCAATGTTATGAAGCCTGTCTGCAGGCACCAGCAACCCACGCATATTCGTTTGCAGGTAACCCTCACTTTCCAGTTGTTGCAAAATACGATGCACACTGGGTTTGGGGATGCCCAGCTGTAGGGCAAGATCCGCTGGACTTAAGGGGCGTTCGGCGCGAGAAACCGACTCTATTATTTCCAACGCCCGACCTATCGCCGAGCCTTTTTCTCTGCGCTGTACTGCCATGCTCTTACCTGCCACTGAATATGTGCGCTCATTATAAGCAGGCATTGCTTCTCAGAAAAATGTTAAGCGTAGAGCGAAGCATCGGGAGGACTTGGGCAAGACGGTATGGAAGAACCGGGGGAACGGTCTGTGTAGCAAGATGGATACTCAGAAAGGACACCGCCACCTTTCGGTGACAGTGGGTACAAAATTCAAACGCTGAAGGCGACCCGTCTACTAGCGATGCCGGAACACAGGTGCCCGCTTGGCGATAAAGGCATGCATTCCCTCTTTTTGGCCCTCGGTGGCGAAAGCGGCCTGGAACAGACGACGCTCGTGGCGCATGCCTTCTGTCAGACTGGTTTCGAAGGCAACATTAACGGACTCCTTCGCCATACGGACCGCGGGGCAGTTGTAACCGGCGATGGTATGCGCGGCCTCAAGAGCGGTCTGTAGTAACTCGTTTGAGGGCACAACCCGCGCCACCATGCCCACGGCTTTCGCTTCGTGAACGTCAATGGTCCGCCCCGTCAGAATCAAGTCCATGGCCATGGCTTTACCGACAGCGTTGGCAAGGCGTTGAGAACCGCCAATCCCAGGCAGAATGCCCAACTTGATTTCCGGCTGGCCAAACTGAGCATCCTCAGCAGCAATAATGAAATCGCACATAAGTGCCAACTCACAACCGCCACCCAGAGCGTAGCCACCAACTGCTGCAATAATAGGCTTGCTGATTGAACGCAGCTCATCCCAGGGCGCGAAGATATCGTCACAGTAAAACTCAGCGTACGTCAGGTTCGCCATCTCTTCGATATCGGCACCTGCGGCAAACGCCCGCGCACTGCCAGTGATAACGATCGCACCGACATTGTCGTCTGCGTCAAAGGATTTGAGCGCCTGGAGCACCTCGCGGGCCAATTGCCGGTTCAGAGCGTTCAGGCTCTTGGGGCGATGGAGCGTGATGATACCGACGCGGTCGCGACGCTCAACAAAGATGGTTTCAGGTGAATCAGCCGCCGGTTTTGCCTCTTCGTTCGACGCTTTCTGAGCCGTGGCCTGTTCGCGGGAGGTATCGGCCTGCTCTTCCTTGGATACAGTGTTGGTTTTTGTTTTCATGGTTTTTCCTCTATGTCTCGGATGTGGAGCGTTATGCTTTCGCGGCTGTTTCACAGAATGAGTTGCTCTCGATCTCGTCCGCCTCAGAGCGCGCACGCGATGTCGGTGCATAGGCGCCGCACTTGGTCATCAATTCCGCCAGAATAGCCTCGCGATGTTCATTGAGCCTCGGTGCCCGAATTGGCGATTCAGGATCTATTTCGGACATCGTGCTCATCTTGATAGGATTCCCCGCGGTTCTGACAGCCCGATCACCCTCGCCTTTTACTTTGACGATCATGTTTCGGGCAAGAAGCTGCGGGTTGCTGAAGAGTCGATCAATGGTATTGATCGGAGCACACGGAACACCGGCCTCATTCAAAGCGTCAATCCAGTGCTGCATGGGTTTTGATGTGGTGATCTTCTCCACGTCCTTGACCAGCTGCGCTCGATTTTGCACTCGCAAATCGTTAGTCAGAAACTCTGGCTTTAGGGCCATCTGGGGCGAGCCGAGCGCATCAGCCATCAGCAAAAACAAGGTGTCATTACCCGCACAGATTACGAACTTTCCGTCCTCCGCCATAAAGGTTTCGAAAGGAGCAAGCGAGGGGTGATTGTCGCCTGTGCGCGTCGGAACCTTGCCCTCGACGTCGTAGCGTGCCAGAGCGGTTTCCATGAGTGCCGCCTGGCAATCGAGCATACCAATGTCGACACGAGAACCTTGAGCATCCCGATTTCGGCTGTGCAGTGCAGCCAGAATACCCACGACGCCGAACAGCGCTGCTCCCAAATCGCCAAAGCTGGTACCCACACGTGCAGGCTCGCCATCGGGCCAACCAGTCAAACTCATCACGCCCCCCATGGCCTGAACCACCATGTCATAGCCTGGCAGTTCACTGAACGGGCCGCTGTGGCCAAAGCCGGAGATTGAGGTGTAAACGATGTGGGGATGCGTCTTCGCGAGTCGCTCCGGACCGTACCCGAGACGCTCCATGACGCCGGGACGAAAGTTCTCAACCAAGACGTCGCTGCTGTCCAGGAGACGCTCCAGCAGCTCACGGTCGCGGGGCGATTTGATATCCAGCGATATGCTTTCCTTGCCGCGATTGAAACACATGAAATAGGCGGACTCTTCGTTAACAAAAGGTCCGAATGCGCGGGTGTCATCACCGGTGCCAAATCGCTCCACCTTGATTACCCGAGCACCCAAATCGGCCAGGACCATGGTGCAATAGGGGCCGGCAAGCACACGAGAAAAATCCAGCACAGTTATTCCGGAAAGAGGGCCTGGTTTGTTTTCTGTTTCGTTCGATTGAGCCATAAAAGCTCTCCGCTATTTCGTTGTTGTTAATTTCTTAAAACGATACAAAACGTATCGTATTTTAGAGTCGATCAAAAATCAATCACTCCCGTCAAATTTTCAAACGGGCTTCTTGGTCATGAGTGTGGGGAGGGAAAAGCGGAGACGTGTTCAAACAAACCGATCAATTGCTGATCGGCACTTACTTAGTTACAGAATGCTCACTCTGCCGAACCGAAGGCTGGATTCTGGCCGGAAAGTAAGGCGGGCTAGCCCGCCAGTTTCTGGATCTCGGGATAATCGCGCAGGTGCTGGACAGGTTCCGCTGGTGCTTCCGTTCCCATTGCACAGACTTCGTTGGCCATGGCCTGAGCCACGGTGGCCGCCTGCACGCCACGGTATTTTTCCAGCGGGCCGAGCAAGACCCGATTCACCAGGGGCATCAGCTTGATACCCAGGGCTTCGGCGGTGCGCTGTTCCTGCCGATCACCGAGCAACAGGCTGGGATGGTAGACCGAAAGGTAGGGGTAGCCGAGTTCGCGCACTGCGTCTTCGAGTTCGCCCTTGACCCTGTTATAGAAAATGGTGGAATCCGAGGACGCGCCAATGGCGGACATCAAAATGAACGCCCGGGCACCGGCTGCTCGACCCAGGCGCGCGGCCTCCAGGCTGTAGCCGAAATCCACCTTACGGAACTGCTCGCGCGAGCCTGCCTTCTTGATGGTGGTGCCCAGACAGCAAACGATTACATCTACGGCGAACAGATCAGCACTGGCCTCCAGATCGTCAAAATCCACCTGATGCTGGATCAGCTTGTGGTGTTCAAGGCCAACCCGGCGACGCACGGGCGCTATCACCGAAGTCACCTCCGGCCGTTCCAGCAGTTTCTCGACCACTGCCGCCCCTGTCAGTCCGGTGGCTCCCAGTACCATGACGTTCAACGCATTGCCTCCTAAACTCACTCTAGTGGATTGCTGTTCTGGTCCGTACTCTTTCAACCGGTAACTTACTGATCCAGACCAAGCGCCTTGCGATACGAACGGGTCAGCTTGGCCAGTCGATACTGATCGAGAACCACCGACAGTATGGCTGATAATCGGCGGGCCGGCGGGAGCCCGTCGCCCATCCTGCGCAACTGACGCCGAACCATGGCCATATTGGCCAGACCCGATAGCGTCTTGTCTTTCCAGCGCACCTGCAAAATCTCGCCGCTGGCCTCGGCATCGGCGGACCATTGCCGTGGCAGATCGGGAGTCTGCGCCAGCGCGGTCGCCATGCCCACCAGGGCCACACCGGAATTCAATACTTCCTGCGCCACGGTCAACCGGCGCACACCGCCGGTGACCATCAATGGAATGGTCGAGGCATCGGTAAGGGCCTGGGCAAATTCCAGGAAATAGGCCTCCCGGGCCAGGGTGCGGCCATCGGCGGTACGACCCTGCATCGCCGGTGACTCGTAACTGCCACCGGACAACTCGACCAGATCAACACCCAGCCCCTCCAGCGACGCCAGCACTTCACGGGCATCGCTCAGCTCGAAACCGCCACGCTGGAAATCCGCCGAATTGAGTTTCACTGCCACGGCAAATCCGGGTCTAACCGCCGCTCGAATCCGAATCACCACTTCACGCAGTAACCGCGCGCGATTCTCCAGGGAATCACCCCAGCGGTCCGAGCGTTTGTTGCTCAGCGGTGACAGAAACTGGGCCAGCAGATAGCCATGGGCAGCGTGGATTTCGACACCGTCAAAACCGGCGTTCTGCGCCTGCACCGCAGTGTCGGCAAAACGCTGGATCACGTCTTCGATTTCTTCCTCGGACATTGCCTTGGGAACATCAAACAAGGACGAATGCTTGCCCAGATCCAAGCCAACCGCCGACGGCGCCAGGTTACGACCACCCATACGCCGAAACACCTGTCGGCCCGGATGATTGATCTGCATCCAGATGCTGGCACCCTTGCCATGGGCGACCGCCGCCCACTCCTTGAACGGTGCCAACGGCGTGTCACGCTCAAGCGCCACCCCACCTGGACCGGTCATGGCCAGCCTGTCCACCATGACATTGCCGGTAATCAGCAGGCCAGTTTCACCCGCCGCCCACTGGTCATAGAGATTAAACAGGTCGTCGCCAGGCAGTTGCCCCGGCGCTGCCATATTCTCCTCCATCGCCGCTTTGACCAGGCGATTCTTCAGGGTGTGGCCGGATGGCAGGGTAAAAGCATCGAACACAGATGCGCTCATATCGACTAAACCTCATATTTGGATTGGAAGTAGCCTACCATCCCGTCGGAAAAATCGCTCATGGGGGGAGGCGGGTAGAAAACAGTGGCGCAGGCAGTAGAAGTGCGAGGGACCCGGGATTTATGCCGGGGAAATAAAAAAGCACCGGACATCCTAAAGGGGAAGCCCGGTGCAAAGCTGACAACAGATCGCCTAAGGCGTGATTTTCACTACCCGGTCAGTCGCTGACCGGGCTTTCCTTCATGGCCGCATTCATGCGCCGGCGCAGCAGTGGCCCGACCACATACGGCAGTACCAGGCCAAGACCGGCAACCACCCAGAGACCCACGGCCAGCGGGCTACCCCAGAGAATGCCCCAGGAACCGTCGGACAGGATCAACGCGTGGCCCAGGTTCTTCTCCATTTCGGGCCCCAACAACAGACCCAGAATGATCGGCACCAGCGGAATTTCCAGCTTGCGCAGGAAGTAACCCGCGATACCAAAGGCCACCATGAAATACAGGTCAAAGGTGCTGTGACTGATGGAGTAGATGCCCACGAACGCCACCATGGTGACAATCGGCAGCAGGTACATCGGTGGCACCGACAGCAGCTTCACGAAGAAGCCCACCAGCGGAATGTTGAGTAGCAACAGCATGACGTTACCGATCAGCAGTGCCGCGATGACACCCCAGACAATGTCAGCGTTCTGGGTGAACATCAGCGGGCCCGGCGTGATATTCAGGGAGATCAGCATGGCCAGCAGTACCGCCGTGGTGCCACTACCCGGCACGCCCAGGGTCAGCATCGGCACCAGCGCACCTGAAGAGGCACCGTTGTTGCCGGCTTCCGGTGCGACCACACCGCGAATATCGCCTTCGCCAAACTTGCCCTTCTTGCCCAGTACCTGCTTTTCCAGGGTGTAGCTAATGAAGCTGCCCAGGGACGCCCCGGCGCCTGGCAATACCCCGGCGATAAAGCCGAGTACACCGCCGCGCAACTGGGTCGGGATGGTGCTGACCAGTTCCTTGAAGCTCAGGGTCAGCTTGCCCACGTTGATCTTTTCGCGGCCGCCGCCAACTCGGGATTCCACGAAGAATAGCAACTCCGAAATAGCAAACAGACCAACAATCGCCAGAATGAAGTCGATGCCTTCGTACAGCTCCAGCACACCAAAGGTGTAACGCTGGGAGCCAGTGGAGATGTCGATACCCACGGTAGAGATCATGATGCCGATGGTGGCGGCAATGACCGTTTTCATTGGGTTCTTGCCGGTAATGCCGCCGAGGGTGGCAAAGGCCAGAAGGAACAGCGCAAAGTACTCAGCCGGGCCAAAGGTCAGGGCAAACTTGGCCAGGATCGGTGCCAGCATGATCAGACCAATGGTACCGATCAGGCCACCGGCAAAAGACGCCACGGCGGAAATCGCCAGGGCATCAGCAGCACGGCCTTTCTGGGCCATGGGGTAGCCGTCGAGACAGGTCATCATTGCCGGCTCGTCACCAGGAATATTGAGCAGAATCGAGGATATCCGGCCACCGTACATGGCACCGGCGTAGACCGCGGTCAGCAGGATCATGGCGGTTTCCGGCGGCAGCCCCAGGGTAAAGGCCAGCGGGATCAGGATGGCAACACCGTTGGCCGGGCCCAGGCCGGGCAGACAGCCGATCAGGGTGCCCACGAAGGCCCCGAACAGCGCAAACATCAGGTTATAGGGGGTGAGCGCGACGGCAAACCCTTCCATCAAAAAGCCAAGGGTTTCCATCACTCCACCTCCAGCAGGCCGGCAGGCAGACTCAGGTCCAGGCCGTAGTTAAACAGCACAAACACCACCACCGCACTGATCAGACCAGTAATAAACGCCATGCGTGGCCTCGCGCCCATGCGCCAGCTGAGCGTACCAACCGCCAGCGTGGTCGAGATAATGAAGCCCAGGGGTTCCATCAGCAGCGCGTAGACGATCAGCACCACCACCGAGGTCACCAGTTCCAGCCCGGTTTTGCGCACTGGCCACTGGGCATCGGGGTCAGGCTTGACCATCAGGTACAGGCTGCCGATGACCAACACAAAGGCAAGGATGGTGGGAAACGTTTCCGGGCCCACACCCTCGGCGCCGCCAAACGGCTCGGGCCACTGCTGCGCAGCCCAGCCGTAGGCAACGGCGAGGACCAGAAGGCCCAAGCCGAGGATTCGATCACCAAAACCTGTCATTTCAGCAGCCCGATTTCACGAGACAGGGTTTCGATGTCTTGCACCTGCTGACGCACGAAGCTTTCAAACTCGTTCGCAGGTGGATGGAACGGGATCAGCCCGTTGCTCTTCATCACCTTCTTCCACTCTTCGCTGGCGTACAGCGTGTCCACTGCGGCTACCCAGTATTCCTTGGATTCCTCAGAGGCGCCTTCCGGCATGTAGAAGCCACGCCAGTTCGGGCCCAGGGCATCGATACCCTGCTCGCGGGCCGTCGGAATGTGGCTGAACTTGCCGGGCAGGCGCTCTTCAGACAGAACCGCCAACACCCGCAGGTCACCGGAATCCATGAAGCCGGTTGCTTCGGAGACGTCACCGGTAAAGGCATCGACCTGGCCACCCACGACCTGGGTCATGGCCTCACCGCCGTTGTTGTACGACAGGTAAGGAATGGAAGGGAGTTTCTCAACACCGGCCGCCTTGGCCGCGATCAGCACTTTCAGGTGGTCCCAGCCGCCGCGGGCGCTGCCACCGGAGAACTTGACCGACTTTGGATTGGCCTTCACGGCTTCGAAGAGCTGATTCAGGTTCTGGTACTCGGAATCCTTGGACACGGCAATGATGCCGTAGTCAGCGCCCAGGGCACCGACCCACTTCACCATGCCGGCGTCCATGCCCGGAAACTGCTTCTGGGCCAGGCGGGTGGTGGTTGCGGTAGATGCGGCGACAATCAGCTTGTCATCGTCGGCGCGCTTGCTGACGGTGTGGGCATAGGCAACGCCACCGCCGGCACCAGCCATATTGACGGTCTGGACACTGCCTTCCACCAGGCCGAGTTCCTGCATGACATTGCCGACGCTACGGCAGGTGAAATCCCAGCCGCCGCCCGGATCAGCCGGTGCGATACATTCCACTTTGCCGGAGGGTTGCCAGGCCAGCGCGGATACACTAAAGGCAGCCATGGCTACAAAAGACAGGGTTCGCTTGATCATCATTGGGTTCACCTCTGGTTTGTTGTTGTGATAACTCCTCTGTTTCGCCGCTCGATAAACGTGCTGTGGGAGCCATTCAGCCATAGACTAGAAGCGATCACCGAATGCCTGAAGTTTGTGCGCGTAAATACCTATAAAGAACCTAAAGGCTTTTTTGTGCATAAAGTTCACGGGCAAAAACAGCCGTGGTGCTTTAACCTGAATCAAAATGACAACAAACCCCAGCACGGCGTTTCGAGAAGTGCTTCGAAAAACCAAACTCAAAACCCGAATGATTCTGACCCTCGGCCTGGTCAGCGCCCTGCAGACAGCGTTGATTGGTGTCTTTGCCGGGTACTATCTGAGCGAATCCCTGTATGAGGAAATCGGTCAGCGGGCATTGATGGTCGCCAAGACCGTGGCCGCCACGCCGGCAGTAATCGAGGGCGTAGAGCGACGCGACACCGGCAGCCTGAATCGGTTGGCCAACCGGCTGACCGAGACCAACGAAGCCCTGTTTATTGTCATTGGTGACGACCAGGCGGTGCGCCTGGCCCATCCCGATCCGACACGCCTCGGCTACTCCATGGCCGACGATGACGGCGACACCGGTCACCTCGCCCTGGTCGAGGGTCAGGCCTACATTGCCCGGGCCTTCGGCAGTCTCGGCGAATCCATGCGCGGCAAGGCTCCAGTGATCAATCCCGCCAACGGGGACATTGTTGGCATCGTGTCGGTTGGCTATGGCGTCGACCAGGTCGAAACCACCATCCAGCGCTACAATTTCGTGCTCTATGGTGTGGTCGGCGTGATGCTGTTGGTCAGCGTCCTCGCCGCCATTATCATCGCCAGTCGCTTTAAACAGGCCATCTTCGGGCTGGAACCGGAAGAAATCGCCCGGCTGTTCCAGGAGCGGGATGCCACCCTGCAATCGGTGCGCGAGGGCATCATTGCCATTAATCGTGACGGCATCATCACCACGGTGAACCGCACCGCCCTGAACACCCTGGGCCTGGAACCGGACATGGCCCTGGCCGGCAAGCCAATCCTTGAAGTGCTGCCGGAGAGCGACCTGATGTCGGTTCTGACCACCGGGCAGCCGGATTTTGACCGGGAAGTCTGGCTTAGAAACCGCCAGATGATCGTCAACCGGCTTCCGGTCCGCGAGGGCGACGACATTATCGGCGTGGTGGCCAGTTTCCGGCTGCGGGACGAAGTGGATCAGGTCAGCCGCCAGCTCACCCGGATCCAGCAATACGCGGATACCTTGCGCAGCCAGACCCACGAATACTCCAACAAGCTGCACACCATCGCCGGTCTGATCCAGATTGGCGCCACCGACGAGGCACTGAGCCTGATTGGCAGTGAGGTCAGCGATCATCAGGCACTGATTCAGCTGTTGCTCGAAGCGGTGCCCGACCCGGTCATTGCCGGCTGCCTGCTCGGCAAGTACAACCGGGCCCGGGAAATGGGGCTGGTGCTGAACATCGACCCTGGCAGCCAGATGGCCCACGTACCAGCCGACCTGCCCCGAGAGCAGCTGGTGAGCGTACTCGGCAACCTGATCGATAACGCCCTGGAAGCCACGCGCCTGGTGACCGGCGAAGGCGGGCAGGTTTCACTGTCGATGACCGATCTTGGCGACGACCTGATCTTCGAGGTGGAAGATCAGGGCGCCGGTGTTCCGGACGCTGACCGGGAGCGAATCTTTGAAAAAGGTGTCAGCACCAAAACCGGCACCGCCCATGGCTACGGCCTGCATCTGGTGAGCCAGTTCCTGAACCGGTGGGGCGGCTCGGTCACGGTCGAGAATCTCACCACCGGCGGCAGCCGCTTTACCCTGTATCTACCCAAACGCGCCCACGGGGGGACCAGTCATTGACCACCATACGCCTGCTGATCATTGAAGATGACCGCAAAATTGCGGAAATTCAGCGACGCTTTGTTGATCGTCTGGACAATGTCGAACTCTGCGGCATTGCCCACACGCTGGCCGATGCCCGGGACCTGATCGATGTGCTCAGCCCCGACCTGATCCTGCTCGACGTCTACTTTCCGGATGGCAACGGCCTTGACCTGCTGCGGGAGCTGCGGGCCTCCGACAGCGCTAGCGATGTCATTCTGATCACCGCCGCCAAGGAAGTGGACACTCTGCGCAGTGCTTTGCGCGGCGGGGTTTTCGACTACATCCTGAAGCCACTGGTGTTTGAACGTCTGGAGGAAGCGGTAAACCGCTACCGGGAGCACCTGAACCGGCTGTCCGGCCTGGACCAGATCGCCCAGAAAGAGGTGGATGCGCTTTTACCCCGAAGCGGCCAGGACGAAAGCCCTGCGGAAGCGGCGGATACCGACAGGCTACCGAAAGGCATTGATGGCATTACCCTGGATAAAATCCGGGAGGTGCTGACCACCGGAAAAGAGTGGAGTGCGGAGGAAGTCGGCGCCGCCATGGGCGCCTCCCGCACCACGGCCCGACGCTACCTGGAATTTCTGGTAGGCCGCGGCGAAGCGGCGGCGGAGGTCAGCTACGGTAATGTCGGCCGCCCGGAACGACGTTATTGCAGCGTATCACGCAAATAATTCAGGCCCGACAACTGGGCCATCTGGCCGCGAATCCAGGATACCCGCTCCCAGACATAGGCCGATGGCGCAACCGCGCTCAGGGACTTGGGGTTAGGCAGAACCGCCGCCAGTCTCGCTGACTGGATCGAAGACAGCTGGCTGGCTGAAACTCCAAAATATCGTCGACTCGCCGCCTCCACGCCATAAACCCCGGGGCCAAACTCGGCGATGTTGAGATAGACCTCCATAATGCGCTTCTTCGGCCACAACCCTTCAATTCCGAGCGCCAGCCCGGCCTCCAGCGCCTTGCGCACAAAGCTTCGGCCATTCCACAGAAACAGGTTCTTGGCGGTCTGCTGGGTAATGGTGCTGGCGCCCCGCAGGCCCTCGCCGGCCTCGTATTCCGCCAGCGCCGTTCGGATGGCGGCGAAATCCACGCCCCAATGCTCGGGGAACCGCTGATCTTCACTGGCAACCACCGCCAGCGGCATCCACGGCGAAATCTCCGACAATGGCACCCAGCGCTGATACAGGGCCTGATCCGGCTGCGACAGCCGGTGGCCAAGCATGAAACTGGAGGTAGGCGGATTGACGAACCGCAGCAGAATTATCACGGCCATCAGCAACAGCAGTGCTCCCGCCAGCAGCCACGCCAGTTTGCTCAGAGATCTTCGGATAAGGGATTTTCGCGCCACAGACTCGCTACCAGGCAGTGTTGACTATCATTAATATCAGGCCGCCAGTATGTCGTGGTTCGCCCCCCATTTGAATTACCGATCCTTCAGACGCGGGCGATCATCGGAGTGGAACCACCCGTCGTATACTGAGAAGGCCGACACCATAGGCATTGAAAGATGGTCGAGCATCTCAACTCCCCGAACGGCGTTCGGCTACTGCTGACGCCCAATCGCTCAATGAGCTGGCGTGGCAACGTCCAGATCTGGCTGGCATTGCTGCTTCTGTCCGCGCTGATTGCCACCGGCATGGCGTTGGCCGGTGCCTGGGTTATCCTGCCCTTCGCCGGGCTGGAGCTGGCCGCCCTGGCCGCCGGCATTTACCTGACCTCCCGGGCCTGCCAACGTCAGGAAGTACTGACCATCGGCGATAGTGACATCCACCTGGAAAAAGGCCGCACCCGGAAATTGGTCGAGTGGACCCTGCCCCGTCCCTATGTGAGGGTGCACCTGGATGCCCCCGCGCACCCGTTTGCGCCACCCAAGCTGTCCCTGATTCATCGCGATACCGAAATCTCGCTGGGCAGTTTTCTCAATGTCGACGATACCGAGAGGCTGGTTCATCTGCTCGAATCCCGGGGCGTGGTCATAGAACGAAAAACGCCCGATCCGGAGATCGGGCTGTGGTTCTAGAACGTGTTTGCTAAAGACGGCTTCAGGCCGCTGTCGCCATAAATTGCTGGACCCGTTCCAACACTCTCGGGTGCCAGAGTAACTTGTTGTGCCCCAGGCCCTGGGTTTGCATCCGCTCGGATCCGGCCCACTTCAAATGAACCTCATCGCTGTGACTGGCCGGCACCGATTTGTCGTCCCGGTCGATCACCACCAGACCCCGGGGGGTGAGCTTGGGCGCCAGGGCGTCGAATGAAAACTGCTGCCACACCTGCACTCCGAATGCCTGCTCCATGCGCCGACGATGCGCGGTCACCATGGCCGGAGAGAACCCAAGCTCACCGCCAAATCCGGCGACCACTGAATCGAGATCCTTGGGCGGTGCCAGTAACACCAGCCGCTGGGCCTGGACCCCATCCACCACCGCACGGGCTGCTGCGAGGCTGCCCAGGGAGTGGGCAATGATGGTGTCGATGGGCCCGACACTGGCGGCCACCTTGGTGACAGCCTCGGTCATCTCATACAGGCTCGACCGTCTGCCCTGAGCCCGGCCATGGCCCGGTGCATCAAACACCACCACCCGATAGCCAGCGCTGACCAGCGGCTGCACGAAGGCACCAAACTGGATTCCGCCGCTTGACCAGCCATGGACCATCAGCACCACCGGGCCATAGCCCCAGCTATACACCGGAATAGTGACGGCACCGTGCTGAATTTGGGTGTAGCTATCGGCTTCGTCCAGCAGGTACTCATACCGAATGGGTAACGGCAGCCGTCGCGGCGAGAAGAACAACGTCTCAGCAATATTGCCGGCAGTGTGCGGCGCCAACCGATGCAGCATTTGCAGGGCTTTCCCTACTGCGGCGACGCCGGAGTTCCGGGCCGGAACGCGGTCAAGAGGAACCCGTGTTGCTGAGCCTGTGTTGGTTGTGAATTGAGCAGTCATGACCCTTCCTCCTTCGCTGTCGGCCGAGGGGCCGACCTGATTGACAGTGTCAGATTACGGCTTGCCAACCCGGGGGCAGAGTGTCATATTTGACACCTTAGATGCCAAAAGGGACATTCATCATGATCAAGATCGCCATTGTGGCCCTGCCCTTCTGCCACGGCAGTGGTGTCATCGGTGTGATGGATTTTTTTGCCGCTGCCAACTACTGCGACCGGGCTGCCAGCCGGGGCGAACCCCGGTTCGAATGCCAGATTGTCACCGTGGATGGCGAGCCGGTGCACTCCTACAGCGGCGTTCCGATAGTGCCGACGGTGCGATGGCAGGACTATCCGGCGGACGTCATCATCATTGGCTCCGCCATGGAGGCGGTGCTGGGCGACCGCCATATTGATGCGGCGCTCCGGCAATCACAGCCACTTCACCCCTGGCTCTGCTCGGCCGTGGAACGGGATGCCGTTGTTGCCAGCGTCTGTACCGGCAGTTTTGTTCTGGCGGAGGCCGGACTGCTGGAGCAGCACGTGGCCACCACGCACTGGCGGGCGGCACCGGCGTTTCGCCGACGCTACCCGGAACTGCGGCTCGAGACCGAGCAGCTACTGGTCGACAATGGCCAGATTCTCTGTGCCGGTGGTGCCACCTCGTTTGTGGATCTGTGCCTGTATCTGGTCGAACGGCTGGGCTCCCCCGCGTTGGCCGTAGCTTGCAGTAAGCTGCTGATTCTCGATGCCCGGCGTTCGGAACAGACGCCCTACATGAGCTTTTATGGCAGCCGGGCTCACCAGGACGAGAAAATTGGCGAAGTACAGGGCTGGCTGGAGCAACACTACGCCAACGCCATCGTCATTGACGAGCTGGCAGAGCTCGCACACCTGGGGCCCCGCACTTTCAAACGCCGGTTCAAGGAGGCCACGGGCGAGACCCCACTGAGCTATCTGCAACATTTGAGAATCGAGGCCGCCAAGTACGCCCTTGAATCGACCCGACGCCAGACCGCCCAGATCATCTGGGACGTGGGTTACGAAGACGCCAGCTCGTTCCGGCGACTGTTCAAGCGCAATGTCGGGTGCACCATGGAGGAGTACCGCCGCCGGTTCAGCTATGTGACACCACAGCGCAGCAAGCCCCAACTGGCCACCTCCAACAGTCGAGAATAACTATCATTGTCTTTATCACCCACATTCCTTAAACTTCGCCGCCATTGGGTGTTGTGGGTAGTGAGTGGTGGAGCAGATAACCGATCTTTTCGCCGAGCTGAACCGTCTGGTGCTGGCTCCAGTCATCGACCGTTTTTTCGGAATCTTCGACCTGAACGGCCGCTTTGGCCTGCTATTCCTGTGCATTTCCTACGCGGTCGCCTACGGGCTCTTCCGCTATCGCAAGCACCAGGGCCTCACTGAAGCCCGCTCTTTCTGGCAGTTCATCGGCGGCAGCCGCGTTAATTTTCACCGCTCGGCGCTGCTGGATTATCGCTACTATTTTGTGCGCGTCATTCTGAAGATCGCCCTGGTTCTGCCGGTGGTGGCCCTGGTCGATCCTTTCATGCTTCGCTCTGGCGACTACATTCAGTTTTTCACCAATCTCTGGGGCGCCAGGCCCGAGCTGGGCCAGAACATGGGCCTGGCAATGTTGTATGGCCTGGGAGTATTTCTGGTGCGCGATTTCAAGCACTACTGGGTGCACCGTGCGTTCCATTCGCGGTGGTTGTGGGAATTTCACAAGGTGCACCATTCGGCGCCGGTGATGGTTCCGGTCACCGCCAGCCGGATTCACTTCGTTGAGAAGATTGTCGAGCGGCTGGCTTCGGTGGTGTGTATCGGCCTGTACGCGGGGATCTTCTGGTATCTGTGTGGCGGTGAAATCAGCCGCTACACCCTGTTCGGCGTGACCTACCTGGTATTCATCTTCAATGCCCTCGCGGCCAACCTGAGGCACAGCCACGTCTGGCTGTCATTCGGCCCGGTTCTGGAACGGGTGCTGAACAGCCCGGCCCAGCACCAGATCCACCATAGCGACGCGCCACGCCACTTCAATAAGAACTTCGGCACCAACCTGTCCATCTGGGACTGGATGTTCGGCACCCTGTACACCACAACCAGCACACCTGAGCCGATCCGGTTTGGCACCGGCGCCCGCGACGCTGAACGCTACCTGACGGTATACAGTCTGATCGTGACACCATTCGTCGAGCTGGCACGCAAGTTCAATCGCACCCGCATGCCCAAACCACCGCAGCCCACCGCAGAAGGCTGAGTTCAGTCGTAGCGCTTGGCGATGGCGGCGAGTTCGCCATCGGCCCGTGCGGCATCCAATGCCTGCTGGAGATCGGCGACAATCGCCGGATCAGTGTCATTGCTCAGCGCCAGGTACATCGGAGTTTCACGGAACACCAGTACCGGCTTAAGTCCCGTAATGCCATGCTCTTCCTCTGCTACCAGCGGACCGACGAGGCCATCAGTAACCCAAAGGTCGGCCTGGCCCAACATCAGCCGGCGCGTGTTCACATCACCGGACAGTCCCATAGCCACGTTGAAGCCTTCTTTCACCAGAAATTCGGACATGACATCGCCTTTGTAGCCGGCAATCTGCAGCTCGCGTGCGTCTTCCAGGCTATTCAGCGAAAGGTCTGAATCCGGCGCCGCAAACAGGGTCCACTTGATGGAAGCCAGGGGACCAACCCACTGGAACAGATCTTCACGCTCATCAGTTCGAGCGGTACAGAAAAGCCCATGATTTTCCCGCCCCTGAACCCAGTCATAGGCGTAGCTCCAGGCGCGCATCTTCATAACGTAGTCGTAGTCGACCCGGACCAGCATGGCCTTGACCATATCGCTGCAGATACCAGTGATGTCTTTCGCGCCGTGGGCAAAGCCCTTGCCCGAAGTCGACGCGTTATAAGGAGGATAGTTCTCGGTGAAGATGTACAACCGTTCTGCCGCTGATGCCACACTGCCCGCAGCCATCAAGGCGAGGGCTCCCAGGGTGATCTTGAGCGTGTGCAATAACTTGGGCAGAGCCGGGGCAGATTCTCTCGGCATTATTGTTCCTTAGTGACGGTACGGGTTTATTAAAATATGCTTTCCGGTCAGTCGGATTGGTCAGTTTGGTCGGCGGCCATGATTACTGGATCCACCCGAAAAGTCAGTGACAAAACGTATCTGACGGGAGTCTGTTCAACCGATGGCTGTTTCCTCGGGAGCGGCTTCTGCAGTGCTGACAATGGTCGGCGCAATCACCGACAGGCAATGGGGTCGGCATTCTACCTGCAGAGGCGTCTGCCCCATCACATCGCCATCAGCGGTGATGGTTTTCGGCTTGCCGGTATGGACAGAACAGCGAGTGCCCTTCAGATGGACGATGGTGCTGGTGCGCTGGGGCGAACGCTTGTTGAGACGGACCATCACAAAGGTCAGCAGTAACTGCAGTAATGGTCGCGGCTTGACCGCGATCACGTCCAACTGGCCATCGTTGGCAGAGGCCTCGGGAATCTCATTCCCACCGCCAAAGAAGGCGCCGCTGGCAACGGCTATCGACAGCCAACGGCCTTTGACCACTCCCTTGTCGCAGTATATCTCGGCCTTGAAACCACGGCTGGCACTGACCCGGCGCAACAAGCCCAGGCCATAACTGAACCGACCAAACAGTTTCTTATGAGTGCCCTCGGCTTCCCGCGCAGGCAGCGTTCCCAGGCCAATATGAGCGACATTCAGAAACAGCGTCTGCCCCACCTCGGCAACGTCTACCTGCTGAGTGGTGCCCTGGGCAATGAGCGCGCACAAACGCTCTGGCTCTTCCGGCAGCCCCAGGTTACGGGCAAAGTCATTGGCGGTGCCGGATGGCAGCACCGCCAGGATCGCCTGTCTGCTCCGGCACAAGCGTGCACCCATGTTCACCGAACCGTCGCCCCCGGCCACCATCACGACATCGCCCGCTTGCACCTGGTCCTCCCAGGCATCGTCATTGAAATCGCGGCATTGCGGTTCCGGAACACCGGCGGCTAACAACACCTCCAGCCAGAACTCCCGTCCTCGCTCGCCGGTGCCGGCCTTGGTATTTGCAATCAGCCAATGGGTCATCCGAATGCGTCCATGTGCTCTCTGCTTCTGCGGGTCAATTACGCGGCAAAATATTTGAACTCACAATACCCCAAGAGTGCCTGAGCCGCCTTACGACATTGGTTAGGGGGTATTGGACGGTTCCGATGCTTTCGAGGCCAGTGTCGGACCGGCAAATTGACGCCTCGAAAAGGACTGGGCAGACTCTCTTGTTAAGGCCTCCCGGCCTCTCCCTAGAAGCACAATCAACACTAAGGCGGCTGCCATGGATTTCGTCAGAACTCCCGAGAATCAATTCGACCGTTTGCTGGATTATCCCTTTGAGCCCCACTACGTCGATCTGGACGGGTTGCGCATGCATTATGTCGATGAAGGGCCTAATGACGCCAAGCCAATTCTGATGATGCACGGTGAGCCGTCGTGGTCGTACCTTTACCGCCACATGATCCCGGTTTGCGCCGCCGCCGGCCATCGGGTGCTGGCTCCCGACCTGATCGGCTTTGGTAAATCCGATAAACCCACTTCGATCGACGACTACAGCTACCAGCAGCACATGGAGTGGATGCAAAGCTTCATCGACCAACTGGACCTGAAAGACATCACACTGGTCTGTCAGGACTGGGGTTCGCTGTTGGGGTTGCGGCTGGCGGCGGAGAATCCGGACCGATTCCGGGCCATAGTGGTGGGTAATGGCATGCTGCCCACCGGCGACCAGCAGGCGCCGCTGGCGTTCAAGATCTGGAAGAACTTTGCCCTGCACAGCCCATGGTTTCCGATTGGCCGGATCATCAGCACCGGCTCGTTCCGTAAACTTGGGCCGGATGAGCTACGTGCCTACGATGCGCCCTTCCCCGGTAAGAAGTACAAAGCCGGCGCCCGCGCCTTTCCGCGCCTGGTACCGATGACACCCAACGACCCGGCCACCGAAGCCAACCGCGCCGCGTGGAAGGTACTTGAGCAGTGGGACAAGCCGTTCCTGACCACGTTCAGCAATGGCGACCCGATCACCCGGGGCGGTGACCGATACATGCAGGACCGGATTCCCGGCGCCAAGGGCCAGCCTCATGTCACCCTCAAGGGTGGTCACTTCCTGCAGGAAGACTCGCCAGTGCCCTTCGCCCAGGCCATCAACAGCCTGCTGGCAAACCTCGCCTGAGCCGCTTCCGGGGCTCAGTTCTGGCCTGCCGGCACCCGTGGCCGGTAGTGCCAGGACGACCAGCTGTACAGACCCAGTGCTACCCAGATGACGATGAAGCTGGTCAGTTGCACCTGGCTCAGCGGCTCGTCAAAGACCAGCAGTGCGATGAAAAACTGCAGGGTGGGATTGATGTACATCAGGAAGCCCACGGTGGACAGACGCAAACGCCGGGCCGCGCCGGCAAACAGCAGCAGCGGGATGGCAGTCACGATGCCGCTGGCCATCAGCAAGGCGCTGACGAAGAGACTGTCGCCATAATGGGACACACCGGCGTAGCCCAGCCAGCCGAAGGTCATCAATCCTACCGGTAGCAACAACAGGGTCTCGACAAACAGACCAGACAAGCCGTCCAGCAGCACCTGCTTACGCAGCAGGCCATAGGTACCGAAGGTCAGCGCGAGCATCAGCGTGATCCAGGGCACTGCCCCCAGCATAACCAGCTGGATCAGTATGCCGATGCCAGCAAGAACCACTGCCGCCAGTTGCCACGGCCCCATGCGCTCGCGCAGCACCAGCATACCCAGCGCCACGTTCACCAGCGGTGTCAGGAAATAGCCAAGACTGGCCTGCAGAACATGGCGGGTTTCCACCGAATAGATGTAAATGCCCCAGTTGGCCGCAATCAGCAGTGCACAGCCCAGTACCCGCCATAGCTGGCGCGGATTACTAAGGGCAGAACGGACCGCAGGCCAGCGCCGCAAGCCACTGATCACCAGCGCCAGGAAGACACAGGACCAGACAATCCGGTGCACCAGGATTTCAAACGCGGGCACGCCCTCGAACAGGGCGAAGAACAGCGGAAAGCAGCCCCAGATGGTGTAGGCAGACAGGCCGAACCAGACCCCTCGGGTTACGTCACTCATGCGCTTTTCTTCTGGGTGACCACGAGCGCCACACCGGTAATGGCGACCAGACCACCCACCATGGCCAGGCCACCCAGGCGTTCATCGAACAACAGGTAGGCTTCCAGGGCAGTCACCGGCGGCACCAGATAAAACAGGCTCGCCACCTGCGACGCGGCGCCCTGACGAATCAGCCACATCAACAGCAAAATAGCGCCGATGGACACGCCCAGTACCAGCCAGGCCATGGACAGCTGCAACTGCAAGCTCCACTCAACCTCGCGGGATTCCAGCGCGAAAGCGCCGATGGCAAACAGGGTCGCGGCGGCGGCATACTGGATGATGGTACCGGCAACCAGATCGGCGCCGGTGCCGTGGCGTTTCTGGTACACCGTGCCCATGGAAATACCCGCCAGCGCCACCAAGGTCCAGGCAAGCGCCCAGGGTGAGATGCCCGATTCAACGCCGGTACCCCCAAACTTCTCGACCAACACCAACGACACGCCGATCAGGCCCAACGCCAGGCCCAGCCACTGCCGGCCGCTAACCGCTTCTTTCAGGAACACCACCGCCGCCGCCGCGGTGACCAGGGGCTGGAGCCCGACAATCAGCGACACGATGCCGGAGGCCATACCGTCCTGAATGGCGTAGTACACCCCTCCCAGATAACAGCCATGCACCAGAATACCGGTGACCGCCAGGTGCCCGGCGCCACGCCATCCGGGCCAGCGGGTTTTCATCAGCCAGGCCAGGCCGACCAGCAATACCAGGGTCAGCAGCATGCGGATCAGCAGGAGCGTAAACGGCTCGGCAAACGGCAGGCCGTATTTGGCGCCGATAAAGCCCGTGCTCCACAGCCAGACAAACAGAGCTGGAACAAAAAACGAGAAAAAGAATGAACGCATGCGTCGCAGCCGGATTTCGTGAATTATTCGGTCACTGTACTTTAAACACAGTACTCTAGAAGTTAGCAGGCAAACAAAACAGATACAGAAAACTGCTTTAGAAACCGGTACAGATGATCAAGGTTTCCAGCCCGGTAACCGCACCTCAATGGTTGGTTCGTCGCGGTGCCAACTGCCGGACCAGGTCACCTCCGGCGCTGCCCCGGGGTGGGGCTGAATGGTGACGGAAATCGTGCCAAAGCCGGTCGGTGCCGGCCCGAACCGTATCGGCGCTTCCTGCTCAAGCCACCGTTCGGGCACGCCCGCGCACAGAATCAGCCGGTCGCCCTCCTCCCGGACAAAGCAGTTGCGCACCATTAACACCCATTCAGCAGACGCCCAGACGTGGTGACCATCGCCCATGCAGCCACCGCCAGTGCCCGGATGGATCGCCTCAGGCCATTGTCCGGTTGGCGATGCCAGCTCCGCCACCACATCCATCAGCGCCAGGAACCGGACGTCACCGGCGCGTAAAAGAACCTGGGCCACGTGCAGAGTCAGGTAGGCATTCAGGCCTGAGTGGATCATGTCCTGATAGAAGGCGCCATTCACGAAACAGTTCTCGAGCAGGAACTCGACGCTGTCCAGGATCCGGGGATCATCCGGTTCGCACAGCTGGGTGGGATAGCCCATGGCCAGGGAACCGATGGCGCCGGCATCCAACCGCCGATAGGGCGAAGCGGGCATAGCCCGGCGCTTGAGTCGACGCTGGCAGCTAGCCAGACTCCGGTCCACGGTTCGGGAAAACTCCTCGGCACCGGTGGCGAACGCTCCGCTGGTTTCGGGATCGTCTTTGGCCAGCAATTCAGAGGCAGCTTTGAGACCGGCGATACCCCAGAAATCATCCCAGTAATAATAGTCGTTTGGCCCCAAGTGCTCGGCGCTGAAGCCAGCGGGCAGCAGCCCGGCGTGGGGTATATCAATGTTGCCGCTGACTCGCTTCCGCTGTATCCAGTGGGCGCCCTTGCTGACCGGTTCGAACCAGTCCAGCGGCAGTTTACGGCCGGTGATGGCGTGGAACCGCTGCAGGATCCACAGCACCTCACCGTTGGCATCCCACTCGCCTTCCTGTGAGCGAAAGTAACCGTTTTTCAGCTGCCGCTCGGGAAACTGGTTCAGGGCCCGCTCGGCTCGCTGGGTCAGCCCTGCACACAGAAGCGCGTGCACGATGAACGCCGCATCCCGGAACCAGAATCGCTTGTAGGTGTAGGGGCCGGGGTAAACGTCGTCCGGAGAGTGCAGCACCAGAGAGCGCAAGGCTGCATCGTAAAGAAATTGCCAGGTCGGCTCCGGGCACTCGAGGCGGGCGTGCCCATCCAGTGCTTCGGGCCAGGGCACAGGGCTGCTGCTGGCCGCGCGTTCTTTAGCCAAGGGCACTGTAATGGCCAGGGTCGAGACTTTGCCAGCCCTGACCGGGAACAGCGCCGCCGCAGTCACCAGGCCAACATCGCAACGGCCGTCGTTCTGATCGGCAATGTCGGCCAGATGAATGTGGACATCGCCCTGCCGGTAATCCGATACATGGTGACTTTGCGCAGGTTGGCTGAACTGCACCGAGTGCCGGCCATCCACTTTCCAGGCATTCCGTTGGGGCGACAGCTTCACCCGGCGGATAAACGACACACCCTCGGGGTTGGCCGGGCGCAGCGACACCACCAGCGATCCCGGCACGTCAGAATGCCCCTCGAGTACCAGCTGACAAACCGGCCGGCCATGCTCCATCACCACCTGGGCCCGGCTGATCAGCCGCAAACCGTCCATCTCCGACTCAGTTACCACACAAGGGTTGTCTTCCAGCTCGAGCCATTGCCGACTGGTTTTGCATCGTGATGGCAGCAGGCAGCGGCCGTCGTCTGCCAACAACCAGCCGTCCACTGACCAGCCATCGTAAAGCGGCGTCACCAGACCTCTGGGGTCCACCACCGGTAGGTCATCAACATCGGGAAGGCCAATGGCCGTCCAGTTACGGTTACTCAGGTTAATGTGGGTGATGGAGAAGGCCCGGGGAATGAAGGCCGGGTCGCCAGGGTCGAACTGGCGCTCCACCCAGTATGGCCAAACCCAATCCAGGTTGTGCTGGATAACGCGGCTGTTAATCAGTCCACGGGCGTGAAACACCACACCGGCGCGTAGTAGTTCAATCGGCTCACCCACTTCCGAGGGCTGGGCAAAGCTGTGCAGTCTTCCCAGCAGCGCAATCGGATCCAGAAAGCCGTGCTGATGCGCCATGCGCTTGACCAGATAGCGCCACGGCAACCATTTCATCCAGCTCATCTACTCCTCCCCTTCGTCGGTTGCGTGGGCCTCTACCCGATAGCGCGCCAATGCCCGGCGCGCCAGCCGGTTAAAAAACACCACTGCCGCCACCGTGCCGACAAAACCGGCACCGTAGATACCCCATTCAAGAGGCGTCCGGACGCTTTCGCGGGCACCCAGGGTCGACAGATCCGCCGTCAGCGAACCCAGGTACACGTTGTGCAACGAAAACGGAATCACGCCAATGAAGGTCCCGGCAACAAAGCCGCCGAAGGAAAAGTTAGTCAGACCGAACAGAAAGTTGGAAAGCTTACCGGGAAAGAAAGGAATCAGCCGGGTCAGCAGCACGATCTTCCAGCCGTGGGGGGCCATTTCCCGACTGACCGACAGTAGCCCGACGCGGTTCTGGATATAAATATGAGCCCGTTCACCCAGAAAGTACCGGGCAATGAGAAAGGCGATGGCAGCACCCAGGGTGGTGCCGACAACAACGTAGGTGGTGCCCTCAACCACCCCGAATACAAAGCCCGCGCCAGTGGTAAGCAGCACGCCCGGCAGCAGGAGCACCATCGCCAGCGCCATGATGGCAATAAACATGACCGCCGCCCAGGCACCCTGACGGTCCACCCAGTGCAACAGATCAAGCACCTGGCGATGGACACCGAGGGCGTATAGCACACCAACAATTGTGAAAACGCTGGTGATACTGAGCGCCATCCAGAGAATGGGAGAGGTTTTCCAGCTACCCATCGACACAACCTCCGGCTAGCGCAGGCCCAAGCGTTTTAAGCTTGTGACCCCTCGCTTGACTCAGGTCAGCTGCTGAGAATGGATTGAAGTTTCTGGGTCAGATCAACCGCCTCGGCCCCCAGGGGCGTGAGGTAGCCACCGTCCTTCTGACTGATCAAGCCTCGGGCAAACAGATTTTCAGCGGCTTTGACCGTTTCCGGGGCTGCCGAATGAGCATGAACCTTGATCCCTTCCTGGCTGGACGTGGACTCAAACTGGGCCAGAAGATTGAGTTCGGCAAGGTGATCAGCGGAGAATGGCATGGCAGTTCCTCGTATTATTGTCGTAGGTTTATTTCAGTGATTCTTGCAACGTTTCTTTCAGCATAGACGATT
>Ga0207908_1000093_pt1 | contig 39719 bp, 40 predicted proteins | sample MalvirmetagMSP81_FD_184224 | JGI IMG/M metagenome (GOLD analysis project Ga0207908, IMG submission 184224) | Marine viral communities from the Deep Pacific Ocean - MSP-81 (SPAdes) | ecosystem: Environmental > Aquatic > Marine > Oceanic | place: Pacific Ocean | collected 2011-04-18
CTGACCTGGTGCCCGACGCCTGGCATCAACTGCCTGATCGGCCCGGGCGACAGCGGCAAGTCCACGGTGCTGGACGCGATCGACCTATGTCTGGGGGCCAGACGCAATGTCCAGTTCTCGGATGCGGACTTCTTCGGCCTGGACATCACAACCCCAATCAGCATCACGCTGACGCTCGGCGACCTCGATGACAGCATGAGGACGCTGGAGGGCTTTGGTGCATTCCTGCGCGGATACCACGCCAACACTGGCGTCGTCGAAGACGAGCCCTCTGCCGGCGCGGAGGTTGTGCTCTGCCTGAACCTGACGGTCGCCAGTGACCTGGAGCCCTCGTGGACCCTCGTCTCCGACCGCGCCGCACAGCAAGACATCGTCAAGACGCTCGCATGGAAGGATCGCGTCGCCCTGGCGCCCACTCGCATCGGCGCGCTGGCGGACTTCAACCTGGGATGGCAGCGCGGCTCGGTACTGAACCGCATCTCGGAAGAGCGAGCCGACGCTTCGGCCGCCCTCGTCAAGGCCGCCAGAGATGCGCGGAGTGGCTTCGGAGACCAGGCCGAACAACAGTTGGGAGAAGCGCTGGGGATCGTCACCACCACTGCTCAGGAGCTGGGCGTCAACATCGGCGCCAAGGCCAAGGCGCTGCTGGATTCGCATTCGGTGTCGTTCGGTGGCGGCACCATCTCCCTGCACAACGAAAGCGGCATCCCGCTTCGCAGCCTGGGCGTCGGGTCCACGCGTCTGCTTGTCGCTGGCCTACAGCGCAAGGCGGCCGGTCAGGCGTCAATCGTGCTCTCGGACGAACTGGAGTACGGGCTGGAGCCGCACCGCATCGCGAGGTTCTTGGGCTCCCTCGGAGCCAAGGAGGCCGCTGCTCCGCTGCAGGTGTTCCTCACCACCCACTCACCCGTGGCGCTGAGAGAACTGTCGGGCGGCCAGCTCTTCGTGTTGCGCCGCGGCCCCTTCGGCCATGAGGCTCGCCTGGTCGGCGCCGACAATGACATCCAGAGCACGATCCGCCTCTATCCCGAGGCCTTCCTGGCTGGCTCCGTGGTCGTGTGTGAGGGAGCCAGCGAGATAGGCCTGCTGCGCGGGCTGGACTTATACAGGCTTGACCAGGGGAATGCGTCACTGGCTGCATTGGGCGTGGCGCTCGTCGACTGCGGTGGCGGGGAGCCGGATCGACCGTATGCGCGCGCCTCCGCATTCCAGTCTCTGGGCTACCGGGTGATGGTGCTGCGCGACGACGACAAGAAGCCCACACCTGCGGTCGAGCAGGCTTTTGTCGAGAACGGTGGCACCGTCGTCGCCTACCGCGCGGGCCGTGCGCTGGAGGACGAGCTGTTCGGAAGTCTCACGCCGGTTGCCTGCCAGAGGCTGATCGGCTACGCCAACGAATTGCATGGCGACCTGATCGTCGAGCACCTGCGCACTGTCTCGAACAACACGCTCACCTTCCAGCAGATCTGGGACGAGATCCAGAACACCGGCCTCCTGTCGGCCGAACGCAGGGCCATTCTTGGTCAGGCGGCGCGCATCCGAAAAGCTGGCTGGTTCAAGCAAATCTCGTGGATGGAGGACGTGGCGAGGACCATCGTTGCACCGGACCTGCATCTTTGCGATCAGGGATTCCGCGCTCTGATGGACCAGGTATTCGGGTGGGCCACTGATGGACCACGTTGAAATCGACATTCGTGCAATCCAACGCGGAACCGTCACCGCACCGGCCGGCTGCGGCAAGACACAGCTGATTGCCCACGCGCTTGCCGGTCATCGGGGCAACAAGCCCATTCTCGTGCTGACACACACGAATGCCGGGGTCGCGGCCTTGCGTGGCCGGCTGGACCGCGCCGGTGTGCCAGCCAGCGCCTATCGATTGAGCACGATCGATGGCTGGGCCATCCGGCTCATCTCGACCTTTCCGGGCCGCAGCGCCCACGATCCGGAGATTCTGCGGCTGGCTGCACCTGCGCGGGACTACCCGGCTATCCGCGACGCCGCCTGGAAGCTCCTGCAGGCCGGGCACGTCAGTGAGGTGCTGAAAGCCTCGTATGCGCATCTGATCGTGGATGAGTACCAGGATTGTTCGGTGCCTCAGCACTACATCGTCTATTTCCTCTCGTTGATCTTGCCGACCTGCGTGCTGGGCGACCCCATGCAAGCGATCTTCGGGTTCCGGGGCAATGCACTGGCCGATTGGAACCAGCACGTGTGCGCGCATTTTCCTGTCGTCGGGGAACTGGCAACGCCCTGGCGATGGCGCAACGCCGGCGCGGAAGCGCTGGGACAATGGTTGCTGGAGGCTCGCCGGTTGCTGGCGGCGGGGCAGTCGGTGGACCTGCGTAGTGGGCCACCGGAGCATGTGATCTGGATGCAGGCCGTACCACCCAACGACCATGCCCAGCGCCTAGCCGCTGCGAGGACGGCATCGCCAACCGCTGACGGGCGCGTGCTCATCATCGCCGATAGCCGCAACCGAGCAGCACAGCAGAACTTTGCGAGCCAGACGCCGGGCGCTTCGACGGTCGAGGCCGTCGATCTGCAAGACCTCATCGCCTTCGCTAGCAACTTTGATGCGGGGGCACCGAATGCTCTCGCGCAGTTACTGGCGCTGGCGCAGAGCGTCATGACCAATGTGGGCGTGGCGGAGTTGACGCGGCGCCTGGAGTCGTTGGCAAAGGGAACTGCAAGGAATCCTCCGAACGAGGCAGAAAGCCGCGCACTGGCGTTCGGGCGCGCGCCCTCTCTCGCTGCGGCCGCTGCGCTGTTGTCGGAACTGCGGGCACTGCCGAACGTGCGTGTGCATCGGCCGGCCATCCTCTACGGCGTGCTCAAGGCGCTCCGAGAAGCCTCGTCGGGGACCGTCCCTCTGGCAGAAGCGGCCCGGCGCGTGCGGGAAGAAAACCGGCTGTTGGGGCGCCCGCTACCAAAGCGCGCCGTCGGCAGCACGCTGTTGCTCAAGGGGCTGGAAGCCGAAGTCGCGGTGCTGCTAAATATCGAGGGCATGAGCGCGCAGAACCTCTACGTCGCCATGACCCGGGGGTCGATGGAGCTCGTAGTGTGTAGCGCCAGTCCAGTGATCGGTTAGAGGTACTTCTTGAACGTCGCCGCCGCGATGCACACGGCGACGCCGAGCAGCACGGCGCTGGGCAGCAGGATCAGCAGCGGGTTCACGCTGACCGGCAGTGCCAGGTAAGTCACCCACGGCAGTACGGCCAGCGGGAACAGGCTGGCCCTGGCGCGGTGATAGATGAACCCCGACTCGCGTCCCGCGCCGAAGCGGCGGATGTCCCGGCGCACCAGGCCGTCCACCAGCCCGACGAAGGCGGCCATCAGGAACAGCGGCAGGGTCAGGCACAGCACCAGCAGCCGCACGAGGAAGACCAGCGTCGTGTAGGCCGCCGCGATCAGGTAGCTCTCCACGTTCACGTACACCAAGCCGATGTAGTAGCGGAAATCCTTGGCCGGGCGATGGCTGCCGGCGCTGGCCTGCGCCGAGGCGTCGCGTATCCAGTCCAGCAACCCGCTTTTCACGAACAGCCAGTCGTAGCCCTGCTCGACCAGCCGGTGCGCGGTGCGCCCCGGCTCCTGCACCAGCGCGCTGCGCGTGAAATGCGTGGAGAGCTGATCCAGCTCGTAGTGCAGCATGCCCTGCGCGTGGCGCCAGCCCTGCTCGGGCCAGAAGAAGTGCATGCCGACGCATTCGATCAGGATGCACAGCAGCAGCGCGCCGCACAGCACGCCGAAGAAGCGGAACGGCAGCGTGACCAGGCTGGCTATCAGCCCCTGCTGTCGTTGCTGCTGGCGCTGTGCCGCGACGGCCGGATCGCTCATGGTTCGGCCTCTTCAGCGGCGGCCATCTGCTTGAAGTCGTCCAGCAGGTCGTCGGGCAGCGCCTTGTCCTGCAGGCCGGGAATGCCTTGGTTCTCCCACCAGTCTCCCGCCTCGACGTAGTGCTGTCGCATGTAGCCGGCCAGCTCCTGCAGATCCTTCGGCATGGCTTCGTCGGGATCGGGCGCCGGCAGCGGCATGCGGACTTTCCAGAGGTTGCCGCCCTCAATCAGCGCGAAGCATTGCCCCTTGGGCAGCGCCACGACATGCGCGGGCTCGATCAACGGCACGCTGGTCGTGCTGATGCGGTCCTGGGTGTTGGACGTGAAGGCGGTATTGCCGTGCGGGTCGGAGCTGTCGGTGGCGCCGCTCATCAGTGCCGTGGCGTACACCTCGACCTTGGGCAGTTGTCGCGTCAGCAGCTCGGCGGTGGCGGTCTCGCGCACGCGCAACATGAACAGGTTGTTGAAGTTGCCGACCACCTGGCCGGCCTTGGCACGATTGCCGATGCGCGCCTCGATGTCGCTCAAGGTCTGCGTGTAGGCCGTCACCTGCACGCCGGCACCGCCGCCCTTGTTGACCATCGGAATGAACTCGTCGCCCATGAGTTCATTGAATTCGTCGGCGTGGACGTTGATCGGAATCTTGGCGCTCACCGCGGCGCCGGGCAGCCCGTCGTCGATGCCGAACTTGTAGATGTGGCCGGCCACCGAGACCAGATCGCTGAACATCGAGTTGCCCACCGCCGCCGCGACTTCGGCGTCGGACAGCGCATCCAGCCCCACGTAGACCACCGCGCGTTTGCGGATGACCTGCATCCAATCGAAGATCGGCCGCGGGTCGGATAGGTCGGAATAGTTCGGTGCGAGCAGTTGCGCGATCTTGCCGGTGGTGAGCTTCTCCAGCAGCGGCAGCAGCGAAGCGACGATCTTGTCGAAGTACGTCCGGTCGTAGCGCACGGCGCTGCGCAGGCCGTCGAGCACCGGGTCATAGATGCGCACTTGGGACAGGTACTGTTCGAGGGCCACCACGCGCTTCTCGCGCCCGATCATGTTGCGCGGGATGTTCTTGTCGTTCAGCTTGGCTTCGAGCTGGACGATAACCTCCCAGGCCTTCGGCTCGTTCCTGGCGAAGTAGTGCTGGGCGTACTCGATGAACAGCGCGTCGATGTTGATGACGTGGCGCAGGATCAGCAGGTAGTCCGGCCGCTGCCCCAGCTCGACCAGGGCGCGGGCGATGATGTTGACGAAGCGCCAGGCGAATTCGCGGAACGCGGCGCTGTTGCCTTCGCCCGAGAGCTGTCCGGCGATGCGCGTGGCCACCTCGGAGATCCGCCCGAACCGGCCCACCGCGTTGTAGCGCGCCGAGATGTCCGGCCAGCCCAGATGGAAGACGTAGAACTCGCCTTCGCGCCCGGCGCGCTTGGCCTCGACGTACATGCGCTTCAACAGGTCCGCATCGCCCTTGGGGTCGAAGACGATCACCACCTCGTGCTCGCCGCGGACCTTGCGGCGGATGTCTTGGGTGATGAACAGCTCGGCCAGCCGCGTCTTGCCCACGCGCGTGGTGCCCAGCACCAGGGTGTGGCCGACACGCTCGCCCAGCGGCAGCGTGACGTCGACCTCGTGCGGTTCGATACCATGCAGGCGCGGCAGTCCACCCACCGGCGGCAGCGGCCGCGCCGGGTTGAGCGGGCTGTCCCAGGCCAGCGCGCGCGCCAGCGTCGAGACGGGAAACGGCGCGAACTCAAGCCGCTCCTCCAGCCGCCGGGCGGCCCGGTAGATCGCCGTCGGCTCGACATAGCGGCGGAACTCCGGCCGGTAGGTCTGCATCAGCCGGTGCGTGTGCCGCTGCTCCCAGCGAAAGCCCCGGCCGACGAACAGCCGTTGCTGACTCACCGGCACGTCGCGGCTGGTCATCACGTAGCGCGGCAGGCGGCGGACGTTGCGGCGATAGCGCAGGATCGCCCAGGCATCGCGCAGGCGAATCGCGCCGAAGGTCAGGAAGGCTAGCGCCGAGCCGAGGCCGAGCAGCGGGTTCAGCGCGAGCGACCACGGTGCCACCAGGCACAGAGTCGCGGCGCCGGTGCAGACCGCCACGGTGTAAAGCTCCACCGCTGGCCGCAGCAGAACCTCGACCGCATGCGGTTGGGCCATTTGCGCACCTACTGCTCGACGCCGGTTGACGTGATGAGCACCGGGTAGTGGCGCAGGCCCAGGCGCTGGGCCAGGTCGTCGCCGGAGGCTGGCGAGAGGGTCAGGCCGGGAGCCAGGCGGCGCAGCTCTGCGAGTGCCGCCGCCGATTCCACGTTGACCACCAGGCCCACGGCGCCCAGCTCGCGCAGCGCCGCCTGCCGCTGCCGCAGCCAGGCACGCGAACGCTCGTCGTCGCCGATCACGAACAGCGCCGTCAGGCCTGGCGCCCGGATGACGCGGCGCTGCACCTCGCCCGGCGACAGTTGCGTCGAGCGCACCGGCAGCATGGCGGCTTCGGCGTCGGCCGAATTGCCCACGCGAGGGGCTGGCATCGGGGCCGGCGGCATGGCCTGATCCGGCTGAGGATTCAGCGACTGGTAGTACGGCAGCGCGGAGTCGCCGCCGCGGTCTTCGACGACGATCAGCGGCGCGGAGACGGTCTGGGCGAAGACGGTGGTCGTGGGCAGCAGCCCGATGGCGGCGATGAGAACGATGTGGTTCATGGCGTGGTGGCCTGGAGGGTTGGAACGGGAACGTCGGGGTCGAGCACGCGGGTCAGGTGCCGATGCACACTGCGCCGGTAGCGCGCCGCGGGTGCCCCGCCGGCGGGCCGGTGGTAGCGGCCGATGGCAAGCAGCCAGTCCTCGCCCGGCGTGTGCTGTTCGCGCAGGATTTCCGCAGCGATGGCGAGGTTGCGGTACGGGTCCAGCAGCTCGCAAGGCTGCGTGTAGCGATGCGTGTGGTAGCCGAGATTGACTTGGCCGAGGCCGGCGTCGATGCGATTGGCCGGCGTGCTGGCGAGTGCCCGGCGTAGCCCCGCGCAGGCCTCCGCGCGGGTGGCATAGCGCTGTGGCGAGCCGGCGACGTTGAGCGTCCACGGCCAGGGGATCAGGCGCCCGCGCAGCATGGCGCCGCTCTCCTGCAAGGCCACCGCGTACAGCACCGCCGCCGGCACGTCTGCACGATGCGCCGCCAGTTGATAGGCCGGCGGCGGCACTTCCCGCGCGAGGGCGGCCAACGTCCAGCCGCCGGTGGCGAGCAGCAGCGCGGCGCTGGCGCAGCGGATGGTGACGCGGGATGGCCGACGCTCCCGGCCCGGAGTACCTATTGCCGCTGCCATTGGCCGTTCACCTCGCGCACCACGGCCGGCAGATCGCCGGGCAGGCCGAGCGACAGCCAGCGCCCCGCATCGTGGTTGAGCGTGATGGTGCGGGCGCGCACCCTGGCCGGGTCGATGCCCGCCTGGGTGGCCCACTGCCGGATGCGCGCGTCGTCCTGACGGCTGCCGACCATGTAGAGGTCGAAGGCCGTGCCGGCCGCCTGCAACTGCTGCACGCGCTGCGCGCACGGTGCGCAGTCGGCCTTGACGAAGACGGCCAGGCGCCCGGAGCCGGTGTTGCCGGCACCCTGCGCCTTGGCACCGGGAAGGCTCACGCGCGGCTGGCCGGGAAACAGGCGCTGCCACGCCGCGTCGTAGGCCCGCTGGTAGGCCAGCGTCTTGCCGACGCGCCGGGCCTCGGCCTGCACCTGCAACTCCGCGTAGCGCCTGCGCTCCTCCTCGCTGCGGGCCTCGATGCCGAGCGCCGTGAGCGGATCGAGCTGGGGCGAATAGACCCCGAGCGGCCCCTGCATCAGTTGCCGGTAACGTGCCCACTCCTCGGGCTGAAGCCCCCACTCCCGCGCCTGCCTCTCGTCGAGCGCGGCATCGGCGCCCGGCTGCACCTGGGCGGGCACCATGCGCGAGTTCGTCACCGGGGCTGGCTGGGCGGATGCGCCGAAAGCGGCGAACAGGACGATGGCAGCGAGCAACGGCCACAGGTTCATGGCGACCTCCTACGGTACCGCAACGCGCTGCGTCTGGCCGTTCACCCGGAACACGCCCGCCTGCGCCTCGATGGACTGCAGTTGCCAGCCGCCCTCGGCATCGCCCTCGCGCAGCAGCCGGGTGCCCGCGAGCGAGGCCGCGGCGGTGGAGGTGATCGACAGAAAGCGCTCGCCTCCCCGCAGCTCCACGCCGAGCACCCGGAACGGCGGCTCCGGCACCTTGGGCTTCGTCGCAACCGGAGTGCGCGGGCGAGCGGCGGATGCCACCTGCCGGGTCTTCTCCAGGCGGGTTTCGATTCCGTTCACGCGCGCCTGCAGCGTCTGCAGGTCGATGGCCGAGGCCCTCGCCTCCTCCGCCTCTTCGAGGCGCGTCATCCGTTCGTTCAGCGCCTGCCGCGCGTTGGCGAATTCGGCCTGGCTGATCGGCGCCGGCCGGCGCTTGTCCGCATCGGCCTGTTGTTCGAGATCGGCCACGCGCAGGCCCAGCGCCTTGACCTGCGCATCCTGTGCGCTGCTCTGGGTCTGTTCGGCGAGCCGCGACAGGCCGACGTTGTTGATGAGTGCCACGGCACTGATGAGCAGCAGCCAGAAGGCCGCGGCGATCTTGAGCCAGCGCGTGCGGGAATCGCGCTCGGATGGCGCTTGGGGAAAGGTCATGGCTGCATCTCCTCGCGCCGGTCGGCCTCCGGCACGGGCGTGGCGGTGCCGGGCGGGTTGGCGGAAAGGAAGGCGGGAGCACCGTGTCGGCTGAAGCAGACCTGGCGGGTCAAGTCATCGACCGACAGCTCCCAGGCGGGGCCGGCAAGGGTCAGCAAGGCATCGCGCAGCATCAGCGGGCCCAGGCGCAGGTGCGCGGCAGGCAGCGGCAGCGCGTAGAGGGTGGCGGCTTCGGCCGCATCGCAGAGCCGGTAGCCGGAGCGCAGGAGCACATGGCGCATGGCGTCGCCCACGCTGGCATCGAGCATGGGCGGAATCGAGACCTCCACCGCCTGCTGCAAGAGATCACGCTGCGCAGGTTCCGGCACCAGCTCGACCAGGGTGTAGCGGCCGTAGCGGGCCACCGGGATCAGTGCCGGCGGAGATGCTTCAGCAACGCTCCCGGAGTTCCCTGCCGGCACTTCGGCCTGGGGTGGCGTAATGGTGGTGCAGCCGGCTGCCAATGCTGCGAAGATTAATAGAAGGCCAGTAGTGCCTAGCCGGCGGGCAATGGAGAGAAAAGATGGAAATCGATGCATCGCTCGGCTCCTGTAGCGGAGCCGATACCTTCGGCGCATGAAACCGAACGCGCAGCAAAGAAAGGGAGCTAGCGCTCGACCACCTTCTTTCTAGCAATCAGCTACTCTTCGTCACGGTCACGTGGCGGCCAAGCTTCGGCTGATCGCGGTAAGCACAAAAGGCTCAGCGTAGCGTCGTACTGTGCTGCGTGTATCTTCATCTCACGCAGCGGAATACTCGGATCGGCGTGTGGGAACCAAACGGCCGCGGAAATCTTGGTGCCTTGTCGATCATGCAGCACTTCCTGATTTGCCGCGAGGGAGTGTTCTGGCAGAGGAATGACGTTGCCACGGGTGCGGAAGAACGCGCCAGCTCGGGCCGCGGGTTCGCTCGACCAAGCCCAATTGATGAAGCCATCGTTGGACATCACTAGAACGGCCTTCTCATCGGTGTACTGCAACCACTTCAAGATCGCCGCCGTCAGCGACACACCGTAGCGCTCCGCGCATGCGCCGAGGATGTCCATGTCGACGTTCGTGGTGACCTGCTTGCGGTAGTCGTCCAGCGGCATCAGCAGGTACGAAGCAAACAGATCCGCCTGAGCCTCGATGTCGCGATCGTCCTGGGACCAGTTCAGCATGTCGGCATCACTGCACTGGAAGGACTCCCTTTGCATCCGGTGCAGAATGTAGTGCCCAAGTTCGTGCGCTTGCGTGAAGCGCACACGTCCCGGAGATGTCACCGCGTTGTTGTAGAGGAGCAGCCACTCCTTGCGGCCATCCCCGGGAAACAATGCTCCGTCAAAACCTTTGATCGCCGCAGCTTGGACCTTTGTGATGGGATCTGACCAGTTGAATATGCGAGCGGACTCAAGCGCCAACTGAGGCACGTCCACCGGAAACCGATCAATGCCGTGCGCCATGCTGACAGCTTCGACCACCTTCACGAGGCGATTCGCAGCACGCTGGGGCGTCCAGCCGCCGTCCGTCATGGGGTCTTCTTGAAGGTATCGAGGATCTTGCGAAGTTGTTCCTTCGCCTCAGGCTCCAGCTTCTGGTAGCCGCGAAAAAACGCCTCGTCCAAGTGCCGCTCTTCTGGTGCGCGCACGTCTTCCTCTATGAAGTACGAGGCCGCCACACCCAGCGCGTCCGCCAGCGCGGTGAGCTTTTCTGCTGATGGCCGCTGGGACTCGCGATTCTCAAGTTCCCAAAGATAGCTTTTGCTCAAGCCGGCGGCGTCGGCCAGCTTTTCAAGGGTTAGCTTGCGCTCCTTTCGCAGCTCGCGCAGCTTTTCCCCGAGACGGGTCGCCATGGTCACGTCTCCTGTCTAGTTCCTACGAACCCTGAGAATACCACGGTACCGAACTTTTTGTTTGACAACCGAGGAAACGGGTGTAACATCACGGCAAGTTCACGATTCCGAACTTTTTCTGCTGGCGCTCTGAACGCGATCACAAGGACTGATCGGACAGCCCGGCCCAATCACCGAAGGAGCATGTCCACATGTCCAGAGCTCACGTCGATCACCGCGACCTCGTCCGCTTTGCCGAGGAACGCGTCAACCTGCCCAAGGAAAAGGCCGATGAGTTCCGGGCACAGGCGCGCCGACTGCGCGAAAAGCTGGAGGGCTACCTCGCGGAGCATCCGGACTTCGCGCTGAAGAAGATGCTGCTGTCCGGCAGCTTGGCGAAGGGCACGGCACTGCGCTCGCTGAACGACATCGACGTGGCCGTCTATATCAGCGGCTCCGATGCGCCTCACGACCTCCAGGCCCTGCTGAACTACCTTGCCGAGAAGCTGCGCAAGGCGTTTCCCAACTTCAGCCCCGAACAGGTGCAGCCCCAGACCTACTCGGTCACGGTGAACTTCCGCGGAACCGGGTTGAACGTGGATGTCGTACCCGTACTGTACGCCGGCCTACCCGACTGGCGCGGCAACCTCATCAGCCAGGACGACGGCTCGTTCCTGGAAACCAGCATTCCGCTACACCTGGAGTTCGCCCGCAAGCGCAAGCAAGCGCAGCCCACGCACTTCGCGCAGGTGGTGCGGCTGATCAAGTACTGGGCACGTCGCATGAAGCAGGAACACGACGGATTCCGCTTCAAGTCGTTCATGATCGAAATGATCCTGGCCGAGCTGACAGACAACGGCACCGATCTTTCGGACTACCCCGAAGCGCTGCAGTCCTTCTTCACATACGTCGCAGAGAGCAACCTGAGCGAGCGCATCGTGTTCGAGGACTACTACCAGGCCTCGACGGTGGCACCCAGCGCGGACCGTGTGCAGATCATCGACCCGATCAATGCGTCCAACAACGTTGCGCGGCTGTACACCGCCCAGAACGCCGCCGCGATCGTAGACGCGGCGCTGGACGCTGGCGACGCCATCGACGCCGCACTGAAGGCACCTACCAAGGAGTTAACCGTGCACTACTGGCAGAAGGTCTTCGGCTCCTCTTTCCAAGGGTGAACACCATGAGTTACGCCTACACCACCACCGAGACCAAGGCGTTCACCTTGACGCATGCCAGGCACCTGGCGGCGAAAGTGGCAGCCGACCTGAAGCGAATGCAGCGCTTCTACCATGCCCCCGACGATGCTTTCATCGAGCGACTCGAAGGCGAGATCACGGAGCTCTTGCGTCAAGGCTATCTCGACACGGTGACCTATGGCTTCAAGCGCGATGGCGAATGGATCGAGCCGACCCTGCGCTACACGGCCCGTGAACTGGCTGGAGACGGCATGGATGACGATCCGGGCCGTGTTCGCCCCGGCGCCAACGTGGCAGGAGCGTCGTTCTACAGCTATCTCACCTACAGCTCTGCCTGGGATGCACTCACGCTGGCGCAGCGCGAAGCCATCAAGCAGCAGTTGCCCGTCCAACGCACGGGAGCGCCCGAGCCATCGGTCAGCGGAGGCTACTTCGCCGACGACAAGACGTATTCATCCGGCGGCCGCGCCTTGGGCCGCGCCAGTGTCAGGAGCTACTGATGACCACTACCAGCACGCCGGGGCTGTTCGAACGCCCCATCACTTTGCCAGATGCCGACGCCCAGAGCCGTCTGGCCAAGCTGGTCGGAATGGACGACAAGATCCGTCGTCTGAGTAACGTTCTCGCTGTTCTCATCAACCCCGCAGGTCTCAAGGAATGGCTCGACCAGCACCACGCTCATTCGACAGGATTGCTCGACGCCGTGCTGCGCCGGCCCCCATTGGTAGTGCTCTCCGGCGATGTGGGCTCCGGAAAGACCGAACTCGCCGAAACGATCGGTGACATGGTGGCGCGGCAAGAAGGGATCGACATCACACTGCTGCCGCTCAGCCTGTCTTCTCGGGGGCAAGGCCGTGTCGGCGAGATGACCCAACTCGTCTCGGCGGCGTTCGACCACGCCTTCCATGAAGCAAGCAAGGTCAAGTCCTCCAAGGGCAGTCGAGCACGCGGAGGCGTGATACTGCTGGTTGATGAGGCCGATGCGCTCGCGCAATCCCGAGAAGCCGATCAGATGCATCATGAAGATCGCGCGGGCGTGAATGCGTTCATTCGCGGGATCGACCGGCTGGCCAACGGCCACCTGCCGGCCGCTGTGCTGATGTGCACTAACCGCCTCAACGCGTTGGACCCGGCCGTGCGCCGACGCGCGGCCGACATTCTCGTATTCGAGCGACCTGACGAAGCTCAGCGACTTGAGGTCCTTCACCGGCGCCTGGGCGACGCTGGCTTTGGCAAGGCCGATCTGCAATCCCTGGTGGCGGCCACGGGCGAGCAGGCCAAACGCCCTTACGGCTTTACCTACTCGGACCTCACGCAGCGCCTGCTACCCGCGATCGTGCTGGACGCCTACCCTCAGGGGCCCATAAAGCCATCCCGTGCCATCGAACTGGCCCGCGCGATGGCGCCGACTCCGCCGTTCAAAGACTCCACGGCAAGGGGGTGTTAAATGTCTCAGTGGTCGCTCTCCCAGCTTCTTTCCTCTTTGCATGAAGACATCCAGCAGCGCCTCTCTACTGTCCGCAAGACATTTGGCCATCCAGGAACGAAAGGCGATGCAAGTGAAAACGTCTGGATCAGCATGCTGGATACGTACTTGCCGAAGCGTTATCAGGCCGCCAAGGCGCATGTGGTGGACAGTCTCGGGAACTTCAGCCAGCAGATCGATGTGGTGATCTTCGATCGGCAGTACTCGCCCTTCATCTTCACTTACGAGAATGAGACCATCATCCCAGCCGAGAGCGTATATGCCGTATTCGAGGCCAAGCAGACAGCAGACGCCAATCTGGTGGCTTATGCACAGCAAAAGGTTGCTAGCGTCCGCAGCTTGCATCGGACCAGCTTGCCAATTCCTCATGCGGGAGGGACTTACCCTCCCAAGCCTCTCATTCCCATTTTGGGCGGATTGCTTACGTTTGAGAGTGAATGGAGCCCTGCACTGGGGAAATCCTTCGACCGAGCTCTGACCACCGACTTAGAGGACGGGCGACTGGACATCGGGTGCGTAGCTGCTCACGGCCACTTTTTTCTCGACCATGCTACGGGCAACTACAGCTACATCAACGAGAACAAACCAGCGACGGCCTTTCTGTTCAAGTTGATTTCCCGACTTCAGTTCAGTGGGACAGTTCCCATGATCGATGTGGAAGCTTATGGGCAGTGGCTCATGAAATAGGCATATGCCCATCAAACTGGATAGCCATTCGTAGAAATTATCAGAGCAAGCAAGCCCGGCGGTGGCCCGGTCCAAGCGGTCGTCCGGAGCCCGTCGGCGTCCACCCCTACTTGATAGACCAGCTTGGCTCGCACATCGGCAAGCGGCCAGAAAAAGAGCCGACAGCCCTTACGGGGAGTCGGCTCACGTAAACAGGTCAGACCGCGACCAACTGCCGTGCCAGTGCCACCTCCACCGAGTCGCCATCCTGGTTCAGGACATCGAGCCCCGATTCGGGCACGTCGCCGGAGGTGCTCTGCGACACCATGATCTTCCGGGCCATCAGCCCCAGGCAGGTCATCTGCGAGGAGTTGGCGTAGCCGAGGTAGATCACGCGCACCGGCTGCTTCTGGCCGATGCGCCATGAGCGCCGGGCGGCCTGCTGCAACGAATACACGTTGTAGCCGGACTGGAGGAACACGATGGTCGGGAACTCCAGCAGGTCCAGGCCGGTTTTCACCAGCTCGGGATTGGTGATGAGCACGTCGATGCCACGGTCCAACTGCTCGGCGATCCAGTCCTCACGGCGGGAGGCATCCACGCTCGCGCGCAGTACCGCCACCTTGAAGCCTTCCTGCTCAAGCAGCACCTTCAAACGCGACGTGGTGTCGCGCGTGCCAGTGTAGACCGAATAGACCAGGGTCTTGCGACCTTCTGCCTTCTCTTGCTTGCAGATCTCGATCAGCTCGCGTTCCTTGGGCATCACCTCCAGCTCGTTGAACTGAGCCGGCACGAACGCCAAGGTGTTGCGTGTGCGCGGATGTACCACCGTTTCCGACCGGAAGCAGCAGTCCGGCCAGGCCAGCAGCACATTGAGGACTACACCGAGCAGCGTCGTGTCGCGCTTCGCCAGGGCCTGCTTCAGCTCCTGGGTCAGCCGACCCGCCAGATCGCGGTAGGCCGCGGCCTGCGCCGTGTCCATCGCGACTTCGCGGAACTCCTCGTCGTAGGGCGGCAGCACGTTGCCACCGATGTCCTTCAACTTGAGGAAGACCGTGAACGGCAGGACGCAACGCAGCACGCCCTTCGGACCGAAGCCCGGCGCCTTGACCGTGCGCACCGATACCTTGGTGCCCTTGGCCGTCTTGTGCGCCGTGCCAGTGCTCTCGGAATAGATGTCCTTCAAGACACCGTGATCGCGCATGAACGCCATCGCAGCCGACGTCATGCTGCCGCTCTTCGTCGGCCGGTAGCCGTCTTCGATCATCCGCCCCGGCAGGGCTCGGAACAGCAGGTGGAACAGGTCGTCGCCGTAGCCGCCCATCAGTGTGCCGGTGAGCAGCAGCGTCTTGCGCGCCTTGGCCGCCAACACCCCCATGGCCTGGCCCTGTGCGGAGCCGCCGTTCTTGTACTCGTGTGCCTCGTCGGCGATGAGCAGGTCGAACGTGCCTTGGGGAAGCTGCCTCTTGATGAACTCGGACGGCTGGTAGCCGCCCTCGCCGAAGCCGAACTCCATGTTGGCCATCGCACGTTCCATCCGATGGGCTTGCCGGTCCGAGAAGACCAGCTCGCCGTTGCCATCCATCAGGTTGATGAACTCGTGGATGTTGTCCCCGAGCATCGACGCGAGGAAGGCGTCACCGAACTTTTGCATCAGCTTCTGCGCGGTGACTTCCCCGATGGTTGGAATACGCTTCAGTGCCTTGAGCACGGTCGAGGACTGGTCGCTGGCGGACAGGCCTCTCGGACGGATCAACGACCACAGCGGTGCACGGCAGTGGCTGCACTTGCGGCGGGACTCCTCGGCTTCCAGCTCGACCGGGTTGATCGGCTCGCCGTCGAGGTCGGTGATGACATGCCCGCAATCCGGGCACGCCGCCACGTTACCGTGAGGCGTGCGCCGCCGAACGAAGACAGGTTTCCAGTGGAACCCCATCCGCATCCGCACGCGGCCCAGGACGAAAAACTCCTGGCCCTGGGCCGGCACGCCCAACTGCTCGCGCAGTTTCAGCAGCTTGACCAGCGTGTCTGGGCCGTTGAGCACCCAGACCTTGGCACCGGCCACCGTCTCCTGGATCTCGCGCCGCCACTTGTAGACCAGGTGCGGCGGAGACAGAACCAGGGTACGGCGGTAGCCTTCGGCATTGAGCACGGCGGCGGTGGCAATACCCACCGTCGTCTTGCCGCAGCCCATCTCGCCATTGACGATCGCGGCGCGTTCGCCGCGGTCGATCAGTAGCTCGGTGACGGCATGGACCACATCGGCTTGCGCCGGGAACAGCTTGCGCTTGAGCGCGGCGAGGATCAGTTGCCGATGCACCCGCACCTGGCCGGTGTAGACCGGCGGATTGGCGCGGTTGAGTGAGTCGAGCAGTTCGTCGCCGAACTCGGACACGAAGTCCTGCAGGCTGAGTGTGAGGGGTGAAGCGGCCGCTTCGAGCAGGTCGCCCTGCACAGCGGTTTCGGGAACGGTTTCGAGATCGAGGGACATGGTGATGCTCCAAGGCAATGGGGCATGCACCTCCACCTCGGGGCGGTGACATGCCCCTGGGTGGGAAGAAAGAAGCGGCGCGAGACCGCTGGATGCGGATCAGTATTCGCTGGGCAGCAGCAGTGTGGTGACGCTGCGATCCCATTCGGTGATGATCCAGAGCTTCAGGTCGCGCGTGACCTGGTAGGACGAGAACAGACGATCTTCGCCGGACTTCAGCGCGGCGTCGTTCTGCCGTCGATCGCTGTCGCTCAGGTCGCCCCAATCGCCATGAAGATGGCGGCGCAGGTACGGCGTGGGGTTGAGCCGGCCCTGTCGGACCAGCTCGTCGACGCCGGCGGTCATGACCACCTGCCCGGGCGAAAAGCGTGCTTGTGACGCGAGGTTGAGGACTGCGAGTGCCATGGTGGTTTCTCCTTCTGGAAGAAGGGGCCACGGCACCCCCATCGGGGCAACGTGACCCCGGTGGGTGGATGAAAGCGACGGCGAACCGTCAGGGAACAGCGATCAGCGGATGGTCAGCACTTCGCCCCACGTGGGCGAGCCCAGCGTCAAGTCCCATGCACGAATGACCGGCACGAACTTGTCGGTGAGGATGCGCGTCTCGGCCACGGAGCCGTCGTCGCGCTCGGTGTACTCCGTCTGGAGCGTCTTCTCCTTGTGGGTATCACCTTTGACGACGAGCACGCGCCCGGTCCTGGACTTCACCACGCCGGAGATCGCGCCTGCGGCCAAGGCCAGGGCGAGATGCCAGTGCGACAAGGCCCGCGCCGGTGGCCGCAGCGACTGCTGCGCGGCGCCCAGGTGCGTATCGAGCGCCGGCCAGAGTCCTTGCAGCCGGCCGACTTCATCGGCGAACTGCTCGGGCTCCATCGTCACGCGATAGAAGTGCTCCGGCTCGGCCGGGCTGGCAGGGACGGTGTACGGCAGGAACGGCCATTCGAGCGGCAGCTCATCGGCTTCGGCATCGCCTTGCCCGATCTGCAGCAGCAGACCACGCATGACCTTGGCCGACTCCGACGCCTGGTCGCGCTGGCGAACCCGGCGGCCGAAGATCACTACCTGCTTGAACTGCGTTTCCACCGCACGGTAGATGCGCAGGTCGGCGAAATGGCGCGTCAGCCATCCGACCAGTTCGGCGTCGAGCACGTAGGACGGCACGATGAAGACCAGCACGCCGCTGTACTGCAGCAGCGGCAGCGCGCGCTGATAGAACAGCTTTTCCAGCCGCGCACGGCCCTGGCCCTGATAGCCGATGTTGCCGTTCACGTCCTTGCTCAGGTCGCCATACGGCGGGTTCAGCCACAGCAGCCCGAAGGACTGGCGCGAGATCAGCGTGTCCATCAGGTCACCGTGGATGCAGCGATCGACCAGTTGCCGCGCGTGGCGGGCACGCTCGGCGTCGTACTCGACGGCGAAGGCCTGGACCTGCTCGCGCCCGAGGGCGTGGGCGGCTTCGGCGATCGCCACGCCTTCGCCGGCGCAGGGATCGAGGATGGACATGGAGCCGGGAGACGGCGCCAGTGCGGACAAGGCCCGCTCCAGCGTCGGCTCGTCGGTGGGGAAGTAGCCGTTACGAATGAAATTGCGCGCCAGGCGCGGAAACATGAGTGCCATGGATTTCTCCTGGTGATGGATGAGGGAAGGCGGGCACGCGCGGCGCGCATGCCCGTGGGGATGGCTCACGCCACACGCCGAAGCGGTGCGTTCGCGGCCAGTTCGTACTGCGTGGCGCCGAGGGTGCCGTTGCGGATCAGGTCGCCCAACGCCTTCGTCAGCGCCGGGACATCGAGGGCCAGCCGATGGCCTTCCAGCGGCCCGAGGGCCAAGGGAAGACCGGTCAGCATCCGCCGTGTCTGCAACAGCTCCAGCACGGTGTCGCGCCAGTGGTCGAGCAGTGGCAGCGGGCAGGTGTCCTGCACCAGCGTCCACAGCCGGTCGAGCCGGTGAGCGGAATCCCTGGGCAGAAGCGCCAGCGCGCTGGCGTTGGCCTTGTCTGGCTTCACGCAGCGACGATCGAACAGCCACACATTCGTCAGCGAACCGAACAACGTGCGCCGGTAGGCGCGTGTGATGCGCTTTTCCAGATTCTCGACGTTGCCGACGAAGACCGGGATGGATGCGCCCTGCTCGGTGATGACGTGGAACTGTTCCAGCCCCTGTTCATCCCGGACGAGGGTCAGGCGGGCGAGGAACTCCTGAACGGCGGTGTCGCGCGCCCAGATCGAGAGAAAGACGAGATTGCCCTGCGCGTCACCGACGCAACCGTCGGCCATGAGGTCGGGGCATTCGTCGATGCGGTACAGAGGTTTCGCGGAAGAAGGTGCAGGCATGGTGATGTCCTCTTGGAAATGAAGGAGCAACCACAGCCCGCGGGGCCATGCTCGCCCCGGTTGGGTGAAGGAAGATGCGTGCCGCTAGACAGCGCGGCCCGCGTGGAAGAGGTGAACCCGCTCGCGCCAGTCGGGGCTTTGCACTGGCGCCATGTCGAGATAGCGCAGCGGGCACGAGTAGTAGTACGGATGCACGGACTCATCGAGGGACTTGTAGCCCCACTCAAGGCCCGCGCTTTCCAACAGATGGCAGCCGATGTAGCAGACGGACTCACCGGCCGCGAGGCCCATGACGCCCACCTGCTTGGCGGTGACGCGAACCACGGTCCAGAGAACGTCGCCGTCCAGCGTGTGGTCGATGACGTCGCAGCAAGCGCGTTCGGACGCCTGGGGAGCGAGCAGCTCGCGGATCAACTGATCGCGCGTCTGACGAACGAAGGTCCAGCCCATGAGGGTCTCCTTGAAGAAAAGGCCGGAGCCCTCCCCGTCGGGGGAGAACCCCGGCGGGTGGCGGAATGCCGCGCAAGGCGGCGGATGGATCAGGCAGCTTTGAGGTGCCAGTCCTGGGACAACGGAGCGAACTCGTAGCCGAGCTTGTCGAGACGGTCGCGCTGCTGACGCAGCACACGACGATCCACGGTCGCATCGAGCTTCACGGTCTCGCCCAGGGGCCACAAGGCACCAAACAGCGCCCCGTCGTCTGCCTCGGCCGAGGCCGCAGCGGACACGGGAGCCGGTTCGCTGCCGAACGGCGTGGTATCGACCAGGGGATCACGCGGACTGCGCGACTTCGCCTTCGGCTTGGCCGGGGGCGATGCCGGCGCGGGCGTCTGCGCTTCCTCGTCGATCGGATCGACTTCCTGCGGACTCAGCCGGCGGGCCTCGTCGCGACTCAGGGCGTCGATGTTGGATAGCGTCATCCCGCCCAGATGGGCGCGGATCTCGATGACCATGCGGCCGTTGGCGTTGTACGTGGAGGGGCGAATCTCGACGATGACGAAATCACCGTCGTACTTGCCCTCGCGGTACTGATCGAGTTCGGCGTTTTTCACGACGAACTCGCCGATCGAGGTCGCCAGGCGGCCGACGTTGAAGTCGCCGTTCCTGCCGTGGATGGTCTTGATGGCCAGTTGGCCGGGGATGGTGATCATGAAGGTCTCCTGCTGACGAAGAGAAGACAAGGCCCCGGGGATGGGGCCTTGCGGATCAGAACGACTCGGCAACGGCCAATGCGGGGGCATCGGCAGCGTCGTCGGCAGCATCGGCGTCGGGCTTGGAAGGCTCCGGTGCCGAGGCTTGCTGCGCGGCGGGCGCGTCGGACGTCACAGGGACTTCCGGGCCGCGCTCGTCGGTCTCGGTCGGCTTGGGTTCGGCCTTGTAGACGAGCTTGCCGTCGACCTTGATCCAACTGACGAACAGCAGGCGGGCCTTGAGGCTCACCCCCTGCTCGCCGGCACGCTTGCCCTTGGAGTAGGTGAAGGTGTCGGTCCACAGGTCGCCCAGGCGGAAGCCGATCATCACCTTCTTCTCGGCGTCGACCGCCTGAATGCAGCGGCGCACCAGGTGCTGCGCTTCCGATCCCGATACGCGCGTGTCGAAACGCACGTACGAGACGTCATCGCTGGGACCGTTCAGAGCCGCGATGTCGCAGGCCAGGAACGCATCGCCTTTCTTGGGCTTCACTTCGCGGATGCGATTGAGATACCCGAGGCCGGTGATGTGCAGATCGAAGTAGGATTTTTCGTTGGAAGTGGTCATGGTGAATCTCCTGGGAACAATGAGGCGGAGACACACCCGACCCAAGGCGGGGAAGGTGTGGAACCCCCGCGTGGGTTGATGGAACAGCTTGGTGGCATCGCCATCGAGAACCGATGGCCGTTCGCGCATGGATGCCGGTGCGAACTGGTGTGATCAACGCGGTCGGAACCGCGTCGCAGCCTTGAAGATCGTGGCTGCCTGGGCATGTCGCTGACGGACGTCAGCGGAACATGGCCGGAAGCGTGGCGCCGGGACGGCGCGCAGGCGAGCGGCAATCGGCACTCGCGGCTGTCCGCATTGCCCGGAAGAAAGAGGCCCCCGGAGCGGGGGCCAGGGATGGGCGGTCAGTTACCGCTGGGCGTGGGTGGAACCGCCTGCAGCGACAGGTGTGTCGCGGTGGCGGACACGTCGAGGTCGTCCTCGCTGCGCAGGATGCGCACAAACACGCCCTCCTGCGGATCGAAGAACTCGCCGAAGTCGTCGCCACCGAACGCGGCACGCGCCACCTCCCACCAGTCGTCGAAGGCATCGACATCCGGGTTGCAGCCGGCGGCATAGGCGATGGTCTTCTGGCGACCATCGGATCGGCGCTCGCCGCACTCGGCCAGGAAGTACACGCCCTGATCCTTGACCAGGATGACGCGGCATTGATTCGCCACCGCTTCGGCGAGCACGGGCCGCAGCTCCGTGCCTTTGAATCGAACAGTCATGGGTGTGATCTCCAAGGGGGCAGGAAGAGAGGCTTCCCGCCGCGAGGGCGGGAAGCTGCTGAGAGGTCAGTGCCGGACAGCCTTGCGACCCGACAGGCACTGCACGCGGATGCGCCTCCAGCTTCCGTCGTCGATCAGACGTTCCAGCGTCTCGCCGAGGATGTCGAAGAACACCTCATCGACCCGTTCAATCAGCTCGCCGTCGCGGCGCAGCTCCACCGCGTAGTGGTCGAGGCCACGCTCATACAGCACGGTGACGCAACCCTGGAACTTCATCGTGGCGACGGTGAAGCCGATGGCCGGCGGCGTGCGGATGATGTCGGCGGGCAGCGGATCGACCCAGGTGATGTCCCGCGCACCGGCATCCACCAGCATGTGGGTGATGCGCCGGAAGCCGTCGGGAGCGGGCAACTGCTCCAGTTGGTCGATCAGTTCCTGCAGCTCGGGGCAGCGCGGCTCGGGGATCGGCAGCTTCGCCGGTGCGGAACCGAGCACGAACCGCTTCACCGTGTAGGGCTGGCCGTCGGCGGTGAACTCGACGGTCTGCTCCTCGGGCGTGTCCGCCCGCTGACCGTCGAAGCGGCGTCTGACATAGGGTTCGACCTGCACCTTGGCGCCCTCGTCGGGCACCTCGGTCACGAGCGTTCGATCGAGCACCGCGAACTCGGCTCGCCCCGTCTTGACGACGATGGCCTCGTCGGTGGTGGCGATGACCTTGCCCTCGAAAGGCTTCGGGTCGATGTGAAAGCCCAGCGTCGAAACCTTGGGCTGGCCGTCGAAGATGTTGAACTTGAACGAACGGACGTTGGAAGGCACATGACCGACAACGAGCGTCGGCATCTGTGCGCGGATGGCTTGGGTATCCATGGGGAGACTCCTTGTGGCAACCAAGGGACTCCCGCCCGCAAGGGAGGTATGTCCCTTGAGGGTGAGGTGGATGGACGCGGTATGCGTCCGGCGAAAGAAGCGACCAGCACGGCGAACCGCGCCGCAGTCTCGAAGGTCTCGACTGCCTGGGCATGCTGCCGGCAACGCCAGCGAACATGCGGCCAGCGTGCGGCACATGGCGGCGGCCGTCCGCCTGGAATCGGCAACGCGCCGGCACCGCGTTCCGCGGAAAAGAAGAGCCCCGCACGGGGCTCAAGAGGGGGTTACTCGTCGTCGTAGAGCGTCAGTCCGTCCAGCACGGGCGCGTCGGCATCGAACACCAACATGCGAACGTCGGCCAGCGCAGCTAGGTGCAACACTTCCACGAGGGACTCCGGCATGCCCTTGGCCCGGTGCTCCTGCCGCAGCTCTTCGGCAGCGATGCCCTCGACATGCTGCAGGTTCGCATCCGTCCAGGGGGTGGCGATCAGCTTCACGCCGACCGCCGGGCTGTAGGGAATGCGGAAGGCGACGAACAGAAAGCCGCTCGGCGTGGCGATGTCCGCCAGTTCGGCGAGGAAGCGGCCGGCCTCCTCGGTGATGTGCGCCGAACTGATTTCCCAGGCACGGCTGTAGAAGCCGGTCTCGAAGCGCAGGCGCCGCACCACCTCGCGCGCGGCTTCCTCGGAGTAGGTATCGCCGACGTGCAGCGGTTGGCCGGCCTCTTCGGCCATGACGGCGTAGACGAGGTTTCGGGCGATGCCGTGGCTGGGGCACTGCGCGTCCAGCTCGGGCGGCACGTTCTGGCCCTCGGTGATCAGCGCGAAGTCGTCGCAGAAGACGCAGGCATGGCGCTCGACCTGGCTGTCCGACAGGTGCGACTGCGAGACGTGCAGCGGCAGATAGCTCAGCGGGCAGTCGTCGTCGTAGGAAATCGCCAGCAGCCGTTGCACGGACAGGCCATCGTAGCCGCGGACGAAGGGATTGTTGGAATGGGACATGGGATTCCTCCAGCAGAGGATGGCCGAGGCAATCCCCTGCCGGGGATTGAACCCCAGCGAGTGGATGAAGTGGCAGCCGGTCAACCGGCCGCGGCGTCGGGCCGCCCTGGTGGCGGGCGGTGCAGGTCAGTGGAAGATGGTGATTCGGGACATGGCCGCTCCTGCGAAAAGAAGGAGGGACATGGCCCCGAACGGGGACGCATGTCCCTCGTGGGGTGGGATGAAAAGACGGTGGGTTGCCAGGCGCGGCTCACCAGCCGTTGTAGTGCAGCGTGAGGTCAGCGATGACCTGGCGCCGTTCCAGATCGAGGCCGCCGAAGTCGGACAGCCCCTCGAAGCCGCAACGCTTGAGCATCGCGCCGCCCTCGCGGGAGTTGTAGAAGCTCACCATCGCGGACAGGAACATGCGTTGGCCGCTGCTCAGCACACTCAGGGCGTCGTTGAGCATCAGCATGTTGGGCCGCAGGTCCCACTTGGTGGTGGCACGCTGCAGACCTTCGCGTGTGCCGTCGCCGAACCACTCGTGGCCGGCGATCTGCGCGCCGCGCTTCCAGGCCTCGAAGAAGGCCTGCGGTGCAGCGTCGAAGTGCGCCTGTTCCAGCGCCATCTGATCGAGCACGTCTTCGGGCAAAGGCAGATTCATGAGAGAACTCCTTGAAGGGTGGGAATCAGGGGTGAGCGCGCTGTGTCCAGGCATGGGTATCCAGGGCGCGCTGTGCTGCGAGGTGGGTCGGGAAATACTCGACGGACTCCCGCGATACCGGGCCTTCGTCGTCTTGTGTGCCGATGTAGTGGCCGGCCGCACTGCGCAGCACCTGTAGCGGCAAACGCTTGCCGGTCCAGGTCAGCGCCAGCGCACCACTGCGCACTGCGGTTGCAGAGGAAGATGCGGAAGGTTCAGACATGCCGTGCTCCTTGGTGGGTCGGGGAGCACGCATCCCGCAGGGGATGGGGTTCCCCTCGGGTGGTTGAGAAAAGTGCATCGTCGCCAGGCCGGCGAGCGTCCGCGGTGGGCGATGCGAAGCGGACTGGATCGGTCAACGCGGCGAACCGCGTTGCAGTCTTGAAGACCGGGACTGCCAGGGCATGCCGCTGACGACTGTCAGCAACGCATGGCGTGAGGATGGGCGCGAAGCATGGCTGCCGTCGCAGGGAAAACCGAATCGCGGACGGCCCGCTTTAGGGCAGGCCCGCGTCACGGGACAAGGCAAGGACCAGGGCGCCGAAGGCCACCCGGGCCTTCGGCTGGAGAGGAAGGAAAACCACCTGTGGGCTGCGTCAGCGCAGGCCGTCGTCAAAGCCGTTCGCTGCGTCAGCAATCGCACCCGGCCCGTTTCGTGGCTGGGGCCGGAATCCTCTGGCGTGCATCCACACACAAAGGGAGCCCGTTGTTCCGCCGGCGGGCACCGGCACGGAATACCCTCGGCCCAAGGGGCCTCCTCACGGCTCGCGCGGCGGCAAGGCGTCAGGAAGCCCCTCATGACCGAGGCAAGGCACACCGATCAAGGGAATGGCGGCGGGCGCGATTCGTGGAGCAATGACCTTCTCGCCCCGTCGCCCGATGGCGGGCAGACGGGGCGCGCACACCGTTGCAGAAGGAGACGCGCGCTTTGGAGTCCCGCGCGGTGCGGGACGTTTGTCTCGCCGCCAGTGAAGTGGCCGGCGCGGCAGGGGGAAGCGAGGATCAGGACGCCTTGGAGGCAGCGCGCCGCTTGCGCGGTGCGCTGCGCCGGCCCGTCGGGGACTCGATCGGCAACGTACCCTTGCAGTCCGGGTAGCGCGAGCAGGACCAGAACGCGCCGCTCTTGCCCGTGCGCTGCTGCATCGGTGCGCCGCACTGCGGGCAGGCCGGCGCCGGCGGCAGCTTGAGCGAGAGCGTTGCGCCGCGGTACTGCTGCACAAGCTGACCGACCCACACGGACTGCTTCTCGATGAAAGTGTCCAACGCCATCTGGCCGGCCTCGATCATGTCCAGCGCCTGCTCCCACACCGCCGTGGTGCCGGGGTCGGCGATGGCCGAGGGCACTGCGTCGATGAGCGTGAATGCCGCGTCGGAAGCGCGGACGGCGCGGCCTTTCTTGACCAGGTAGCCGCGACCGATCAGACCGTTGATGATGTTGGCGCGTGTCGCCTCGGTGCCGATGCCGGTGGTATCTCGCAGCTTCTGCTTCAGGCGCGGGTCGGTCACGAGCTTGGCGACGGTCTTCATGGCCTTGATCAGCTCGCCCTGCGTGTAGGGTTTGGGCGGCAGCGTCTTCAGCGCCTTGAGATCCACCTTTCCGACCGGGCAGGACAGGCCCGCATGCAGGGCGGGCAGCACCTGGCTGCGCTGCGCATCCTCGCCATCGGCATCGTCCGGCCCCGGCGTCGCCAGCACCTCACGCCAGCCGATGACGGCGATCTGCTTGCCCACGGCCGCCAGCGACTGACTGCCGCACGAGAACTGCGCCACCGTCCGGTCGAACTCATGGTGTGGGAGGAACTGCGCGAGGTAATGAGCGCGGATCAGCCGGTAGACGGCCAGTTCCTTCTCGTTCATGGCCGACAGGTTGGCGGGCTCCAGCGTCGGGATGATGCCGTGGTGAGCCGACACCTTGCCGTCGTTCCATGCACGCGAACGCTGTTGGCGATCCAGGCGCTCGATCAGCGGCCGCAAGCTGGGGTCGGTCTTGACCAGGCTGTTGAGTACCGTCGGCACCTCGGCCAGCATGCTCTCGGGCAGGTAGCCCGAATCCGAGCGCGGATACGTTGTCGCCTTGTGCGTCTCGTACAGCGCCTGGGCAATGTCCAGCGTCTCCTGCACGTCGAGGCCCAACTGCTTGGAGCACACCTCCTGCAGCGTGCCCAGGTCGAACGGCAGCGGCGGCCCTTCGCGCACGCGCTCGGTCTCCACCGACAGCACCTGGGCGGTGCCGGCCGCGCGCAGGAATTCCGCTGCCTGCTGCGCCACCGGCTGCTGCAAGCAGCGGTCGGCGTCGTCGGCGCTGCCTTGCGGCGGCGTCCAGCTTGCGACGAAGGACTGGCCTGCATGCGAAAGCGCAACCTCGATGGCCCAGAACGGTACGCAGACGAATCGCGCGATCTCGCGATCGCGGTCCACGACCAACTTCAGCGTCGGCGTCTGCACGCGCCCCACCGACAGCACGCCGGTATAGCCGGCCTGGCGCCCCAGCAGTGTGAACAAGCGGCTCAGGTTCATCCCAATCAGCCAGTCGGCGCGCGATCGGGCGAGTGCGGAGAAATACAGCGGCAGCGTCTCGTCGGACGGCTTGAGCGCACCCAGCGCTTTGCGGATCGACGCATCGTTGAGCGCCGACAGCCACAGGCGCTGAATCGGCCCGCGGTAGCCGCATAGGTCGATGATCTCGCGGGCGATCATCTCGCCCTCGCGGTCGGCGTCAGTCGCGATCACCAGCTCGCCCGCCTTGGCGACGAGCTGCTGCACGACCTTGAATTGCGCTGCGGTCGCCGCCTTGGGCTCGACACGCCAACGCTCAGGAAGAATAGGCAGTTGTTCGATGGCCCAGCGCTTGTATTGCTCGCCGTAGCCTTCGGGCGGAACCGCCTCCACCAAATGACCGATGCACCAGGTCACGACGACACCCGCGCCGCTGTAGCAGCCGTTGCCGCGTTGACCGGCACCCAGCACACGGGCGATGTCCTTGCCCTGGGACGGCTTCTCGCACAGGAACACGCGCATGAAGCCTCCTCGGAAATGTGCGGTTCATCGGATGGGCGTCAGCTTGGCGGGGCCAGGAGATGCCGGCAGCAAGGAAGCCGATTGATGCAGACACCGCTTTGTGATCGGCAGGCGGTCCGTTGCTGCAGCGGTGCGCATAGACCGCAGGAGCTGGCACAGCAAGAGCGTCGTTTCGGGAGGGCGGCTGGAACTCCGAGGACGACCTTGGAGCTATCCCCTGGGGATAGCTCGCTGGTGCATCGCGGGCGTATGACGGTTGCTACAGCCGCCCTCGGGGGAACGGCGATGGGCGAATTACTGCCCGCCGGCGGGCTTGGCGCTGAGCGCCACCGACTCGATGCGGTACGGCAGGATGCCCACGCGCCGGGCCTCGACCTTGAACGTGACGCGCTCGTTCTCGTCGGCGTCCTCCCATTCGTCGCGAACGGTGCGGCCCTCGACCAGCACCCGCATGCCTTTCTGGTACAGCGTCTTCCAGTGCTCGGCGTCGCGGTGCCACAGCTCCACGGGCGCCCAGAAGCCGCCGCGATCTTCGTACTCGCCGTCCTTCTTCGGGATCGGGTTGTCGAAGTAGACGTTCAGGCGAAGCAGCCGGCGTGGCTCGTCGTTGCCGTTCGGAAATTCGCGGTAGTCCGGCGCAGAACCGATGTTGCCCTCGCCGACGAAGTGCGTGCTCATGGTGACTCCTTGGTGGTGGGTGGAACGGACGCGGTACGCCCGTGGACGCGCCGCAGGTAAGCCGCTTCGGCCTGCGCGGCCTTGTTGGCGCATTCCAGGGCTTGGCGAGCGATGCTGTGGGTCAGGCTGATCTGCATGTTCAGCACGATCCGCTGCAGTTCCATCGCGTACAGTTCGTCGATCAGCGAGGCCGGCGTCGCGGGGTTGGCCAGCAGGGCCTCCCACAACGCCACGCCCATGGAGGAACGGTCGCGGTTGCGCCAGCGCAGGAAGGTCGTCCCTGCGCCAGTGGCCTGCTGGGCCAGTTGCACGTCGAGCAGGCTGAAGGGGTAGGCGCGTGCCTGGGGCAGCACACGCCGCTGCGCCAGGCCAATCACGTCGTCGCGAAGCGCTGCGCACTGGCTGGCCCAGGTCTCCAGACTCCCCTTACCCTTAAAAGGCTGTAAAAGGCCTTTTAGGTAGCCTGCGTGTTCCAGCCGCTGGAAGTCCGCCTGTTCCAGCGCCACGAAGCGCGTGGAGTGACTGATGGGGGGCGATGCCGTCATGCGTCAGCACCCTCATTACCCGTCGCTGGATTGGCTGCGCCATCCGTGTGAGCCGGCGCATCGGGCTCGATGGCGGGCGCAGCAGGCGGCGTGCCGGGCTTGGTCGTCCGCGGCGCGATCGGTGGCGCGAAGCGCGAGCGGCGCGTGCCTTCCAGCACGTCTTGCGGCAGCTCGCCGAACTTCTCCAGCGCCGCTCGCGCCGCGGCGTTCTTCGCCGCGAAGTCGTCGCGCGTCGTGCCCGAGTAGCGGTACTGCTGGGCGAGCGAGAACAGGCTGCGCAGCGCGTGCGCGCCATCATTGAGCCAGCGCTCCAAGGTGCTGCGGTCGATCAGCGCCGTGTGGTGCGCCAGGATGAGTTTGCGCGCCAGGTCGTCGTAGTCAGCCAGCAGGTACACCGCCATGAAGCCGAGCTGTGCATTCACGAACAGCGGCAGCTTCACCGGCTGCACATTCATGTTCTCGCCCAGCGACAGCGCCGGTGGCACGTCGGCCAGGGCCTGGTCGACCTGTTCGCGCAGGGTCTGCAGGCGGGTCTTGGTGTCGGCGAGCTTGTCCTCGATCCGCAACATCCACCAATCCGAGTACGGGTCGTCCTGCTCGGCGCCGCGCTTCATCTTGTTCATGGCGCCGATGAAGCCGTTGAGACCGATGATGCCGGGGCGCCCCTCGGTCGGCGCGCGGCCGTGCCAGATGCGCGAAGCGTGGTGCGTGTGCAGCGTCAGCGACATCGCGCTGCGCAGCGATCCGAGATTCAGTTGCAGGGGTTCTGTGCGTTCGTTGGCCATGGGAGCGACTCGCGGTGAAGGGGCGAGTCGCCAGCATCGGCATCGGCCGGAAGGCTGTCAGTCAACAAACCGCAGCCCATGCGCGCCCGGTTTGTTCCGCACGGAAGGCTGTGTGTGCCGGCTATCCCCTGGGGATAGCTCGGCGGAGTTGTTCGCGGCTCGCGCGGAGGTGAAACCGCGTTGCGGGGCTATGCCTCGCGAGGTCTGTACCAGGCGGCCCGTTGCCCCTCCACCTCACGGTAGCGAAGCTCGAACAGGCGGCACTCGTGCACCACCTGCCGCCAACTGCTGCAGCCGTACTTGGCTGGAAGCTGCTCGGGACGCTGGTCCGCGATCCAGCGGCCAGCGGCGGCAATGGGTGTCCAGCCCTCGACGGCCAACTGCGCGGCGGCCTCGCGCAGCGCGCGAACGATGCCGGCGGCCGGCCAGTCCACCGTGCCGTCCGGCGCGATGCCATTGACCACCAGGTCGTGGAACACATCCGACTGGACGAACTCCGCTGCCAGGCGCCGCGCCTGATCCATGTGCTCGGCCCAGCCGCGCAGCTGCTCAAAGTGTTGATCGATGCGCGTGTAGGCGGAACCGAGTTCGTCCTGTGCAGCGCGACACCCCTCCACGGTCCATAGATCGTGCTGGTCGATGAAGTGGTGCACCAGGGTGTTGCGCAGCGATACCAGGTCTTTGAGGTCGGCCTGGGTTTTGGCGTAGTCCTGCGCAGACAGGCTCAGTTGCACGCGCGTGCGAAAGGAAATCACGTCGCCGGGAAGATCGTTGTCGCGTTCCTTGTCACCATTTCCATCGGTGACCACATACGAACCAAACAGTTGTCCGACCAACGTGCCCAGGGTCTTGGTCGCGGCATCTTCGATCCGCGCTGTGCGAATGGCCTCCAGCGAATGCGCCGGGCCTGAAATCTCGTGGTGCGCCACGATGGCTTTCATGAGGCGCTCGTATTGTTGAAGGCGCAACAGGCATCTGCCCAGCAAGCGCTGAACGTCTCGCTGCAGTGGTTGCAGTACGTTTGTGACGGGGGAAGTCGTCATGTCCATCATCGGCCGGGCTCGTGCGTGGCTGTCCTCGTCTGATTCACAGGCGACAGTTTCGCCTGTCGTTCGGCGGGCGACAATTGAGCGCGGCGGAAAGGTGTCTGTTCCAGCTATCCCCTGGGGATAGTCAACATCAGCGATCACGCAAGGCTTCTCGGAGCTGTGCCAGGTAGGCACGTGCCACCTCGGGGTCAGCCGCACGGGATGCCGGTGGTGACGATGGCGGGGACGCTGGCGCCGCCGATGCACTTTCTCCGGCCCAGGCCTTGAACTCCCCGCGGATCGCCTTCTGGATGATGCCAAACAGGTAGCCGGCCGGGTTGCGTACCGCGCTGTTGTGGCAGCGTGCCGCCCACTCGTCGAGAACGGCCTGCCTCTGCGCCTCGTCCACCTGCTGCAGCGCCACCAGCGCGCCGGCCTGCTGCTCGTCCTTCAAGCGCAGGAAACGCTCGGGCAGCCGCAGGTTCTGCAAGGCCCTCGCGCGCGGTACTGTACGTACTTCATTTATACGATCATTACGTACTGTACGGTCCTCCTTCGGAATCCGAAGAGAGCCGTCCGGCGCGGGTTTCGGCCCTGCTTCGGATTCCGAAGACGGGCGCGCGCCATTCCGAAGCAGGGCTTCCTGGCCTTCTTCGGATTCGTGGTCCGCACCCTCCTGTGGATAACCTGGCGTCGTCCAGCCATGCCGCGCCATGCGCTGCGCGAGCACCTGCAGGCGGGTCGGCAGCGTGCGCCCGCTGAGCAGCGGGTCTTCGGCGATCTCCCGCAGCGTGTTCATGCCCACGACCTGCACCGCCTTCGCCGCGTGCGTGAGCGCTTGGCTCACCAGGCCCAGATAGTCGGGGTCGAGCTGCATCGCCTCGAAGGGCGACAGCGGTTCGTCGTGCAGCACGTAGAGGTTCCCCTGGATGCGGCCGGTCTTGGGATCGCGCCGCCGCCGCACCAGGCTGAGCCAGCGCGTCAGCCGCAGCAGCGTCAAGGCGCGCGCCACGGTCTCGTGCGAGGCTTGCGCCGCACAGGGCATGGACGCCAGATAGGGGCGGAGTTGGTCGTAGGTGGGAAAGGCGGTCACGCCGTCGTCGTTGAGCTGCAGGCGGAACACCTGCCAGGCATTGCGCTCCAGCGGCGTCAGGCGTCGGTCGAGGAACAGCGCGCGCGGCACGCTCTCGTGCCGGTTGCCGCTGTAGAGAAAACCGTCCTGGCTCGGCGCCGTGCCCTGCGCCGGTTCCTTCGGCTCGAGGTGCCGCAGCGCCTCGTCGAACAACGCCGACAGCGCAACCGGGCCATCGCGCCGTGGTGCGTTGCCCGTGGTCATGGCTACACCAGCCCCTGGTCGATCCAGTTCCGTATCGCCGCCCACACCACCGACAACGGCAGGCTCAGCGCCTCGGCCAGGTCCATGGTCAGCGCCAGCATCGCCATGTCGTCGGTCAGGGCGATATGGCGCTCGGTGACGCCGGCCTTCCAGCGCTCCCACAAGGCCACGTCCTGCGCCTCGTCGAGCACCGGATGCCGGCCCTTGCGCTTGGGTAGCCCGAGGATGTCGCGGCGCAGGGCGACTTCCTGATGCGTGAGGCCGTAGAACTTGCTGACCATCTCCGTGCTCGCCCCCAGGCGCAGCATGCGGTCCACCGTGGCGATCTCCCGCTCCACGTCGTGCACCTGGCTCAGCAGCCGCTTCAACACTTCCCGGTTCACCGACACCGAACACCACGACACCGTTGCATTCACCAGCATGCTCACGAGTTCGGGGTGCTTCAGCGCATCCAGCTCCTCCTCGCCGAAGCCCATGGCCTTGCAGCGGCGCAACTGGCCGTTGCGCAGGTCATGCAGGGCCTGGGCGATCACGGCCTGGTTGAGCGGGTGCGGTGCCGACATGCGAGAGCCTCCTGCGCTCAGGATTCCTGGCCCGCTACGCCGGCTTGCAGGTCCAGCAGCCGGCGCGCCAGGCGCAGCAGACGGAACAGCTTCACCAGCGCAGCATCGCTCAGGCGTGTGGCCGAGCCGCCATGGCCATGGAGCAGCGCCGCCAGCTCGTCGGCCAGCCGAGCGCGGTCCAATCCGTTCGCGGCAGGCGGCGCCGCACTCAGCGCATGCAGCAGGGTCAGCACCGCCCGCGCGAACGCCGGCAGCGCCTTCGCCTGGCCCACGGCCGGCGCCACGCAGATGAAGCCGATGCCGCCGTCGCTGGCCTCAATGTGGCCGGCTACCGCTGCGTCCCCGGCGATCTCGCGCGCGAACTGCGCGATGTGCACGCGCAGGCGATCCGGCGCGTCCAGCCCCGGCTCGATGTACCAGACATCAGAAATCGGGTAGAGCCCGCCGGCCTGCACGGGGATCGCACGCAGCGCGTCGGCCTCGAAGTCGGGTAGCTTGTCGCCGAGCTGGTCCGCAACCATCCGTTGGATGGACTGCAGGCGCTCGGTGGTCGGCGCCGGCGTCACGATGTGCCCTTGCAGGCGCTCGTCGCGTTGCCCGTGCTGCTCCTCCGGCGCTTCGGGCGGTGCAGGCGGCGCCGGAGGCGCGACCGGCGTGGTGTCGCGCGGCACAGACGAGGCGGGTGGCTGCCGAGGGGCGGAGACCGGCGGGGGAGGAGCAGCAGGCACGACAGGCGCTGCCGATGGCGTCGGCGCCGCCGGTTCGCTGGTCAGCGCACGCTGGCGGCTTTCGCTGTCGTTGATCTCCAGCGCCAGGGTGTCGTAGTCCGCCTCCAGCAGCTCGGCCATCTGGCCCACCAGCTCGTCCTGCACCCGCTGCGGCGAGAAGTCGTCCGGCTGTGTGTCGAACTGCGTCAGCACGTCCTGAAACAAGGTGGCGAAGTCCACGGCCACGGTGCGGCCCAGCGCACGCCGCTCCCAGGTGCGCTCGCACGCCTTGCGCAGCACCGCGAGCCGGTCCACCTGATGCCGGCCCAATCCGCCGTACAACAGCGTCGGGATCGCCGGCAGCAGATAGCGCACCGCATCGTTCATGCGGCTGATGTGTGACTGCGGCACCGGATAGCCGTCGGCAGTCAGCCGCCGCGCGAGTTCGCTCTGCGACAGCGCCTGGCCGCTTTCCTGCTCGTAGAACTCGCGCGCCTTCTCGATGCCCAATGCCCGCTCGATGAAGGTCAGCCCGCCGCGCAGCTCGTTCTCGGCCAGATGCCCGGTCAGCGCCACGATTTCGCCGCGCGCCGGCCACGGGCGGAACAGGCACGGAATGCGGAAGAAGCATTCCTGCTTGGTCTCGCTCCACAACTCGCGCAGGATCGCCAGCCGCGTGTTGCCGCCGTTGCGAATGATGTAGTGCGCCTCGCCCGGCCTGCGCGTGATCGCGGGGGGCGCGTCCAGCCCGCGTTCGCGGATCGAGGCCTTGATTTCCTCGTAGACCGGGTTGCGCGTCACGCGCGGGTCATGGTCGTAGGGCCGCAACTGGTCCAGCGTCACCATCATCGGCGTGTCGGCGATGGGGTCGCTCATGGCCGCGGCCGAGGGGCCGCTGCGCCCGAAGCCGGTGGCCAGTAGCTTGGCAGCCATGTCCTGCGGCGTCAGCTCAGCCACGGCCGTTCTCCTGCGCCTGCCGGTCGGCGCGGCGAAGCTGTGCGCGGGCATTGCGGTCGGCGCGGTGGTCGCTCGCAGTCGAGCTGGCGTGGATCGACGCGCAGCCTGGTTTCGTGAACTTCAGGTGCCCGCCGGACGTGCGCACCACGCGCCAGCCTTCGCCCAGCGCGAACTCGATCAGCGCGCGCAGCCGTTCACGGCCGCGCGCCAGTTCATGCGCGCTCGCCATGGCCGGCCCCTCCCGCATCGGCTCGGCCAGTGACCCGCGCGAAGCGCTCCCGCCACGCGGGGAACAGCTCGCCGGCCAGCGTGCGCATGGTGTCCAGCGCCGCGGGCGCCGAGCGCCCGGCCGGCCGCCGGTACTCCACCCGATGCACCGGCAATCCTCGTGTCGCAGCGCGCGGATAGGCTTCGATGGCCGGTACGTCGGTGCCCAGCACCTGCACGCCGGCCTGTTCCTGGAACACCTGTCGCAGCGCCTGCTGGACCAGCCGCGCGTTCGACGACACCGGATGCACACGGTTGATGAGCAGGCGCAGCGGCGGCGGTTCGATGCCCAGGTGCCGATACGGCGCGATGTCCTTGATCAGTTGCAGCGTGCCGCGCCGCAGCTCGCGCGCCGCGAGGATTTCCGGCGTCACCGGCGACAGCGCCAGGTCGGACGCCAGCACCGCCATCTCCAGCAGCACGCTGCGCGCGCCCTGGGTGTCGATCAGCAGCAAGTCGTAGGGCGTGCGGAAGACGGGAAGCAGATGGCGCAGTCGCAGGCGCCCATCCGGAGCGTGCAGCAGCAGCGTGTTCAGTTCGCCGCGGTCGTCGTTGGAGAGCACCAGGTCCAGGCCCGCGATCGCGGTGCGCGACACCAGTTGCTCGATGCGCCGCTCGTTGAAGGCCAGCATCTCGTAGATGCCGCCGGGCGCGCGAACGTCCAGCGTGAAGTAGCTCGACAGCGTGGGCTGCACATCCAGGTCCAGCAGCAGCACGCGCAGCCCGGCATCGGCGATGAAGCCGCCCAAGTTGGCCGCCGTCGTGGTCTTGCCCACGCCGCCCTTGGTCGAAATGATGGACACCACCTGCATGAGCTTCTCCTCGTCGAATGGCATGAACCGAGAAGAAGCTTCAGGCGCGTTCTCTGAGGCGATCAGCGATCCACTGTTCGATCTCCACCGAGTCCCAGCCCACCGCGCGAACGCCCAGGCGCAGCGCCTTGGGGAACTTGCCTTCCTTCATCAGGCTGTAGATGTGTGCGCGCTTGAAGCCGGTCTTGGCCTCGACCTCGGCGCGGCGCAGGATGCGATGTTCGGTCGGTGCCGCCGTGGCGGTGGTCTGCGAAGACATGAGGGTCACTCCTTAACGCTCAGTGGCGCTGATTGGCGTGACTCGAATTAAGAACGCCGTGTTGAGGAAAGACACCGCAAATGCGGTATCCGCGACCGCAGATACGGTCTGGCATCGCTCAGGAAGTCGTGCTCCGCAGATTGCGCCGAGCCAGTGCGAACTTGGCCTGCAGGGTGCGCTCGGTGATGCCCATCGCGTTGCCGTGGTGCGCCACCATCGCGCTGATGATGGCCTCCTGCGTCAGGAAGCTGGAATACGGCATGCCGCTGGGCGACTTGCCCAGCAGCAGCGTCAGTAACCCGCCAACGATGTTCAGGTAGGTCGATTCGCTGCGCGGCCCCGGCGTGTTCGCACGCTCCGCGTCGGCTGTGTAGTTGGCGTGCGTCTTCAGCAGCGCCTCGTGCTCGGCGCGCAGCGTCTCGTGCACACCCAGGTGTTCCGCCAGCCGCGCCTTGATCGCTTCCCGCTCGGCCAGCAATGCGCCCACTGTGTCCAGGCTGATCGCCGGGTGAAGCGCACGCTCGATCTCATCGAACAGAAACGCCGGTCTCTCGCCGGGGTAGTGGTGCGCCATCCAGGCTTTCAGATCGACGTGCCGCACCGTCAGCGACGGGTCGTCCATCGCGAGGCCCTGCGTGTCCCGCACCAAGCCCTCCTTGCCATACGGCATCTCGCCGTGAGCCAGCGCATCGAAGATCCTTTCGGCGTTCAACCGCAGCATCGGCCAGCGCGGAAACTCCGTTGCCTCCGGCAGAGGCCGCTGTCCCAAGGTCGCCAGGATGCGCCGCTCGAAGCGCAGCAATCCGCTCCAGCGGATTGCTGCCTCGATCGGGCGGTAGTAGGTCTTGGCACCATCGGCCAGGCTGCTCGACTTCGGCATATCGCGCGCCTCCATTCGTCATCGCACCGAGTCCAAGCACGCGCACCCGCCGTATAGGCGGCGCGCGTGGCTGTCCAGGAATCTCCGGGCGAAACGAGCAGGTGGCGAAGCGGCGAAGACCGTTGCATCGGCGATGCCGCCGGTTTCGTTGCGCCATGCGCGCCTTGCCGCGCAGGGCGCCATCACTCACAGTTCGCAAGCCGCGAAACATGCTGTCACCGGCGTCATTCGCGGGCACCATGCTTGACCCGGATAACCAGGCCAAAGTCTTTGCAGGGAAAAAGGCCCAGTAAAGCGCGATCAGCTCAACACGCCAGAGCCGATGCGCATACGGCAAGCACTGTTGCGCCGCGCGTCTTCGCTGTGACGCGACGCGATGGGCATGCGAGTTTCATCGCAGGATGCCAACCGCAAGCGCGAGCAACGCCTGAGTGCACCGCGTCAATGGAATTCCGGTGTGCCAAAACAGGTCTGGCGCTTTGACCAAAATGGAATCGGCCAACCCGCCTGAAGCAGCCTCATGCGAGCCGTTGCGTATCCAACGGCATATGGCCGACACGCTGCGCACGGTCGATGAAGTGGCGCAGCGGCTCTGCCATCGCGGCCTCGGGATGTAGCAGGTAGGTCGTCAGCGCTGCCGAGTCTTCATCCAGCGGCCGGACGATCACGTCCGCCTGCCGGCGTGCCGTCACGTGCGCCGCGCTGGAAAATCCCAGGCCATAGCCGGCCGCCACCAGGGCCAGCATCAGCGAGTTGGTCGTCACGTACTCGGCCACGACCGGCGGTGTCTCCACCAGGCGCAGCAGGCGCTCGCATTGCCGGCTGCACTCCTGACAAACCTGCGGGTGACACAGCACCAGCGGGTAGCCCACCACCTCGTCCAGCGGTACCCGCTTGTGCGCCAGCAAGGGGTGCCGCGCCGGTATGGCCACCACCAGTGGATCTTGCCACACCGGCCTGGCGACCACCCCGGCCTCCATCTCGCCGGCCATCGCAAAGGCCGCGTCGTACAGGTCGTTGCCCAGGCCGCCCACCACCTGCGACAGCGGCGCCTCGAACAGCCGGATGCCCACTTCCGGCGCCTCCTCCCGGCACAGCGCGAGCAGCGCCGACAGCCGGGTCCGCCCGACGCCGCCGGCCAGGGCGATGCGCAGGGTGCCCCGGTGTCCCACCGCCACCGCCCGCGTCTTGGTCTGGGCTTGCTCAAGGGTCAGCAGCACGCGCCGGGCCTCCTCCAGAAACACCTGCCCGGCCGGGGTCAGGCGCACGCCGCGCTGCGTGCGCTCCAGCAGCGCCACGCCCAGGTCGGCCTCCAGTTGGCGGATCGTGCGCGACAGGGGCGACTGCTCCACATGCAGCCGCCGCGCCGCCCGGCCAAAGTGCAACTCTTCGGCCACGGCTATGAAACAGCGAAGATGGCGTAAGTTCATGTACTTCCCCCCAGAAAGTGGAGTCCATTCCTCTGGCCGCAGGGAACCGCATGAGTGCTTCCCGGTGGCGATGCCGGTCACAGAGGCTTCCAGTTGCCGCCATCCGACCTTCAGTCGCCGGCGAGGCGGCGAGTGTCCAGGCAAGGCCGGGTTATTCCATCGGTGTTGCCATATCACACAAAACCACGGACAATCAATAATAATTCTCATTAGCATCCGTGTCTGAATGGAGTAAAGCCGATCAAGCCCGACGTGGCGAACCTGTCCGTCACCACCCACGGCAGCGTGTTCTGGAACGACGATCGCATGGGCGACGAGCAGCTCGCGCAGCGGCTGCAGGCCTCCGCGCCGCGTCACCCGCAGCCCGAGGACTTCATCCGCGGCGACCGCCTGGTGGGCCTACCAGCGCGTCGCCCAGGTGTTGGCGGCTGCGCAGAAGTCCGGGGGTTGAAACTGAGCTTCGTGACCGACCAGGGCAGCAACCGGGGTGAGCCGAAAGACACCCTCATGAAACTGCATCGGCACGCTCGCCTTGACGCCCGCGTGTCGTCGTCGGTTGCACTGATCGCGGACACGAGCCACACGCGCGCACCTGCGCGCGGTGCCCGGCGCACCGCTGCCCGCCCTGGCATGGCAGCAGCAGGCGCTGACCATCAGCATTGAATGTCCGGGCTGTGTGCGCCGGCCTGCTCCGCGCGTGTCGGCGACGGGCCTGTTCCCGACAGGCATGAGTGCTTCGACGCGATGCCATCGAAGGAGGTGCTGACGGGATGCGGATGGAGGTGCTGGCGCCGGATAGGCTGAACCAGAAGAAGACAAACAGGAGGTGGCCTTGGATTTCAGATTGCTGCGTTACTTCATCGCAGTTGCGGAAGAACTGCATCTGGCCCGTGCAGCCGAGCGTCTGGGCATCGAGCAATCGCCTGTGTCGCGTGCGATGCGCGACCTGGAAAGCCAGCTTGGCGTGCAGTTGTTCGACCGCAGCACACGCCTGACGCGGCTGACCTGGGCCGGCCAGGTGTTCCTCGGCGAATGCCGGCGCGTGCAGGCCACCGTGGAGCAGGCAGTCAAGAGCGCCAAGGCGGCGGCACAGGGCTACCAGGGCCATCTGCGCATCGCGATCTGCGACAGCCTGGCGCAACCCCGCATCGCCACCTTGCTGGCACGCAGCCGCGAGGATGAGCCCGAGCTGGAGATTCGCGTCTTCGAGCTGCCGTTCGCGCAGCAGCTCAAGATGCTGCACAACGATCTGCTGGACATCGGCTTTGGCTTGTCAAACGCGGTGCATGATGGCCTCGTCGCCGAGCCGGTGTGGACCGATCCGCTGTCGGTGATCGTGCCCGCACGCCACCCCTTGCTGGCACACGTGCAGGTGCCGCTGTCCGAAGCCTTGAAGTTCCCGCTGGTTCTGTGCCATCCCGAATCGGGATCGGGCTGCCGCCATCAGATTCAAGCGCTGCTGCAGGACGCAGGCACGCCCCTCAAGCTGGTCGATGAAGTGACCAGCCTGGGCGTGATGCTGACCCTGGTCGGCGCCGGCTACGGCATCGGTTTCGCCATCGCCTCGCAGGTGCAGACGCTACAGCGCCCGGACATCTCCATTCGTCCCCTGGCCGGCATCCCACCGATGCTCTCTACCTACCTACTGCGCCGCCATGGCGAACCCTCCGAGCCGATGAAGCGGTTCATCGAGCGGGTGAAAGACGAGGCCGCACCGGTCGATGAAGAGCCAGTCCTTTGAGGACGGCAGCTCGCCTGTCCGTTGCGACCTGTGGCGTGGTGTGCCAGTAGACAGATAGACTTCCGAATGAAACCCGATGCTCTGGCTGTTGATGGATGTGCTTGGCTCGCTTTGGATCACCCGCAACGGCCTGCGTTGACCAGGCCGAAGACTTGAGTCCACAATTGAGTCCATTCCGTGACGCCTGGATCGGAAAAAACGTTCGTAATAAACGAGTTAGCGACCGGGTGCTGTTCCCTTCACCCGCTCCACTGCATCATTCTGCGGGCTTCCGCAGAGTGTCAGGTTCCGGATGATTAACCTCTCGATCCCGAAATAGTCTGTGATGCCGAGTGCCCGTATAGACGGGCCCGAAGTCTCGATGGCGCCTAACGAATGATTCCCAAGGGTCGGAACCGGTATACGGGTCGTTCAAGGCCGTGCCGGGTGTATCGAGATGCGGGTCCCAGCGATGCCGCAGCGCGAACCTCGCTTGCTTTGCACGTCGAACGGGTTGCCCATGGCGTCCATCATGGCTTTCGGAAGCAGGCCGGAAGCTCTTTTCCTGTCTCAGAATCGTTGGAGCGCTGGGTGCGGCGCGGCTCGACGCCTCGCAGGCAAGCCCAGCGCGCGGAGATGATTTTGCTGACGGCGGACCAAGTGCCCAGCAGCGAGATTGTGCGACGACTGCGGACAAGCTACCCCACCCTGACGCGTTGGCGGCAACGTTTCATCGAGTGCGGTGTGGACGGACTGCGCAAGGGCAAGACCCGCAGGCCCGGGATTGCGCCGCTGCCGCGGGCGAAGATCGATGAGATTCTGACGCTCACGGCGACGGGTCGCCCTGCCAACGCCACCCATTGGAGTGCGCGCAAGATGGTGGCGCAGGTGGGCGTATCGGAAGCCAAGGTGCGGCGCATCTGGAAGGCGGCGCAGTTGGCGCCGCATCGAGTCCGCCGATTCAAGATCTCCAACGACACACGCTTTGCCGAAAAGCTCGTGGATGTGGTCGGCCTGTATCTCGATCCACCGGAAAAAGCACTGGTGCTGTGCGTTGACGAGAAGAGCCAGATTCAGGCGCTGGATCGGACCCAACCCGGGCTGCCGCTCAAACGTGGCAAGGCGCAGACGCTGAGCCATGACGACAAGCGGCATGGGACGACGACGCTGTTTGCCGCGCTCAACA
>Ga0207908_1000095_pt1 | contig 37690 bp, 37 predicted proteins | sample MalvirmetagMSP81_FD_184224 | JGI IMG/M metagenome (GOLD analysis project Ga0207908, IMG submission 184224) | Marine viral communities from the Deep Pacific Ocean - MSP-81 (SPAdes) | ecosystem: Environmental > Aquatic > Marine > Oceanic | place: Pacific Ocean | collected 2011-04-18
CCACGACCGCCACTTCCTGAACAGTGTGTGCACCCACATGGCGGATCTGGACTACGGCGAGCTGCGCCTGTTCCCGGGCAACTATGATGAATACATGACCGCCGCCACCCAGGCCCGCGAGCGCATGCAGGCGGACAACGCCAAGAAGAAGGCCCAGATTGCCGAGCTGCAGCAGTTCGTCAGTCGCTTCTCGGCCAACGCCTCCAAGGCCAAGCAGGCCACCTCCCGTGCCCGTCAGATCGACAAGATCCAGCTCGAAGAGGTGAAGCCTTCAAGCCGGGTAAGCCCGTTCATCCGCTTTGAGCAGGGCAAGAAACTGCACCGTCAGGCCGTGACCCTGCATAAGCTGAGCAAGGGCTTCGATGGCGAAACCCTGTTCAACAAGCTCAACCTGCAGGTGGAAGCCGGCGAACGCGTGGCCATCATCGGCCCTAACGGCATCGGCAAAACCACGCTGCTGCAGTGCATGGCAGGCGCTTATGAGCCCGACGCTGGCGAGGTAAAGTGGACCGACAGTGCCGAGGTTGGCTACTACGCCCAGGACCACACGGCCGACTTCGCTTCAGACGACACGCTCAGCGACTGGATGGCCCAGTGGACCACCGGCGGCGAACAGCTGGTTCGCGGCACGCTAGGGCGGATGCTGTTCTCCGGTGATGACATTGGCAAGTCGGTTAAAGTGATCTCTGGTGGTGAGCAGGGCCGGATGCTGTTCGGCAAGCTGATTTTGCAAAAGCCCAACGTGATGCTGATGGACGAGCCCACCAACCACCTGGATATGGAGTCCATCGAGGCGTTGAACCTGGCGCTGGAGAATTATCCGGGCACGCTGATCTTTGTCAGCCACGACCGGGAGTTTGTTTCTTCGCTGGCAACGCGCATTATCGAGCTGAGTGCCGATGGGGTTACGGACTTCAGTGGCTCTTATGATGATTATTTGAAGAGTCAGGGGTACGTTTGATTCTTTGACTTAGGTGCCGGCGGACGGGTAGGCATGTCTTGCCAAAACCCGCTCCTTCGGCACATCCCTGTGCCGCTTGAGCTCCGCCATCCATGGCTGCGCACAGTTTTGGCAAGACATGCCCACCCGCCCGCTCTGAACTCGGTGCGGACACCCGATTCAAGAAGGTAAGTACCATGACAGAGACTGAGATCGTAAATGCGACGCGGAAGTGGGTGGAAGATGTGGTCGTCGGCTACAACCTCTGTCCATTCGCAAAGAAGGAGCTGGTTCGGGACCGCGTACGGTTCGTGGTGTCCGACGCTGCCGATGAAGATACCTTGCTGCAAGCGCTGCATTCAGAACTCCAGCGCCTTGACGAAGAGCCTGAGGTTGAGACCACGGTGTTGATCCATCCGGGTGTATTGCAGGACTTCGAAGCCTACAATGAGTTTCTTGATGCGGCCGATGGTTTGCTGGCCTATCTGGATATGGAAGGCGTATATCAGATTGCGAGCTTTCACCCGGACTACCAGTTTGCGGGTACCGACCCGGAGTCGGCGGAGAACTACACCAATCGTTCTCCATACCCGATGCTTCACCTGTTGCGTGAAGCGAGCCTGGAAGCCGCGGTCGAAAGCCATCCGGACGTGGACGGAATTCCCGGTCGCAACATCAAATTGACCGAAGAACTGGGCGTCGAAACAATGCGCGAAGCTCTCTTAAATTGCATTAAGAGCTCCAAGACGCCAGGGGAGTAAAACGAGGAGCGGGTGGAAAAGCCCTTCCCAAACTGTGCGGAGCCATGGATGGCGGAGCTCAAGCGCCACATGGGTGAGGCCGAGCGTTAATGAAGCGACAGCCGAACGACCGCAATCTGCGATTGTGGGCTGGACCCCGCAGGGGTGCTTGAGCGGGTTTGGGAAGGGCTTTTCTAGCCGCGACAACTCGGATTTGAAGGCTAGTAAAGCAACCACAACCCGCAGTCACCGAACGACGAGGCAAACCTTGGGACTTCTTTTCGAGCAAATTGACAGCCAGCCGTCGGAAATCGGCGAGATCACCCTCAGGCGCCGGAAGATTCCGGCCATTGGCGACCGCGATATCTTCGAGGTAAAGCTCGGCGAAGAATTCCTGATGTCCAGCATGTTCGTGGACGCTGAGATTGCCCTGTCAGACCTTGGCTTGAGCGAAACCGAAGGCGACAACCTCAGTGTTGTCGTTGGCGGGCTCGGGCTTGGCTACACCGCCGTGGCCGCGCTCAAGCATGAGCGGGTTGGCGAGTTGCTGATTGTGGAATACCTGGAGCCGGTCATTGGCTGGCACCAGCAGGAATTGGTGCCGCTCGGTGCAGACATCAACGCCGACGCCCGCAGCCGTTACGTCCATGGCAGCTTCTTTGATCTGGCCATTGCTGAGCCCAGTGAGGGTGGATTTGATCCCGCATCACTAGGCCGAACCTTTGATGCCATTCTGCTGGATATCGACCATTCCCCCCGGGCCCTGCTGCACGATTCCAATGCCAGCTTCTACACCACCGAGAATATCGGCAAGATGGCGCAGCAGCTGAAACCCCGTGGCATCTTTGCCATGTGGTCGAACGAAGGGGAAGACGAGGAATTCATGGCCGTGCTGCGGGATGTGTTTACCGAGGTCGCCTGTCATTACGTGCGCTTTTTTAATCCGTTTCAGAACAGGGAATCGTTTAACACCGTATACGTAGCCCGCAAACCGGGCTGAACTTTCCGGAGTCTGTATGCCTGTGACGACCCACCGAACCCGCCCCTTCAGTTCCAGCCAGCGCCTGCCGGAAACTGACGATGCGCCGGTTCTGCACGAGCCGGAGCATGCCGGCGGCCTGCTGGCGGACTTTATTCGCCGCCATCCCCGGTTGCTGATCCTGACCGGTGCCGGCGTGAGCACCGATTCCGGCATTCCCGATTACCGGGACGGCGAGGGCGCCTGGAAGCGTAAACAACCGGTGCAGCATCAGGCCTTCATGGGCAGTTACGAAACCCGGCAGCGCTACTGGGGTCGGAGCCTGATTGGCTGGCCGGTGATGCGCAATGCCGCGCCGAACCCATCCCATCATCATATCTCCGACCTGGAACTGCTCAATCACAGCAGCCTGGTGGTCACCCAGAACGTTGACCGCCTGCACCAGAAAGCCGGCACCCGGGCGGTAACCGATCTGCATGGCCGGGCCGACGAGGTCATTTGCATGAGTTGTGATTACCGCTGCCCGCGCGACGAGGTGCACGATCGCTGTGCCGATCTCAATCCGGGATTCCAGCATTACAAGGCGGAGACGGCGCCGGATGGCGACGCGGATCTGGAAGTGGATTTCTCGGATTTCCGCCCAGCCGGCTGCCCCAAGTGTGATGGCATACTGAAACCGGACGTGGTGTTTTTCGGGGACTACGTGCCCAAGGACCGTGTGTATTCAGCCCTGGATGTGCTCAAGGCCAGCGATGGTCTGCTGGTGATTGGTTCGTCGCTGATGGTGTATTCGGGGTTTCGGTTCTGCCGCTATGCCAAGGAGTGGAGCAAGCCCATTGCCACGCTGAACCTTGGCCGCACCCGGGCCGAGAATCTGGTGGATCTGAAGCTGAATGCGCGGATTGGTGAGACGCTGGAATCGGCCGTGTATAGCCTTTAAACAGGTAGTGAACTCTGGCAAAGAAAAGAGCCCACTGGATAGTGGGCTCTTTGCATTAGGCCGCAGGCCGGCGGGTCCAGGAACCGACTGCCACCTGTTGCGCTTACATCAGGTTGTAGATGAACACGGCCGCTACCGCCACGGGGGTAAAGTAGCGAATGGTCAGATACCACAACCGGAACATCGGGCCAGACAACGCCAGCTCTTTTTCCACCGCCTCGCGGGACATCACCCAGCCGGCAAACACAGCAACCAGCAGGCCGCCCAGAGGCAGCAGGATGTTGGCGGTAAAGAAGTCCAGCAGGTCGAAGATGGTCTTGCCTTCGAACATCGCAATGGCGCCCAGTGGTGCGAAATCGGACCACAGGTTCAGGGACAGGATGGAGGCAATACCCAGGGCCCAGCACACCACACCGGCACCCAGGGTGCTCGCGGTACGGTTCATGCCTTTACGTTCTTCCAGCCACTCGACAATGGGCTCCAGCAGGGAGATGCCGGACGTCCAGGCGGCGAAGATCAGCAGTACGAAGAACAGGGTGCCGAACAGGCTGCCCATGGGCATCTGACCAAAGGCCAGCGGCAGGGTCTGGAAAATCAGGCCAGGGCCGGCGCCTGGCTCGAGGCCGTTGGCGAACACGATCGGGAAGATGGCCAGACCGGCCAGCAGTGCAACACCGGTATCGATCACCGAGACCGCAATGGAGGTCTTGGCGATGGATACGTTTTTCGGCAAGTACGAGCCGTAGGCCATCATGACTGCCATGCCTAGGCTGAGGGTGAAGAAGGCGTGGCCCAGGGCGACCAGGATGCCGGAGGTTGAAAGCTTGGAGAAGTCCGGCTGGAACAGGAAGCTCACGGCGCGACCAAATTCACCACTGGTCATGGCGTAGCCCACGGCAATCAGCAGCAGCACGAACAGGCCGGGCATCAGGATGCTGACGGCTCGCTCAAGGCCAGCGCGAACGCCCTTGGCGACGACGAGCATCACCAGTGCCATGAATACGGTGTGCCACATCAACAGGGTCAGCGGGTCGCTCAGCAGGTTGGAGAAGATAGCGCCAATGGCTTCTGCCGACTGGCCTACCAGTTGGCCGCTGGCAGCGGTGCCCACGTAAGACACGGCCCAGCCGCCAATCACCGAATAGAAAGACAGGATCAGGAAGCCGGCCAGCACACCGACCGCGCCCACCATGCGCCATGCCGGCTTGAGCCGGTCGCGCTCGGCAATCAGGCGCAGACTGTTAACGGGGCTGTGGCCACCGCGGCGGCCGATCAGCACTTCTGCCATCATGATTGGCAGACCTACTGCCGCGATACACAACAGATACACCAGGACAAAGGCGCCACCGCCATTTTCACCGGTGATATAGGGGAACTTCCAGATGTTGCCCAGGCCAACGGCCGAGCCGGTTGCCGCCAGGATGAACGCCAGTCGGGAGGACCAGAGCCCCCGCTTGGCGTTGGAGCCTTCCAGTGCCTCCGAGTAGGTGGCACTACCTGAATCTGATACAGACATAACTGTCTCCTGCTTGGTACTTGTTGTTGTTTGGGAAAGCAGGGGCCAAAGCGAACTCCGGCCCCAGAGAGATCGATGCCGGGGTTTATCCGACCCGCGCCAGGCGCTCGGTCAGAGATTCCACTTTGGCAACGTGTTTGCGAAACCGTTCTTCCGCCAGCTCGTTGGCGATGGTGCCCGTTGGCAGGCCGCTCCGGTCAGAACGGATAAAGATTTCCTTGAGCGTGTCGCCGATGGCGTCGACATGGGCGCGGACCGTATCGGGCGATGCCCCGGTGCGCTCGTAGAACACGTCGATGATGCCGCCAGCGTTGATGGCAAAATCCGGTGCGTACAGGATCCCGCGATCTTTCAGGGCCTGGTCGTGGTCAGCGCGTTCAAGCAGATTGTTGGCGGCGCCGGCCACGATCCGGGCTTTCAATTTCGGAATGCTGTCGTCATTCAGCACTGCGCCCATGGCGCAGGGTGCGACCACGTCCACTGGCAGGTACAGGATGTCTTCCGCGGACGCAGGCGTTGCGCCCAACTCATCCACGGCACGCTGCATGTTGTCGGCAAAGATATCGTAGACCCACAGTTGCGCGCCCGCGTCAGCCAGGTGCTTGGCCAGGCGGAAGCCGACATTGCCGATACCCTGAATCGCGACCTTCAGGTCTTTCAGGTCGTCCCGACCCAACTGATGCTTAACCGCCGCCTTCAGACCGATGAACGTGCCCCAGGCCGTGGCCGGTGAGGGGTCGCCGTTGCTGGGCTTGCCATCAAAACCCATGCGCTCGGCAATGCCGGCGACGTTTTGGGTGTGGCGGCCCATGATCTTCAGGTCAGGAACGCTGGTGCCGGAATCTTCTGCGGCGATGTACTGGCCACCGAGGCTCTCCAGGTGTTTGCCCATGGCCTCGAGCAGGGCTTCGGACTTCTGCTTGCGTGGGTCACCAATGATCACCGACTTACCGCCGCCAAGGTCCAGGTTGGCCAGGGCAGATTTGTAGGTCATGCCCTTGGACAGACGCAGCACATCACGCAGCGCTTCTTCGTCGGTGGCGTAGGGGTACATCCGGCAGCCGCCAAGCGCAGGCCCGCGGGACGTGTTGTGGATCGCAACGATCGCCTTCAATCCGGTTTCCGGGTCGCAGAAAAAGGACAGATGTTCGTGATTGTCGAATTCGGGGTGGCTGAATACGTTCATGGCGTTTCACCTATCGTTCTTGGCTGGAACTACCCTTGTGGGGCCTGAACAGCCGGTGTTTTGTTGTTAGACTGCGGCACTCGCGATTTGTTGGTGGTTCTGGGTTTCTGGTGCAAGCTGCCTGTGCTCAGGATGGCGCAAGCCCGGTTGCCGGAATGCCGATCGATGTCAGGTGAGAACGTCTGTTTGATGCGGAAGGGCACACGTGCGCGGAACGCAGTCTGCCTGGGTGGCGTACTGAATGTGGCATATTGAAATCCCCCCCACCTCACCGGATCGCGGCATTGGCGGCAGTCTTGTTGTTGTCGACCGGCTTTTGGCCGGCGTTGCGATTTCAGTCGTCCGTTTCGCGCGGGAAAGCTTCCCTTGCGGGGAAATACCGTTCGCCGGGAAGTACCGCTCGAAAGTGCCCTTTTGGGGCCGGACAGGAAATAAACTAATTTCTTTTTACGTGAACGTCAACTTGCAAAAGCTAATCAATTTATCCGGCCGCTTCGAAACCGCGGCAAGCACTTGTGGCTCCACATAATTTTTATAGAAGTGGGATATATCCACGCGGCCATTAGCGCAAATCGTTTTGAGGGCCAGCGTCGCGCTCGGGTGTGGCTACGGTATAATTAGCATTGTGGTTGCCCGCTCTGATTGAGCGAAGGAGGGGATCATGAAACGACTGTTTTATCTCGTCGATGCCATCGACAGCGTGGAAAGCATCTCCGACGATCTGCATCGCGACGGCGTCTCGAACTGGCGGTTTCACGTTGTCAGTAAGGACGAAGCCGGTTTGTATTCACATCATGTTCATTCCGCCAGTGTGCTGGATCGCACTGACCTGCCCAGGTTCGTGGAAAGAGGGCTGATCATTGGTGGCCTGTTTGCCCTGTTCTTCGTCCTGCCCCTGGCACTCTGGGGCGACTTGGCCTGGCCGACGTCGGCGTTCGTGGCCATGGGTGTATTTGCAGTACTGGCCGGTGGCTGGCTTGGAGGCTTCGGAGGCATAGGTACGGAAAACTACCGAATCCGGCGTTTTCACAAGGCCATCGAAGCCGGCAAGTACCTGATCATGGTGGATGTGCCCAAGGCTGATGTTGAGCGTGTCGAAGCGTTGATGCACCGGTTGCACCCGGAAGCAGCACTCGGCGGCGAAGGCAGCAGTGTCAACAATCCCTTTGCGGCAGCGGATGGGCGAGTGCATATCATGCATTGAGTCGTTCACGAATTGACCCGCCAATAACGGCGGGCTTCGGTATTTACCTATACGCGGTCAGAGGAAACTAACTTAGCTTCCTCTGATGTCCGTCGCTTCCTATGCTTACCAGATCCAGCCGCACAAAGTCCGTCAGGAATTTTTCCGGCTCTTTCCCATCTCCCTGTTCGTGGTGGCGTTCGGTGCTGCCTTTGGTTTGGCGGCTACCCAGCAAGGCCTGCTGCCACTGGAAGCCATGTTGATGAGCACCACGGTGTTTGCCGGTGCTTCCCAGTTTGCGGCCACCGATATGTGGGGCACCGAGGTGTCGGTGCTGCCTCTGATCGCGGTGGTGTTTGCGATCAATTCCCGGCACCTGCTGATGGGTGCCTCCCTGTACCCGATGCTTAAAGACGTGGCGCCATTGAAGCGCTACGGACTGCTGCTGCTCCTGACCGACGCCAACTGGGCGGTTTCTGCCCAGGAATACCAGAATGGCCGGCGTAATCTGGAAGTGATCCTGGGTGGCGGGTTGGTGCTCTGGCTGGCGTGGCTAGTGGGTACCTGGCTGGGCGTGTATTTCGGCGGGTTGCTGCAGGATCCCAAGAGTCTCGGGCTGGATATGGTGCTCGGCTGTTTCCTGCTGGCGATGGCACTGGGGGGCAAGAAATCCCCCAGAGTGCTGGTTGCGTGGGGCGTGGCCGCCCTGGCGTCATTGGCTGCGTGGAAGTGGCTTCCGCCGCATACCCACGTGGTGGCCGGTGCATTAGCGGGTGGTCTGATCGGTTACTTCTGGCTGGACCAGCCACAGGCTGCGGCACAGGAAGGAGAGCAGGCATGACCATTGAAACCACCACTGCGGGGGTTCTGGCCCTGATCGCCATCATGGCGCTGGTTACTCTGGTTACCCGGTTTGGCGGCGTGTTCGCCATGTCGTTTGTGCGGATCAGTCCGCGCATCGAAAGCTTTATCAACACCATGGCCAGTTCGGTGTTGATCGCTATTGTAGTGCCCATGGCGTTCTCCGGCGACGCCGGTGCGGTTGCCGCGCTCTCGGTAACAGCTGTGACCATGTTGGCGCTCAGGAAGCCCCTGCCGGCCATTGGCGCCGGCATTGCCGCCGCAGGCCTGGTGCGCTACCTGTTCTAGAAGAGTGCGCTACTGGCCTGCTGAGGCAGCTTCTGACATCGGGTTGGGATTTCGCAATGCCAGCTCGCCGATGCCGGGCAGCTTGATACCCAGGGCCATGGGATTCACACCCAGGGACAGGCCCAGAATGTTGAGCTCCAAACCCTCTCGCACCCCCGCCAGGATCCCTAGATACCCACCCATGGACAGTTGGTAGCCGGTGCCGCCCGGCACCTCTGCCACCACGCGGCTGCCCAGATAGTCTTTGCCAATGGCGTTGCTCGGCAGTGCCACATCCAGTCCGGGTACTTCCCGAATTACCCAGGCGGTAAAGGTGTTGCTGTTGGGCCCGGGCCAGGCTTCGTATTCGGTGACATAGGGATAGGCGTCCACGGCCTGATAGATGGTCGGGATCAGCGCTTGTGCTTCCGCGCCGCGAATGTCGGCGTACAGTTCGGGTCTGGCGCCGTACCAATGGGGATCGGGTTCGCTCAGGCGGGAGCTGACCACGTAACGACGCCAGCCAGTGACTTCATGAACTCGATACTGCTCGGCGCCCGCCTCTTTGGTGGCAATCCAGGTGTGCACGGCAAAGTAACCACGCCAGCTCCAGGCCCGGGCTCCGTAGATCTGAACCACCGCCTCCGGATGCTGTTCCGGGCGCGGCGCGATCCCGGCGCTGGCGCGGGTTGCGGTTCGCCAGCTTTCGGCACCCTGCAGGCTGCTGCTGGTGGCCAGGAGCAACGGGCCTGTCAGCAACATGAGCAGGGCACCGAGGAACCAGGCGGTGTATTTCAGCGTTTGCTTCATATCGGTGTCCGGGGTGGGGTATTAACTATGTTGGCACTGATATTCGATACGCGCCAATGCCTCCGCCAGATTGCACGACACCGGCGCTGTTTGCCGGCGATGGGGTTGTCTTCTAGGCTGAATGTACACATCAAAAAGCAAAGGCTAAGGAGTGGTGCCATGTCAGACCATCATGTGTACAAGAAGGTGGAAATCGTCGGTTCCTCGCGCAAGAGCATCGAAAATGCAATTGAGAATGGCCTGGAGGAATGCAGCAAGAGCATTCGTAATATGGAGTGGTTTGAGGTCTTGGAAACCCGGGGCCACATCGAGGATGGCAAGGTGGGCCATTATCAGGTGGTGATGAAAGTAGGCTTTCGCATCAAGGATAGCTGACGTTGATAACCCGGGCCCGGATAGCCACTGTCAGGCGATTCATCAGGTCCCGGGCCTCGCCCTCGTAGAGGGCGTGACACTTGTCCCGCAATACCCGGCGTTCGTGATCCGACGGTGAACCGGCGGTTTCTTTAAGCAGATCGAGATGCTGGCAGGCGGTCAGATGAACCTTGATCTGGGTATCGATGAGTCGGGTAATCAACTCATCCACCGCCTCGCTGCAGTAGGGCCGATTGCGATTGAGCATGGTGCGGGCATCCAGGGCCGCATTCCTGGCCTCCAGCCTGAGCTCACCTGCCGATTCCCCATTCTCGACGGCGCGCAGGAACATCCCTAGCCGGTCGTGCAGGAACCAGAGTTGCGGCCAGACCTGATCGTAGGCGCTCTTTTCGGTTCGATATTTCGCGATGCTGGCCTCAACACCCTGTAATGCCGAGGCTTCCCGCTCTGGCGCGTTGAACTGGCTGACGCGGATCTCGTCCATCTCCCGCCCCATGCTGCCGATCTTCTGACGCAGGCTGTCGATGTCCCGGCTGGCAGAGCGCGTGGCCCCGGTGCCCAGCCAGAGAGCCAGCAAACCCAGCAAAAACGCCGCACCGGCCAACAGGACGGCTAGTTGGTCGCCATTGGTGATACTCAGCAGTGGCTCCGTGTCCATGGCGCGTATTCCTATACAGAAACGTGCTTTGAATGTTCAGTATAGAAGCTAATCGTAGTTTCCGTGGCGAAACGGTAACAAGGTCAGTGACTCCTGAAAGTAGCCTTCAACCTGTTCCGCCTCGTCCTGCACGAACGCCGCAATGGCTTCCCGGAAGCCCGGGTGGCGGACACCGTGCCAGGAGTGGGTGAGCACCGGTTCGAAGCCCCGAACCAGTTTGTGCTCCCCCTGGGCGCCGGCATCAAAGCGCTGCAGGCCCAGTTCGATGGCCAGCTCTATGCCCTGGTAGTAGCAGGTCTCGAAATGCAGGTGGTTGTATTCGTCCAGGCAGCCCCAGTAACGGCCGTACAGGGTGTCCTCGCCCCGCAGGAACAGGGCGCCGGCAATCATCTCACCATCGCGTACCGCGATAATCAGGTACAGGTGCTCTGACAGGTTCGTGCGCACGCGCTCGAAGAATGACTGGTTCAGGTACGGACGCTGGCCGCGTTTGAGGTAGGTGGCCTGGTAGAACACGTGAAAGGCGGCCAGCACGTGGTCAGGAATGTCGCGGCCATGAAAGCGACGAAAGCTGATGCCCTGTTCTGCGACCTGCCGGCGTTCCCTGCGAATGGATTTGCGTTTGCGGGACGTAAGCTGCCACAGGAAATCCTCAAAGTTGCCGTACTTCCGGTTGTGCCAATGGAACTGACAGCCAATTCGGTGCAGTTCATCTGTATGGCCCAGCAATGCCTGGTCCGCAGCATTGGGGAACAGCAGGTGCCAGGAATGGGCGTCGAGGCGAGTGATCAGGGTGTCCAGAAGGTCCCGAAGTCCGCCATCCCCAAATCGGTTTCGAAGCAAGGGATCGAGCAGCAGACGCGGGCCCTGGGAGGGGGTGAATGGAATGGCGATCAGGAGCTTGGGGTAGTAGTTCAGGCCATGGCGCTGATAAGCATCGGCCCAGGCCCAATCAAACACGTACTCGCCCATGGAGTGGGTTTTCAGGTAGGCGGGGGCAAGCCCGGCGATCTGGCCATCGACACGAAACACCAGGTGGCAGGGCTGCCAGCCGGTTGCGGTGATGGTGCAGCCAGACTGTTCCAGCGCCTGGAAAAACTCGTAGCGCAGGAACGGATTGGCCTGGCCGGCCAGGCGATCCCAGTCCGCTTGGGAAATCTCATCAATAGAGGCGCAGGTGTCGACAGTGAGGGACTGAAATCCGGGTTCGGGCATGGCCAGTTTAGCTCCAGCGGGGTGGCTCCTTATGAGTCTCCCGATACCATACGCCAGAACCCGGGGTTTGATCACTGCCTGGTGTTGTTACTTCTCAAGGGCGTCGCAGCGCTCCTGAATTTTCTCCTTCATCTTTTCCCGGCGCTGTTCGTGCTTCTCCCGGTGCTCCTCGTGGATGTCGGCCCAGATCTCGAGCTGCTCATCGGTCAGCTGCAGGCGTTCTGCCATCTCGGCCCGACGTTGCTCTCTTTTCTCGTGGCGCTTGTCCTGATCGAAGCGGCCCTTGCCCTCGCGGAAATCCTCGCACATCTCGGCCATATCCTGCTTGCCATGATGGCCTTTACGGTCGCCGTGATGGTCGGCCAGGGCGAACGGGCTTGCTGCCAGGAGTACGGAAGCCAGCAGGCCGGCGGTGATGATGGAGTTGCTACGTTTGTTCATGGTGCTTTCCTCGTTGCTTCGCCGCCTATGCGGCAATGACTGTGATGAGTGGCCATCGTAGCCCTGTGCCCCGTCAACGAGCGTCAGCGCGTTGTAAAGGTTCTGTAAAGGAAAATGCCGGGAATCAGCCGCTTGGGCCATGCGTGTTAGACTTCCGGCAGTAGGAATGGAGATGACGAATGCAAAATCGGGTATTGCTGGTAGAAGACGACGATGAACTGCGGCAGCTGCTGGCCCGCTATCTGACCAATCATGGTTTTACCGTGCGGGAGGCCGCCAACGGCCGGGACGGTCTGGCCCTGGCCATGGGCCAGGATTGCGATGTGGTGGTGCTCGACATCATGCTTCCGGACATCAGTGGCCTGGAAGTGTTGCGTGAGTTGAGGGCCAGTACCCACATTCCGGTTGCGCTGCTGACCGCCCGGGGCGATGAAACCGATCGCATTGTCGGGTTTGAAGTTGGCGCCGACGACTACATTCCCAAGCCCTGTAATCCCCGGGAACTGGTGGCCCGCCTGCAGGCCCTGTTGCGCCGGATTGCCTGGGACCGGAAGGCCGATGTGAGCGCGACGCGGGTGTACGGTGACCTGCGGATTGAGCCGGACCAGCGCCGGATTTTTCAGCAGGACACCGCCCTGGATCTGACCGCCACCGAGTACGAGGTTCTGAATGTGCTGCTGGCTCATGCCGGCAGTGTGGTGCGCAAGACTGACCTGATGCAGTGGGCACTGGGCCGACGGTTGGAGGCGTTTGATCGAACCCTGGATATGCATATCAGCAATCTGCGACGGAAGCTGGGTAACGACGATCCGCCCCGCATCGAAACCGTTCGGGGGCTGGGTTACAGCTATCGGGTGCCAGTGTGAAGAAACGCATGATGTTCCCGTTGTTCTGGCGGATTTTCCTGGCTATCTGGCTGGCGATGGCAATCACCGTAGTGGTCAGCAACCTGGCGACGCGAACGCTGCTGGATCGGGAGCGCCAGGCCATTGAGCGCCAGGTGGGCCTTCGGGATCTGGCCCAGGAAGCAATCCAGATCCGCGAGCAGCGGGGCCGGGGAGAGGCCTGGCGGTTCCTGCGCGGACAGGGTAAACAGCTGGAATTGCACCTGATGCTGATCGAGCAAGGCGGGGGCGAACAGCGCCTGCCGCCGCAGGTCAGGGAGCGGATGAAATCCGGCTGGTACCCCCAGAAACCCGCGGTCATTGAGCTGGATGCCGGTTATCAGCTAGTAGCTTGGCCGCGGACGCATGGCGAAGGCTGGTTGGATCCCAAGTTTTTCCGGTTCATTGAACTTGGGTTGGCGTTCGTACTCATTACCTTGGCGTGCTGGTTGATTGCACGGTTTGTGTCCCGGCCCCTGCATCACATGGAGAACACCGCCCAGCGCATCGCCGGGGGTAACACCGGGCTACGAGTTAGCGAGACGATTGCAGGCCGCCGGGACGAAGTGGGCCAGCTTGCCACCGCGTTCAACGCCATGACCGAGCAGCTGTGCACCCTGCTGGAGCGGCAGAAACACTTGTTGCGGGATATTTCCCACGATCTGCGTACGCCGCTTACCCGTCAGCGCGTTGCCATCGAGCTGGCGAGCGACGGCGGCGCCGACGAGCAGCTGATTGGCAGTATCCTACGCCAGAATGAGCGACTGGAGGCGATGACGGCGCAGATTCTGACGCTCTACCGGGTAGCGGAGCAGGGCGCCGACATCGAACGGGAGCCGGTGCAGCCGGTCAAACTGATGAATCAGGTGCTGCGGGACGCCGCCGACTACGCCGACCATCAGGGCGTGGACTGCCGGCTGGCGGCGAGCGACGAGGTTGCCGGCATGTCGGTGCTGGGCGATGCCGGGTTATTGCAGCGGGCGTTTGACAACATCCTGCAAAATGCCCTGGATCATACCCCGCCGGGGCATCGGGTACGGGTGGATGCAAAGGCAGTTGATGGTTGGGTGAAAATCGATATCGAGGATGAAGGTACGGGGGTTGAAGCCGACCTCCTGCCGCATTTGTTCGAGCCCTTCTTCCGCGCAGACAAGTCACGGGGTGGACAGGGCTGGGGCCTGGGTTTGGCAATTGCCCGGGACATTGTCACCGCTCACGATGGCAAGATTGCGGCGGCCGGGGGCGAAGCCGGAGGTTTGCGAGTGACGGTTGAATTACCTGTCTTCACTCGGGTCTGATTGCGACGACGTGGCCGGGCTGTCGTCCGGCAACAGCGTGGTTGCACCGGAGAAGTCGATACCCTCGCGCAGCTCGTCGTCGTCGAACCGAATGCCGCAGCCGGCTTTTCGCAGTTTGGCGGGCGCGGCCGTGCCGGGGCTAAGGCCTTCGACGTCTTTCGAGCCTTCGAACTTTTTTGACATAGGATTGACCGTTCAATGAACAAAGATTATCCGGTCCCCGCAGGATACCTCGAGCGCGAAACGGAAGTGAAGAAAAGCCGATTTATCGCCCGAGTGGCACCGGTCGGCTCCCGGGACGAGGTTAAAACCTGGCTGGAACAGGCCCAGCAAGACCATCCGGATGCCCGCCATATCTGCTGGGCCTATCAGATTGGCCGTCCGGGCGCCGCCGCCGAAGCGGCCATGAACGACGACGGAGAACCCTCCGGCACCGCCGGTAAACCCATCCTCAGTGTCATCCAGCACAAGGACATGGGCGATGTGCTGGTGATGGTGATTCGTTACTTCGGTGGCATTAAACTGGGCGCCGGTGGCCTGGTTCGGGCTTATGCGGGCGCCGCCGAAAGTGTCCTGTCGGCGGTGGAACGGGTGGTGCAAAAGCCCATGATACTGGCCGACGTCACCATGGATTTTGCCGACGAACAGCCGGTTCGGCACTGGTGTGAGCTGCACGGTGCGGCGCTGGAGTCGGTTGAATACGGTCCGGTGGTTTCGGCCCGGGTGTCCTTGCCGGAGCAGGCGGTGGATGAGTTCACGGCCTTTTGTGACGCCCAAAAACTGGATTACGGTTTCGACAGGTGAGGAACCTAAAGGGCATCGAGGTCCGTGTCCTAAGCGTATACTGAGTGTAAATCACCACTACAGAGGGAGAGCAGTACTATGCGGTTACTGATGATTGCAGCGATGGCGCTGGCCCTGTCGGGCTGCGCCGGCAATGTCGTGACGGATTATAACCCGTCAGCAGTGTTCGGCAATTACTCGACCTGGTCCTTTGCCCAGGAAGTGGGCAGTGACGCCTTTGTGTCCCTTGATGGCAGCCGCATCCAGATGGCGGTTGAGCGGGAACTGAAGCGCAAGGCCATGCGCAAGGTGCCGAAAACGGAAGCAGACCTGCTGGCCAACTGGCAGATCGTTGAGGAAGAGCGACTGGAACAGACCGGCGTAGGCCTTGGCTTTGGCTTCGGCCGGGGCAATTTCGGCTGGGGCATTTCAGCACCGCCACCGGTACGTGAAGTCACCGAAGGCAAACTGGTGGTCGAGCTTATCGATACCGAAACCAAAGAAGTAGTCTGGCGCGCCGCCAGTCGCCGGTATCTCAATGAAAGCCAGTCCCCGGAGACGCGCCGCGAGCTGATCGATGAGGTCGTGTCAGAGATGTTTTCCAAGTACCCGCCGGGCGTTGGCTAAGGGAGTAAGAATCCGACATGAAGAAACGAGCTGAAGGCGGGCTGGTCTTTTCCACCGAGCAGGGCCGCATGTGTCCCGATTGCCGCAACCCGGTCTCGGAATGCACCTGTGGCCAGCCAGCCCGGCCAGAGGGCGATGGCATTGTTCGGGTCAGCCGGGAAACCAAGGGTCGCAAAGGTAAGGGTGTAACCCTGGTGACCGGTATCCCGTTGGATGACAAGGCACTAAAGGCGTTGGCCAAGGTGCTGAAGGCCAAGTGTGGCACCGGCGGCACGGTCAAAGACGGTGTCGTCGAAATTCAAGGCGATCAGCGGGACATCCTGGTTCCGCTGTTGCAGGCGGAGGGCTGGACTGTAAAGCGGTCCGGTGGCTGATGAAACACAATCCTACCGGAGGAAAGCATGCACATAGTGGTTTTGGGCGCGGGTGTCGTAGGAACAACCACAGCCTGGTATCTGCAGAAGCAGGGTCATCAGGTGACGGTGATCGATCGACAGAACAATGCCGGGCTTGAAACCAGCTTTGCCAACGGTGGCCAGGTGTCGGTCTCGCACGCCGAACCCTGGGCCAATCCGTCGGCGCCGCTCAAGGTACTGAAGTGGCTGTTTCAGGCCGACGCGCCGTTGTTGTTCCGTCCAAGACTCGACCCCGCCCAATGGCGCTGGGCACTGGCGTTCCTGCGGGAATGCACCTCGGCCCGAGCCGCTTACAACATCCGTCAGATGGTCAATCTGGGCACCTACAGCCGGGCCCAGTTGCAGGCCCTGCGCCAGGATGCCGGGATCGAATACGACGCCTTGACCAAGGGTATCCTGCACTTTTACACCAATCCGCAAGAGTTTGATGGTGCCCTCAAACCGACCCGCATCATGCAGGACCTCGGCTGCAACCGGCAGATCATCGATGCCGACCGGGCCGTTGAACTTGAGCCGGCACTGAAGCCGATTCAGGACCGGATAGCCGGGGCGACCTACACCTCTGAAGACGAATCCGGTGATGCCCGCAAGTTCACCCAGAACCTGGCCAAGAAGTGTGCGGAAGCCGGTGTTGAATTCCTCTACGGCACCGAAGTTCTGGATTTCGAGCGGGCCTGGGACCGGATTCTCGGCGTCCAGGTTCTCAAAGACGGCGTTCATAACACGTTCCGGGCCGATGCCTACGTATTGAGCCTGGGCAGCTACAGTGCGCCAATGGCCCGAAAGATCGGCTTAACACTGGATATCTACCCGACCAAGGGTTATTCGATTACGGTGCCGGTGAAGAGCGAAGAGGCTGCGTTTAACGTCAGTCTGACCGATGACGAGTACAAACTGGTGTATTCGCGGCTGGGGGATCGCATGCGGGTCGCCGGCACGGCCGAACTCAACGGCTATTCCCGGGACCTGAATTACACCCGCTGCCGTGCCATCGTGCGCCGTACCGCCGAGGTCATGCCCGAAGCAGGGTATTGGGATCAGGCCCAGTTCTGGACCGGTCTTCGGCCAGCCACGCCTTCGAACGTGCCCTACATCGGCAAGAGCCATCTTGCCAACCTGTACCTGAATACCGGTCACGGCACCCTGGGCTGGACTCATGCCTGCGGATCAGCCGCGGCATTGGCGGACATCGTGGCGGGCCGGAAGCCGGAAGTAGATTTCAGCTTTTCCGGTTTGTAAACCACACCGCTCGCCGGCTGTCAGTGTCGGCTTTTAGTTACTCCTCTTTTTGGGCCATTGCCACAATGGCCCACATTGATAAACGCTCGTCATTTCCCGTACACATTTTCCCTTCACCATCGGACGCTCGTGCAACTTTAGTCTAATAAACGTCCCGATACGGGTGGAGTGACACATGAATAGACAGCGTCGTGCAGTTATGAAGGGGCTTGCTGCTGTTTCACTGACCACATTGTCAGGTTGTGGGGGAGATGGAGGCAATTCGGTCAGTGGCCAGCAGGCTGAGGCCGGCACCGTCAGTGGGACCTTGCCTGCAGTTAAATTTCGGCATGGTGTTGCCTCGGGTGATCCTCTGGGGGATCGGGTAATCCTGTGGACGCGGGTCTCGCCAATGGACGTTCTTGAGCGGGATGCCGGTCAGATTCCGGTGTCCGTGGTGGTTGCAACCGATCCTGAGCTTACTCAGGTGGTCACGCGTCAGGTGGTTACCACCAGCCTGGACTCCGATTTCTGCGTCAAGGTTGATGCACAGGGGCTGCAGCCCAATCGTTGGTATTACTACCAGTTTTCCGTCGGGAGCCAGACCTCGCCGGTGGGTCGGACCCGCACCTTTCCAACCAATAAACAGGCCGTTGAGCGGGCGCGGTTCGCCGTCGTCTCCTGCTCCAATTACGCCTATGGGCTGTTCTCGGTGTACCGCGCGGTCAGCACCCAGACCGACCTAGATTTTGTGCTGCACCTGGGGGATTACATTTACGAGTACGGTCCTGGTGAGTACGGTGACTATCCCGGCCATGAGCCCAACCCGCCCCACGAAATCACCGAGTTGGCGCACTACCGTCTGCGTCATGCCCAGTACAAGACCGATCCCCACTTACAGGCAACTCATCAGCAGTTCCCAATGATCTGTATCTGGGACGATCACGAATCCGCTAACGACAGTTACGTCGGTGGCGCGGAAAATCACGATGAGGCTACCGAAGGGGCCTGGTCGCAACGCAAGTCCGACGCCATCCAGGCCTATTTCGAGTGGCTGCCCATTCGCGCCGTCGAATCAGAGCCGGAGCGGATCTGGCGCGAGTTCAGTTTTGGCGGGCTGATTGACCTGTTCATGCTGGATACCCGTCTGGAGGGCCGTGATCAACCTGTTGAGTCAATGACCGACCCGAAACGATTCGAGAGCGCGCGCAGGCTGGTGAGCGAGGCGCAAATGCAGTGGCTGCAGTCCGGGTTGGAGAACTCCTCGGCCAGTTGGCGCTTCGTTGGTCAACAGGTGATGTTTGCGGAACTTAATGTGGCGCGCACCCTCGATGCTGCCGAGACTGCCGGCGTGGCGGATCTGAACGGTTTCAACGGGCAGTTGCTGTCACTGAACATGGATCAGTGGGATGGCTATGTGAGTGAACGCGAAAAAATCCTGACGACGCTTCGCGACAAGCAAATCGACAATACCGTGATCTTCACCGGAGACATCCACACCTCCTGGGCCAACGAGATTCAGTACGACCCGGGCAACCTCGCGGAGACACCACTGGCGGTGGAGTTTGTGACACCGTCGGTGACCTCTCCGGGCTTCCCGGAAGATCTGGCCGGGCCGGCCGCGGTGGCTGTGCGGGCGGCCAATCCCCACATGAAGTATGTCGAGTTAAAATCGCCCGGCTTCATCTTGGTGGATGTGACGCGGGAACGCACGCAAAGCGAGTTCTACTACGTTCGTAACATTACCGGTGAAGACGAGGTAGGCCAGCTCGATAGCTCGAAAACCAAAGTAGTCGGGGTCAGGGCAGGTGATGCCCGCATTGTTGAGGATGAGCCGGTGTCACGGCCTCGCACGGTGCGCACGGCGCTGTTCCATCCACGGATTAGAGAGCGCATGGCGTGAGGTGTCTATGAACGATTCAAAGATTTCAGCAGCAAGCTGGCGCCGGCGGGATGTGCTTCGAAGCATTCTGTTTACCGCAGGCGCAGCCACTATGCCGACCTGGCTTGCAGGTTGTGTTGGTAGCTCTTCATCGGCGAGTACCGCCGCAGGCGCAGAATCGGGAGCGGCGCCACTGCCGCCCTCCGGTAGCGCAGATCAGCTGGTAGGCCGCTTTGCCAACATTGGTCCTCTGCAAGCTCCGGATGTGAATGGAGTGAGAACGCCGGCGGGGTTTTCGACCCGCGTTGTCGCCATCAATGGCGAACTGCCGCAGTCTGGCGGCATGTCGGTGGCTGCGCCCCAGACCGGCGGTATCGGAAACCGGCCCTGGCACATTTTCCCGGACGGGGCCGGCGCGGTTCCCCGGCCTAACGGTGGCTGGATCTACATTAGCAACAGCGAGGTTCCGGGTGTCGGTACCCTTGGCTTTACCTTCCCCGAGCTGGCTGACGTGTCGAGCACGATTGAGGAATTCACGCCAGGTCTTGCCCAGGTTGGCACCCTGGTGTTTGACCCGGACGGGACCATCGTCGATTCCTACACGATTTTAAGTGGCACCACCTTCAATTGTGCGGGCTGCGTCACGCCCTGGCGGACCTGGCTTTCTTGCGAGGAATTCCCCAATGGTCAGGTCTGGGAGTGCGATCCTTACCAGCCCGGTGAGGGCCTGGCCTGTCCGACGCTCGGTTTCTTTTCCCACGAGGCCATTGCCATTGATGCCGGCAACCGCAAGCTCTACCTGACCGAAGATATGCCTGACGGCCGGTTTTACCGGTGGGTGCCGGATCCATCGGACTGGCCCGAGGGAGCCGAACGTGCGGCGTTACAAGCTGGCCGCCTTCAGGTGCTCTGTGTTGGCGGGGACGGTGTAGCCGGCGCCCTGAGAGGCCCTCAGCCGATTCGCTGGGTGGATGCACAGAACCCTCATGAGCCCCAGCATCAGAACCGGTTACCGGAATCGTCGGTATTTGATGGCGGCGAGGGCGTCTGGTACTTCCAGGGGATTGTCTATTTTGCGACCAAGGGCGACGACCGAATTTGGGCGATTGATGTTGAGGCTCAGACCATAGAGGTGATCTACGATCGGGCAACAGCTGAAGCCCCCAACGACATATTGTCGGGCGTGGATAACCTGTTTGTGACCGAGCAGGGGGATGTTCTGGTGGCTGAGGATGGCGGCGATATGCAGGTGGTTGTCATTCTGCCCGACCGCACCCTAAAGCCTCTGTTGCAGGTAACGGGGCAGGATGCCTCAGAAATTGCGGGTATTGCCTTCTCCCCCGATGGCCGGCGGATGTATTTCAGTTCGGATCGTGGCGGACGGAATGGCCTGGGTGGATTCACCAATGGCCTTGGCATGATCTATGAGATGACTGTACCGGAGGGTGTGTAGTTGAGTGTCAGGCGCAGCCTCGGCTTCGAGTGCTGCGCCTGAGCTGGCAGGGTTACTGCAACTGATCCCGGATCAGCTTCTTGTTGATCTTGCCAACACTGGTCTTTGGGATATCCTCGACAAAATCAATCTGCGCCGGGATGGCCCACTTGTTGATTTCTCCAGAGTCGACGAACTGCCGGAGGTGATTCTGTATGTCCTCCAGCGTGGCCGTCTCGCCCGGTTTCAGAGTGACCAGGGCGTGAGGGCGCTCGCCCCACTTCTCATCGGGCACACCAACCACGGCGGTAGCCGCGACCGAGGGATGCTGACTGATCAGGTTTTCCAGATCCAGGGATGACAGCCATTCACCGCCGGTCTTGATCACGTCCTTGATACGGTCTTTGATCACCAGGGTGCCGTCCGGGTCCATTGAGGCCACGTCGCCGGTGTGCAGCCAACCGCCCTTCCAGAGTTCTTCGCCTTTCTCTTTTTCCTTGAAGTAGCTCTGGGTCAGCCAGGGTGCGCGGGCAACCACTTCGCCTTTCGCCTCGCCGTCGTGGGCAACTGGGTTGCCTTCCGGGTCAAAGATTTCCATATCCACCAAGGCAGTGGCGATGCCGGTCTTGATCCGCTTGGCAGTCTGCTGCTCCAGCGGCAGTTCCAGATCTTCCGGTTTCATGTGCGTGGCACACAGCAGCGGACAGGTCTCAGACATACCGTAGGCGGTGTACATGTGGATGCCGAGCTTGGCGCTGGCATCGCACAGGCTCTTAGTCAGGGCGCTGCCGCCGATCAGCACATGCCAGTTGCTGAGATCTGCCGTCTTGATGGATTCGGTGCCCATCATCATCTGCATGATGGTCGGTACACAGTGCGAGAAGGTGACCTTGTGTTCCTTCAACAGGTCGACCAGCATTTCCGGCTCATAGCGGCCCGGGTAAACCTGCTTGATGCCCAGCATGGTGGCTGCATAAGGCACGCCCCAGGCGTGTACGTGGAACATCGGGGTCACCGGCATGTACACCGATGACGACCGCAGCAGCGGCATTTCATCGTAACCGGAGAGGGCGCCGGTCATGGCAAGGGTGTGGAGCACCAACTGGCGATGGCTGAAGAACACCCCTTTCGGGTTGCCGGTGGTGCCGGTGGTGTAGAAGGTGGTGGCGATGCTGTTTTCATCAAAGTCCGGGAAGTCGAACGAGGTTCCGGCCTTGGCCAGCAGGGCTTCGTATTCGCCAGCGGTCGGCAGCTCCGTTGATTTCGCGGAAGCGTCGTCGGTCAGCTGGATGTAGTTGCGAACAGTTTTGATGTCGCCTTTGACCGACTCAAGCACCGGCAGGAAGTCATCGTGCACCAGCACCACGGCGTCGTCGGCGTGGTTCATCGTGTACACGATCTGATCCGGCGACAGGCGGACGTTAATGGTGTGCAGGACAGCGCCAATCATGGGAATGGCAAAGAAGCATTCCAGGTAACGGGGCGTGTCCCAGTCCATGACTGCGACGGTATCACCGGGTTTGACGCCGGCATCGGTCAGGGCGTTGGCCAGACGGTGAATACGTTCTACCAGATCGGTGTAGGTGTACTTGCTGCAGTTGCCGTAACAGATTTCCTGCTCCGGTCGCAGGCGCGGGCCTGACAGAAGCAGCTGTTTGATCAGCAGTGGATACTGGTAGGCATTGTCAGCCGGAGGCAAAATTCTGGTCTGAACCATATGTCCGTGTCCTCTTTCTCATTTATTGATGTTGTCGAGAAAAGCAGGACTAAATCTGACACAGATTGACGGAAACGGAAACCGGCGGGGGTGAAAAAAGCAGAACGGATCCGGCCGTTATCTCAGGCTGTGGGTCCGTTCGGCGATCGCATTACTTACGTTCGGCAGCAGGTATTGGCCGTCGGGGGAGCGGCTTATTCGTAGGTGCAGAGGTAGGCAGTGTCGATGTCGGTTTTTGCCTTGAAGCTGGCCTGGCCGGCTACATCGAAGCTTTCACCCGAACCGTAGGTCATCCACTCGTCCACGCCCGGCAGCAGGACCGTTAGGGCACCACTGATCACGGTCATGGTTTCCTTCTTGCTGGTACCAAATTCGTACTCACCTGGGCTGATAACGCCAACCGTGGCCGGCAGGGTGGACGTCTGGAATGAAATGGACTTGGCGTTGCCATCAAAGTATTCGTTAACTTTGAGCATGTGCTGGCTCCTCAGAATGGGTTGGGGCGCCCACTATACGTCAAATTGCTTCAAGTCCAATGACTATTTTGAAGGTCGGTTTGACAGCGGTCTGGAATGGATGACCTTAGTCCAGCTGCCTACTGATCCCAGGGCTTCCCCTGGGTATTTTCCACCGTTCGAACACCCATGTGCATGGCGGCCTTGGCCAGGATGTTGGCACTGACCGGAGCGGTCATGAACAGGAACACGGTAACCAGAATTTCCGATATGCCAATGCTGCCGTCACGGCTGCTGAAATAGATCACCGAACTCAGCATGATGGCGCCAACACCCACAGTGGTAGCCTTGGTGGGGCCATGCAGGCGGGTGTAGAAATCCGGGAGTCGGGCCAGGCCGATGGCTCCAATCAGAGTAAAGGCGCCTCCGGTCAGTAACAGAAGGCAGATAGCGTATTCAGCGAACTGGCTCATGACAGACGTCCTCGATTCGCAAGGTTGTTCGGGCTGACGTTATTCAATGACACTGCCCCGCTTCAGGTACTTGGCCATGGCCACAGTGCCGACAAAGCCCATCACTGCAATCAGCAGCGCCGACTCCAGGTACATACGCGTGCCCAGGGTGATGCAAAGGAGAATGATCAGGGCAATGGCGTTGATGTACAGCGTATCCAGCGCCAGCACTCGGTCCGGGGCGTCCGGGCCTTTGATCAGACGGTACACATTCAGCACAGCTGCCAGCGTTACCATCCCGATGGTCAGGTAGAGTGCAATGGTGATCATTCGAACATCTCCAGCAGCGGTTTTTCGTAACGGGTGCGGATAGCGTCGATCACATCGTCGCCATTTTCCGCGTCCAGGGCGTGCACCAGAAGAATCTTGTTGTCGTCACTGACATCGACACTGACGGTGCCGGGGGTCAGTGAGATGGTGCTTGCCAGAATGGTAATAGCCAGCGGTTGCTCCAGTTCCAGGGGGTAGGCAACGAACATCGGTCGTGGCTTACGCGGGCTGAGGATCAGCTTCGCGACCTGAAAACTGGCAACAACAATGTCGAAGATTACTCGCATCAGGTAGGCCGGCATGCGCCAGGATTTGAAAAAGGTAGGGCGCTCCGGCCAGAACGCCTGGGTCATCTGGGGAATGCTCCAGGCCAAGATCAGCCCCAGTACCACACTGGCACCGGAGACACCGTCGCTCAGGAACTGCCAGATCACGAACAGGATAAGGCTGAGCCAGGGCTGGGGAAAACTCAGGCGATCGAACATTAGTTGTCCCCCTTGACCATGGGCGTTTTCAGGATCTCGAGATAATCCCCGGGGTTCAGCAGCTGGGCGGCCGTGGCGTCGGTAAACTCACTGATTGGCCCTGCCAGGGCCACGAGCACTACACTGAGGCCCGCCAGTGCACCGGCGGCGACCGACACGTTGCCGCCCAAGGGTCGGGGTTCTTCAATATGACCGTCCACGGTGCGCCAGAATACGATGCTGCCGGCACGGCTGTAGGCGATCACCGTGAAGAAGCTGCCAATTAGCACCACCGACCACAGCCAGGCCATTTCCGAGCCGGACAACACCGACTGCAAAATCAGCAGCTTGGCAAAGAAGCCACTCAGCGGTGGTAGGCCGGCGGCCGCCACTGCACCAACCAGGAACAGTACGCTCAGGAAGGTGCGGTTGCGCATGCGCGGCGCGGTAACGATCTTGTCCTTGGCACTGCCACGCTGGTTGGCGACCATTTCCGCCACCAGGAACAGGCCACCAACGGTCCAGGTGCTGCTGAGCAGGTAGAACAATGCCGCAGAAATACCTGCGGCCGAGCCCAGGGCGATCGGAGCCAGCAAGGTGCCCACGGAAATGATCACCTGCCAGGCCACCAGGGTTTTCAGGTTGTCTGCGCCCAAGGCACCGATTACGCCCATGGTCAGGGTGATCAGCGCCAGCGGGAACAGCCAATCCATGCCCAGATTGGCCAGGGCGCCGGCGTCATCGCCGAACACCAGCAGATACACCCGCAGGATGGCGTAGATGCCTACTTTGGTCATGACCGCAAACAGCGCCGCGACCGGTGCGGTGGCATTGGCGTAGGCCTTGGGCAGCCAAAAGCACAGCGGAATCAGCGCGGCTTTCAGTGCGAATACCACCAGCAGCATCATGCCGCCGGCTTTGACGATGCTCAGGTTCTCGCCGGTCAGGTCCGGAATTCTCAACGCCAGGTCGGCCATGTTGAGGGTGCCGGTGACGCTGTAAATCATCCCGACACTGATCAGGAAGACCGCGGAGCCGACCAGGTTGAGGACCACGTAATGCAGCCCGGGCACACTGCGGGCACGCCCACCACCGTGCATCAACAGCCCGTAGGAGGCAATGAGCAGAACCTCAAACGCCACGAACAGGTTGAACAGGTCGCCGGTAAGAAAGGCAATGTTCAGGCCCATCAGCTGGAACAGGAACAGGCCATGGAACTGGCGATTGCCTTCGTCGGCGCCGCCGATAGCAAAAATGTGACAGAAGATGGCCAGGATAGCGGTCAGCACCAGCATCAGTGCCGCCAGGCGATCCAACACCAGTACAATGCCGAACGGCGGCTGCCAGTTGCCAAAGGCGTATAGGCGGTAGCTGTCGTCACTGGCCAGCGCCACTAGAACGATAGTGGAGACAAGCAATAGCACGGTCGTGGCAATGGCCAGGGTCCGGCGCAGGCTGATCGGGGCATAACCCATGAAGACCTGGAGGATGCCGCCGAGCAGGGGGATCAGAATTGGTGCGGTAAGCCAGTGGTTCATTTACCGGTCTCCTCCGGCTTTTGGGTGGCACTGGTGGCGTGGATGTCCTGATGACCGTCGACATGGTCGTCTTCGTGATCAGCCAGGCTACGCAACGCCAACACCACCAAGAACGCGGTCATCGCAAAGCCGATAACGATTGCGGTCAGCACCAGGGCCTGGGGCAGTGGGTCGGTGTAGCTGCCTGTGGTGCCCAGGATGGGCTGGGCTCCGGTCGCTAGCCGGCCACTGGAAAACAGGAACAGGTTGACGCCGTAGGAGATCAGAGTTAGCCCGACAACTACCGGAAAGGTACGTGCCCGCAATAGCAGGTAAACACCGGAAGCGGTCAATGCGCCGATGACCAGTGCGAAGACAAGCTCCATTACGCGCCCCCCTTAGGACTCTTGATGGCAGAGTGCGGTGATAGCCGCCCGATGCTGACCAGGGCCAGCAGTGTGGCGCCGATAACGGTCAGGTACACGCCCAGGTCGAAGACCAGGGCCGATGCCACTTCAAACTTGCCGACCACCGGCCAAGTGATATAGCCGAAGGTGGAGGTCAGGAATGGGTAGCTGAAGGCGAGACTGCCGGCGCCGGCAATGACAGCAAACAGCAGACCGATACCGATCACCGTGTGGTATTTGAACGGTACCCGATCCTGGGTCCAGGTCATGCCACTGGCAACGTACTGGAGAATCAGCGCAACGGACGTGATTAGCCCGGCGATGAAGCCGCCGCCCGGCAGGTTGTGACCACGCAGGAAGATATAGGCCGAGACCATCAGTGCCAGCGGTAGCATCGGCCGCGCAATCAGGCGCAGCATCAGCGGGTGAGCGTCGCGGGTCCAGCCGTGGCCCTGACCGTCGCCTGGAGGCGGAGTCAGGGCCGTATTCTTGAGCATCGCGTAGATACCGAGTGCGGCAATGGCCAGCACGGTGATCTCACCCAGGGTATCGAAGCCCCGGAAGTCCACCAGAATAACGTTCACCACGTTGGTGCCACCGCCGCCCGGCTTACTGTTTTCCAGGAAGAAGTCGGAGATGGAGCTGAACGGCTGGGTCAGCATGGCCAGGGTAACCAGCGTCATCCCGGTGCCGGCGGCCAGTGCGATGATAACGTCGCGAATTCGCCGTGGCGTGGCAGTCTCCAGCGGCGTCCATGAGGGCATGTAATACAGGGCCAGCATCAGCAGGACGATGGTGACTACTTCTACCGAAAGCTGGGTCATGGCCAGATCCGGCGCTGAGAAGCGGGCAAACGCCAGTGCGACCATCAGGCCAACGACGCTGAGCAGTACCAGGGCGGTAAACCGGTCCCGATGGAAGACTGCGGTCAGGATCGCACAGAGAATTAACACGGCTGCGCCGATGGCGGTGGCGGAGTCCACCGGGCTCAGGCCGTTCACGCCAATGAACACCCCCAGGTCGGCCAGCGGCGCGGCCGCAACCGCAATCACGCTTAGCATCAGCAGTACGCCGTAGCGCTGGAGTGAGCCGTTCTCGATGCGGGCGGTGAGTCGGTTGGCAAAATTTTCCACTCGCAACACGGCGGCTTCAAATACGGCTTTTTCATCGATTTCCTTAAAGCGCGCATGAAAATCAAAGAAGCGCTGGCGCTGACTGTACATTAACAGGCCGCCGAAGAAGGCCAGGAAACTCATCAGCAGCGGCAGGTTGAAGCCGTGGGCGATGGTCAGTTGATACTCAGGGACATTTCCGCCCAAGGTGGCCGAGGCCGCAGCGTATAGCAGCGGGCCCACAGACAGGGCAGGGAAGATGCCCACCATGATGCAGGCGAACACCAGAATCTCTACCGGAATCTTCATGTACCGTGGCGGCTCGTGGGGTGGGTACACCGGAAGGTCTACCGGTTTGCCGTTAAAGAATACGTCGTGGATGAAACGGGCCGAGTAAGCCACGGCAAATATCCCGGCCAGGGTGGCCACCAGCGGCGGCAGCCAGGCCCAGTACCCGGGCAGGTTCAGTTGCAGGGATTCGGCAAAGAACATTTCCTTGCTCAGGAAGCCATTCAGCAGTGGCACCCCCGCCATGGAGGAGGCCGCCACCATGGCCAGCGTGGCGGTATGGGGCATATAGCGCCACAGGCCGTTGATCCGGCGCATATCCCGGGTGCCGGTTTCATGATCAATGATGCCCGCCGCCATGAACAGGGACGCCTTGAAGATGGCGTGGTTGATGACGTGGAACACTGCGGCCACGGCCGCCAGTTTGGTGCCCATCCCGAACAGCAGGGTGATCAGGCCCAGATGGCTGACCGTGGAATAGGCCAGTAGACCCTTCAGGTCGTGCTTGAACATGGCCACGTAGGCGCCCAGCAGCAAGGTTGCCATGCCGGTGAAGCTGACCATGTAGAACCATTGTTCGGTTCCGGCCAGCGCCGGATACAGGCGTGCCATCAGGAATATGCCGGCCTTGACCATGGTCGCCGAGTGCAGGTACGCCGATACTGGCGTCGGGGCCTGCATGGCATGGGGCAGCCAGAAATGGAACGGGAACTGGGCGGATTTGGTAAAGGCGCCCAGCAGCACCAGGGTCAGGGCGACTGGGTACATGGCATGGGCCTTGATCTGGGCGCCAGCGGCCAGAACGTCGTCGAGCTCGAAGCTGCCGACGATGTTACCCAGGATCAGGATGCCGGCCAGTAATGCCAGGCCACCACCACCGGTAACCGCTAGCGCCATGCGGGCGCCGCGCCGGGCGTCCTGCTTATGGGTCCAGAAACTGATCAGCAAGAACGAGGTCAGGCTGGTCAGTTCCCAGAAAATCATCATCAGTAGCAGGTTGCTGGAAAGGACAATGCCCAGCATCGAGCCCTTGAAGCACAGCAGGAGCGCGTAGAACTTGCCGGCGTTCTCTTTTGCCTTCAGGTAATAACGGGCATAGAGAATGATCAGCAGCCCGATGACCAGAATCAGCAACGCAAACAGAAGCGACAGTCCGTCCAGACGGAAGCTCAGGGATAAGCCAATGGCTGGCAGCCATTCATAGGTATGCAGCACCATGCCGCCGTCGGCCAGGGTTTCCCAGTGCGGGAATAGGGCAGCCAGGGCGATCAGCGCCGGTACCGATGATGCGACAGCAATCGCCGTCCGCCCACCCTGGGCAAATAAAGGCGCGGCTATGGCGCCCAGAAACGGCAGTAAAACAACCAGCGGTAGCGACATCGCAACCTCGTTAGAGTTTTTCTTTTCCGTGAATGGAGACGGGTGTTCGCGTGAGTCTAGTCTTCGACCGACTTCCCTGCACAACCACTATTCGGGGGCAGTGCCAGGGCTTGGTGGAGTCAATCAGGCAGTCGCAGGCGGGTCAGGGAAGTAGGGTAAACGGCCCCGATGCCGCGCGATGTCGGCGGTAACGGGTGGGCGCTGGGCGTGCATGCAGCCGAAGGACCTTGCGGTCATGGTTGCTCCGTCAGTCAAACTTGAACGCTGATGATACGTGGACGGTCTCGCAGGTCAAGTCACCATGTATCTGTTCGAGTGTATACTCAGTGCAAAATTTATAGAGGTCAGACCATGAACACCGCCTACCCAAACTTACTGAAACCGCTGGATCTTGGATTTACCGAACTGAAAAACCGGGTGTTGATGGGCTCCATGCATACCGGCCTGGAAGACCGGTTCTGGAACATCCACAAGTTCGCCCGGTACTTTGCGGAGCGCGCCGAAGGCGGGGTAGGGCTTATGGTGACGGGCGGTTACTCGCCCAATCTGGTCGGTCAGTTGGCGCCGCTGGCCTCGACCATGAATAACCGGGCCACGGCACTGCTGCACCGTCATGTTACCGGTGCTGTCCATGAGGCAGACGGGAAAATCTGCCTGCAGTTGCTGCATGCCGGGCGCTACGGCTACCAGCCATTGATCGTTTCCGCCTCGGCCACCAAGGCACCGATCAGTCCGTTCAAGGCGCGGGCGCTGTCTGGCAAAGGTGTGGAGCGGCAGATCAACGATTTTGTCAGCGCCGCCAAACTGGCCCGTTTTGCTGGTTACGACGGCGTCGAGGTGATGGGCTCTGAAGGCTACTTTATCAACCAGTTCCTGTGCGAACGGACCAATAAACGCACCGACAAATGGGGCGGCCCCTACGAGAACCGCATGCGCCTGCCGGTGGAAATCGTCCGCCGTATTCGCGCGGCCGTCGGGCCTGAGTTCATCATTATCTACCGGTTGTCGATGCTCGATCTGGTTGAAGGTGGCCAGACCTGGGACCAGATTGTCACCCTGGGCAAAGCTATCGAGAAAGCCGGTGCCACCATCATCAATACCGGTATCGGCTGGCACGAAGCCCGGGTGCCAACCATTGTGACCTCGGTGCCAAGAGGCGGTTTCGCCGATGTGACCGCCAAGTTCTACGGCGAGGTGGATATCCCCCTGTGCACCACCAACCGCATTAATACCCCGGAGAAGGGCGAGGAAATCCTCGCCGCTGGCAAGGCCGATATGGTCTCTATGGCTCGGCCGTTGCTCGCCGACAGCGAATTTGTCCGCAAGGCCGAGCAAAATCGCGCCGATGAAATCAACACCTGCATCGCCTGCAACCAGGCTTGCCTGGATCACGCTTTCCAGGCCAAGCGGGCCAGTTGCCTGGTTAATCCCCGCGCCTGTCATGAAACCGAACTGGTCCTCACCGTTGCGCCTGTAGCACGACGCGTGGCGGTTGTGGGGGCCGGCCCCGCTGGTTTGGCGGCAGCGACCACGGCGGCCAAGCGTGGCCACAAGGTCACCCTGTTCGAAGCGGATGGTCAAATTGGTGGCCAGTTCAATTACGCCAAACGCATACCCGGCAAGGAAGAGTTCTACGAGACCCTGCGCTATTTCAAGCGCCAGATCGAGTTGCTGGGTGTCGATCTGCAACTGAACACCCGAGTCGACAGCGACCGGCTGGCCGCCGAGGGCTTTGATGATGTGATCATTGCCACTGGCGTGAAGCCGCGGACGCCGACCATTGAAGGTATTGACCATCCCAAGGTGCTGGGTTATCTCGACGTGCTGCGCCATAACAAGCCGGTGGGCAAAAATGTCGCGGTGATCGGTGCCGGCGGTATTGGTTTCGACGTCAGTGAATTTCTCACCCACGATTTCGGGCAACATCCCGAAGGTGAGCAGGCCAGCGTGCAGGCTTGGCAGGCGGAATGGGGAGTGAACCCGGACTATGAAGGTCCGGGCGGACTGGCGGAGCGACAGCCAACCGCGTCGCCGCGCAAGATCTACCTGATGCAGCGCAAAAGCGGCAAGGTTGGTGCCGGGCTGGGCAAAACCTCAGGCTGGGTGCATCGCAACAGCCTCAAGCACCGGGATGTGGAGATGTTGCGGGGCTGCCGCTATGACCGGATAGACGACCATGGTCTGCACATCACCATCACAGAAAAAGATGGCAAGACGGTGGAAACCCGTGTGCTGGATGTGGACCACGTGGTGTTGTGTACCGGACAGGAACCGTTCCGGGAGTTGTACGACCAGATCATCGAGAAGGGCGCCAGAGCGCACCTGATTGGTGGCGCGGATGTGGCCGAAGAGCTGGATGCGAAGCGAGCGATTCGCCAGGGAACCGAAGTTGCGGCGAAGCTCTGAAACCCACCATTTGGGGCCTATGTGGCCCCGAATTGGCCAGTTGTGACGCGTTGCGTCAGTCAGGTCACCGGACGGATTTCAGCGCGTTGGATATTGCTTCGGCCTCTGCCTCCAGAACCAGGCAACGCAGACTGCTGTTGCCCTGCTGCAGCGCTTGTGCAAGCTGCTTCTGCTTCATGTCATAGAGTCGGCTGAGAATATCGGCCTGGCTTTGTTTCATCGGTGTGTCCATGGCTACCTCCCCCACTTTAACACCTGTGTCAAAAACTTTTACGAGTGGCGCCAAAAATCGGCCTTCCACTTATAAAGATGCATAACGTGGGCCATGTGTTACAGAACTAGCGGCCAAATCGTGAACGGTAGGCACCGGGTGGCAAGCCAGTATGCTTCCGGAATAGACGGCTGAATGAACTGACATCCTCATAACCGACGGTGTTAATTATTTCGTCAATTGGCCGTCGGGATGTCTCCAGATGGTGGCGGGCATGCTCTACCCGAAGCAACTGCAAATAGGTATTCGGGGTGTCGCCTGTTGCGGCCTTGAAGCGCCGCAACAGGGAACGCTCGCTGAGCCCAGCCAGGCGAGCGAGTTCCGATAACGCAATGGTTTGGGTGAAGTGACGGTCGAGCCAGTCTTGCAGCTGCAGGACCGTGGCGTCTGCATGGTAGCGTTTTGCCTGGAGGGCACTGTACGGGGCCTGGCTGGTGCGCCCGGCATCAATCACGAACGCCTTGGCCAGCTGGCGGGAGGCGTCCGGTCCGGCGTAGCGCTCTACAAGGTACACCCCCAGATCCCACCAGGCCATGCCACCGCCGGCACAGGCAATGTCGCCATCGACCGTCACCAGCTTTTCCGGCCGGCAGATGACCTCCGGATAACGCTGACTAAACTGATTGCTGAAGCCCCAGTGGGTGGTTGCCTCGCGGCCATTCAGCAGCCCCGCCTCCGCCAACAGAAACGCCCCGGTGCAATTACTCGCCAATAGCCTTGGAGAGCTGTCGTGCCGGGACAACCAGTCCACCAGCTGCCGGTTGTGCGTCAACACGTCGATTATGGGCGCGCCAATGGTGGGCACAATAATGATATCCGCCGGTGGCAGCCCACGGTCATTCCAGCTGCCATCGGCCAGCAGGGTGATGCCATTGATGCAACGGCAGGGATCGCCGTTGGTGGTCAGCAGGCGAGTCCGAAACAAGGGTTCGGGCGGTTCGCCATGGATTCTGGCCCAGGTCACACCAGCCAGACGGAACAGATCAATAATCCCCGTGATGGCGCTGGCAAGGGCGCCGTCAAAACCGATGACTGAAACCGTGTGCATGGAAAGCTCCCGGGGCAGGGCCGCGGTGGGTGGCAGTGTCCGGGACTGTGTGCAGCATGGATGCTGCACTCAAGCGTACACGGATGTATTTACAGCGGGTCCCGGACACTGCCACCCGCTGCGGACCGTCTTTTGAATCGCCAGTGGCGATATTGGCCAATATTATGTCATAAATGCCGGTTTTCTAACCCTTGTCGCTGTGACACTCTGTGTGCCATTAAAAGGAGAAGCACAATGACCGACACCCTGATCGATCGCCGAGACCTGGCGTTCCAGCTCTACGAAGTCCTCGATACCGAGACCCTGACCGAACGCGAGCGCTTCAGTGAGCACAGCCGCGACACCTTCGATGCCGTGGTTGAAACCGCCGACCGCATCGCCCGGGATAAGTTTGCCACCCACAACAGCGCCGCCGACAAAGACGAGCCAAAATTCGTGGATGGCACCGTGAAAATGCTCCCGGCCGTCAAGGAAGCCTTCGACGCCTATGCCGAGGCCGGCTTTATTGCCGGGCGCTACGACTACGATCTGGGCGGCATGCAGCTTCCAGAATCAGTAATGGCGGCCTGCAACGGCTTCTTTACTGCAGCCAACCCCGGCACGGCGGGTTACCCGTTCCTGACCACCGCCGCGGCTAACCTCATTCGGGTGTTTGGTAACGAGCGACAGCAGCAAACTTTCCTCCCGCACATGCTGTCAGGCCGCTTTACCGGCACCATGGCGCTGACCGAACCGCACGCCGGTTCGTCGCTTGCGGACATCCGCACCTCGGCGACACCGACCGACGACGGCCACTACCTGATCAAGGGCGCGAAAATCTACATTTCCGGTGGCGAACAGTCGCTGACGGAAAACATCGTGCACATGGTACTGGCCAAGATTAAGGGTGCACCGCCCGGGGTAAAAGGCATCTCGCTGTTCATCGTGCCCAAGTTCGTCGTGGACGAGGACGGCAATGCCACCGAGCGTAACGGCGTGAACCTGGCCGGGCTGATCCATAAGCTGGGTTATCGTGGCACCACGTCTACCGCCTTGAGCTTCGGTGATGATGCACCCTGCCACGGCTATCTGGTGGGCGAACCGCACCAGGGCCTGAAGTACATGTTCCAGATGATGAACGAGGCCCGTGTGGGCGTTGGATTCGGCGCCGCTGTGATCGGCTATCGCGGCTACATGCACAGCCTGGAGTATGCCAAGGATCGACTGCAGGGCCGCAAGCCTTCGGAAAAGAACCCGGAAGCGCCTCAGGTGCCGATCATCGAACACGCGGATGTTCGCCGCATGCTGTTGGCCCAAAAGGCCTACAGCGAAGGTGGCTTGGCGCTGTGCCTGTACGGGGCACGGTTGATGGATGATCAGCACACCCACCCAGATGAACAGAAGCGACTGGAAGCGGGCAAACTGCTGGACCTGCTGACCCCGGTGATCAAGGCCTGGCCCTCCGAGTACGGACCAAAAGCCAATGATCTGGCGATCCAGGTCTACGGTGGTGCCGGTTACACCCGGGAGTATCCGGTGGAGCAGTGCTGGCGCGACAACCGCCTGAACCCCATCCACGAGGGCACCAACGGCATTCAGGCCCTTGACCTGCTTGGTCGCAAGATCTGGCAGGACCAGAGTCACGGCCTGCAACTGCTCATGCAGCAAATGCAAGTGGATCTGGAGGCGGCCACGTCGGATCGCTGCCAGCAGTGGGCGCTGTCCCTGAGCGAAACCCTGCAACAGGCGGTGAAAGTCACCCAGAGTCTGGGTAAGTCGCTGATGAGCGAGAATCCGGACCGGGTACTGGCGAACGCCTCGTGCTATCTGCACCTGTTTGGCCACATCATCGTGTCCTGGATGTGGCTGCGCCAGGCCAATGCCGCAGAAAAGGCGCTGGCGAACGTCAGCACCGACGATGAGCGCAATTTTTACCAGGGCAAGATGCAGGCGGCCCAGTATTTCTTCCATTGGGATCTGCCCACCGTTGCCCAGGACCTGGTATTGCTCAAGAACCAGGACGATACCTGTCTGGCGATGAAGGCGGAGTGGTTCTGAGGCAATAGATCGAGAGTTGCAAATAGCACCGGCCGGCAACGTGACGGCCGGTGAGTGGCGAAATTCATCACTGTGAGCCAGACTTTACTGGTCCGCCGCTGCGGATGTGTCTGGGCATGTTGGGTATCAATAAAAACAAACACTCAACCACAAGGATGGAATAGCCATGACAACACCCATTGCATCTTCGGCCGCCGTGCACTGGAGCGTGCGGGGTATGTTGGTGGAATACCTCACCTCAGGACGGCTGGCAGAAGTGGTCTATCGAGACAGCGCCGGCCAGATTCGCATGGTTCACGATGTTATCAAGGATTTGTTTAGCCGGGCTGGCCAGGAATACATTCTGCTGGGGCGTGGCAGCATGGTCAGTCTTGATCATGTCATCACGCTGGATGGCCGGACTCTCGCCGTAAGTCATTACTAACCAAACAGTAATCCGTGAGTAATTGTATGTGACAGTATGTAACCGTAACCTGATGTTGATTTATCACGGACCAACAGAGGGACATGGTTATGAACAAGTTCACATTGAGCGCGCTGGCATTTGTCATGACACTCGGCCTTGCCGCCTGCAGTTCTGAAGACGAGGGCGCCGATATCGATCAGGCAGCCGATAACGCCGAAGAGATGATGGACGACGCCGGCGATGCGGCCGAGAACTCCTACGAGGATGCTACCGGCCAATCCGCCTGGGAGCAGACCAAGGACGCTGCTGAAGATACCGCCGAGGAAGTAGAAGAAGCCGCTGAAGAAGCAGGCGAAGCCATGGAAGAAGGCTACGACGAAGCTACCCAGTAACTGGCTGAAAAAGCCGGCACAAGACTCTTGTGCCGGCTTTTTTGTGCCTTTAAAAAAATGCGGTGACAGAACTGGCGTGAGAAAGCGGGTGTCAAAAAACAGTAACCGTTTCGACTTGCTCCTGTTTCACCGTTGTCACAATTCCTGTCGAAACTGACCCCTCCATAACGAACGCCTGTTCTGATAAGAGAGGGAATCATGGCCAAGCACGATCTTGATACAAACTACCTGGATCCGAATTACGAACCGGTCGTCAATCAAACCAGTAATAGCCCATTCCACGACGTGCTGGCTGCCCGACTAAAGCGTCGTGCCGTGATGAAAGGCACCGTGGGCGCGGCGCTGGCCAGTATCATGGGCATGACGCTGGTCGGTTGCGACAGTGATGACGATGATGACGGCACGGGCACAGCGGCCGGTGTACAGACCGAACTGGGCTTCAAGGCCGTCTCTGTTTCCAGCGCCAACCAGGTTGTTGTTCCAGAGGGCTATTCTGCTAAAGCATTCCTGCCCTGGGGCACCCCGATTACCGGTTCTTACCCGGAGTTCCGGGCCGACGCCTCCAACACCGGCGCCGAGCAGGAACAACAGGTAGGCATGCACCACGACGGCATGCACTTTTTTCCGATCGACCAGAAAACCGGGAGCAACAGCTCCACCGAAGGCCTGTTGGTGATGAACCACGAGTACATCAATCAGGGTGCCCTGCATCCGAACGGGCCGACTGCGGCTGCCGGCAATGGTGGCGTGCGTCCTGAAGATGAAGTGCGCAAAGAGATCGCCGCCCACGGTGTGTCCGTGGTGCATATCAAGCAGGACAGCGAAGGCACCTGGGACGTGGTATTTGGCAGCCCGTTCAATCGCCGGATTACTGGTGGCACCGAGATGGACATCCGTGGCCCGGTGCGCGGCAATGCCAAGCTAGTCACAAAGTTCAGCCCGAACGGCACCGAGACTCGGGGCACGCTAAACAACTGCTCCATGGGGCCAACACCTTGGGGCACCTATTTGGCAGCGGAGGAAAACTGGCACGGCTACTTCGCCAACAGTGATGCCAACCAACCGCGGGAGCAGACTCGCCATGGTGTGAATGATTCCAGCCGCTATGACTGGGAGCTGGCCGACAGTGGCGCCGACGCTTACGTGCGCTTTGATGTCACACCGGGCGGCGGCGACGCCACCAGTGACTATCGCAACGAAGCCAACACCTATGGCTACATGGTGGAAATTGATCCGTTCACTCCGGAAGCCAAACCCCAGAAGCGGACCGCCTTGGGCCGTTTCGGCCACGAGGGTGTGATCTTCGCGCCGGCGACTGAAGGCAAACCGGTGGTCTGCTATTCTGGTGACGATGCCCGTTTTGAGTACATCTATAAGTTTGTTTCCGCCCAGCCCTACTCAGCGGCAACTGCTGGTGGTTACCTGCTGGACGAAGGCACGCTTTACGTTGCGAAGTTCAATGACGACGGCACCGGCGAATGGCTGCCCTTGTCCCTCGACGATGCCGACTTCGCCGCCAAGGTGACTGCCGCCAATGGGACCATGGTTGGTGATATCAATTTCGATGGTTTTGCCGATCAGGCTGACGTGTTGCTGAATACCCGCCTGGCCGCCGACATCGCCGGCGCAACGCCAATGGACCGCCCGGAGTGGGGCGCGGTGGATCCAAACTCGGGCGAGGTCTACTTTACCCTGACCAACAATTCCCTGCGTACCGAAGATCAGACCGACGCCGCCAACCCCCAGGCTGAAAACCGCACCGGGCACATCATTCGTTGGACCGAAGCGAACAGCGACCATGCCGCGACCAGCTTCGACTGGGATATCTTTGTGTTTGGCGGCGAACAGGGTACGGAAACTGTGGTGGATGGAGAGGCGGTTGTCACCCTGGATGACGACAACATCTTCAACAGTCCGGATGGTCTGTGGTTCGACTATAACGGCCGTCTGTGGATCCAGACCGACGGCTCTGACGCCGCGCCTTACCAGAACAACATGATGTTGGCAGCCAATCCGGTAACCCGCGAAATCAAGCGCTTCTTCGTGGGTCCTGTGGGTTGTGAGGTCACCGGTGTGGTGACGACGCCGGATGTCAAAACCATGTTCGTGAACATACAGCATCCGGACGCCAACTGGCCGTTCGGCACCGAGGGAGATCACCCTCGGGATGCCACTGTGATCGTTACCCGCAATGATGGGGGTGTGATCGGGGCATAAGCCCGCGTTACAGTCCTAAATCGCTGCCGCAAAGCGGGCTGGTGCCTCCCCAACGCCAGCCTGCTTTGCGGTTTTTTTATTTTAGCTGATCCAGATCATGCCGATATACAGCACGTGAACGAAAGTATGAGGGTCTTGAA
>Ga0207908_1000097_pt1 | contig 37611 bp, 34 predicted proteins | sample MalvirmetagMSP81_FD_184224 | JGI IMG/M metagenome (GOLD analysis project Ga0207908, IMG submission 184224) | Marine viral communities from the Deep Pacific Ocean - MSP-81 (SPAdes) | ecosystem: Environmental > Aquatic > Marine > Oceanic | place: Pacific Ocean | collected 2011-04-18
ACGCTTGAGCTCCGCCATCCATGGCTCCGCACAGTTTCAGAAATACCCGCCCGCCAGCTCCGTCGATGTTCGGAGTTGGCTTTAGTTTTTTATAACACGTGACGGAAATGACTATGACTCAGAGAATCTTCATCACAGGTGGTGCCAGCGGCCTTGGTCGTGCAATTGCACTGCGCTATGCCAAAGAGGGTGCCAAAGTTTGCATCGGTGATATTAATCCGGAGCAGGGCGCCAGTGTCGAGCAGGAGATCAACAACGCCGGGGGCGAAGGCTACTACGTTGAATGTGACGTTCGGCGCCTGACGGATCTGGAGAAGATCTGTGACGATCTGACCGCTAAATGGGGCGGTGTTGATGTGGTGGTTAACAACGCCGGAGTGGCTTCCGCCGGGTCGATTGAAGACACCACCATGGCGGACTGGGAATGGATTCTGGATATTAACGTGCTGGGCGTGGTTCGTGGCTGCAAGGCCTTTACGCCGCAGTTCAAGAAGCAGGGCTCAGGTGCGTTTGTGAACATCGCGTCTATGGCTGGTCTGATGCTGGCACCGCTGATGGATAGCTACAATGTTTCCAAGGCGGGTGTTATTGCTCTGTCCGAAACCCTGAGCCAGGAGCTGCGGGATGACGGTATCCACGTGAGCTGTGTCTGCCCGGCGTTTTTCCAGACCAATCTGGCCAGCAGCATGCGTTCTGACCTGCCGGGTGTTCAGCAGAATGTGAACAAGCTGATGAAGCGTTCGAACATTACCGCGGACAATGTCGCTGAAGACATCATGCGGTCAGTGAAAGACAAGAGTTTCTGGGTGCTGCCCCACGCCAAAGAGCGCCGGATGTGGATGGTCAAACGGCACGCACCCAAGGCATTTGACTGGTTGATGCATCAGGAAAGCAAGCGCTGGATGAACAAGATGGGCGGCAAGGCCAAAGCCTGAAACGCCAAGCAAGACAAGAGGAGAGTCCTGAATGACCCAGATTGATCAGGCGAAGGATGTCCGCGAGGGCGAAGAGCTGGATGTGGCGGTGGTTGATCGCTTCATGAAGCAGGCGATTCCCGATCTGAGCGGTGAACCTGAAATCCGGCAGTACCCGGGCGGCGCCTCCAACCTGACCTACCAAGTGGATTATGGTGAGCGCTCGTTCGTGCTGCGCCGACCGCCGTTTGGCAAAATCGCCAAGTCCGCACACGACATGCTGCGCGAAGCCAAGGTAATGCAGGCACTGAAGCCGGTTTATCCTTACGTGCCCAATATCATTGCCATTTGCGACGACCACGATGTCCTGGGTTGTGATTTCTACGTGATGGAACGCCTGAAGGGCATCATCCTGCGCCAGGATTTCCCGGACGGTTTCGACCTGAGCGAAGCGGACACCCGCAAGCTGTGTCTGAACGTGATCGACAAGCTGGTGGACCTGCACCGGGTTGATGCCCAGGCAACGGGCCTGGACAAGCTGGGTAAGGGCGCCGGCTACGTGCAGCGTCAGATTGGCGGTTGGAGTGACCGGTTCCGCAAGGCACGCACCGAGGATGTCGGCGATTTTGAAGAAGTCATGGCATGGCTCAACGACAAGATGCCGGACGACATTGCCCAGGTAGTGATTCACAACGATTTTCGGTTCGACAACGTGGTGCTGAACCCAGACAACCCGTTTGAAGTGGTGGGCGTTCTCGATTGGGAAATGGCGACCATCGGCGATCCGCTGATGGACCTGGGCAACAGCCTGGCGTACTGGATTGAAGCCGACGACGAAGGTCCGTTCCAGATGCTGCGTCGCCAGCCTACCCATCGCCCGGGCATGCTGACCCGCAAGGAAGTGGTGGAGTACTACATGGAGAAGTCCGGTTTTCGGGTCGATAACTTCGATTTTTATGAGATCTACGGGCTGTTCCGGCTGGCGGTTATTGTCCAGCAGATTTACTACCGCTTTTACCACGGCCAGACCAAGGACAAGCGCTTTGCGGCATTTGGCCATGCGGCCAATTACCTGGAGAAGCGTTGTCAGCGTCTGATTAAAGAGAGCTTCCTGTAATGGCAACAGTCTATTTGGTACGCCATGGTCAAGCCAGTTTTGGCAAGGCCAACTACGATCAGCTTTCGCCCACAGGTTGGGAGCAGGGAAGGGTGCTGGGGCGCTGGCTGGCCAATCGGTTAACTCCAAGCGCTGTCTTCGGCGGCAATCTGAAGCGTCACCGGGAGACGGTTGAGGCCATTACTACCGGCTTTGGCAGTCAGCTACCTGATATGCAGGTAACCCCGGGCTTTAACGAGTTTGACCATAACGAGGTGGTTACCCGCTATCGGCCCGAGTGGCAGGATCGCGAGGTTATGACCCGTGATCTGAGGGCGTTTCCCAAACCTGCCAAAGCCTTCCAGGAAGCCTTTGTTCAGGCGGTTCGGCGTTGGGCCTCGGGTCAGCATGACAGCGATTATTCGGAAACCTGGCCGGTGTTCAAGGCCCGGGTGCTGCAGGCGTTCGAGGAGATGGTCGAATATGCCGACGGTAGTGACGTTTTAGTAGCGACTTCAGGTGGTCCGATCTCGGTGATCTGCCAGGATTTGCTGGGGCTGGATGATGCCCGGGCACTGGGGCTGAACGAGGTTATTGCCAACACCAGCGTCACCCGGGTGCTTTATTCCGGCCCCCGTCGCAGCCTGTCCGTTTTCAATAACTACAGTCACCTGGAGGCGGAAGACCCCGCCCTGGTGACGTTCCGATAAAAAATTGAGGTAATCGAATGAGCAGCAAAGACCTGTTTGATCTGACCGGTAAGGTAGCCCTGATTACCGGTGCCAGCCGGGGCATTGGTGAAAGCATTGCGCGCACCCTGGCCAACTATGGCGCCCACGTGATTGTCAGCAGTCGCAAGATTGACGGCTGTGAAGCGGTCGCGGCCAGCATTCGCGAGACCGGCGGCAGCGCCGAAGCCTATGCCTGCCATATTGGTGAGATGGATCAGATCGAGGCTATCTGGGGCCACATTGAGAACACTCATGGCAAGCTCGACATTCTGGTGAACAACGCGGCCGCCAACCCTTACTTCGGGCCCATCGAAGATACCGATTTGGGCGCGTTCAACAAGACCGTGGATGTGAACATCCGGGGTTATTTCTTCATGTGTGCCCGGGGCGCGCAGATGATGAAGAAAGCTGGCGGTGGAGCGATTGTTAACGTGGCGTCGGTGAATGGGGTGAATCCCGGTCATTATCAGGGCATTTATTCGGTCACCAAGGCGGCGGTTATCTCCATGACCAAGTCATTCGCCATGGAGCTGGGCCAGCAGAACATTCGTGTGAACGCGTTGTTGCCGGGGCTGACCGACACCAAGTTCGCCAGTGCCCTGACCACCAACGAGGCGATTAAGAAACAGGCCATGGCCCACATCCCCATGAAGCGGGTGGCCGATCCTGACGAGATGGCCGGCACCGTGCTGTACCTGGTGTCTGGTGCGTCAAGCTACACCACGGGTGCCTGCATCAATGCTGACGGTGGTTACCTGACTATCTAAATAGTCAGCTCTCAGCGATTTCGGGGCCGGGCGAGCAGGTCAGGGCCTCGAAATCACGGTTAAGTTCAGCGGTCCGGTTTTTCAGGTGCGCCAGCTGGGCACTGTCGCCCGCGGCCACCACACCGTGGATCAGGGTGTTCAGGGCGACTCGACTGCGCGCCATCATCGCCTCGTATTCCTCTCCCCGTATCGATGTTGACTCATTAAGCAGTCGTGCAACCTCCTGTTCAAATCCCGGTTCCTGGCGCCGTTCCAGCGCCTCAAGGAAGGTCAACTGCCAGTTGCGTCGACCCTGCAGCCAGATTTCGGTCTGGCGATCGCGTTGCGCAGACCAGCGGGTAACGATGGCTCGCTGATTGTCATTCAAATCGCCCAGCCAGCGTTCCAATCTTTCTGAGGTGCGCTCGGCCCGGGCTACCGCCGTAGCGGCGGGATCTTCCCCCAGATACTCCTGCTCCAGTTCGCGCTGGCGTTCTGCCATATTCTCGGTCAGCTCGCGCACCTGGGCATCGGTCAGGCTGGTAAGCAGTCGAGTTGCAATCGGGGTCGCCCGGGATAGCAGTGGCGGGAAAAAGCCCAGTAGTTCGTCCTGATGTTGGGAGAGGGCCTCGGGCGTGATGTTTTGCTGGCGGACATCGGTTTCCAGTGTGTTCAGCCACACCTGATATTTAGGCAGTTCCGTGGCGCAGTGCCAGCCCCGAAGCTCATCCAGGTCCTCATACAGCTGTGTTTTCTGGGCATCAGTCAGGGTTACGTAATCCTCTACCCACCAGACAACACCCCAGTCCGCGTAGCGGTAGGCCATGCGCGTTGAGCTGCAACCGGACAACACGAGTAGTGCGGCGAGCAGCAGTGTGCTCCAGAGAAGGGATTTGTTCGCTGTGACGGTCTGCCTGTTCATGGTTCGTCCAGTGTGGCCAGGGGGAGCGAGTGCTCGGCACGATTACTCGCTCAAAACAGTTGCTAAAAAGAGCGCTCGCAAAAAGACCGCAGGCTTACTAGCATGCTCAGTTCCTATCCTGTCAGTGTACGGTATTCAGTCCAATTCAGATGCGGCTCCAGATCGGTTTGGGGCCCCAACGGGAGATAGTATGAGTAAGCTCAAGCCTGCGCGGGTCCGACAATTGGTTTTCGGTATTTATATGTCCGGCATCATGTCGTTTCTGATGTCCGGCGTTATCACCTGGCTCAATACCGGCATCGATTCCGGATACCCCGCCCGTTGGGCCGCAGCCTGGCTGGTTGCGTGGGCGGTGGCTTTTCCCCTGGTCACTTTCATCGCGCCGCTGGCGGCGAAATTAACCGAGTTCACCCTCCGGCGTTTTGAGCCCTGACATCTCACCAATGCCTATCTGATAAATTGTCAAAAACTGTTAAACCGTTTCGTTTTGGTGTCCGTAAATCGCCTTGATGCATAGTTCAGGTTTTCAACTACTGCAGATGCGAACCACCGTTTACAGGGTCTTACCTCAGAGATCGAGGACTAACGACAATGAACACCAAATTCACTATCTCATTGGCGACGGTCGGCAGCATTTTGTTGTCCGGCTGTTTCGACAGTGACAGCGACTCAAAAAACACCAGCGTTCGGGTGGTGCACGCATCCTCCGACGCGCCGGCAGTCAATGTCCGGTTCAGTGGTGGTGCCCTGAATACCAATCCGGTAGTGTCGGGCGCCGACTACAAACAGGCGGCGGAGCTGACACCCCGGGCCGGCTCTTCCAGCATTGCCATTGATGGCATCCTGCCGGGCGGAGACACTACCACCGTCATCGAAACGGACGCCTCTTTTCGGTTCGATACCCACTACGATGTGATTGCCGTGGGTAAAGTTGGCGACAGCAGCATCGCTGCTCTCGTCCTGGCCGATAATGGCAATCGTGATTCGGCGACGTCAGTGCGGCTTCGTGTTGCCCACCTCTCGCCTGATGCCGAGGCTGCTGCGGCCGGCCCGGTGGATGTGTTTGTGACAGCGGCGGGTGATCCACTGCCGGCGGATGCCACCTTTACCTTCTCATTCCAGGAAAGCGTCGGGCCGCTGGAAGTGCCCGCCGGGGACTATCAAATCCGGGTAACGCCGACAGGCTCTGATACCGTGGTTTACGACAGTGGCACCGTGCCTCTGCCGGCCGGTGCGGATTTGCTGATTGGCGCGGTAGATAACACCGTGTTTGGAGATTCACCAGTCAGTCTGCTGGTTGTGAATGGTGCGGATACGTCTGAGATTCTGGATGTCGGTACTGGCGCAGGAATCCGGGCGGCTCATAATTCAGCCGCTCCAACTCCCAATGTGGACATCTACGTCAACGAGGATCCTGACTTATCGCCGGCGGCCGGGGATGTTGCTTTTGGCGAAACGGTTCCGGCTGGTGCTGTGACCGGCAGTTACGTGGAGCTGGCTACGGGGTCAAATCGTGTCGCGGTGACTGCGGCTGGGGACACCAGCACGGCGGTCATCGATGAAACGCTGGATCTGGCTAACGGCGATCTGCGGACCCTCGTTGCCGCTGGAATACTCGCAGACGGTCTCGACCTGTTTGCGTTCACTGATGACAACCGTCAAGTTGTGACAGAGGCCCGCCTGCGCGTGCTGCACGGAGCAGTGGAAGCCCAGAGCGTCGATGTGTTCCTCATCCCGACTGCGGCTGGTGGTGCCGGCTCAACCTTGATCGGGAATGCGTCACCTGCGCTGGATGATTTTCAGTATGGAACCTCTTCGGGGTATGTGAGCGTTGCAGCCGATGACTATGTAATCTTCATCACCTCGGACGATGGCTCAACGGAACTGTATAAGTCTCCGAGCTTGACGTTGTCAGCCGGTGGCGTATATACGGCGTTGGCCCGGCTGGAGGAAAGCATGGCCAGTGTTGCCACAGTTACGCTGCTGGATGATTTCGTAATACCCTAGCCCTGAAAAGCGGGACGACCCCGCCAGAAACTAAAAGCCCCGGTTTGACCGGGGCTTTTTTATTGAATTGAGGTTTCCGGCTTACCGGTACCGGACTCGGCCCGAGAGAATGCGGTGCCGGTCGGTGGGCGATAGTGTAGTGAGTAGAGAACCCGGTCCAGAACCGCCTGGCCATTCCAGGCAGGATCGTTGTTGACCATGCCGACCACGGCCCAGGTGGTGTTGTGTTCGTCCCGGGTGAAACCGGCGATGGAGCGGACATCTTCCAGGTAACCGGTTTTGATCCGGCCACTGCCGTCCATGCCGGTGTTGCGCAACCGGCGGGCCATGGTGCCATCCATCGCGATGATGGGCATGGAAGCCATCAGGTCGGCGGAAAACGGACTGTTCCAGGCGTGTTGCAGCAGTTGTGCACCCTGGCGCGCGGTAATGCGGCCATGGCGAGTGAGGCCCGCGCCGTTATCAATCACCATGCCTGCGGTGTTGATGCCTTTCTTCTCCAGCCATTCGTAAATTACCCGAATGCCAGCGACCCGATCATCATCCTCATCGTCCAGCCGGTTTTCGGCTCCGATATTCAGCAGCATCTGGCGCGCCATGACGTTGCTGCTCCATTTGTTGATGTCGCGCACCATGGCGACCAAGTCGGGAGAGGTGGTCTTCATGACCAGACGTGCGTCTTCCGGGGTCTGGCCGGTGCCGTCGGCGCCGTTGACTGTAACGCCGGTTTCCGCAAGCATTGATCGGATCAGGCCGGCGCTGTATTGGTCATGGGGCATCAGCGACAGGTAACGAGTGGTTCGGCAGCCCTGGGGCAGGGCACCAGTCACGCGAACGGTCACCTTGTTGTCATCGTGAAAGATGGGTTCCCACTCAAAGCTTCGGCGGCTCGGGCAGGCGCCTTCCGCAGTAGCAGTGACGCGGTTATCAATCACCACATCGGTCAGAGCTGGCACACTCCAGGCCTGGGTGCCACGTTCGTCGGCGCGCACCTGAAAATGCAACAGGTTCAGGTTGGTCAGGAAGGGTGACGGTTCCACCAGAAACGGCGCGTGAGGGTTGTCGCCATTGTCCTCGAATTGAGGGAAACCACCGTCGATTCTGAAATAGTCGCCATCCAGAATCAGATCGCCTTCGATGGTGGTAATGCCCATGCTGCGCAGTTCCCCCAGTGTGCTCCACAGCCGTTCAATGGTGAGCTTCGGATCACCGCCAAAGCGCACGTACAGGTTGCCGTTCAGGGTATCGCCGACCATGTCACCGTCGGTCAGGAAATCGGTGTCCCAGTGGTGACTGGGGCCGAGAATTTCGAGGGCGGCGTAGGTGGTAACCAGTTTCATGATGGAGCCGGGGCTCATCAGCTCGTCAGCATTGATGTACTGCTCAATGCCCGGTCCGTTCAGGGGAATGGCGGCGACACTCAAAGCATTTTCGGCGTCCAGGGACTTGGCGGCGTAGTCGCGAACCTGATTGCTCCAGACCCGGGCCGACGAAAAACCGCCTTCGTCCTTGTCGAGGGCCAACAGGGCAGGGCTGCCGGCCAACGCCAGCGCGGAAACTGCGGCGATGACCGAACGTTTGAGGAACGAGCCCTTGTCTCTTGCCTTGTGAGCGCGCTGCATACCCGGATTACCCTGATGAAGACCGATGGATTCTTATTCTTCAACAATAGCCCATCTTTGTTGTGCGTACTATGCAGAAAACTTATACATGACGTTAAAAAATGGCAGTAGGGTCATTGTTTGTATTGATTTTTTGTGACTTCCTGTAAGTGGCTTTTTGAATCATTACGTTGCCGGCGGCGGTAAGCGCCGGTGAGCCAATGGAAAACCGGCCGATGGCATGATAATTAAGAGAAACACCAACTGAAGGTTTTTTGCTATGCCCAATTTACTCGCTCATAACGTCAACGTGCTCGGATCAGTGACAACCTCGTCTCTGTCGGCCTGGCGGGGCTGTATGGTTGTCGAGAAGTGCGTACAGCCCGAGCTGCCCATCATTCTCTACGACATGGAAGCCTGCCCGTTTTGTCGGCGTGTCCGCGAGGCGTTCACGGCGTTGCACCTGGACGTGGACATCCGTCCTTGCCCGAAAGGCGGCCAGCGTTTTCGGGCCGAGGCCGCCGAGATCGGGGGTAAGCAGCAATTTCCGCTGTTGGTGGATAAAAACACCGACACCGTGATGTATGAATCCAGCGATATCGTGGCCTACCTGTTCCGGGAATACGCCGGACGTTCGGTCCCGAAGTTTTATCGGGGCAAGCCCTGGCAGCCGGCCGTGGGCTCGGTTGCGTCGGCCGTCAGTGCCCTTCGAGGCTTGAGAGCCAGGGTCAGTAGCCAGCCGGCGCAGCCTCTGCACCTGTGGAGCTTTGAGGGCAGCCCGTTTTCGCGCCTGGTTCGGGAACGTTTGTGTGAACTCGAAATCCCGTACACGCTGCATAACCTGGGCAAAGAGCACTGGACAGAGCTCGGGCCGGCAACGCAGCGCCTGAAACCGGGGCCCTATACGCCGATTCCAGGCGGCAAGCGGGATGCCTTTTTCCAGCAACATAGACGGGTGCAGGTGCCATACCTGGAAGATCCGAATACGGATGAATCTATGTTCGAATCGGCACGAATTCTGAAGTACCTGGAGGCCCATTACGGGGCCTGACGCCAGTGCATAGTGCGCAAGGGCGCACAAGGGGCAGGTGTGGCAGTGCGACTTACACGTAGGCAGCTTGTTATTGGCGCGAGTATTAGCGGGTTCGCCCTGGCCTCTCCGGGCTTGTTTGCGGAACTGGCGGGTGGTACCGCCGCTGTTCCAATCCTGCGCACGGTCCCCTCATCCGGTGAATCCGTGCCCGCCATTGGCATGGGCACCTGGATTACCTTCAACGTTGGCAACGATCCCTATCTCATTGAGAGTCGGACGGAGGTGCTCAAGACCTTCTTTGATCGCGGCGGCAGTGTGGTCGACTGTTCGCCCATGTACGGATCATCGGCGGATGTGTTGGGCAAGGCGCTGAATGCGTTGCAGGCGCACGATCAGGTTTTTGCTGCCACAAAAATCTGGACCGCTGATGAATCGGCTACGCGCACGCAAGCTGAATCGTCACGCAATAGGTGGGGAGTCGCCCGTTTTGATCTGCTACAGGTCCACAACCTGTTGGGTTGGCGGGGGCACCTTGAGACCCTCAAGGAGATGAAGGCCGATGGCGAAATTCGTTACCTTGGAATCACCACCTCCCATGGCCGGCGTCACGATGAATTTGCTCGCATTATGGAAACCGAACCGCTGGATTTTGTGCAGCTAACCTACAACGTCCTTGATCGAGAGGCTGAATCGGTTCTGCTGCCACTGGCACGTGAGCGCGGTATTGCTGTGATCGTTAATCGCCCATTCCAGGGTGGCGCACTGTTTCGCCGTGTACAATCTGAGCCCTTGCCACCCTGGGCAGCGGCGGCCGGAATTGGCAGTTGGGCGGAGTTTTTCCTCAAGTTTGTAATCGCCCATCCGGCAGTCACCTGCGCCATTCCGGCGACATCGCAGGTTGCCCACATGCAGGAGAACATGGCAGCGATGTACGGCGAACTACCCAGTGAATCGCAGCGGCAGCGGATGGCGGCGTTTGTGAGGTCGCTGTGACGGATGTCGCCTGGCTAAGTTATTCCTTGCAGGATTTTCTGATGTTCGGGCCGCAGGTATTTCTTCGGCTGTTCATCCGGCTCAATCAGGATTTCTGGCCCTGGCAACTGCTTGTCGTGCCGCTGACACTTGCTGTGCCCTGGATGATGTGCCGGCCAACGCACGCATGGCGTCGCTTGGCAGTGTGGTTGGTTGCCGCAGCCTGGATTGGCAGTGGGGCTGGGTTCCTGGTTCGCTATTTTGGCGAAATAAACTGGCCGGCGGTCTGGTTTGGCTGGGCGTTCGTGGCTCAAGGACTATTGATCGCAGTTCTGGCCATCTGCTGTCACTCGGAGGCGATTCCGAAGGGCCGAGCCGGGGTGTTTACAGGGCTTTGGCTGACCGGCGTTGTGGCGCTGCCCTGGGTGACGGTGCTGCAGTCCGGAGAGCTGGGGGCCATGGCGGTGTTTGGGTTAACGCCGGACGTCACTCTTGCCGCCAGTTCGCTGGTATTAGCGATGATGCCCAGAGTATGGCTCTGGCCGTTGCTGCCGATACCCCTACTTTGGGTGCTGTTCAGCGCGGCCACCTATTGGGCATTGCAGCTGGTTTGGTTCCTGCTGCTACCGGCGGCCACGCTCATTCTTTTCGCCCTTGGCTGTTGGCTCAGTCCCAGTTTGGCGCGAAGCCAGGATCCGCAATCCGGTCACCGCGGTCCAGTTCGTCGATAGCGCGAATCTCTTCCTCGCTCAGCGTGATGTTCAACGCATCAAGGTTGGCTTTCTGGTGCGCGGGACGAGTGGATGAAGGAATCGGCACGATGCCTCTGGACGCGACCCAGGCAATGGCAACCTGCGCAGCTGTTGCGTTGTGTGCCTGGCCGATGCGCTGGAGCGTTTCATCTTCCATTACCTTGCCAACGGCCAGCGGCATGTAACCGGTCACGGTAATACCCAGTTTCTGGGCGTGCTCCACGACTTTGCGATTGGCCAGAAACGGGTGCACTTCCACCTGGTTGGTGAGCAGGGCGCCTTCTCCCAGAATCTCAACGGCCTCATCCATCTGGGCACATGTGAAGTTTGAAATGCCGATGTGCTTGGTCAGGCCTTCCCTCTGGGCGTCCCGCAGGGCGTTGAGATATTCTGCCATGGGTACTTCGTCATCCGGGGAGGGCCAGTGGATCAGGGTCAGATCGACGTGGTCAGTCTTCAGGCGAGCCAGGCTGCCGTGCAGGCTGTTGATCAGGTCGCTGGCGCGGAGCTGGTCATGCCAGATTTTGGTGGTCAGAAAGATTTCACGACGGGGAATACCACTGGACGTAATGCCATCGCCAACTTCCGCCTCGTTCTCGTACATCTGGGCGGTATCGATGTGTCGATAACCCAGTGACAGGGCACTTTTGACGGCATCCCGTGCATCATTGCCTTTCAGCCGGAAAGTTCCCATGCCGATGTTCGGAAGTGTGCTGAATGACATACGTTCCTCCTATTCGTTCTGTGTGATGTTAAGATGGTGCCGGCACGCTGGTTCTTCAAGTGGCCGCCGGGTATCATCGGCGCTGATTTGATTCGACCCGCTGAACCGAGAGAGATTCCCATGTTTACCGGCCAATGCCTGTGCGGCGACATTACCTTTGAATACGATGGCCCGCTCGGACCGATTTCTTTGTGTCACTGCAGTCAATGTCGACGGGCCCACGGCAGCGCTTTTTCGGCCAGCTCACCGGTTCGGAAAATCCACTTCCAGTACCTGGCTGGTGAAGAGCGGGTAACCGAATTCGAATCCCGTCCTGGCAAATACCGGGCCTTCTGCAATCGCTGTGGCAGCCATCTTTACAGCCGTCTGGATGCCATCCCGGGTATCCTGCGCCTGCGGATCGGTGTCATCAACGAACCGCTGGAAAAAGGCCCGTCACGGCACATTTACGTCGGTTCCAAGTCAGACTGGTTCGACATAACCGACGATCTGCCCCAGTTCGAGAAAACCGAGCGCACCAACGACCCTCACTGAGCGGGAACCAGGCGGTAAACCTTGCCTTCGGGCGCATCGGTGAGTAGCCAAAGCGCGCCTTCCGGTCCCGCTCGGACATCCCGGATGCGCGCCCCCAGGTCTTCCAGCAAGTCCTCCTCTTCAACCACGGTGCCATCCTTGATTCGCAGCCGTACCAGCTTCCGCATCTTCAGTGCGCCAACAAACAAGTCGCCGCGCCACTCCGGTATCTGCGAGCCGGTGTAGAACGCCATACCTGACGGCGCAATCGATGGATCCCAGTAGTGCAGGGGCCGGGCCATACCCTCTTTTTCTGTATTCAGGGTGATGGGCAGTCCTGAATAGTCGATGCCGTAGGTGATCTCCGGCCAGCCATAGTTTGTGCCGGCACTCAAAATGTTAATTTCGTCGCCGCCCCGCGGACCATGCTCGTGGGTCCAGACCGCTCCCGTTACCGGGTGTACCGTCATGCCCTGAATATTGCGGTTACCCCAGGTGAAAAATGTGTCGTTGATGCGAGCGTTGTCCAAATCGGGGTTGTCCGCTGCGGGTTCGCCATCAATGGTGATCCGGTGCACGCCGCCGGCGTCGTCCGACGTATCCTGGGCACGATCCATTTCCCCCCGATCCCCGACCGCAATGTAAAGATTGCCCGCCCCATCGAAAGCCATGCGCCCGGCGAAGTGGCGGTTCTTCCCAGAGCGTGGTCCCGCCTCGAAAATCACTTCGACGTCAGTCAGCCGATCATTAGCCAGAGTTGCCCTGGCCACGCGGGTAGTCATGCCATCGCGATTCCGGTGCGAGTAACTCAGGAACAGGGTTCGGTTTTCGACAAACTCGGGATGAAGCAGCACGTCCAAAAGGCCGCCCTGGCCAGACACCACCAGATCAGGCACGCCGGCAACCGGCTCCGGAACCAGCTTGCCGTCGCGGATTATCCGAAGTCTTCCCGCCCGCTCGGTCACCAGTAATGAGCCGTCAGGAAGGAACGCCAGGCTCCAGGGGTGTTCCAGCCCGGCGGCAACGGTGTCCAGCCGGAAGGTTACGTCATCCGATGAAAAGGTCTGGCCAAAAGCACAGGGCAGGGCCGAAAGGTAGATGCAGCAGGCCATTGCCAGAGGTTTTATTGAGGGCATCGGAACCTCCCTTGGACGTCGTGGTTGGGGCATCAAAACGCGGTACGGCGGAGCTCTCAGGATAGCACTTGTCATACCTTGCTGCTGTTACCGCCCCGTTTTGACGGCCATTCGTTGTGGTTGTTTTAAATTAATTATTTTAAATCAGAATGATTCGCATTAAGATGTGCGCATTAAAAATGAGTGACCTAAAAACGGAGAAAACGATGTCCCGAATGTCCGAAACCAGCTTCCGCCGCAAGGCGCTGTTCACCGCGGTCATGGCAGCTTCGATGCCGGGTCTGGCGGTAGCCCAGGGCCAGCAGCCGGTGGCTCTCGAGCCGCTTGAAGTGTCCGCGAAGCGAGAAGCGGCAAGTTCTGAGCAGACCCGCAGTTACGTGGCTGAAACTACAACCACCACCATGAAGATGGGGCTGACCCACCGGGAAACCCCACAGTCGGTCACGGTGGTTACCCGTGAACAGATGGACGACTTTGCTCAGAACGACATCAACGATGTTCTTGAAGGTACCACCGGTGTGACCGTGGAATCGGTGGAAACTGACCGCACCTATTACACCGCCCGCGGTTTCGACATCAATAACTTCCAGTATGACGGAGTGGGCCTGCCGGCGGTTTACGACAACGTACAGGGCGAGTTGGACACCGCCTTTTTTGACCGGGTCGAAGTGGTGCGCGGCGCCAATGGCCTTATGACCGGGTCGGGCAACCCCTCGGCCACCGTTAACTTTATTCGCAAGCGTCCAACCGCAGACACGCAGGGCTCCATCGCCGTCACCGGCGGCTCCTGGGACAAGAAGCGCATCGTTGGCGATGTGTCTGGTGCGGTGTCGGAATCCGGCGCGGTTCGGGGCCGGGTCGTGGCGGGCTATGAAGAAAAGGACTCGTACCTCGATCGTTACAGCAACGAAAAACAGATGTTCTACGGGGTGATTGAGGCGGACCTCACCGACACCACCCTGCTGACGCTGGGACATTCTCTACAGACCTCCGATACCGACAGCCCCATGTGGGGCGCCTTGCCGCTGTTCTATACCGACGGCACCGCCACCGATTACGCCCGTTCTACCAGCACCTCTTCAGACTGGTCTTATTGGGACAACACTCAGCACAACAGCTTTGTGGAACTCCAGCAGCAGCTAGGCAACGGCTGGCGGGCCCAAGGCTCGGTGCTCAGACTGGAAAGTGAGAGTGAATCCGAGCTGTTTTATCAATACGGTACACCAGATCCCGACACGGGCGAGGGGCTGAGAGCCTACCCCAGCCAGTACGATCTTGATGTGGAGCAGTGGGTGGTCGATGCCTACGCCACCGGACCGTTTGAGCTGGCCAATCGCACCCACGAACTGGTTCTAGGCGCCACCTGGTCGCGCTCGGAAACCGTCGATGAATCCCGCTATGGTCAGGGTATTGGTGACCCGCTGCCACCGCTCGAAGAATGGCAGGGCAACTACCCGAGACCTTCCTTTGATAACGGCGTTGGCGGCTCTGACTGGACCGACAAGGAAGTGGCCACCTACGCCGCCGCGCGCTGGTCGCTGACCGAACGGCTGACCGCCATTACCGGACTGCGCCTTACCTGGCTCGATAGCGAAGGTGAGAGCTACGGCCGCACCAAGACCACCAGCTACGATGCGGTGGAAACACCCTACGCTGGCTTGATTTACGATCTCACTGATGACCACTCGGTGTACGCAAGCTACACGGAAATCTTTACACCGCAGACGGAGGAGGACATCAACCGGGACCGTCTTGAACCTATTGATGGCGTTAACTACGAGGTGGGTCTGAAAAGCGAGTTCGCTGACGACCGTGTGAACACCACCGTGGCGTTGTTCCAGACAGAGCAGCAGAACGTAGCGGAAGCGGCAGGTACCTACGCGGGAACTCAGGATCCTTATTACAGAGGCCAGGATGGCCTTAAGAGCCAGGGGATCGAGCTGGAATTTGTCGGTGATGTGACTGACCGCATTCAGCTGTTTGCCGGTTACACCTATGTCGACATTGAGGATGCCGACGGCAACCCGGAAAAATCTTTCGTGCCGGAGCACCTGGCGCAGCTGCGCGGAACCTGGAAAGTGCCCGGTGTTGAAGGCTTGAAGCTTGGCAGTGAAATCCGCTGGCAGTCAGAGATCAGTCAGGAGCAGGGTGTTGCGACCAGCGGGCCAAACGCCGGAGCTGTCATCGTAACCGAGCAGGAGAGTTATGCGGTGGTTGACCTGATGGCCAGCTACGACTTTGCCCGCAACTGGAATGCCACGCTGAATGTGAACAACGTGACTGATGAAAAGTACATCGAGAGCCTGAAGAAATTCGGTACGTCGGCCCAGGGTTTCTACGGAGACCCGGCAAACGCCAGTTTGACCGTATCCCGAGTTTTCTGAAGCTGAGATTGGACCAGGAACCGGAGTGGGCGTGGCCTATTCCGGTTGTCTCTTCCACGCAATGGAGGCAGGGAGAAGAAGCAATGACACCGGAACAGGAAATGATCGAGGGACTTAAAATCGCCGCGGGCGCCGGGCTGGTTATTGCCCTGGCAGCCATTGGCCTGGCGATTGGCTCGGCCTGGGGCGTGGGCTTGGGTCCAGGTCCAGCCGGTTGAGCTCTGCCAGACGCGCTTTGCGATGCACTCCACAGGTACCGCAGTAACCACCCTCCGGCAACAGATACTTCAGGCAGCAGCCCTTGCGCTGGGGTATGGCGCGGGTTTGTCCATTGAGCGTCGCCGGAATCCAGCCCACAAACCGGCTGCTGTCGCATTCAAAGCTGTCCAGCCACGCCTGAGCCAACGCGCACACCGACTGCGCTTCAGCTTGATTCCACACCGCCGAAAACGGCGCGCCCAGACCAAGGCCAATACTGCTCCAGAATGCGCCGGGACTGACGCCGAGTGCCTTCCGGAACACCGGATACCAAGCGTTGACCTGACCTGCCAGGTGCTCCACGAAGTCCTCGACACCAAGCGATGGCCCGGTCGGCGTGTGAAACCAGCGCGAATTGGCCATGGTCCTAGTCGATTGCCCCAGAAACACCTCGTCCTCATTCGGCAGCGGCGCCTCGCCGTCCCGAAACAGCCTCAGCGTCAGCGGTGCAATCACCGACAGCGCCAGATCCTGTTGCACGACAGACACATGCGCCCGCATCAGGCGGGCGTCTGAAGCTTCCGGATGATCCATTCTGAGCTGGTGTCGCAGGCGCTCTGGCTGAGCCAGACACTGCGCCAGGGACAAAGGCACCGTTCGTCCGTAGGCTGAAAGCGATTGAGCCTGCCTTGAAGAACCCGTCAGGGCCAGAGCCTGGCTCAGCACCGTATCGGCGTTGAGATCTGAGTCGGACAGCAACTGGCGATAGCGCTCACGCCAGTCTGTGTAATCGCACTCAGGCACGGCCATGACGGCTCAGCCCCCACAGGAAGTAAATGCCTCCAACCAGGGCTGCGAGTAGGCCTGCCGGCAGTTGCGACGGGAAGATCACGATTCGAGACAAGTAATCGGCCAGCGCCAACAACAGACCACCGGCCAGGGCGGACACGATCATCTGCCGGCCTACGGTCTGCTGCCCCAACACCCGTGCCAGGTGAGGTGCAATCAGCCCGACAAAACTGAGGGGGCCGATGACCACCGTGGCCGCGGCGGTCAGAATGGCCGCAAGAACCAGCAGCCCTAGGCGTGCCCGGGTAACCGGCAGACCCAGCGACGAGGCCGAGGTGTCGCCTAGCGCCAGCAGCGTCAGTGGCCGGATGGCAACGAACAGGCCCAGGCAAATCACCAGGGTCAGGCCGAGAAGACTCAGGGCCTCGGTTTCTGAAATCAGCCAGGTGGCCCCGTACATCCAGTTCAGCAGCTTGGCGGCAACGGTACCGCCGGAGGCCATCACCAGACGAAGTCCCGAATCCATGAAGACATACAGCGCCAGGCCGCCCAGCAACAGCTGGTTGCCGGCAAAGCGATGGCGCCGGGCCAGCAGGATCAGCAGGCCGAGAGCAGCGGCTGCTCCCAGGGTAGCTGCGCCAAGCTGGCCGGCGCGGCCGATCTCGGTGCCGGTGAGCACAATCAGCACCATGACCAGAGCAGCACCGCCGCTGATGCCAAGCAACTCCGGGCTGGCCATCACGTTGCCGGTCATGCGCTGGATCAGGCTGCCGGCCAGGCCAAGGCAAACGCCCGCAAGAATGGCAGCCAGCAGTCGCGGGCCGCGCCAGACCCAGGCTTCGCCCCAGTCGGCGATGGGTGTCCAGCTCCAGTCCTGCAAGCCCGGTGACCAGCCCATGGAGACAAAAAAGGTGGCCAGCAGCAGACACAGTAAAACCGCGCCAGTGACCAGAACCGACCGCCGTTTTGGCAGGAAAGCACCGGGGTTGGATTCCTGGCCGGGCATGTGGTGGGTATTTTTGAAGCCCTGCAGTGCCAGCAGAATAATGGGGCCGCCGATCAGGGCCGTTGTGGTGCCGGTGGGCACCAGAGAGCCATCACCCCAGGAAGATGCCCAGTGCGCCAGGGTGTCTGCTAACAGCAGTAGCCCGCCTCCGAGCAGGGTGCTCCAGAAAAGACGCTCCTGCAGGGTTCGGGCACCGAGCAGACGTGCCAGTACCGGTGCCGCCAAACCGACAAAGGCGACAACGCCCACCCGGCTGACCACGGTGGCGCTCATCAACACCACCAGGAACAGCGCCAGCATTCGAAGCAGGCCAACCCGGGCGCCGAGGGAGCTGGCGGAAGCCTGCCCGAGTTGCAGCAGTTGCAGGGGGCGCATTAGCAACACCAGGGCCGCACCCAGAATCAGAACCCGCGGCCAAAGATCCATGAATGGCTGCCAGCTGTTCTGGACCAGGGAGCCGGCGCCCCAGATAAACAGATTGCCCAGCCATTCGCCCTTGATCAGCAGGAACGCCATGTTCAAAGCGCCCATGAAAAAGGTAATCACCAGGCCAGCAAGAATGACAGTCACCGGCGAGAAACCCAGGCGCCAGGTCAGGGCGACAACCATGCCGATCGCCAGCAGGCCACCGGCAACCGCAACCAGGTCCTGGCTGAAGGCCAGCAAGGCCGGCGCGAACAGGGTGGCCAGGGTTACGCCGAACTGACCGCCGGCTTCCACGCCCAGGGTGGTCGACGAGGCCAGGGGGTTGCCCAGAACCTGCTGGGTTACGGCGCCAGCCAGGCCAAGGCCGCAACCAATGAGCAGGGCAATGGAGACGCGGGGAGCCCAGCTGAAGTGAGCCAGCACCGAGCTGTAATCACTGCCGTCGTAGGACCAGAACGCCGACACGACTGATAGCAGGTCCAGCTCCGGCAGCCAGGGCGCAGCGCTGGCCGCCAGTGCACCCAGCCAGAGCAGGATGGCAGTCAGCGGCAGCTTGCCCGGCAGCCGTGGCGCGGTGGTGGCAACCTGGGACTCAACGTACATTATCGCTACCTCCCTGGATCAGCGCGTCGGTAAGCTGAATGGCCAATCGCTTGACCGGAAACACGGCGCCGAAGGGCCACACCGGCTCAATCTGGTAGACCTGGCTGCGCTGCACGGCGGGAAGGTAGGTCCAGAACGGGCTCTGGGCGAGGTTATCTGACAGGCCTGGTTGGGTAGGCTCAATCACCACAATCCTGCCGTCCGGGTAGGGCGCAATGGCTTCCAGGCCTACCGTGGAAAAGCCCCAGTAGTTGCCGTCGTGGGGCCAGACATTGTCCAGCCCAAGACCGTCCAGGGTGGTCTGGTACAGGCCATTGGGCGCAAAGATGCGAACGTGACGGTCGTCCAGGAAACTGACCAGGGCAACCGGCCGTTTGTGGGCGCCGTGCGCTTCCAGCCGACGGCGCTGGTCGGCCAGGGTGGTGTCGATATCGGCCAGTATCTCCCGGGCCCGATCTTCCCGGTCGAGCATTTCACCCAGGGTAATGAGCATCTGCCGGGCTTTGGCAAAGGGCTGGGAGCCTTTTTTGTAGACGCTGCTGACGTAAGTAGGCGCGATCTGTTGCAGGAGATCCGCCGCCGGTGCCATTTCCGAACTGGTGATGATCAGGTCTGGCTCGAGTTCGGCAATGGCTTCAAGGCTGGGGGCGACACGGGTGCCGATGTTGGGCACGTGGTCCGGCAATACCGGTTCACGGACCCAGGTCGCATAGCCCGATTTGTCCGCCACCCCCACCGGGGTTACGCCCAACAGAAGCAGCGCTTCGGTGGCGGCCCAATTCAGGGCCACAATGCGTTGCGGTGGCTCATTCAGGCTCACGCGGCCCTGTTCGTGCTGCCAGGTTTGCGCCGCTGCCGTCGCGGACAACAGCAGCAGACACAGGCCGGCCGTTATCCGTGCTAGGGGTTGGATGAAAAGGGGGTTGGTGAAAAGGGAGCTAGTGCACATAGGACACCCACTGACCCGGGGCACGTTCCATGACGCCCATGGGCACGCCGTAGATGGTCTCCAGGGTGCCACTGTTCATGATTTCCTGCGGGGTTCCATCGGCGATCAGTTGGCCGCCACGCAGGGCTACCAGGCGATCACAGAACCGGGCGGCCAGATCCACATCGTGTAGAACCACCACCACGGTCAGATCCCGTTCCTCGGCCAGGCGATGGACCAGGCGCAGGGTTTCAACCTGATGCTTGACGTCCAGGGCTGAGATAGGCTCATCCAGCAGCAGGCAACGGGTTTGCTGGGCCAGCAGCATGGCAATCCAGGCTCGTTGGCGTTCGCCGCCGGACAGGGTGTCCACCGAGCGATGACGGAATGGGGTCAGGCCGGTGTCGGCAATCGCCTGGTCAATCAGCTCGTAGTCGTCGGATGTGTAGCGGCCAAGGGGGCCGCGCCAGGGGTAGCGGCCCAACGCCACTAGTTCGCGGACGGTCAGGCCGTCGGTGCCGGGCGGGTGCTGGGGCAGGTAACCCACGGTGCGGGCGAATTCGCGGGCATCGGTGCGGTGCTTGCAGTTACCCAGCAGGCGAACGTCACCCTTGGCCGGCGCTAGTTGCCGGGCCAATACTTTGAGCAGGGTGGATTTGCCAGAGCCGTTATGGCCGAGCAGGGCGGTGACTTCGCCCTCCCGGAAGTCCAGGTTGATGTCTTTCACGATGGTGGTGTCGCCGATGCGAACACCGAGGCTGGATACTTCGAAAAACGCAGACATGCGGACTCCCGGCAATCAGAAGCTCCGCAGCATAATCTAAACGCGAATCACTATCAATAATGTTATTGGGTGCGCCTGGCTGGTTCCGGCCAGGCTCGGTCGTAGTTTCAGGCTGGCGCTTTCTTAGGCCGGCACTGTCGGCATCGCCTGCCCGGTCTGCACCTGCCACTGCGCGTAGTAGGCGCCTTGCTGTTCTAGCAATTCGTCATGGTTGCCCGCTTCCACCACCTTGCCTGACTCAACTACGGCAATGGTGTCGGCGTCGACAATGGTCGACAGGCGGTGGGCAATCATGATTACCGTCCGGTTGTGGCCGATGCGTTTCAGGGAGCGCTGAATGGCCGCTTCGGTCTCATTGTCGACCGCACTGGTAGCTTCATCCAGCACCAGGATCGGTGGGTCTTTCAGGAGCGCGCGGGCCAGAGACAGGCGTTGGCGCTGGCCGCCGGACAGTCGTATACCACGCTCACCAACCGCCGTGTCCAGGCCATCGGGCAGGGCTTCAATAAAGGACCAGGCTTCGGCCGTTTTTGCGGCGTCGATGATGTCGGCCTCGGTGGCGTTCGGTTTTCCGTAGGTGAGGTTATCCCGAATGCTTCCCTCGAACAGATAGACGTCCTGGCTCACCAGGCCAATGGCGCTGCGCAGGGATTTCAGGCTGACGCTCTGGATCGGCTGGTCGTCGATCAGGATGCGACCGTGGCTGGGGTCGTAAAACCGCAGCAGCAGTTTGATCAGGGTGGATTTGCCAGACCCGGTAGCGCCGACCAGGGCGAGGGTGTTGCCAGCAGGCACGGTCAGGTCGATGTCCCTTATACCCGCGCCACTGGAAGGATAGTGAAAGCTTACTTGCTCAAAGCGGACGTGGCCTTTGACCGGTTCGGCCAGGGGCTGGCCAGCCTGGTCGTGCACGTGCACTGGTTCGGCCAGCAGGTCCAGGATGCGACGGGTACTGGCCATGGCACGTTCAAACAGGTCTATGACTTCGGCCAGGCCGGTCAGTGGCCAGAGCAGGCGCTGGGTCAGGAACACCAGCACGCCGTAGGCGCCAACATTCAGCGAGCCTTCCAGGGCCATCATGCCGCCCACGGTAAAGGTGGCCAGGAATCCGGCCAGGATGGCCATGCGGATCACCGGGATGAACGCCGAGCTGATGCGAATGGCCCGGCGGTTGGCCTCCACGTAGGCTTCGCTGCTGGCCTTGAGGCGTTCTGCTTCACGTTGTTCCGACGTAAAACTCTTGATGGTCGCGATGCCGCCCAGGTTGTTGGCCAATCGGCTGGAGAGATCACCGACTTTTTCCCGCACGTCGGCGTACAGAGGGCCGGCCTTGCGCTGGAAGTAGAAGGCGCCCCAGATGATCAGCGGGATGGGGGTGAACGCCAGCAGCGCAATCAACGGCGATAGCACGAAGAACACGGCACCGACTGCTACTACGGTGACCAAGACCTGGATCATGGCGTTGGCGCCGCCGTCCAGGAAGCGTTCCAGCTGGTTGACGTCGTCGTTCATGGTGGCGACTAGCTGCCCGGAGCTGCGGGCCTCGAAGAAGCTCATGTCCAGGCGTTGCGCATGCTCGTAGGCATCTTGCCGCAAGTCGGACTGCAGGCGCTGGGCCAGGTTGCGCCACAGGATCTGGTACAGGTATTCGAACAGGGATTCCCCAGCCCAGATGAAGAAGGTCAGCACCGCCAGGATGGTAATCTGCTCCCGGGCTGTCTCAAAGCCCAGGCCGGCAACAAAGCTCTCTTCCTGATTGACTACCACGTCGATGGCGACACCAATCAAGATTTCCGGGGCAATGTCGAACAGCTTGTTGATGATGGAGCAGATGCTGGCCGTAATGATCTGTCGCCTATAGCCCCGGGCGTATCTCAGCAGGCGGGCAAGGGCGGCAAAACTGCTGGTGGAAGGGCTGGAGGCGCTGGAACGGCCGGACATGTTTTCACTCCGTGGGCGATGGGAAAGCGCAAAGGGTAGCGGGTAACTTTTAAAATTTAAAGAGAATCATTATCAACAAGTGTTCAGGCGTACAAACAGGGCATAGTTAAGCCTGCCGATTGCGTTGCAGCCAGCGGTCCAGTTTGTCGGCGAATTCCTTGCGGTCGGTTTGGCTGAAGGGCGCCGGGCCGCCGGTGACCTGGCCGGCGTTGCGCATTTCTTCCATAAAGTTGCGCATGGCCAGGCGCTGGCGAATATTCTCTTTGGTGAAGGCCTGGCCCCGTGGGTTGAACACGTCGGCGCCTTTTTCGATGGCTTCCGCGGCCAGCGGGATATCCTGGGTAATTACCAGGTCGCCCTGAGTCATCTGGTCCATGATTTCCTTGTCGGCCACGTCGAAGCCGTGGGCAACCTGGCGGCGCTGGATGTAGGGGCTGGGCGGCAGGCTGATGGCGTGGTTGGCAATGAAGGTGGTTTGGATCTGCCAACGGGTGGCGGCTCGGCAGAGGATTTCCCGAATGGGGACGGGGCAGGCGTCGGCGTCGACCCAGATTGGCATGGCTTGGTCCTTCGTTGGTTCGGTGTCTTTTGGGGAGTTTAACGGGTGTTGGTGTGAGCTTGGTAGTCGTTAGCAGCGTATTGCCTTTAGTGGAGTACGTGACAGGTGGCTGAGGCATTGAGACAGTCTTTCCAAAAACCGCTACGGGCACATCCATGTGCGCTTGTCTTCGGCCTTCCCTGGCCTACGACATTTTTGGAAGGACTGTCTCAATGCCTCGATCTGACCATATAGGTAGGCCCGCGCTTGAATATCGAGTGAGTGAGATGACTTTTCGAGCAATATTCTTCGCACTGTTTTCTTTCGGATTGTCGCTACCGTTGGTTGCAGCGGAAGACAGTGCCGAAGCCTGGGAAGCCCTCCGAAGTGGCGAGGCTATTCTGATGATGCGCCACGCCCTTGCGCCAGGAATGGGCGACCCGGCTCGCTTCGAGCTGGGTGACTGTAGCACCCAGCGCAACCTGAACGACGAAGGGCGGGCGCAAGCCCGTTCGTGGAAACCCTTTCTCGCCGAACATGGCATTGATGAGGCCCGGGTGTATTCCAGCCAGTGGTGTCGCTGCATGGACACGGCGACGGAGATGAACGTTGGAGACGTGACTGGTTGGCCGCCGCTGAATTCGTTTTTCCAGAATCGCAGCGAAGGCCCAAGACAAACCAGGGACACCATCGAGGGCGTGAACGATATGGGCGAGGGTGCGCCGATCATTCTGGTGTCCCACCAGGTCAACATCACCTCACTGACCGGGGTTTATCCGGCCTCGAATGAGGGAGTGATCATTGCCTTGCCGCTGTCGGAGTCTCCGGAAATTCTGGCTCGGGTATCGCCGTGCCTTCAGTGCAATTCTGAATAAACTTATGAAGTCGGCGCACGGCTTGTCTGTCCCGAATGCGCTCACGAGTGGTCGGAAGCTGAAGTCGCTGCTGCTGAGGCTGGTGAATCGGTGCGGGACGCCATTGACACGGCTCTGAGTATCAGTTGCTGGCTTCTTCGGCAGGGTCAGCAAATTGAGCGATGGGACGACTAGGCTGCCTGGTGCCCCCTGCGTGAGCGGCGTTGATCATTTCTCCTGGATCGACTAATTTTTAATCAAGATGCCTTGTTTGGCACCGCGCAATTATCCCAGCGGCGTGAGATTTGCCTCGACTATGAGGCGACCGGAACCCAGGCCGACACCGAACCTGCCTTAAGCGGGCGAGAGCTCGGCATCTGCTTTCTTCAGGGAAGCAGAGGTAAGGAGGATGGGATGAGGCAATACCACGATTTTCATGTGGACAGCACCCGGTATCTGGACGACCACGGCAACGCCCTGGGTGATCTGCCACCGCAGGCCGAGGATACCGAACGTACCCTGGCCGCCTACCGCAATATGGTGCTGACACGCACCTTCGACGCCAAAACCATTGCTCTTCAACGCACCGGGAAATGCGGCACCTATCCCTCGGTGCTTGGCCACGAAGTGATTGGCACGGCTATTGGTCAGAGCCTGGCCAAAACCGATGTGTTTGTACCCTACTATCGTGATCAGGCCGTTCACATTCTCCGTGGCGTCACTTTGCTTGAACTGCTGCTTTACTGGGGTGGCGACGAGCGTGGCAGTGCCTGGAAAAACTGCCCGGAGGATCTTCCCATTGCAGTGCCCATCGCCACGCAATGCTGTCATGCCGTGGGGGTGGCGTCGGCCTTCCGTATTCGTGGTGAGGATCGGGCCGTGGTCTGCTGTGTCGGGGATGGCGGTACCTCCAAAGGTGACTTCCTGGAAAGCATCAATCTCGCCGGTGCCTGGCACCTGCCCGTGGTGTTTGTAGTCATTAACAACCAGTGGGCCATCTCCACACCCCGGGCCATCCAGACTGGAGCCGAGACCATTGCCCAGAAAGCCATCAGCGCCGGTTTACCCGGCCACATTGTGGATGGCAACGACTACTTTGCCGCCGTCGAAGCTCTCGATACAGCCCTGGACCGCGCTCGTGCCGGTAAGGGTGGGGCGGTAATTGAGGCGGTCACCTACCGGTTGGGAGACCACACGACCGCTGATGATGCTACCCGTTACCGCAGTGCGGAGGAACTGAAGAAAGCCTGGGAAAAAGATGGCGTGAAACGGCTGCAGAACTATCTCCACAACACCGGCTTTTGGAGTCCAGACAAGGAAAAAGCCCTTCAGGCCGAGTGCAAGCAGACGGTTGAAAAGGCGGTGGAGGTCTACCTGGCAACCGATCCGGAACCGCCGACGGCGATGCTGGATTTCCTGTTCGAATCACTTCCCGCCGCCCTGGTGGGGCAAAGGGAGCGGATTGCCGCCAAATTTCGAGGCGGAGCCTCGGGAGGTGGCCAATGAGCGTGCCGGAGATTCGTGAGGTGACCCTGGTTGAGGCCGTGAATATGGCTCTGGCCTGGGAAATGGGGCAGGACGAGAACGTGGTGGTCTTGGGGGAAGATGTTGCCACCAATGGCGGGGTTTTCCGGGCTACCGTGGGCCTGAAGGAGCGCTTTGGCTTCAAACGGGTGATGGACACGCCGTTGGCAGAGAACCTGATTGCCGGCACCGCCGTGGGTATGGCGACCCAGGGGCTGAAACCTGTGGCCGAGTTCCAGTTCATGGGCTTCATCTATGCCGGCATGGAGCAGATTGTCAGCCATGCCGCCCGCATGCGAAACCGTACCCGGGGCAGGCTACATTGCCCGATCGTGTATCGGGCGCCGTTTGGCGGCGGCATTCATGCACCGGAACATCACTCGGAGAGTACCGAGGCGCTGTTTGCCCACATCCCCGGCCTGCGTGTGGTGATTCCCAGCTCACCGCAGCGGGCCTATGGGTTGTTGCTGGCTGCAATCCGCAACCCTGATCCGGTGGTGTTCCTGGAGCCGAAACGCATTTACCGGGCCGTTACTCAAAGCGTGCCGAACAATGGCGAGGCGTTGCCGCTGGATACCTGCTTCACACTCCGGGAAGGTGACGACGTCACCCTGATTACCTGGGGTGCCTGTGTTCAGGAAACCCTGCAGGCAGCGACTAGGCTGATTGAGCAGGGCGTGTCTTCTGAAGTGATCGATGTCGCTACTGTCTCGCCCCTGGATCGTGAAACCCTTTTGTGCTCGGTAGCCAAAACAGGCCGTGCGGTGATCGTGCACGAAGCCTGCAGGAACGGCGGCGTGGGGGCGGAAATTGCCGCCTCCATCGCTGAGAGTGCGTTCCTGGATCTGCAGGCGCCGGTTGTGCGGGTAACCGGCTACGACACCATCATGCCCTATTACCGCAACGAACAGGCCTATTTGCCACAGGTGAGTGACATCATCGAAGCTGTTGAACAGGTGATCGCGCTATGAAGAACTTCAAACTTCCGGACCTGGGTGAGGGGCTCCCTGAAGCCGAGATTGTGGAATGGCACGTAAAGGTGGGCGACCAGGTTGAGGTGGATCAGGCCCTGGTGTCGGTCGAGACCGCCAAGGCCATTGTCGAGGTTCCGTCGCCGGATGCCGGTATCGTCGCCAAACTCTATGGCGGACCGGGCGACATCATTCACACCGGCGAGCCACTGCTGGCGTTTGAAGGCGCGGGGGACGACAGCGGTACGGTGGTGGGGGAACTGAAAACCTCCAGCACCGATAAAGGCGATGAAGCGGGGCAGGATCAGTTCATCATCGGTGCGGCCGCCTCCAGCAAACGGGCCCAGGCCAACCGGGCGACGCCGGGAGTGCGGGCGCTGTCGGAGCGTTTGGGTGTCAGCCTGGAGCGGATCAAGGGCAGTGGCCCCGGAGGGCTGATCACCAGTGACGACGTGCACCGGCAGGCCAGTCGCCAGAAACAGCTGGGCGAGGCGGAGCTGCTGCGGGGCCCGCGACGGACCATGGCCAAGAATATGGCGCTGTCCCACGCCCAGGTAGTACCAGTGTCGATATTCGAGGATGCCGACATTGGTGACTGGAAAAAAGGAACGGACATCACCATGCGCCTTGTGCAGGCTATCGCTTCGGCCTGCGAGGCGGCGCCAGAGTTAAACTGCTGGTTCGATGGCGACAATCTGAGCCGGCGCCTGCTGGAGGAGGTGCATGTGGGAATTGCGGTGGACACGCCAGAAGGTCTGTTCGTGCCTGTGCTTCGGGATGTGAACCATCGCAGTCAGAAGGATCTGCGCCAGGGGCTGGAAAATCTCCGTGAGGCTGTGGCCACCCGGAAAATACCGCCTGCTGAGATGCAGGGTGCCACCGTTACCCTGTCGAACTTTGGCACTATGACTGGCCAGTATGCCAATCCGGTTGTGACCCCGCCCCAGGTCGCGATCTTGGGGGCAGGCCGGATTCGGGAGAAGGTGGTATCGATCAATGGCAAACCGGCAGTGCGTCGAATTCTTCCTCTTTCACTGACGTTCGATCATCGTGCCGCAACCGGCGGTGAGGCATCGCGGTTCCTCAGCGTTTTGCTGGAAGAGCTGGCCCGAAAATAGGTCTGCACTAAAAAGGGAGAGCGATTAAAAAATCGTAAATTCGACGGAGGTGGACTCGGCCTATAATGGACTCACTGGCAATGTGTCGATGTATTTTCATGGACACGCCCGGGGGGTATGTTGGCGACACGCAAGCGAAATATATGGACGCTATTCTGGCTCGTGTATGCCGGTGGCCTCGTATTGCTTGCGGCCCTGGTGTCGTCTTCCTGGAGTGGCACCGTTGATCGATATGAACGCCATCATCAATCCCGCGCTGAGTTCTTCGCACAATCTGTTTTCAGCATTCTCAGTACCCAGGAGCTGGTGTTGGACGTTGTTGGTCGTGAGCTACTACGACGCGGTGAGTTCCCTGAAATACCCGATGCCCTGCCGCTGCTCGACAGCATTCTGGCCTCTAACCCCTCCATTGCGGGTATCGGGCTGGTGCAACCCGACGGACAATTCCTCGCGCTGAGCTCCAATGTCAGCGTAGAGCAGCTACCCAACCTTCGCGGCTCGGAAATAACGGCTCCCAGTTTTGACCTTGCACTGACGGAAGACAAACTCGTCCTGGGGCGGACTTACTTTTTTGAGCCCCTCGAAAAATGGATTATTCCGGTTCGAAAAGCTTTAAGGGACGACTCTGGTGAGGTATTGCTGGTGATGACCGCCGGTCTTGAAATTGAGAGTGACCGGGGTATCTTTCGCAAGGATCACCACAGTCGGGCAGCCGACAGTTTGAGGCTGTTCCGCGAGCGCGATGGTTATATTCAGTACCTGGACCGCGAAGGCGTTGGCCCGCAGGATTATGCCGACATTCGGCGTACAGAGGAGCAGGTTCGCGAGGAAGCGGCGCGGCTGGAAGAGCAGACCGGTCGAAGCATCGAGGCTATCAAGGCCGATGGGGATGCCGTGGTCTTTTACTCCGAACGTGACAGTGGTAACTACATGGGGGCTGCGGTCTACGATTCCCGCTTCGAGTTGTGGATCATTTCCGAGTCCGATATGGCCGGCATTCTTCGGGATTTCTTCAAGGAGCTGGCGACTTACCTGGGCCTGTTCTTTGTAGTCTCTGCACTGCTTTACTTACTGTTCAACCGCATCGACAAGGTCGAGAAAAGGCGCCTGGAGGAATTGTTCCACCAGTCCCGGCATGACGACCTGACCGGTCTGCTCAATCGGGCCGGACTGATCGACCAGATTCACACCCGCATTAACAGTCACCAGCCGTTCAGTATGGCGTTGGTAGACATTGATAATTTCCGCGGCATCAATGACCGGTTTGGACAGGACTTTGGCGATCGGGTGCTGGCGGAGTGGTCGCGTTGCCTGCGAAAAAACGCCGGGGAAGAGGCGGTGGTGGCCAGCCTGGGTGGTGATGAGTTTGCTATTGTCACCCACCTGTGTGAGCCGGAGCAGGTTTCTAATTACTGCTGGCGACTGCTGGGCGATACCAGTCACTGCATCCAGACCGGCGCGCTCGAACTTCAACTGGGGGCCAGCATTGGCGCCGCCATTTTCCCCGAGAACGGACACTCCTTCAGTAGCATCGTGCGCAGCGCTCACCTTGCCCTGCATAAGGCAAAACGAAATCGCAACGAGGTGTGCCTGTTCCGTAACGACATCGAAACCGGCTATTTGCGCCGGGTGCACATTGAGCAGAGACTGCGGGGGGCGTTGGAACCGAATCTGATTACCATGGCCTATCAGACCCAGGTGGATGCCCACGGACAAGTGATCGGCATGGAAGCGCTGGCCCGGTGGCACGACAACGAGCTGGGCTACGTGCCACCCAATGAATTTGTTTCGGTGGCTGAAGCGTCCGGGCTCATGGTTCAATTAGGCGACTATGTGCTCGACCACAGTCTGGCTGATTTTAGTTTGCTCCCCCGCTCGGAAGAGGCACCGTTGGAGCTATCCGTTAACATTTCGGTGCTGCAGATCATGCAGCCCGGTTTTGCCGAATCGGTCCTCGACAAGCTGGACTACCATCAGGTGGCGCCTAGCGAGCTGACCCTGGAAATCACCGAAACCCTTTTCATGTCCGGGCACACCAAGATCCTGCCGGTGCTGAACCAGTTGCGAAGTGCCGGCATTCGCTTTTCCATGGATGATTTCGGCACCGGCTATTCGTCCCTGAGTCTGTTGCGTACTTTGCCCATCGATGAGCTGAAAATAGACAAATCCTTTATTGACCATATCAACGCCGATCAGCAGTCCCGGAACATGGTGGAGAGTATTGTCGCCATTGCAGGCAACCATGGCATGGAGCTGGTGGCCGAGGGCGTGGAGCATAAATCCCAGGCCGATGCGCTGATTGCCATGGGTTGCCGGCGTTTCCAGGGCTTCTACTTCAGCCGTCCAGTGCCTATCGAACGGGTTCGGGAGCAGCTCGCCGCGTACGTGAGCTGAATTCGCACTGAACTTTTCTACACTCGGCTGCATGAAACTACTTGTGCCCGTCCGTGCCTTCATTAAGCTTTATCCCAAATCAACTTTTGGATAAGGAATCGCCGAGTAATGAAAGTAAAAGCCCTGTTTGCTGCTGCGCTGATCGCCCTGATACCGACTTGGGTCACGGCCCATGAATTCGTGACAGAGGCTGTGCACATCGATCATCCGTGGAGCCGGCCGACGCCGCCGGGCACGCCAATGGGGGTAGGCTACCTGGTCATCAAGAACACCGGCGATGCCGACATCACCCTGATCGGTGCGCAAACCCCGCGGGCGGCAAGCGTTTCGATCCACGAATCCATGATGCACGATGGCATGATGAGCATGCAGCCGCTCAAAGAGGGCCTGACCATCCCCGCCGGAGAAGCTGTAGAGCTGAAGCCCCACGGTTACCACCTGATGCTGGAAAAGCTGGTTCAGCCGCTGCAGGAGGGTGAGAGTATTCCGCTGACCCTGGAATTCGACGGAGCCGAAGCGCTGGAGGTGGAACTGACCGTAGAGCCTCTGGACGGCGGTTCGATGAAAGAGGAAATGGACCACTCCGGTCATCAGACGGAGTGATGGGCTAACTAAGGTAGAAGAGGTTCCCGGTGCAGCCCCATTGTTTCCAGTGGCGGCCCGCTGGGAACTGGGAAGGGTGAACCGGTATGGTTCCAGGTGCGGTGTACGTCGTTCTCGCGGACTCGTTGCTGGTCCTGCATGTGGCCTTTGTCGCCTACGTGGTGCTTGGGCTGCTGGTGATCTATCTGGGCCACTTTCTGAGCTGGTCCTGGGTGCGCAATCTCTGGTTCCGGGCAACCCACGTGATTGCCATTGGTATTGTCGTTGTCCAGTCCTGGCTGGGCGTTATCTGCCCGTTAACCACCTGGGAGATGGCGCTGCGTAGTCGGGCTGGTGATGCCAGCTACGAAGGCTCGTTTATTCAGCACTGGCTCCATGCCATTCTGTATTTCAGCGCACCCGAGTGGGTGTTCATCCTGAGTTACAGTGTGTTCGGGGCCCTGGTCTTACTGAGCTGGTTTGTCATACGGCCCCGTTAATCGGATTTCGAGCAAAACGCGATCATCGGGTCGATCCGGTAGAAATCGCAGAGCACGGCATACACTGCCGGCTGAGTGTCCTTGAGGTGTGCGGGTTGCTGGTAGAAGGCCTCAGTGAGCACCGCAAAGAATTCAGCGGGCTGGGTTGCGCCGTAGGGGTCGAGCCAGCTCTGGTGGTGATGCCGGAGGGAGCGCCGCAGGTGCTCATAGGCTTCGGTCATGGTGTGGAGCCACTGCTCGGCTTGCTGCCCACTGAGTGGCGGGGCTCCGTCGGCGGTGCCGTCGAGGTAGTCGAGCTGGTGGGCAAACTCATGCAGAACAACGTTGTGGGGCTCGTCCGGGTGCCGGGCATCATCCTCGCATTCTGACCACGCCAGTACCACCTGGCCCCGGGATGATGCTTCGCCGGCCCGGATCTGTTCGTCATCTCTCACCACCAATCCGTCGCTTTCCGAAGCCTGCACCCGGTACACGTCCGGGTAGACCAGAATGCTGCGCACCTCATCGTAGTCACTGAATGGGCGGGCAAGGATCAGCAGGCAGGCATGTCCGGCAATGGTCACCCGCACCTCGTCGTCCACCTCAAATCCGTCACAGCCATAGAACTCTTTTTCAGCCAGGAACAGCTGCACATGCTGTTCTAGTCTCTTTTGCTGCTCTGGCGCCAGTCGCCGGTAGAGTGGAACGTTTTCATGCAGCAGGGCGCGCCAGGGCGTGGGGAAGGGCTGGTCCAGCTCCCGCTGCCGGCGCCAGTTGCGGTAGAAAAACAGGTAAAACACGGACAGTGAAATGAGCGTTACTGCAAACAGCGCAAATACAAACAGGGCTGACATTCCGTATGATTCCAGTCCGAGTGGGCGTTTTGCCATCTTACCCTATACCAACTTCTGGAGGTTGCTATGTCTGAGAAACGAACCGTTGTGATCACCGGCGCCAATCGCGGCATTGGCCTTGAGCTGGCCCGACATTTTGCCGGTGAAGGTTGTGACGTGATCGGTGTGTGCCGCGAAGCGTCGGCCGAGCTGACCGACGTAGCTGCCCGAGTAATCGAGGGCATTGATGTGACCAAGGATGCCGGGATCGACAAACTCACGGATGCCCTGGCAGGCGAGCGCATCGATCTGCTGATCAACAACGCTGGCCTGCTGCAGGATGAAAAGCTCGGCAGCATTGATTTCGACTCGATTCGCATCCAGATGGAGATCAACGCCTACGCGCCGCTGCGAGTGACCGAGGCCCTGGTGTCGCAGATTCCGTCCAGGGGCAAGATTGCCAACATTACCAGTCGCATGGGCTCGATCGCCGATAACGATTCCGGCGGGCGCTATGGCTACCGGGCCTCGAAGGCGGCTCTTAATGCCTTTGGTAAATCACTGGCCATAGACTTGAAGCCCAGGGGCATTGCCGTTGCCCAACTGCACCCCGGCTATGTGCAGACTCGGATGGTGAACTTTGGCGGGCTGATCTCGCCTGAGGAATCGGCCAAGGGGCTGGCGGCACGCATCGAAGGCCTGAGCCTGGAGAACACAGGATCGTTTTGGCACAGCAACGGTGAAGCACTGCCGTGGTAAAGTGTCGCGGCATTTATCCCCCACCTATCCGCCACCGAGGTTTTTATGGCCCGTTTCGAGCTGCTAGGCACAGCGACTATTCCCGGTAAGGGAACCCAGCTGCGCCTGCTGCAGCGTAACGATGAATTTTCCATCAAGATTGCTGGCAGCACCGGCGAATTGATGAACAGCCGCCTGCACGGCTCCGAGGACGCACTGGCAACGTTGCCCTGTGAGCGCATTGCTGATCACCCGGCACCACGGGTGCTGATCGGTGGGTTGGGCATGGGTTATACCCTGGCGGCGGCGCTGCAATCCTTGGGTGAGAACGCCGAGGTGACCGTGGCCGAGCTGGTGCCCGAGGTGAAAGACTGGAATCTGGGGCCTCTTGGCGGGGCCGCTGGTTATCCCCTGAATGATCCCAGGGCCAAGGTTCATATTGGCGATGTGGTGCAGTTGATCAAGGAGTCGCCGGCCAGCTACGACGCCATTCTGCTGGACATCGATAACGGCCCCGAAGGTCTGACGCGCAAGGAAAACGACTGGCTCTACACCACCGAAGGTATTGCCGCAGCACAGGCGGCATTGCGGCCGGATGGCGTTCTGGCCTATTGGTCGGCGGGGCAGGATCCGGCGTTTACGGAGCGTCTTAAGCGGGCAGGGTTGTCGGTTGAACCGATTACCGTGCGCGCGCATCGCCCCGGCAAAGGGGCGAAGCACGTTATCTGGCTGGCCTGGTAAGGCCGGTCAGGTGTCTTCCTCTTCCATTTGCAGGCGTTCCAAGCGCTCCTGCTCTTCCAGCTTTGCCGCATCAATCACGGCCATCAACTCGCCGACATCGGCACTGTGGGTGTCGTGTTCGAAGCAGCCGGTCAGCTTGCTGTCCGGGCGCAGGTCGCCGCTTTCATAAAGGGCCCAGATTTCCTTGGCGTAGTCGGTCAGGAGCAGGTCCGGGGCATAGCGGCCAAAATGGCGGCGCATGTTGTCGACATCCCGTTCCAGCATGCGCTCGGCATTGTTGTTGCCCGCGGCATTGACGGCCTGGGGCAGGTCAATGATGACCGGGCCCTGGGCGTCAACCAGCACATTGAACTCAGATAGGTCGCCGTGGATCAGGCCAGCGTCGAGCATGCGGACAATCTCTGAGATGACTTGCTCGTGGTACTCCCGGGCGACTTCAGGCGTCAGGGTGACATCGTCCAGCCGGGGCGCAGCTTGACCGTCTTCATCGGCAATCATTTCCATCAGTAGGACGCCATCTACGAACCCCAGAGGCTGTGGTACCCGCACGCCCGCCGACGCGAGGCGATAGAGGGCATCCACTTCGGCGTTCAGCCAGGCGTCTTCCTGCTCTTTCTGGCCATAACGGGTTTTCTTGCTCATGGCCCGGGCGCGGCGGCTGTTGCGTACTTTGCGGCCTTCCTGGTATTCCACTGCCTGCTTGAAACTGCGTTTCCGGGCTTCCTTGAATACCTTGGCACAACGCAACTGTTCGCCACAGCGCACCACGTACACCTGTGCTTCCTTGCCGCTCATCAACTGGTACATCACTTCGTCCACCATGCCGTCGTCGACAAGGGGCTGTAATCTCTTCGGTACTTTCATAGCGCCTTTCTGATTAACAGTATGCAGGCCAGCCGGACGCTTGAACCCGGGGCAGGATCAAGTGAAGGCAGGGGATTAACTGGTTTGAAGCATAGCTTACTTGAGTCAGCGCACCACAAACACTGAAATATCGCTGTGCTTCACAATGTTGCCAGCGTTGGAATGAAGGATGTGCAGGCGGTCTCCCACTCCAGGGGCGTGTGAGGCCATCACGATCAGATCGGCGCCGGTATCCTTGATGGCATCAAGGAGTCTTTGGTCGAGCTCCACTGCAGTGTCTGGTGTCGCCAGTACTTCACTGCTGGTACGCAGACCGTGAGCCTTACCCTGTTCTTCGGCAAAAACCTGAAGCTTTTCGGCGAGTTCCCTAGGGTTGTGCGCGGCGGCACCGGGGGTAGTGTTGGTTACGGTGACGTAGCAGACTGCGGCGTTGTAGTGCTTGGCAATATCGACGGCCGTGTTCAACGCTTTCGACAGTTTCTCGGTATGTGCCAGATCAACGGGCACCAGAATCTTACTGTACATGACCCCTCCCTGTATTGCCTGTCGTGCAATCGTTCATGTTACGAACTTACTCTAAGCATGGCACGGGCTTGGGGATCTGCAAAAAAAGGATATAAAAAAAGGCAGCCGAAGCTGCCTTTTTTCGCGGTTATTGCTTAATCCGTTAAGGATTACAGAGCAACAACGTTCTCCGCCTGAGGACCTTTCTGGCCCTGAGTCACGGTGAACTCAACTTCTTGGCCTTCGGCCAGAGTCTTGAAACCACCGCCTTGAATAGCGCTGTAGTGAACGAATACGTCCGGGCCGCCTTCACGAGTGATGAAACCAAAACCTTTCGCTTCGTTGAAGAACTTAACGTTGCCGGTAACTGTAGACATATTTAACTTTCCTGAATTTGATCTTTTAAATGCGCCGTCAGACTATCGTTGTGATATCCGATCGGCATTGTGCGGGAAACAAAAAACTGGCGTGATCAAAAACAGGACGTACGACTTATTACAGCTACAATGCGTCTTATTGATGAAATGCTTTGCTAAATCTTTCCAACGGCGACTACAGTACCTCACAAGTTTCCAAATGCAAAGGACTTTTTCATAAGCACAAACCCGTGGATGTTCGAATCTCCGCGGTCAGGCTGTCTAGCCGATAGGGTTTGGCGATGCCAAAACCCTGGGCGAAATCCACCTGTATCTCCCGCAGAGTTTCCATAATTTCCATGTTTTCCACGTATTCAGCGATGGTTTTCAGGTCGAGAAAATGGCAAAGCTCGTTGATCGAACGCACCATGGCGTAGTTGGTGAGGTTGGTGGCCATGTCCTTCACAAAGATCCCGTCGATCTTCACGTAATCGACCGGCAGCTTCTGTAGGTAAGCATAGGACGACAGGCCGGTGCCAAAATCATCCAGTGCGAATCGGCAGTTCAGACGTTTCAGTTCGCGCATGAAGTCGGCGGCATAGTGCAGGTTGGCTACCGCGGAAGTCTCTGTTACCTCAAAGCAGATCTTCGGTGTCAGGCCTTGGTTGGCTCGCAGCAGCGTTTCCAGATCCAGCATGAACCGGTCGTCACTGAGCGACGCGCCGGACAGGTTAACGTTGAGCGTATCAATCCCCTCCAGGATGTCCGGGTTGCCGTTCATCCAGTTGAGCACTTCCTGAACCACCCACAGATCCACCCGGGTGCTGCGCCGAAATTGCTCTGCCGCCTCGATATAGGCTTGCGGCGAGATCTGGTTGCCGGCTGCATCTGTCAGCCCGAGAAGAAGCTCGTAGGACTTGCCGTCGGCATCCGTATCGATCAGCGGCACAATGGGCTGGGCACGAATGAACAGGCTGCCATCGCGAATGCTGCGGTCGATTTCGGATACCCATTGCGGCGTCTCTGGTTTGGCCAGCGGACTGGAATCCTTTACCAGTTCCACCCGGTTGCCGCCGAGCCGTTTTACGGATTTTAATGACAGACTGGCAGAGTTCAGCAAGTCGCCGGCCGAAACCGCAGCATCAAAAATGGGGCACACGCTGACGCTCAGGGTTGCCCGATAGGCCGCGTCGTCATGGGTAAACTCCTGATCCTCGAACTCCTGGCGCAGGTGCTCGGCAAAATCCAGACTCTCCTCAGTGGCCGCTCCGTCTACCAGGATGGCGAATTCGTTACCGCTGATGCGGCCGGCGTGGGGTTCTGGATAATGTGAGGCACAGTGTTTCTGGATCAGCGCACCCGTGGCCTCAAGCAACTTGTCACCGGCCTTGGCACCGTAGGTAGAGTTAATGACGCTGAACTCGTCGATGTCGAGAACCAAAAGTGCCCCGTTGTCGCCTGCACTCACGCCCCGGGCCAGCACCGCCGACACCATTTTTTCAAAGTCATGGCGGTGCATGCATTTGGTCAGGGCGTCGTGCGTTGCCTCGAAATTGAGCCGGCGATAAACGTCCTGGACCATGTTGAACAGGCTTTGGTCCACAAAGGGTATGTCGCCGGCCTCAACCAGCGAAGCCGTTCCGGTACGCAGTTTCTGGACAAATTCCCGGAAATCGAAGCTGACTTCACTCATGCCCGTCGGTGAGAGGAAAACAAAGCGAAGCACATTTTCACCGCCCCAGACCAGTCGCAGCTTGCGGGTTTCGCCGGTGTCCAGCGTGATCTCCACCCAGTCGCCGACGGTCAGTTCACGAGCGCGGGTGACCCAGCGGTCAGTCTCTGCCTGGGATGGCTCCGGCTCGAGTTGGGGCCGATCGCCATAAAATTCAAGATAAACCGTGGTGACGCTTTGCTGTTGCTGGAGTTGTCCCGTGAGTTCCGTCATCAGGGAGCGGAACCGGGCAATGTCGCCAACGGTGCGAAGTTCGCGATCAATGAACCGTAGTACGTTGTCGCTCTCCAGCTCCCGCTCAAATGCCAGCTCGTCATTCCCGGCATCCGGTACGTCCGGTGCAAGCCAGTTCTTAAGGAGCTTAACTACTTCCAGTAACTCACCGTAGTAATGGCTGTCCGGGCCCTCTCGCAGGAGTGCGAGTACCATCAGCTGTTCCCATCCAGCTGCAAGAAGTGTCAGGAGTACCGTGGGAATCTCCTGACCTCCGACAATGGTATTGAGTTCTTGCTTTACAAGTTTACGGGTCTTTTTGAGCCGCTCTTTGCCCTCCAATGTTTTGGCAAGACGTTCGGAATTCCTGACGAAGGACTGGTCCTGACGCTCAACCAGTGTTTTGAGCTGGCCGTTAAGAAGCTGTAGCGTCTCGGAGTCCAGGTTCTCGGCGTTTATAAGGTCGTCAATGATGCCGGAAACCGTGGACTCCAGATTCTTGGTCGAGGCGCGCTCGGCCAGACACAAGCGCATGAGATCGTTCACGATTTCGCGCGCGGGATGATCCTCGTCGTTGAGGAACTCAGGCGTATCGAGCAAAGCCTCAAAGACTGGCAGCTTCAACTGCTCCAGCTTGTCCCGCAATCCGCCCGAAATTCTCTGCTGGGTTTGCAGCGGCGCGAACAGCTGGTCCACAAGGCTGGCCTTTGCCAGCGTCGGTTCATCAACCGAACTGCCAAAATCCGGATCAGCCTCTGCCAGCTCCCGCAGGGCCTGGCTGAGTTCCGGTTGTGAGGTCTGCAGTTTCTCAAGCAGATCAGACCGTCTGGGTTTCAGATCGGCGCAGAACTGAGGGCTCGATTGCTGCCAGCCAACCAGATCGGTATCGCCTCCGTGTGCAAGTCCCATCAGACGGAACACCGATTGGTCCGGGGTGTGGCCTTCGTGATGATCTGGCTGCGAG
>Ga0207908_1000098_pt1 | contig 37524 bp, 31 predicted proteins | sample MalvirmetagMSP81_FD_184224 | JGI IMG/M metagenome (GOLD analysis project Ga0207908, IMG submission 184224) | Marine viral communities from the Deep Pacific Ocean - MSP-81 (SPAdes) | ecosystem: Environmental > Aquatic > Marine > Oceanic | place: Pacific Ocean | collected 2011-04-18
CGCCAGCGCTTTGCCAAGGACTCTGTAGAAGACTAGATTAGATGCCCAAAGGAAGGGAAAACAAGACAGATGAAACCGCTCTTTTTGATCGTCGGTTACCTGGTCGTTGTCACATTGCCGTTGGTCCTGTCCTGGTGGGGCGGCGGACCGCCGCGCCAGTTCCAACAGGAACTGGCATCCGGTATGGGCATTCTTGCCTTCTCGATGGTCCTCATGGAATTCATTTTGTCCGGCCGTTTCAAGGCCATTTCAAATGGCGTAGGCCTGGATGTAACCATGCGGTTTCACCAGATCATGGCCCGTACGGCACTGGTCTTCGCTCTGCTGCACCCGTTTCTTTACCAGGGGACGCCCTCAGGTGGTCAACGCCCATGGGACCCCACGCGTGCATTGACGATTACGACAGATTTTTCCGCTCTGTCGACAGGCATTACCGCCTATCTGCTTCTTCCAAGCCTTGTGCTGCTGGCCATCGGGCGCGCCCAATTAAACTTCAGATACGAGACATGGCGTCTCTTACATGGGATAGGCGCGCTTTTGATTGCAGTTCTTCTGTTGCACCACACCGTGTATGCAGGGCGGTACGGATCGCAGCCTGTGATGAGCTGGGTGTGGCTGGCAATGACTGGACTGGCTATCGGGTCTCTACTTTCTGTTTACCTCCTGGTTCCCCTTTTGCAAAGGGCCCGCCCCTGGCGGGTGACCTCCGTCGCCCGATTGACGCCCAAGCAGTGGGAAGTGACCGTAAAACCAGACGGTCATCGTGGGCTGGATTATAAAGCCGGGCAATTCGTCTGGCTCAATGTGGGAAACAACCCTTTCTCGCTGAAAGAAAACCCGTTCTCCATTTGCTCAGCGCCAGCGGCCGGACCGGAACTATCGTTCATGATCAAAGAACTTGGCGACTTCACACGGACAATCGGCCAGATAAGAACTGGAACAGTCGCCTATCTTGATGGCCCTTATGGCAATCTTTCTCTCGATGGTCGCACTGAACCTGGGGTCGCTCTCATCGCAGGGGGCGTCGGCCTTGCCCCGCTGCTGGGCATACTCAGGCAAATGCGCCTGACCGGCGATGCGCGCGAGGTAAAGGTGATCTATGGAAATCGGATAATCGATCAGATTGCCTATCGTGAGGAGTTGGATACGGAGGACGTCTTCTATGTTCTTCAGGAACCGCCAGAAACCTGGCATGGAGAAACAGGCTTCATAGATGCGGCGCTAATCGATCGGGTATTTACCGAGAAAGAGTTCAGCGAATGGGTCTTCGTGATGTGCGGGCCGGCAATCATGATGGATATCGTTGAAGATCACCTGATTGAGAGGGGCACGCCCTCTCATCGTATCCTGTCGGAGCGGTTCAGCTATGACTAATCCAATCAAACGCCTGAGCACACGGCGAAGGGTTTCATGGATAATCTGGGTCCTCAACATCACACTATGCTCGATACTTCTTGTTTTCGTATTGCGCTAGTGAGGGTCTAAGTCTTGACCTTAATAGCCAGCTTTCCCGAAAAGCGCTTGGCCATGAAGTCCTCCTGAGCCTGCACCACATCGCGCAAAGCGTAGGTTTTTGCCACCACCGGACGAATTTCATTCCGCTCGATATAGCCGATCAGGTTCTCGAATACGCGTTTTGGCTGCCAGGTAGACCCGAAAAAGCTCAGGTCCTTAAGGTACAGAGTGCGCACATCCAGTTCCACGATGGGGCCGGCGATCGCACCGGATACCACGTAACGCCCGCCTCGGCTCAGCACCTCAAGCAGCTCCGGCCACTGCGGGCCAGCAACCAGATCCGCCACCACGTCAACGCTGTCCTTCTCAAGCGTTTCAAGCAGAGATTGACCTCTGGGGATCACCTTATCCGCCCCCAGCTCTCGAACCTCATCGAACTTGGCTTCCCCACACACTGCGATAACCTCGGCGCCACGACGCTTGGCCAATTGAACCGCAGCCGATCCAACACCGCCGGAAGCACCGGTAATCAGAATGCGTTCACCTGCCTTCAAACCGACTCTGTCCAGCATTCCCTCCGCCGTGGAATAGGCACAGGGGAACGAAGCCAGTTCAGTGTCAGTCAGGTTGCTGTTCACCGCAAACACTTCGCTGGCGCGTGCCACGGCGTATTCCGCGTAGCCGCCATTAAACTCCGAACCGAACGTGATGAGGTTGTAGGAAGAGGGATCATCAGGCGCCTGTTGCATGGGGCGCACCAGCACCCGCTCGCCGATCCGGCCCGAGTCCACGCCCTCACCTACGGCAACAATACGCCCACAAGCGTCAGCACCCTGAATGCGCGGAAAGCTCAGAGGCTGTCCAGACCAGCCACCGTCTTCCTCGTTGGCGGACTCAAAACCGGCTGCGCCCTGGTCCGTCCCGGTCGTCACGCCTTTGGAGTACCAGCCAGTGCGGGTGTTGATATCGGTATTATTGATTGCGCTGGCACCCACTTCGATCAGCACCTCGCCAACACCGGCCGTGGGGACCGCGAGATCGTCCCGGTACTCGAGCTTGTCCAGACCACCATGACCTGTAAGCACTACGCCCGCCATTACCTCAGGAATGTCGTTCTGTTTCATGCTGCCGCCCTCAATCATCGTTTTGCAAATGCCCGCCAGCGCGGAATGTCAGGCTGACATCATAAGAGCCCCCTATAATTCATTCAAACGAATAAATCTGATATCGTAATTCACCTTTCGTGAACCACAAGCCAACTGGTTTAACCAGCACTTAAACCTTACTCCGGAACGCGCCATGAAACCCCTGCTCGACCTTGAGTTGCTGAATACTTTCTCCGTTGTCGTTGAAGTGGGAGGGTTCAAGGAAGCCGCTGTAAGGCTGTATCGGTCGCAAGCGGCTGTGAGCATGCAGATAAAGCGCCTGGAAGAACAACTGAGTCAGCGACTGCTGGAGCGAAGCAATCAGGGCATCAAGCTGACCGATCCTGGAAAAACGCTCCTGGCCTACATCGATCAGCTGCTGCGCTTGAACAACGAAACTTTAAGCGCCTTGAGCTCAGAGCCCCTTCGGGGGCCGGTGCATTTCGGCATTCCTACCGATTACGCCCAGACCTTTCTGGATCATTTCCTACCGCGCATGCGGGATTCCTTCCCCGAGCTGGTTCCGCGCATCACCTGCGGCCGCAGCCGCAAGCTTCGAGAGTTGGTGAACACCGGCGATCTGGATATTGCTATTGTGACCGACGAAGCCCAGTTTCCCAATGAAAAGAACCTGTGGTCAGAAAGGCTATGCTGGTACGCGCCAACAGGAATGCCCCTTGAGCAACAGGGCTCCCTGCCCGTGGCACTGCTGGAAAGCGATTGTGCACTGCGAGACCTTGCCCAACTGGACCTGAAACAGTCTGGCCTGGCCCATCACCTGGTGATCACAAGCCCAGACATGGCCAATCTGTATGCTGCCGTAGAGAGCGGCCTGGCGGTGTCACTGCTACCGGAGTCGTCAGTTTCCTCGGAGAAGGTCCGGCCACTGCGCATGGACAGCCTGCCAGACCGGCGCCTGCTCACCATGAACCTGATTGAGGCAGGAACACTCGGCAAGACGTTTCTGGAGCCATTGGAGAACTGCATTCTCGAGGCGGCGCGAGCCGTCGACGCACACCGTTAAACGACTAAGCTTAGCGATTAACAAACTCGGGTGCCGGCTTGGCGCCAAACTCCCGGCTCTTGGCCATGATCAAAAACAAGGCGCCCACAACCATTGCAGCGGAAGCCGTATAAAGCCCTGCGGCATAATCTCCGTTGTACTCTCGCAGCAGTCCGGTGATCGCCGGGGCGATAATTTGAGCAACGCCATAGAAGATGGTCATCTTCCCCATGAATTTGGCGGGCCTGGAGGGATAGAAGCGGCCCGCCATGGTGAGCACCAGGCAAACAATGCCGACAAAGGTGCCGCCGAACAGAATGGCGCCTAGCATCGTAAACACGATATTGGGTTCAATGATCGGCAACAAAATGCCCACAGCTTGCAGTAGGCTCGCAACTATCATCGCATTCAGGTTGCCAATCCGGCGCGCGATGAGATCCCAGAGCATGGCGCTCGGCGCTGCGGCCAGCCCCATCACGAGAAAGGCCCAGACGCCCTTACCTTCCAACCCGGGCAATTCATCAACCAGCGCAACGATGAAGGTCGCGCTGACCACGTAACCAATGCCGGCACAGAAGTAAGCAACGGTGAACAGTCTCATGAAGGCGGCACTGGGTGGCGAATCCTCCATGGATTTGTGGTTGAACCCGACGGGCACCGGCACCGGTCGCGGCAACCAGCCCAATGCCGGAATCAGAAGGATGGCACCGATCGCGGTCAACACCAGCCACTGCTCGCGCCAATCAAAAACCGTGTTCATTAGCTCAACGGCGGCAGCACACAGAACCATACCCAGGCCAACGCCACTGAACTGAATGCCCAACTCACTACGATGGTTATTCCGCATCAGCCAATTCAGCACCAACCCCGAACCTATAAGCATACCGGCGGCGCAGCTCAAACCAGCCACGAAGCGCAGAATCGACAAAAGCCAGAAGTTTTCAGTCAGCCCCATGCCCGCTGTTGTAACCACGGCCAAGAACAGGCCTATCCGATACAGCCGGTCCTTGAGTTCCAGGTCACTGATCATCGACGCGATTAACGCGCCACACAGGTAACCCAGATAGTTAATCGCCGCCAACCAACCGCCTTCAGCCGCTCCCAGGTCTGTGTTCTCCAGCATGGCCGGTAACAGTGGCGTGTAGGCAAAGCGGGAAATACCCATCACCAGGATCAGGTTCAAAACCCCTGCAGTCAGAACCTTATAACGTTGGGCTGGGTCATTCATGAACACCTCAAAAGCCGGCTAGCCGGAAATGATTGAAGAAAAGCGGGGTCCGAAACATCAGATGAGCGCCCTTTTAACCCAATCCATGCGGTCCTGCCCGAAAAACAGCTCGTCGTTGACAAAAAAGGTGGGTGCTCCGAACACGCCTAGGGCTACTGCCTCATCTGTGACTTCTATCAACTCACTTTTAATCGCGGGTTGCGCGATGGCCGCCATCGCTTCATCAGCATTGAAGCCCGCCCGGTTAAGGATGTCCGCGAGAACCTCCAGGGACGACAGATCCCGACCCTCCGCCCAGGCGGCAGAAAACATCGCTCGATTGTATTCCTCTATCCGTCCTGCCGAAAGCGCCCAAAGCGCGCCTCTCATGGCGTTCACCGTGCTGAAGATAAAATGTGGGTTTAGTTGGAAAGGAAGGCCATAGTAATCGGCGTGGCGCTGGAAGTCGGCTTTGATCCACTCCCACTTCGCGGGGACCGTTACCGGAGAGGTGTTGCCTGTGGCTTTGAAGATCCCCCCGAGCAGAACCGGCTTGTAGTTAATTGTGGCGCCGGTTTCTTTGGTGAGTTCCGGCAGTCGCATGCACGCGAAATAGGATGCGGGGCTTATATAGTCGTAATAGAAATCAACACTCTTGCTCATACTGAATACCTCTTTTTGGTCAGGGGCTACCAGGATTCGGAGAACGGACGGGCATCCTGCTCGAACGTCCAGGCCGAGCGGGGCTGGTTATGGAGGTGCCAGTAAATATCAGCGAGATCATCGGGCTCGATGATGCCGTCCTCTCCTTTACTCGTATACAGGTCCGGCAGGAACTCCGCGGTCGCCTCGTTACGGATAAGACCATCAACAACCACGTGGGCTACGTGAATGCCCTGTGGCCCCAGCTCCCGGGCCATGCTTTGCGCCAACGCCCTCAGGGCATGCTTGCCACCGGCAAAGACAGCAAAACCACGGCCACCTCTGAGGCTCGCCGAGGCTCCGGTGAACAGGATGGTTCCCTCGTTGCGGGACAACATTTTCCTGGCGACTTCCCGCCCCACCAAGAAACCAGCCAGCGCGCACATTTCCCAGACTTTTCGATAGATCCGGGTGGTGGTCTCACAAAGATCGAATCGGACATTTCCCCCGACATTGAACACAGCCACCCGTATTGGGCCGAGCTCCGATTCCACCCAATCAATCAGTTCGCTTACCTGGCTCTCGTCGCGGGCATCGGAATGAATGGCGGTGGCACTTGACCCCAAGGCGCTGATTTCAGCCTTGAGCGTATCCAGATCTCCACGTCGACGAGTGACCACGAGGTGGCAACCCTCCTTGGCAAAGCGGCGCGCAATTGCTGATCCCAGATGGTCTCCTGCGCCGATGACCAAAGCGATTGGCTGGTCTTCGGTGGCCATTCCCGTCTCCTGATTCAGTGATGGAACTGGTCAAAGCCTATCCCACCGAATAACATATAGGAAATCGATTATTTGAATCCTTACCACAACCAACGGTTATGACATGGAACTGCAGCAACTGCGCCTGTTCCTCGCGGCGGCCGAATCGGAAAGCTTCACTCGGGGAGCCAAGAGAGCCTTTGTTTCTCAACCGGCACTATCAGCATCGATAGCAAAACTGGAGGGTGAACTTGGCGTAAAACTGTTCACGCGAAACAAGCGCAACGTTGTATTAACGCCCGCCGGCAGAACCCTGTTTGAGCGCGCCACGCGCATCGTAGACGAATGCAACCGAGCTCGCGATGAGCTCAAGAATCACGACCAGCAACGGATGCTGAGGCTCGGGGTCATCAACACTTTGTCCATTGCCAACGTTGCCCGGCTGATCGAACCCTACCGCCGCGAAAATCTCAGGCTAAGACTCCAGGTTTTCGACGCCAGCAATGATGAAATGGAGCAGTTAGCCAAGAAAGGCAGAATTGATCTGGCGTTCACCGTGCTCTCTGGTCGTTCCGCCAGCAGACACAGCTTTATACATTCAAAATCTCTGTTTACCGAACCGTACTTGGTCGCCATGGCAGCGCATCACCATCTGAGTGAATCGCCTTCACTGACTCTTTCCGATCTGGAGAGCGAACCCTTCGTTTCCCGCTCCCACTGTGAGTATCGCCTGATGTTGCAGGAGTTAATGAGATCGGCAGGTACCCGGCTAAACGTGGCTTATGTGACTAATCAGGACGACCGGGCGCTATCTTTGGTCCAACAGGGCGTTGGGATAGCGATCGTGCCGGCGCATTATGATGCCCCGAACGTCGTAAAACGCCCTCTTACAGAACTGTCGGCACAACGATCCATTGGTTTTGAGTGGGCGGACAGTGACAATCAGGAGGAGATCGATCGATTTATCGATTTCGCCTCCACCGTTCGATGGCCTGAATAGGAAGCATGAGAGCAATGGCCGATGACTACTCCGGGACTATAGACTGGGATGATATCTACAATACCTTTCATGATCCCACTGACATTGCCAGTCGCATAAAATCCATACTGGGGCCAGTAGAGGGTTTGATTTTATTTTGCGGCTTTCCCAAGGTTGCGTCGCTCTTGTCTGATCACTACGAGATCATGCTAATCGACAACTCTCCTAACATGGTGCGCCAGGCCCAAGATCGCTACGCCAATATCCACAGTGTTGTGTTGGCGAATATTGAAACCCTTCTGCACTCGAATGCCGCGAAAACCGTCGTCATTTCGGGGAGATTGTCTGCTTTTTGGCAGAATACCGCTGAGTTCCTGCGTCTTGCTGAGTCCATAACCGCTCACGCAAGAGATCAGGTTCTGATCGATTATTTCGACATCACCAAAGCTTGGCCTGGGCTGGAACAATCGTTCTCAGCCACAAACGGCACGGGGTTCTGGCGCTACCAGCACTGTGGCAACAGCCCTGCAAGCAGACCACCGATCAGCCTTGTCGAGTTGGATATCGACTATACCCTGAGCGGAAATAACGTTTCGTACCGTACGCTCCGCGCCTTCTTCGACGCAGAAACAATTGCCGCCTGGCATCGGAAAGCGTTCCCGGATTACCGAACAAGAGTCACCAAAGGCTTGCTTCAGGACGATCCCAGCTTTTCAATAACAATGACCTCGAATCCGCCGCAGAACGACTCGGCGGAGGCATTCCCCGAACCGGACACGCCGTAATAAGGAATCACATAACAATGCAATTAGTCTGGCTTCATGGCCCACCAGCCGCGGGGAAGTTGACCGTCGCAAAAGCCTTGCAGAGAAATCACAACTTCAAGCTCTTTCACAATCATTTGGCGGTTGATCTGAGTATGGCCATTTATGACGCCTTCGGTGAAAAGGATTTCCACCGCTTCACCAATTCAATCAGGCGACAGACGGTGTCCAAGGCGAATGAGCTTGGCGTTGAGCGCATGGTAATGACCTTCATGACGTGCGCGCAGGAAGATAGAAAGGAAATCCGTCGATATCTCGACTTTTTTGAATCAGAAGGCATTGAGGTATACCCGGTTCAGCTACTTCCCAGGCATGACGTGCTATTCAGCCGTTCAGTGTCACTAGAGCGACAGCAAAGCCATAAGATCTCCTGCCAGGAGCATCTTTCCGTATTGCTGTCTGAGTGGCAGTTCCTGCCTATTGAACACAAGAATGCCCTTCAGATCGATAATTCTGAGCGGTCACCCGACGACGTGGCTCAACAGATCATGAGCCACTTGGCTCGCCGTTGAAGTCCACAGCAATTCAGGATTGGGTGATCATACCGGCCGTCATGGAGCCAAGAGCCACCAGGTGGATTAGCATGATTGCCTTGTCTTTCCAGAAAAAACCCACGGCAAACCACCCAATTACGCCGACAATGAATAGGTACAGATTCCATGGCGCCCAGCCAAAGCCTGTCGCGGCATAGCCTAAGATCTGGATGATCGAAGCGATCCATTTCACAACGAAGGCCAATGAAACCGAGCTTTCCGGATTCAAAGGATTAAGCACTACTTTTTCTACAGTCATTTAGTTCTCCAATTAATCCGATGTGACTTTAATTGCGACGAGCCAACTACTAATTTAAGGTGTTAATAGACGTTGAACCATCCATCGGAGCTGCTTCAAGACTGCAGATTTACTACTGTGCCCACGAAACTGAATCTCCCATCAATGAACGGGTTACGTGCTTTCGAATCCGCCGGCAGACACCTAACGTTTCGTGCAGCAGCAGAGGAGCTTGGGGTCACTCAAGGTGCCGTCGCCCAGCAGGTGCGAGGATTGGAGAGCGATCTGGGCATTCGGCTTTTCCTCAGAGAGTCTCGCGGTTTAGCACTGACCGCCCAGGGCCATGACTACCATGCAGCCGTGTCCCGCTCTCTGGCCCAAATCTCGAGTGCAACTGAGCGCCTGCAACCTTCGCCTTCAAAAGTCACGATCAGCGCAACGCCGACATTTGCGTCCAAGTGGCTAATTCCACGCCTTGCCGAGTTCACCGAGCAGCACTCAGATATTGATCTGCGCGTTACCGCGACTGAAAAAGTACTGAGCTTTTACACAGACGGAATAGATTTGGCGATTAGACAAGGGGAGCCGCCGCCAAGTGCCTACCACACGACTCACCTGCTCTTTCCACAGGAAATCGTTGCGGTGTGCTCACCGGCTCTATTTACTGACGGACCAAAGCGATTACCTTTGGGTGAACTTGCGAACTTTCCGCTCCTCCACGACACGCACGATTTATGGCCCTCATTTCTTGAAATGCTTGGCGGACCAACAACGCCTCAGATCAGAGGGCTTCGGTTCAGTCAGACAACCTTATGCATTGATGCCGCTTTGGCGGGACAAGGAGTTGCATTGGCAAGTCGGTTCTTGGTCGAGCGCGATCTTAACGACGGTCGGCTAATACAGCCGGTTCTTGAGACGCTTAAGGGAGAGCAGAATTTCTATCTCTTGGCGCCTCGTTACGATCAGTCCGTAGCGGCAAGAAAAGTTAGTAATTGGTTAAAGAAATATACCTAAGTCATTGATGTAAAATTATTATGGGTGCCCCCTTCAAGACCTCTTCTGCTCGGACACTCGCTTCGTGCGTGGAAGTAACCGTCTCGGCCCGGGCGCACCCGTTATCGTAGACTTGAATCACTTGCTCGATAACGTCTTCCGGAATCACCGGAGCAAGGACAATCACCTGCTGGATCATGCCACGTTTTACAGACCACTCGGCAATGTCCTTTCGAATCTGCCTCAACTCTTCGGCATACAGTAAGCCCAAGAGATCGGAAGTTTCGACGTAGTCAGTAAAGTCGATGATTTTGACCCATTCCCCTTCCGGGTGGTGGTTAACCATGGACTGGTAGGCAAGGAAATAGTCGCTGACGCTGGCCTTTGCCCAGGTCCTGAATAGAGTTACTACCAAGTTATTGCCTTCCCATACAATCATGGTTCTGTGGCTCTCTGGTAGCGGCGTCACGGACAGGCTTAGGTATACGCCGGCCCCCCTGGCAATTGGCTCTTTCCAAATACAGCTTTTCTTCAAAGCTTGGGGGCGGAAGGGAATGGCATGAGAGCAGCATGCTTGCCGCTCTCAGGGAGGATCCTACTGGGTATCGGGCTGGCCAATTCCCAATGTGTTGTTCGCCGAATCACGGATTTCCCGGTAGCGCTCCGGGTTGTTAATCAGCGTCTCCAGATCGTCCTCGGGAAAGATCTTTTTCTTCTTTTTCTGGGCTTCGTCTTTGGTAAAGATCGAGGGCAATAGCCGCTCCAGACACCGCAACATAACCTCAGGCGAAACTGAGGCCCCGGGCGACGCGCCTAGCAACGTGCCATAGGTCTTGTCGCTGGACACAAGAATCTCAGTGCCCATCTGTAAATCACCGTCTTTAATGATTTGCACGCGCTGGCCAGCCTCTATGGCTTTCCAGTTGAATTTCTTGCTCATGCCTGGTGCGAAGCTTTCGAGCTCCTCGAACATGCTTTTCTCGCCTTTAAAGGTCTCCGAGACCAGATACTTAACCAGCGGAAAGTGCTCCAGGGCGACGTTCAGCAGGCCTGGAATATCGTGCAATCGCATAGAGCTGAGGTAATCAAAGAACCCGCGCCCTTTCTCCAATACCGGTTTGAAGGACGCGAAAGGCCCGAACAGAAGATAGTGCTGACCATCCGCGACCCGTAAATCCAGGTGCGGCACCGACATGGGAGGCGCGCCAACGGCCGCCTTGCCGTAGGTTTTCGCCCGGTATAGCTCGGCCTGCTCTGCACTGATCGGTGCCTGCAGGAACCGCCCGCCAACCGGAAACCCGGTAAATCGACTGCGGAATGGCAGATGGCTTTTCTTCAACAGCGGGAAGGCGCCGCCACCCGCGCCCACAAACAGCACATCGGCCCGATGTTGTATCGCGGCCCCGTTCTGCTCGGCTTCGATCAGCCAGCGGCCGGTGGGGCTGCGGTGCACACGCTTCACGTGAGTGCCGTATTCGATTTTCACACCAAGCTCCTGCACGGCGTGGGCGGCCATCTGCTCAGTCAGGGCGCCAAAATTGACGTCGGTACCGGTTTCAATCACCGTCGCCGCCATCTTTTCGTGGCGCGGGCGCTCCTCCATCAGATACGGAATCCAGCTCTTGATCTCGTCGAAATCCTCGGAGTACTGCATGTTCTCGAAGAAATGATGAGCTGACATTTCCTTAAACCGCAGTCTTAGCTCTTCAATGGACGACTCAGACACAATGGTGCAGTGCTTGGTGCGGTTGATGAAACTCTTCGGGTCCTTGATGGCGCCCTTTTCGATCAGATGCGCCCAGAACTGCTTGGCGATATTGAACTGAGCGTGGATCTTCAAAGCCTTCTCAACTGAAATGACCTCTTCATCCACGGGGGTGTAGTTAAGCTCGCAGTTGGCCTCGTGCCCGGTACCGGCGTTGTTGAATACCCAGGAGTTACCCGCCCCGGCATGATCCAACCGCTCCAGAATGGTCACGTCCAACTCGGGAGCCAGCTCTTTCGCCAAGGTCGCAAGAGTGGTGCCCATAATCCCCGCGCCGATGATGATCACGTTCATAAACTTTATCCATCCGCCTGAATTTCTTAAGTTTAGTCCACAAAGAGACCGTGCTAGATAGTGCTTGTGCTAGGCAGTGCTTGTGTTCGAAAGTACTCGCGCTCGAAGGTACCATGCTTTGGCCATTCCCTAGCAACCTGTTGTGGTCGATTCCAAAACACAAACCAAACCACTTTGAAAACCGGGCGTGGAACTGTAGTGATCAGAACAAAGAGCGCCGGCTAACGGACATTACTAGGTAGCAGTTGGACCGAATACCGGGGCGGGTCACGATCAGGATCCAGTTGCGATGCGCATTAGGTCGGCCTAAGATAGTAATTAGTTACTATCTTCTGGAATCATCATGACACAGAAACGCAATCTAACCGCCGAAGAGCGTCGGGAGCTGACGGTCGATACGGTCATCGACTTGAGCGCACAGGATGATCCAGCCAACATCACCACCGGTAGCATCGCCAAGCACATGCGAGTCACCCAAGGCGCGCTGTTCCGCCATTTTCCGAGCAAGGACGCGATTTGGGAGGCGGTCATAAGTCGGGTGGGCGAGCGGGTGATGCAGCGGCTGGACGCAGCGGCCGCCAAGGCCGACGGCCCGCTCGCGGGACTGGAGGCGATGTTTCATGCTCATATCGCCTTCATCGTGGAGCACCCAGGCGTACCAAGATTGATGATTGGGCAACTGCAGCACGCCCGGCCGACACCAGCCCGGCGTATGGTTCGCTCGCTGCTGTTTCTCTACCGTGAGCGGATCGAGAGATTGCTAATCGAGGCGCAGGAGGCTGGCGTACTTCGTCGAGAGCTGAATGTCGAGGCGGCCGCCACGCAGTTCATCGGCACCATACAGGGGCTGGTCATGCAGTCGCTGATGATCGGCAACATGAACCATGTCGCCCAGCAGGCCCAGGGGGCGTTCGATCTCTACTGTCATGGCATCCACGCCGAACGCGAGGTGCGCCCATGACGAGCCCAAGCCAGCGCCTGGGGCGTTGGTTAGCAATTGTCCTTGGCCTAGCTCTTGGCATGGTGCTTCTGGTGATGTTTGTGGTCAACCGCCAGGCCCCAACGCACAGTGACTCACCCCCTGCCCCCACGGCGGTAGCGGTGATCGAGGCACAGCCGCTGGCGTTACGCCTCGAAGCGCGCGGCCATGGCGTGGCGCGCTCAGCCGAGACCTGGCAGGCGGTGGCCAACGTCTCGGGCCGAGTAGTGGAACGGCATCCGCATCTGGAGAACGGTGCCTTGCTGCGCGAGGGTACCAAGCTGCTGGTCCTCGACCCGAGTCGCTACGAGCTGGCCATCGCCGAAGCCGAGGCGGAATTGGCTCAGCTCAAGGCAGAAGAGGCCAATACCCGGCGTTTACTGGACCTAGAGCGCCAGGCACTCGATCTCGCCGAGCAGGAGCTTTCACGAATCGAGCACCTGGCGGCCACTGGTTCTGTCTCCACTTCTCAGCGTGATGCTCTGCGCCGCAGCACTGTGGGGCAGCGTCAGGCGGTGACCAGGTTGGAGAATGCCTTGGCCTTGCTGCCGGCCCGGCACGAGCGGGCATCGGTGCGACTGGCCCATGCGCGTCGTGACCTGGCGGATACCCATTTCGTGGCGCCCTATGACTTACGCCTGGGTGAGGTAGAAGTAGAGCTTCACCAGTTCGTAAGTGTGGGTCAGCGACTATTCGAGGCGGATAGCTTGGCGGCTGCCGAGGTGGAGGCGAGGCTTCCCTTCAGTATGGTGCGACGCCTGCTGGGTAGTGTCGCACCGGCCGAGCTCGAGCCCGGCACCCTGGACCTGAGCGAGCGCATCGACTTTGACTCGATCGATGCCGAGCTGGAGCTTGTCGGGACGCCCGGTGTGGGCTGGACGGGCCGGGTGGTGCGCGTGGCCAGCGGCCTCGACCCGGCTACCCGCGCCGTGCGGATAGTGGTCAGGGTAGAGGATCCCTGGCGCGATGCACGGCCTCCCGACCATCCTCCCTTGCAGCGCGACATGTATACCCGAGTACGCCTGTTGGCACTCAGTCCAGAGCCGCAAATCGTGGTTCCAGCTTCGGCACTTCATCAGGGTGAGCTCTATCTTGTTGACGAGCAAGATCATCTAGTTCGACGCCTGGTGTCCGTAGCATTCCAACAAGGAGACCTCGCCGTGATCGAGTCGGGTCTGACACCGGGCGAGCGGGTGATAGTCGATGATCTCCAGCCGGCCATCAAGGGCATGGCACTGGCGCCTCGCCGCGATGCGGCACTCGAAGCACGCCTGGCCGACCAGGCTCTGGGCGATGTAGCCCTGGGAGAACGGCCATGATTCGCTGGTTTGCCGCTCACCCCACTGCCGCCAACCTGCTGCTGATCTTGCTGCTGGCCGCAGGGCTATTCGCCGCCCCCAATCTCAAGCGCGAGACCTTCCCCGACTATCGCCCGGTAGAAGTATCGGTAGAGGTGGTCTATCGCGGAGCCAGCGCTGCTGACGTAGAGGACGCCGTATGTCGGCGCCTTCACGAGGCTGTTAAAGGTGTGGAATTTCTCGATGAGTTCAGCTGTGTGGCTCAGGATAACCTGGCCAGTGCCACAGCCATCATGGCCGCTGGCGGCTCTGCCATCCGCTTCCTTAACGAGATCGACACTGAGGTTAGCGCCATCACTGAGCTGCCGGCCCGCGCCGACTCCCCTGTCGTTAGGGAGCTTCACCGGAATGACCTGGTAGCAGCGGTGGCGATATCCAGCAACATGCCGATGCGTCAGCTTGAGGACTACGCTTTAACCTTGGAGGAGCGCATCATGACGCTGCCCGGCGTAGCTGAGGTAGCGATCCACGGGAAATCCCAGCGCCAGTGGCAAGTGGAAGTGCCCCGTGAGGTGCTGGGGCAGCACGGCCTCTCCACACAGGAACTGGTGCGGCGGGTGGCTAGCCAGAATCTCGACCTGCCGCTGGGAACCTTGGAAACCGCTGATCGCGATATCCTGCTGCGCTTTACCGACCAGCGCCGCTCTCTATCCGAACTGGCCGATCTGGTGGTGGTATCTGATGCTGGGGGTGGTGAGCTGACCCTAGGCATGCTGGCGACCATTACCGAGACCGGTGAGCGCGCTGAAGAGCGAATCCTTTTCAATGGCGCACCGGCGCTGGTGCTGGATGTGAGCAAGGCGCTGCGGGACGATGCCCTGACGGTCAAGGAGTCCTTGGAGACGCTACTTGAGACAGAGCGACGGCGATTCGACAACGGTGTCTCGCTGACCCTGACCCAAGATGCGACCAGTATCGTGCGCGACCGTCTGCAGATGCTGGTTGTCAATGGCCTGATGGGCTTGGTGCTGGTGGTGCTGGTAATGAGTCTTTTCTTCCGCCCGCGCCTGGCGCTGTGGGCGGTGCTGGGCCTGCCGGCGGCCTTCATGGGGGCCTTCATCGTTATGGCTCTGACCGGGTTGTCATTGAATATGATCACCCTGGTGGCACTGCTGATGGCCATCGGCATCGTCATGGATGATGCAATCGTAATCACTGACAGCATCGCCGTCCACGCCCTGAAAGGGGCCTCACCGGTGGAAGCGGTGGTAGCGGGCACCCGCCAAGTGCTGCCCGGCGTGCTCTCGTCGTTTCTTACCACGGTCGCAGTATTCGCCCCGCTTTCCTTCCTCGCCGGCGAGCTGGGTGCGGTGCTTGAAGTGCTGCCAGTGGTGCTGATCGCGGCTCTGGCGGCAAGCCTCATCGAAGCCTTTTGGATCTTGCCCCATCACCTCAAGGGCAGCGTGGGCCGGCTCGCCAGTGGGCACGACTCGCGTTTTCGGGCTTCCTTTGAACGACGCTTTGCGAGCTTTCGAGAGGCCGTCGGACGGCTGGCCGATCAGGCAATACGATTTCGCCATGCGGTGCTGGGAATCATTTTCACCATTGTACTGGGCTCCTTGGGCTTTGTGGCCGGGGGGCATTTGGGCAGTGAGGCGATGCCGGATATTGATGGCGATGTGCTGGAGGCCCGTATCCTGATGCCCCAGGGTACGCCCCTGGCACGTACCGAGGCGGTCGCTGAGCAGGTCGAGGCGGCAATCCGTGAGCTTGATGCACACCACTTTCCCAACCAGCCAGGGGGCGCATCCCTGGTCGAGGCAATTCAGGTGCGCTTCAACCACAACCCCAGCGCCAGGGAGGCCGGCCCCCATGTGGCCACTGTCATCGTCGACCTGCTGACCGCCGAGCGTCGCCGGGTGACCCTGCACGAGCTGACCGCCGCCTGGCATGAGGCAATCGGTGATATCGAGGGACTTCAGCGATTGATTATCCAGGAGCCTGGCTTCGGCCCAGCTGGAGTTCCAGTGGAGGTGCGCCTGACCGGAGAGAACCTTGAGGCCATGAAGGCGGCAGCGCTGGAGCTGGGTGAGCATCTCGAGGGCTACGCGGCCGTTTACAACGTCATCGACGATCTGCGCCTGGGCAAGCCTCAACAGACCTTCTCGATGGCCGAGGGCGCCCACGGCCTAGGACTCTCCGCCGAAGAGGTGGCTGGACAGCTGCGTGCAGCGCTGCTGGGCGAGATTGCGGATACCCTGCGCATCGGCGATCAGGAGATCGAGGTGTTGATTCGCCTGGCCGAGGCAGACAGGACTTCTCTCGACGACCTGGCCGATTTGACCATCGCTCTGCCGGACGGTCGCCGAGTGCCGCTAGAAGTGGTTGCAAACGCCGAGGAGCGGCGCGAGTGGGCGCGCATCACCCGCATCGACGGACGGCGTACCGTCACCGTGGAAGCTAGCGTCGATGCGCGTCAAGCCAGCGGCCAGGCCATCGTCGATGATCTCGTCGTCAGCGACTGGCTGAGCGAGTTCCGCAAGCGTAATCCTGAGGTGGAGCTCACATTCGAGGGACAGGTGGCCCGCTCGGCTGAGACCGGCAGCTCCATCGGCCGCGGTCTACTTATCGGACTGGTGGGCATCTTCGTGATCCTCTCCTTCCAGTTCCGAAGTTACGTAGAACCACTAATCGTCATGCTCTCCATCCCGCTGGCCTTCATCGGCGCCATCTGGGGCCATGTACTCATGAGCTACTACCTCTCCATGCCCTCGTTGATCGGCGCGGCCTCCCTGGCGGGGATCGTGGTCAACAACGCCATCCTGCTGATCCACTTCATCAAGGAGCACCGTGCGCAGGGGCTCAGTGCGGTGGAAGCAGCTGGCCAGGCAAGCCGCGACCGGCTGCGCGCCATCCTGATCTCGTCGACTACCACCATCGCCGGTTTGCTCCCGCTGCTGGCCGAAACCAGTACCCAGGCGGCAGCCATCAAGCCGCTGGTGATCTCGGTGGTCTTCGGCCTGCTTAGCGCCACAGTGCTGGTGCTCCTAGTGATCCCAGCGCTCTACGTGCTGCTCGACGACTGGGGCTGGGTGCGGTCAAGAAGTCGGTGATCGGCGGCGGCTACGACGATAACCAAGGCGCCCGTGCCCACCGGCATGCCATTGTTATTGAAGAGGCCCCACAAATTTTTAGCCGCCAAAAACCCTTAAAATCCCGCAACAGGTCTACCCCAACACGGAAGTTTACGTTAAGGTAAACGCGTTCCAACCCTGACACAGATCTGACCCGATCCCGTCAGGCTGTCTTTCGAGACTTTAACTACACTCCCAAAAGGAGTGTTTTGTTCCTCAGGCCATCACCCCAGGAAGAGGATTATGACAACAACAAAATCCAAAGTTGTATATTCCCCAGTGTTTACCGATGGTGCGGAATTCCGGATTCCCACCTTCAAGTTACTGAAACAGGACGGCTCGCTCTACAAGAGCGCCAAGGCTCCTGATCTTGATAAAGAGAAGGCCCTGCGTATCTACCGGGCCATGGTCACCACGCGGATTCTCGACGAGCGCATGCTTGCCGCTCAGCGCCAGGGGCGTTTGAGCTTTTACATGCAGTGCACCGGTGAAGAAGCCGCCGTTATCGGCAGCACCGCTGCGCTGGATGATGGTGACATGATCATGGCGCAATACCGGGAACAGGGTGCCCTCGCCTATCGCGGCTTCTCCATCGACGAGTTTATGAACCAGTTGTTCGGCAACGAGCTGGACTATGGCAAGGGCCGCCAGATGCCTGTCCATTACGGTTCCAAGAAACTCAACTACATGACCATTTCATCGCCCCTGGCCACTCAGATTCCTCAGGCCACAGGCTACGCTTACGGCCAGAAAATGGCGGGCGAAGGTCATTGCACCATTACTTACTTTGGCGAAGGCGCCGCCTCCGAAGGTGACTTCCACGCCGCCCTGAACATGGCCGCCGTTCACCGGGTGCCGGTCATCTTCCTGTGCCGCAACAACGGCTATGCCATTTCAACACCTGCCGCTGAACAGTTCGCGGCCGATGGTGTTGCGCCGCGGGCCTACGGCTACAAGATGGACGTAATCCGGGTGGACGGTAACGACATCCTGGCCATGTACCAGGCCACACAGGAAGCCCGCAAATTGGCGGTGGAGCACAACCGCCCCGTGTTGATCGAAGCCATGAGCTATCGCCTGGCTGCCCACTCCTCCTCCGACGACCCCTCAGGTTATCGCAGCAAAGACGAAGAAGCCGTCTGGCGCGAGAAAGATCCGATCCTGCGCATGCGTTTGTGGCTGGAAAGCCGCAAGTGGTGGAGCGAAGACGACGAAAAGCAACTCCAGGAAAACATGCGCCGCGAAGTGCTTGAAACCATGAAGCGCGCGCAGAAGCGGCCACCTCCCGCACTCGATACGCTGGTTACCGATGTTTACGACGAAGTTCCGCCGCACCTGGCAGAACAGTTCGAAAAGGTAAAAGCGCACATCCGCAAGTATCCGGATGAGTACCCAAAGAGTGCCGAACACGCGAAGGGAGGGGCCTGAGATGAGTAAGATGAACATGCTCCAGGCCATCAACAATGCCCTGGACACGGCCATGGCCGAAAACGAGAAAGTACTGTGTTTTGGCGAAGACGTCGGTGTATTTGGCGGCGTTTTCCGAGCCACCAGCAACCTGCAACAAAAGTACGGTAAGGCCCGCTGCTTTAACACCCCACTGGTGGAACAGGGCATCATCGGCTTTGCCAACGGCCTGGCCGCGCAGGGCTCAGTGCCCGTGGCCGAGATTCAGTTTGCGGATTACATCTTTCCGGCGTTCGACCAGATCGTTAACGAATCCGCCAAGTTCCGGTACCGCTCTGGCAACCTGTTTGATGTAGGTGGCCTGACCATTCGAGCGCCCTATGGCGGCGGTATTGCCGGTGGTCTTTACCACTCGCAGTCACCGGAAGCCTATTTCGCTCACACGCCCGGTCTGAAGATTGTGGTACCGCGCAACCCTCATCAGGCCAAGGGCCTGTTGCTGGGCGCGATTCATGATCCCAACCCTACCCTGTTCTTCGAACCCAAGCGGCTGTATCGCGCCTCCGTTGGCGAAGTGCCTGATGAGGATTACCGCCTGCCGCTGGGCGAAGCCGAAGTAATCAAGGAAGGCTCGGACATTACCCTGCTGGGCTGGGGCGCCCAGATGGAAGTGATCGAGAAAGCCGTGGAAATGGCCGAAAAAGAAGGCATTTCCTGTGAGATTATCGACCTGAGGACCATTCTGCCCTGGGATGTGGAAACCGTTGCCAACTCGGTGTTCAAAACCGGACGCCTGGTGGTCACTCACGAAGCTCCCCTGACCGGCGGTTTCGCCGGTGAAATCGCCGCCACCATACAGGACCGTTGTTTCCTGTATCTGGAGTCTCCGATTGCACGGGTTACCGGGATCGACACACCGTTCCCGCTGGTGCTGGAAAAAGAGCACCTGCCCAATCACCTGAAGGTCTATGAGGCCATCAGGGCGAGCGTCGATTTCTAGGCTGGTATCAGGACAGGAGAGTAACCATGAGTGATTTTATACTGCCCGATATCGGTGAAGGTATCGTGGAATGTGAACTGGTCAAATGGCTGGTCAGTGAAGGCGATCTGATCGAAGAAGATCAGCCGGTGGCCGAGGTAATGACCGACAAGGCCCTGGTGGAAATTCCTGCGCCCTACAAAGGCCGAGTGACTCGCCTTTATCATAAGGAAGGCGACATCGCGAAGGTGCATGCCCCGCTGTTCGAACTGGTCGGCGAAGATGATGAATCCGGCGCTGGGCAATCGAAGCCGGAAGCCAAAGAACCAGAGCCTTCAGCAGGACAAGAGCCCTCAGCGGGAGAAGAGCCCTCAGCGGAAGAAAAGCCGTCTGCCGAGCAGGCCTCCGTGGCCACCGCCAATCAGGGCGATGATGCCACAGAAGACTTTATCCTGCCGGATATTGGCGAAGGCATTGTTGAGTGTGAAGTGGTGGAATGGCGCGTTTCCGAAGGTGACGAGATTGAGGAAGACCAGCCCGTGGTAGACGTAATGACCGACAAGGCGATGGTTGAGATCACCGCACCCAAGGCCGGCCGAGTCACCAAGCTTTACCATCAGCAGCAGGAAATGGCGCAGGTGCACTCGCCTCTGTTTGCCTTTATCCCTCGCGAACGTGACGAGCCGGTCGAGCCGAAGGCCAAGCCCAGCCAGGCTCCCGCCCAGGATTCAGCGCCAGCCGCTGCGCAACCGGCGGCAGCACAGAACCGGCAACGCATTCCGGCCAGCCCGGCGGTTCGTCGATTGGTCCGGGAACACAGCCTGAATCTGGCCGACATTAGTGGTTCCGGTAAAGACGGCCGCGTGCTGAAGGCCGATGTGCTGGCTCATCTCGATAAGCCAGCAACCAAGCCCGAAAGCCAGGCACCTTCTGCTGAGGCCAAACCGGCACCCACTAGCGGTCGCCGGCAAGCAGCGGGCGAGCAAGAAGTTCGCGTTGAGCCGATCAAGGGCATGAAAGCTGCCATGGCCCGCAACATGGTCACCTCGGCAACCACGATTCCCCATTTCATCTACAGTGAGGACATCGATGTCACCGACCTGCTGGCCCTGCGCGAGAAGCTGAAAGTAGAGGCCGAAGCCAAAGGCTCGCGCCTCACCCTGATGCCTTTCTTTATGAAGGCCATGGCTCTGGCGGTGCAGGAATTCCCGGTGCTCAACAGCCGTATCAATGACGATGTCAGCGAGATTCACTACCTGTCCCAATGCAACATCGGCATGGCGGTGGACGGCAAGGCCGGCCTGATGGTCCCCAACGTCAAAGGCGTTGAAAGCCTGACTATGCTGGGCGTTGCTGACGAAGTGGCGCGACTGACCGAAGCCGCACGATCAGGTCGGGTTAGTCAGGAAGACCTCAAGGGCGGCACCATCACCATTTCCAACATTGGCGCATTGGGCGGCACCTACGCCTCACCCATTATCAACGCGCCGGAAGTGGCCATCGTTGCCCTTGGCCGGACCCAGAAGCTGCCGCGCTTTGATGCCAATGGTCAGGTCGTGGAACGGGCTATCATGACAGTAAGTTGGGCCGGTGATCATCGCATTATTGATGGCGGCACCATTGCCCGCTTCTGCAATCGATGGAAAAGCTACCTGGAATCGCCGCAGTCGATGCTGCTGCATATGGGCTAACGGGCAATCATGACGCAGGCAAAACAGATCCAGCAGTTCTACATACCCGAAGAGCAATCTGTTTACCTGCTCAGTCATGACGATGCCAAAAAGCTCAAGGACTGGGTGGCGCTGTGCGCCGCCCAGCTCCGCCAGCTCGGTTACCATGACATCGAGATGATTGGCAAAGGTGCCTACGGGTTCGTGTTTTCCGGCCGCCTCAGTCTGAAAGGCACGAGCGATCTGGAGCACGTATTCAAGTTCACCCGCATCAACCTGCCCCAGCACCTGCAGGATCGGCTGGAAGATGAAGCCTACATTCTCGAGCAGGTTCGGCACCCGAGAGTTCCCCGACTGATTTCCTACCAGCGCGCCCACAATCAGCCTATTCTGGTGATGGAACGGGCCGCAGGTCTTAATCTTGAAGAAGTATCCCTCCGTGAGGGTCGCCTGAAACCGCGGCTCATCATTCGAATTGCCGATCAGCTTGCGGACATACTGCGCAACCTGCGGCGTGAATCCGGCCCGGCCGGACGCCCCATCGTGCATGGCGACATCAAGCCTTCGAACCTGGTCTTCGACGCCAGCACCGAAAACATCGCCCTGATTGACTGGGGCTCGTCGGTGTTCGCCCAGCTGGATGCCAACCAGCAGTTCATCACCGCCAATGTGATGGAGCTGATGTCCGATAACCTTCAGCAAACCAACGCCCGGCTCGGCGATGTCTATTTCATTGGCTCGGAACAGTTAAACGGCGGGCTCTCGTCACCGCGCTTTGACGAACAGGGCGCGGCCGGCACCCTGTATGCCCTGGCCTCGGGCCAGTCCTGCCGGTTCGGCCACCAGGCTATTCCGGCGTCTTCGCTCGGGCTACCCATGGAATTTGCGCGCATGCTGGATGGCATGCTGTCACCGGATCCGGAAACCCGCCGCATAGCCGGCGATTACTACCTGAGCGAAATGCCAAGAATGGCACACACCGTGATGATTGACCTGCCGACCAAACCAGTCACGCCGCAGGTTCCGGTGTGGGTGCGGGCCTCGGACCAGGAGATTGATACAGTCGTTTACAGCTCCCGGAAGTCTTTCCTGAGGGAAGAAGGCGCGCCGGAAACCCTGAACGACGTCAACGACGTGCAGCTGGACCGCTACTACAAAAACTTCATGCAGGGCATGGGCGAAACCGAAAAAGCCTTCCTGGCGGCGGTCAGTCGGTTAGGCCGATACCCGGTCGAAGGTGGCCTCGCGGTGCGCTGGGAGACCGACGGCGTGTACATCGACACCTCCCTGAACCTGCACGACCCGAGCCTTAAAACGGCCTTTGTGCAGGCGGTCAACAACATGGTGTATCTGGCCCAGGCAATCTATCGCAAGGGTATCTTCAAGAGCTGCCTGTTCAACGCCCGAAACACCCTGCACATTGATCGCGCCGACCCAGATCAGCCATTCCTGGTAACACCCGACATGAACCTGCACTACGAGGTCAGTTCGGCACCGGAGGTGGAAGACGAAACCCGCGTTCACTCCTACTTCGAGGACGGCCCGGATCCCGAAGAGTTTCTGGTACTGCCGGAAACCATCATCCATGCGTTGGAAGCGCTGAACAATATCCATCACACCGGGATGATCATCTTTGAAGCCCTGCCCAAGCACCTGAAGATTCACAGCCATTACCGGCTGCTGGATCCGGACCAGGAGCCGGAATTCAGCCGGCTGCTGGATGAAATCCTGTCGGCGGTGGAACAAATCACCGGGTTGGGCGTGTCCGGCTTCATGAAAATGCCCTACAAAGACACCCGATTTTTCCCCCACATCGAGCACCTGCCCGAGAGTTATTACCCCCGGAATCCCAGATCCACCGGCGTTACTTCTTGACCGACTACCTGAATGACCGGCCTGCCCTACAACTGTCCTGAATGACGGACAAAACCTGTACGTAAAGCCGGACATTTGTATCCAGAATTCAGGACAAGTTTGCACCTGTACGCTGACAATCCCCTATAAATCATACACGTGCGGATATGGTGCAGTTTTTGAATAGTTTTTAGTCGCAACTGTTGAGTTTTTTCAAAAATTCCAGGCACGCCTCAATAACAACAAGGAACATTGCATGCGACTATTTCTCCTGACCTTTTTGCTGTTCAGCCCGATGTGTTTTGGCAAGACCGTGGTCGTGATAGAAAGCTATCACGGCGGCTACAAATGGGATGCCGACTACGTTGCCGCTGTAAAATCGGTATTAGGAACAAAGCACGATATTCACATCCTCGAATTGGACACCAAGCGGCTGAAAAAATCGGAATGGCCCCAGAAAGTTGCCGAGATTCAGCAGGCCGTTGCCAGCATTCAGCCAGATGTTGCCATTCTCGGCGACGACAACGCCTTTACCCTTATGGCCGAGCATTTGGTGAGCCAGCAGATTCCCGTTGTGTTCCTGGGTGTCAACGGCGGCCCGGAACAGCACCCGACACTAAACCACCCTCTGGTGACGGGCATCCTCGAGCGGCCATTTTTCGGAGAGAGTATTCGACACCTGCGCAAGGTGCTGAAGAAGAATGAACGCTTTCTGGTCCTGATGGATGATTCACCAACCATGCGCAATGCGGTAAATGAGTATTTCGGGGATGAGCGCCAGCCTACCCTCTACGGGTCGCGTCTCGATATTGTCCTGACCAATGACAAGCAAACCTGGCTGGAATCGGTGTTTAACGCCCATTACCGGTACGACGCGATTGTTGTTGGCACCTACCACACCATCCGCGACGAAAACGACAACTACGCGCCGCCGAAAGAAATCATGACCGAGGCCTACAACCGCGCCCAGGTGCCGATCTTCTCATTCTGGGACATCTTTGTGGGTGAGCAGGCAGGCATAGGCGGCTTCACCGTATCTGCCCATCAGGAAGGGCTGACCGCAGCGCGCCTGGCGTCGATGATCCTGAATGGGATGAAACCGGACCGCATTCCGCAGATGAAATCCCTGAGCGGGCATTACGTGTACAGCCGCAGCGGCATGGAGCACTGGGACCTGAAGCTGTCCTCGCTGATTTCCAGCCAGTCCAATTTTGTGGATTAGCTTCGCCGCCCTGCTCCTTTAACTTGGTAGCCACTCAGCGCTGAGTGGCTTATCACTGGGCCTGGTCAGTCGGCTGCGGGTTTCGCTGGCTCTCCATCGTCAGTAACGCCTGTTTACGCTCAAGCCCCCAGCGGTAGCCTCCGAGCTGACCATCGCCCCTAAGCACCCGGTGACACGGAACCAGCAAGCCAATCCGATTCTTGCCGCAAGCCGTCCCGACGGCACGGGTAGCCTTGGGTTTGCCAATGCCATTGGCCACATCGCTGTAGCTGAGCACCGAGCCTTCCGGAATGGTCCGCAGGAAGTTCCAGACCTTGATCTGAAATGCGGTACCACGGATATCGAGAGGAATATCAGGTCTTGGCGCCGCGTTATCAATGTGACGATCCAGCGCTTCAATCCATTGATCCAGCTCCGGGGCGTGTTGCGCTGAGGAAGCACTCAGGTCTGCCTTGGGAAATTCGCGTTGGAGCGCATCGAGCAGTGAATCAGCAGTATCGTCAAACTGCACAAAACACACGCCCTGGTCGGTGGCCGCCATCATCACCAGGCCCAGTGAGGTATTCCGATAGGCGTAGCTGATACGCTCGCCCTCGGCACCTGCCCGGTACGCCGTTGGCGTCATTCCCATGCTGCGTTTTCCCTCGCCATACACCCGGCTCACAGAGCCATACCCGGATTCAAAAATGGCATCCGTTACGCCACTGCCCTGCCTGAGCGATTGCTTGAACTGGCGCATCCGCGCAGCGTCTTGATAGGTCTTGGGCGACACCCCGAGAACGTCCTTGAACACTTTCTGCAGGCGCGACGGAGACAGCCCCACTTCCTCAGCCAGACTTGCCAGCGTGAGTGGTTGGTCGGCTCGCTGTTCAATGGTACGCGCCAGCTGAATCATCTGGGCACGACGTTTATCGGAATCGCGCCCGGAATTGGTACCTTGCATTGTCGTTTCGCTTGGCATTGGCATCACCGCATCCTCATTCCTGAAACCATACAACCATCAGAACCGGTTTCCTATGCTGATGCCATCCGAATCTTGCCCGATTCTTGCTGCCACGAATGCATGAACCCGTCGCCGTTGTTGGCACACTGTGTGGTGGTGCACGGAATACAGTAAAGATCTGGTCGATACTCAACCCATTCGCACAACCCCATCACATCCAGAGAGGGTTACTCGTATGAATTCCGCCAAACTCAGCACCGTCAGCAAGGGCCTGTTATTGTCCGCTGCACTCGCCGTCAGCTCTCAGGCCCAGGCCAACAGCGTTAAAGTCATTTTTGCGGCCGAAAACGCCCTTTACGGCGCCGGCTATTACATTGGCCGGGCCGATGGCTGGATGGACAAAGCCCTGCGACAAGGCATTCGCGATTTCCAGACTCGTAATGGCACACTGGAAGCTTCCGGTGTTCTGGACCCAGACACTCTTTCTGCACTTGGGATTTCCAACAGGTCCGGGCAAGCAATATCAGGTAACGTCGTCGCCAACAAAACAGCGGCCCTGGCCGCCTTAGGCATCTCTGAACCCAAGCCCGGTTCCAAGGCTCAACCTCAGCGCCGCCTCCAACCCAAGCCTGCGTTCTCGGTGAAGGAAATCGCGCCCGAGCCAGCCGCTGCGCCAGTTGCTGCCAGCACACCCGCTGAATCTGATAACACGCAGGGCTTGGCCGTTGCTGAGAAACCCAAGCCACAGGTTCAATCCCAGAGCCAGCCCAACAAACCGGCGGACGCCGTTGTTTCCGAGCCGACTCCCAAAGCTGCTCCCCAAACTACCGCCACCCCGCCAACCAAAGTTGTGAACGAGTCGGCTCCAGCGCCCGCAGCATACTCATCCCCCTCAGCACCCAAGGCGGAACCGGTACCACAGTCCGTTGAAAAGCCTGCGCCTGGCACCGATGTCGCCAAGGTGAAGTCTCCAGCCCCCGAAACCGCAGAGCCCACCAACGCGGAAACCGTCGCATGGATGAGGCAATTGCCAAACGAGGCGACTGCCGCCGAAAAGACGGAAGTGGACGAACCTGTTGCACAAGCCCCGAAAACAGAGGCGCAGGAAACGCCAACAGCACAGACAGCGCAAAGAGAAAAACACGCTGAGCCAAAGGATGACCGCAACATCTTTGGCAGCCTGTTCCGCTTCCTCTTCGGCTGGATGGTGTAACGCCATCCCGGTTGTTTTGGCGTAAACAGGCAGCGCACCGCGCTTAGGATTTATTGGACCTATCTTCTTCAGTTTGCTTCTAATCGGCCGTTAAGTTACCCATCATTAGAACAACTAGAAGGTAAAAAAATGGCTGCCTCTGCGCTGGAATCGATTGAGCGAAAACTGGGTGTACCCGGCAAACTGCTCATTGCCCCGGTCTTCATCCTGCTGCTTTTTGCGTTCGTCACCTTTTACAGCGTCCGTGAGTTCCAGATACTCGACGAAAGCATGGACACTGTCGCTCGGGATCTGGCGCCCGATACGGCCACGGCTACAGACGCGTTAATCAACCTCTACCGAATGAGGCTTCGGGTTTTCGACTACTATTCCACCGGCAACGACGAACTTCTCTCGTCGTTTTCCGAGCTGGAAGACGAATTCGAAGAAAGTATGGCGAGCGCCCAGGAAGACATCCACGATCCGGAACGCGCCCGGCTCGTTGACGAAATCGAAAGGGCCACCCGGCAATACGCAGCTGCTTTTAAAAACGAGCTGGTGCCAGCCAAGAAACAGGTGTTGTCGATCATCCGGGATGAACTGGATGTTCACGGTCCTAACGCCTCTAAAGCGCTGCGGCGCGCACTGGACGGTGTCGCCAACCGAAACCCGGATAGCCGGTTAAGGGCCGTACTTGAGCAACTCATCAGCGATACCCTGATGATGCGCATGTCCGCCCAACGCTATTTCGCTAATGGTGATGAGCCCTCCAAAAAATCGCTTGGCTACGCCATTGAAGATCTTCAGGACGCACTCGGTTTGATCGACGAGTCGGACGTGCCCGACTTCGTTCGGGAGTATTTCGACACGGCAGTCCAGGAACTTGCAGATTATCAGGCCGCGGTTGAGAAACTGCTGGTCCAGCAAAATATCGTAATACAGGTAAAAAACCAGAAGCTGGATACTCTCGGACCTGAAATAGCCGAGATGGCTAGAAGACTCGAAGACAATGTATTTGGGGCTCTTGAAGCAGTAGCTGACGACGCCGACGCAAAAACCGACAAAGCTTTGCAGTTCACCATCGCCGCCTTCGCCGTGTCGGTAGTACTTGGCTTAATCGTTGCCATTCTGATGAGCCGATTGATGGGCTCGAGCGTGAAGCGGGCAAGACGGGAAATCCTGGATTATCTGGAAGCGATCAGTGCCAATAACGGCGATGTCTCTACCCGACTGACGAAGGGCCGGCCCGACGAAGTCGGCGATTTCATTGGCGCCGTTAACTCCTTCCTTGAAACCCTGGAAGACACCATCAGCCAGATTGTGACTGCCTCGCACCAGCTGACAACCGAATCGGAATCACTGTCCGGGATTACTAACCGTACCACCGCCAACTCCGAGCAACAGCGGGATCAGATCACTCAGGTGTCTGCCGCCATGCAAGAGATGGTGTCTACCTCGGAGGAGATCGCCTCCAACACCAACGATACCGATGAGTCTGCACGACAGGCAGCCTCCCTGGCCGAAAACGGCCAAGAGACGGTGACAACAGCCATCAAGGCGGTGTCGGATCTGGCCCACCAGGTGGAAGAAGGCTCGACTCGAATTCAGCGCCTGGAAAACGAATCCGGCGAAATCGGCAGTGTTCTCGAGGTGATTCAAAACATCGCAGAACAGACCAACCTGCTGGCATTGAACGCCGCCATTGAGGCTGCCCGCGCTGGTGAGGCAGGTCGTGGCTTCGCCGTAGTCGCCGATGAAGTTCGCGGGTTGGCTAAACGAGTGCAGGACTCAACGGTCGACATTGAGCGCATTGTCTCCAACCTGCAGGAAGGTGCCGCCGGAGCAGTTGTCGACATGAGCCGGGCCAAGCAAATGGCCAGTGAGGCAACCACAGAAGCCGGTAAATCCGGGACTGCCCTGTCGAACATTCTTTCCGCCGTACACCGCATCGTTGAAATGACCACACAAATCGCCAGTGCAACGGAGCAGCAACGAGCTACTGCGGCAGAGATGACGCAAAATGTTGAAGCAAGCAGTGGGGCTATCGACAAGCTCGCCGAGGACATCGGGCATGTAAACCAATCGAGCAAATCGCTGGCCGGAATGGCAGACGATCTGGACGTTCTGGTGCGCCGGTTCAGGGTTCGCTAGAAAAGGTTTTTAACAATCGAAGGAAGGCATGGATTGCCCGGGGCCGGCCGAGGGTTAAACGGCCAGATTACTACTACCCCGGGCATGTCTGGAAGACATTAAAACTTCCAGAAAGGCGTGCTCAGCTTTTGATGAACCACGTCAGGCGAGAAGCCAACGTCATTCAGAAGGCGACGGTCAGTGGTCATCACCAGGTGCACGAAGTTGCGTTTCATGCGCCAGCCTTTGTAGAAAGAAGCAGCTCTTTTCATATCGTATCTCCAGTTTCAGTAGTCATGAGTTTCGGAATTCGAAACCCTGTTTGATTAGGCACCTATTCTAATGACTTGACGTTACAGTCTGAATACTTGGAAACACTTATCAGAGCCTCTGCAAGGCCGTTTTAACGCAATTTAATGAAAAAAACCGGGCCTGAAATGGCCCGGTTTTCAGAGTTCGTGAGTTTTCTTCAGGAGGCATGTCCATTCTGCACCAGAGTCTGGTAAATCTGGTCTTTCAGGTGTGCCCGCTTTTGCTTCAAACGATGGAGTTTGTCATCTCCGATTGGCGCATCACGCCTTTCCAGCCCCTCGATTTCCTGGTCCAGCTCTGAGTATTGCCTGAACTTGTCCCCGAACTTGGGGTCGTTGGTTTTCAATTGATCAATCAGATCGCTGTACTGAGGAAACTCTTCGTGAAGTTCGTGACTGGAAATTCCCATAACGGTGCTCTCCTCTCCGATTCTGAGTTTGGTTCGGTGGCTTCTTTATAATAGCTGAGGCTGCCATTTTCGGGGGGCCTTTGACAAATCGCTAATAACGCTCTGTGCTTGGTGGGTATAGCATGGGAATACGACACACAGCCTTACCTCGGGACACGCACGAATGACGTTTGCACGAATTGCCGGCACTGGTTCTTACCTGCCTGAGAATATCGTTACTAATCAGGACCTCGAAAAGATGGTCGATACCACCGACCAATGGATTCGGGAGCGCACTGGCATTGAACGTCGACACATCGCCGTGGAGGGCCAAACAACAGTTGATCTGGCCGAGCCCGCCGCCCGTCGCGCGATTGAAGCCGCAGGCATTGAGCCCGGCGATATTGATCTGATCGTCTTTGCCACGTCCACGCCTGACAAAATATTCCCCAGTTGCGCCTGCATCCTTCAGGCCCGCCTAGGCATTCGTGGCTGCCCCGCCTTTGATATCCAGGCAGTTTGCAGTGGCTTTGTCTACGCTCTCGCTACCGCAGAAAAGTTCGTCAAAACCGGAACCAGTAAGAAAGCTCTGGTGATTGGCGCCGAGGTATTTTCCCACATCATCAACTGGGAAGACCGTGGCACCTGCGTACTGTTCGGCGATGGCGCCGGCGCCGTGGTTCTCGAGGCCAGTGAAGAAACCGGCATTCTCTCCACCCACCTCCACGCCGATGGCCAGTACGAAGATCTGCTCCATGTGCCTTATGGCATTGCCGACGGCTACGACCAGGTGAAAGCCGGTAAGGCCTTTGTGGAGATGAAAGGCAACGAAGTCTTCAAGGTAGCCGTAAACACTCTCGGGAAGATTGTCGACGAAACCCTCAACGCCAATCAGATGCAGAAATCCGATGTGGACTGGCTGGTGCCCCATCAGGCTAACCTCAGGATCATCTCGGCGACCGCCAAGAAGCTCAACATGCCCATGGATCGTGTGGTGGTGACCGTCAACGAGCACGGTAACACCTCGGCCGCCTCTATTCCGCTGGCACTCGACGTTGCGGTTCGGGATGGTCGCATCCAGCGCAATGAAGTCCTGCTGCTGGAAGCCTTTGGCGGCGGATTTACCTGGGGTTCCGCACTGCTGCGTTACTAAGCCAGGCCCTGCGCGCCTGGTTGCCTGATCCAGTCCCAAATCCTTATTGTCGAGACAGGCTCGCCTCCTGTACACTGTATTTTTATACAGCATTACGCATTCACTGCGAGGAGTAACCATGGCGGTACAAGCAGTCTATTTTTCCGAGAGGGACGGCCTTGATATGGCGCTTAAACATCCTGACACCATGCTCTTTACGTCTAAAGCCGATGCGGATGCTCGGGATAAGATTCTGGAGCTGGCGGAAGAAATACAGGTGTTTCTAAGCCGGAAGGTTGAAGGATTAAGCGATGACCAGGCAGAGCAGTGTGCCATGGCCATCGCCGAAGAGCGGGATTTGTTTCAGAAAGCCCTGAAAAAGCCTGAGCTGCTAAACGCCGGGGATCAAGCTTAAAACCGACGTTCAGATGGGCAGCCTCGCTGCCCTGTTCAGTTGGAGTTCCAGTTACCATCCCGGTAGCTCTCCAACCCTCCGTCTCCCCACCGAAACAACCAAAGCCAGCGATTCTCGACCAACTGCCTGACATCAGCCTGCTTCCGCAAGACAGCCTCTATCCGCTCAGGTGGGGCATCAATGACCACATGAAGCCGGATAGGCTCGTGCCTCCACTTCTGGCCATCATGGACCGACTGGAGTGACAAGCCCAATCGCAAATCCGGGTTATTGCCCTCAACGACACCCATGTTCCCGCCAACCACCGAATGCAGCAATTTATTACCCGCTCCAAAGGTATCCGGTGCAGAGACCGACCCCAGGTACTGCAAATTTATCCAGTTGGCAACAATCATTGGCGCGCTCATTAGTGACTCCAGAATTACACCATCGGCATCCAGAACCGGATCGTAGTCATGCAGGAAGACCCGGCCCTGGAGATTGATACCGCGAGTGCGAGAACGCTTGGCGAAGATGATCGCGGCGTTGTTGGCGAGCCCCCATTCGGGCCGGATTTCAGACCAGCTTGAAGTCCGTTTCACCATCGAATTCAACAAAATCTCATCATTGAGGCCATTGAGCCCAAGCGCGGTGGCACGTTCACGGCGGGTGCGTTTACCTGCTTCTTCGAGACTCTGTTCCAGCTGAATCACGGCATCCAGATAGGCATTCGGGATCAAATCTCTTTGCAGGATCGTGACGCAGTCCGTCACCGTGCAGTGTTCAGCGGCAACAGCAATGGTGAAATCCGGAATCCGTATGCCCCTGTCCACCAGTCCGGCACGAATAACCGGATCGTTGATCAAATCAGCGGCAACACAGGCATTCAATCCACCGTTTTGGCCACCACAAGCACCGCAGGCCAGGCTCGCCCGGTGTGGGTTGTTGTCGCCGTGGCTGCCGTGGCCCACGAAAACCAACAAGGACGGAAAGTCAGTGGTTTTCGACATTCCTCGCAACAGTTTTTCAGCCAAGCTGACTCGCTCGCTATCTGAGACCGGATCACCACCGTGACAATGATAGAGACGACGATTGGCGGGTTCGAAGCTCGCGTCAGGTGTCTTAGCCTGATTCAGGCTGTCGCGGAGGAGCTTCCAGGCCCAGGCCAGCCCAGTGCTTTCCACGAGGGTGAAGCTTGAGAAGCTACTGTACTTGGCCTTTCGAATCGATTGCCGAATGGTCTCCCTCGAATCTGCAGACCTGCACGTGTTGAGATCCTGCGCCAGGCTCCCGGTTGAATCCACCAATCGGTACGCTGGTGCCAACAAACCGGGCAGTCTGACCTCACCTTCGTTCGGAGTGAGCGTCTGGTGAACCACGGGCATGCCAAAGAACCCGGCAAAGCCAATGGTCTCAATATTCGAGGAGCAATCCTCAAGATGACGACGCATCAGCTCTGACCGGACATCAATACAAAATACCGCTTGGACAGTGGCTGGTTTGTTGGTCGGTTTCCCGGATTCTCCACCCTTGCCACGGCGAAACAGCGATGCGGTTAACTGGCGCTTGTACCCGTATTCGTAGGCCCTGTGCCATACCCTTTCATAACCTTTGACGGACTTGCCCGGATCGGTAACAAAATCCAGGTTACGGAACCTTCCCCAGGCCCGTTGCCACTGATAGCGCTGATCTGTATTTGCACTGTCAACAGCGATGGCCTCCCAAACCAGAAACACCACCAGCAGCTCGCTTGCGATACTGCTTTCTCGTCCTTCCAGGCTTTCTCTCCAGTCCACACCTCGACACCAGGATGCCCAGCCCACCAATTCAAACAACAATCTGGACGCCAGTTTTTCGATATCTGAGCCTGAAAGGCTAAGAATTTTATGCGCCCATTCATAGGCTTGAAGATGGTTCTTTGAAATCGACTTTAACTCTTCACGAGCGCGTTTCACGCCCACTCTGCGATCAAGCGTTATGTCATGGATGGACTGTTCCAGCCAGCTTTTGAACAACGAATGCGAGGTGTCTCGCAAAAAGTCCCGTGACTGTTGCTGATCGAAGAACAACCCACAGGCGCGCGCCACTTGCTCTCGTACCGTTTCGATCGCTGGTAAGCCATCAGCCCCCCGGTTCTGTTCAAGCATGAGCGGAGCAGACTGAGATGGGTCTGACTCGTCTTTCTCCAAAGCGAGAAAAAGCTGTTCAACCGGGAGGGAACTTCCCAGTTCCTCGATAGCCCCACTGAGGTCCTCCTGTTTAATGCGTCCACCCCGCCAGGCGCTGCGGTAGAAAGCCATGGGCATGAACATAGATGTCTTTGGTTGAACACCAGGTATCTGGCTGGCCTGCTCCGCGGGACAATGCCTGACGCCCCACCATGGGTTGACAGCAATCCAGCGGTTCAACGGCCAGCTTGGCGGAATCATTGAACAAGACGGGAGAACCGTCGGGGGGCTTGGCCACCCATCAAGTTCCGCCTTGTTTCCGGAAAAGGCTGTGTTCAACATGATTTTTCTCCCAGTACGGAAATACCGTTTTTCGATGGTAGAGCGCCGGTCTGTTTTCCTCGGAAGTGGCTGGATAGCCGAGCCGTCATGCGATCAAACGGCAACATCAGATAGAACCCGTGACTGACATGGATTCTGAGCAACGTCGCAGCACGACCTGCAGGACAGAAAACGATCACCGAGGAGAGCAATAGAAGAACGAGCAACACCACCATGCCGATTACCAGGGCAAAAAACGGTAATTGGGCATTGGCGGGCTGGAAAAGGATCGGGTCTAACAGCCAATGAAGCACACCGTAGATCGGCAGAAGTGCCAACGCCAGAGCACCGAGCAGTAGCCTGCTGCCAACTCGGGTTCCTGAAGGGATTCCCGCAACCGCACCGCTGATCGCCAAAATCAGAATTCCAGCGAGCACGGGATTGTTGTTTACGAGACCCGGTATAAACCAAAGCACTGCAGCCGCCAAGCATCCGGCCGCCAAAGCCCAGCTCAACCTCACCCGGTTGGTGGCCTCCCGGATTGGCATGACACTCGATGCGGCCACAGTGCGACCCGATGCCAGAAACGAATGAGCTTTGTACAGGGAATGTGCGAGAAGATGGAGAAATGCGAGGGTGTAGGCGCCCATGCCGATCTCGAAGAGCATAAAGCCCATTTGAGCCGAGGTCGACCACGCCAGCGCGTGCTTTACAGACGACTGGCTCATCATGGCAAGAACCGCAACCACGGCCGTGAGTCCACCAATACTCAGCAACAACAGGTGTCCGGCGGTGAAGCCCTCGAAGACCGGGTAAAGCCGAAGCCAGAGGAACCCGCCCAGATTAATGACGCCCGCGTGCAGCAGAGCGGAGACTGGGGTGGGCGCTTCCATGACCCGCAACAACCAACCGTGAAAGGGAATTTGGGCGCATTTGAGAATGGCCGCGACAGCAAACAAAACACTGGCCACGTCCAGCGCCAGGGAGCCGGACACTCCTGTGTGCGCTACCTGTAACATTTCCGGAAGGTGGAAGGTGCCGTAGTGGCGGTATAAAAGCAACACGGCACCGACAACACAAATATCCCCCACGCGGCTAATGATGAACTTCTGCAGAGCCGCCAGCCGCGCTTCCGGGCGATGCCCATAAAGCGTGAGCAAATGATGCAGGGCGAGGCTGACGCCGACCCAGGCTCCTGCCAGTACCAGAAGGTTGTCGGTGAAGAGTAATAACAGCACGCTGGCCAGTGTTGTCAGGAACCATGGCAAGAACCGGGCGCGTGTTGGATCGCCTCGAAGGTAGTTTTCGGCGTACCTCAAGATGACCCACCCGATGAATGCCACCAGCAACGCCATCCAAACCGCCAGCCCGTCCGGATAGAGACCAAACTGACGCCCCAGTTCCGGCACGCCGCCCCCCAGCAGCAAAAGGATGCCCACCATTACCGTCGACACCATGGATGCTTCAAACAGGCGGGACGCTATCCGCCAGCAATGATCCAGTTTTAACGGATTGCGGGTCCAACTGCTGAATGCCGCTAGCACCAATAATGCAACCGGCAAAATCAGCCAGACCAGCAACGCCGGCATGGACAAAAAAGTCAGAAATTCCTGCATAAAAGCCCCCTCAAGTATGAGGTTTACTGTGCAGGGGATAGCTTTATATAAAAAATAGTTTATAAAGATTAAATCGTTCGTTTTAAAAGAACAGTTAAGAGGCCCCTGGCATGAGACTCAATTACCACCACCTCTTCTATTTCTGGACCGTCGCGAAAACAGGGCACCTCACACGCGCAGCCGAGTCCTTACACGTGTCTCAGTCGGCACTGTCCGGTCAGATCCGGAAGCTGGAAGACAGCCTCGGTTACCAACTGTTCGTTCGGGAGGGGCGCCGACTGAAGCTTTCAGAAGCCGGTCGAGTGGCGTTTGAATACGCAGAAGAGATCTTCAGGCAAGGCGAGGAACTGACCGAGCTGTTCCGCTCAGGAGCGCAAACCAATCGGGAAAGCCTGAAAATTGGCGCTGTGGCGACCCTGTCCCGAAACTTTCAGGAAGGGTTTCTCCGACCACTGCTGGGCCGGGAAGACCTGGAGCTCATTATTCAAAGTGGCACCCTGGATGACCTGTTACGCAGGCTTTCAGCACATCGCCTGGATCTGCTGTTGTCGAATCAACCCGTGCACGGGGATGATGAGAATCCCTGGCGCTCCCGACGCATTGCCCGGCAGCCAGTCAGCTTGATCGGACGCCCTGATAAAGCCAACAGCGGATCCTTTTCGGATCTGCTCTCCAATCGAAGCCTTATTGTTCCGGGCCGGGAAAATAATATTCGCCATGCCTTTGACCAGCTATGTGACTACCACAAGCTCAGCCCGCGCATCGTTGCTGAGGTGGACGACATGGCGATGATGCGGCTTCTGGCGAGGGACACGCACCATGTCGCCGTTTTGCCACCGGTCGTGGTCCGGGACGAGTTGAAATCCGGAACCCTTCAGGACTATGGGGCATTACCCGGTGTGTTCGAGGAATTCTATGCCATCAGCATCCGACGACAATTTCAGCCGCCGCTGCTGACGAGTCTGTTGTCTCAGCCAGCGGACGAGCTATTGACCAGCTCGGCAAATTGGTCGTTCTGACTAGCCCCACTGGCAAAAAATGCCATCGAACAAGGGCTGGCACGACCGTATACTCAATTTCAAACGACTTAAACAAAAAAAACGTCCCGGGCCCTTTTCATGACCAGATCCAGCGCCGCTTCCTCCCCATTAATTATCATCATTGGTGCCGGTTTTGGCGGGCTAGGGATGGCCATCAAGCTCAAGAAAGCAGGCATCGACTCCTTTACCGTGCTTGAGAAAGGCTCGGGGGTGGGAGGAACCTGGCGAGATAACACCTATCCCGGTGCCGCGTGCGACGTGCAATCCCACCTTTACTCCTATTCCTTCGAACCCAAACACGACTGGACCCGCAAGTTCGGACTCCAGAACGAAATCCTTGGATACATGGAACATTGCGTTGAGAAGTACGCATTAGCCAACCACATCCGTTTCAATTCCCCTGTCGGTAAGGCCCACTTTGATGAAGCCCAGAACCAATGGTCGGTTACGTTGACCAATGGCGAGGAGCTGACAGCCAATGTAGTGATCACCGCAACAGGTCAACTGAACCAGCCGGCCTGGCCCCGGATTGAAGGCATGGATCGGTTTGCAGGAACGCTGTTTCATTCCGCCCGCTGGGACCACAGCTACGACTTTGCTAACAAACGCGTAGCGGTGATCGGCACTGGCGCCAGTGCCATCCAGTTTGTGCCAGAGCTGGCGAAAACCGTAAAATCCCTGAACCTGTTTCAGCGATCGGCCGCCTGGGTACTTCCCAAACCGGACCGGCCGTTCAAGCGCTGGGAACAGGCGCTGTTCCGTGCCATTCCGGCCTGGGATCGGCTTTACCGCTACCTGATCTATTGGAAGAACGAAAGCCGGGCCCTGGTCTTCACCAGGCTCAGCGGCTTGCTGGAGATCTTTGCCCGCAAGGCCCGGCGAGAGGCTAAAAAACACGTCACCGATCCGGAAAAACTGAAACACGTTATTCCGGATTACCAGATCGGCTGCAAGCGCATCCTGATTTCCAATGACTGGTATCCGGCCATTAACCAGTCCAACGTCAGTCTGGTGACTGACGCCATTGATCACATTGATACTGACGGCATAGTTACCCGCAATGGTGAGCACCACCCTGTCGATGCGATTATTTGCGGCACCGGATTCCAGGCCTCGGATTTTCTCGCGCCTATGGAAATTACCGGTCGAGCCGGGGTGAACCTGAACAAGGCCTGGGAAACGGGCGCGTCGGCCTTCAAAGGCATTACCGTTAGCGGATTTCCCAACCTGTTCATGCTCTATGGCCCGAACACCAACCTTGCCCACAACTCCATTGTGTTCATGCTCGAATCCCAGATTCGCTACGTTCTGGACGCCCTGGAGGCGCTAAAAAAATACCCGGGTTCAGCCATGGATGTCCGGCAGGATCGGCAAGAGCGTTTTTCTTCGGTGGTGCAGGAAGGCTTGGAGCATAGTGTCTGGAGTTCTGGCTGTACCTCCTGGTATCTGGATGCCAACGGCAAGAACACCGTGAACTGGCCTGGCTTTACCTTTACCTACCGGCTGGCT
>Ga0207908_1000099_pt1 | contig 37346 bp, 42 predicted proteins | sample MalvirmetagMSP81_FD_184224 | JGI IMG/M metagenome (GOLD analysis project Ga0207908, IMG submission 184224) | Marine viral communities from the Deep Pacific Ocean - MSP-81 (SPAdes) | ecosystem: Environmental > Aquatic > Marine > Oceanic | place: Pacific Ocean | collected 2011-04-18
ATTAGAAACTCTGGGTGCTTTGAAAGAACGTGACGGAAAAACGATGCGTGTGTTAAATTTACATGACGATATGTACAAGCTTGATAAACAATTTGGTTTCCCGAGCACGGAATATCAAAGGCTCCTTAACGCGATGTTTCGTAAAGTGTCCGGCTTTTAGGCGTAGACGTCTAAAAACCGGGATTTTGCACCTCGAAAGAACCGTTTAACCGTGAAAAAATTTCTTGCGATGGCTCACATGGCAACGCGTTACAAAAACCCTAAAGCGAAATTCGAGAGAGTGATTTATGTTTCACGCCTGACTTATGATGTGCGGTAAAATAAGGATGTTCGCATGATAGATTTTGGCCCGGCTCTCCAGCCTTTGGCTTCCGCCTTGTGGTATCTGGTACCTCTCGTTCTCATTGCAGGCCTGATCAAGACGCCCTGGTTCAAGGGCAAGCTAGGTGAGTTCTTGGTTAATTCATCGGCGCGGCTCCTTTTGGATAAGTCCTGTTACTTTTTGATCAAGAACGTTACCCTGCATGCCGATGACGGCACTACGCAGATCGACCATGTTCTGGTGTCTGAGTACGGCGTTTTCGTTGTTGAAACCAAGAATATGAAGGGCTGGATCTTTGGTAGCCCTCACCAGCGTTTCTGGACTCAGAAGATTTTTCGATCCAGCCTCAAGTTTCAGAATCCGCTGCACCAGAACTACAAACACGTGAAAGTACTCCAGGCTCTACTCGGGCTCAACGACGATCAGATGCACTCGGTTGTGGTGTTTGTGGGTGATAGCACGTTTAAAACTTCCATGCCTGAAAACGTCACCCAGGGGTTTGGCTATGTGCGCTACATAAAGTCGAAACAGGAGCGCGTGCTGAGTCCGCAACAGGTCGTTGAGGTCTGCAACAAAGTTTCGTCTGGTCGCCTGAAGCCTTCTTTTGCCACGGATCACGCGCACGCCCGTTACGTCAGTGGGCTGGTGGCCGAGCGCCATGGCGACGCACGTTCCAGTCGTCCCAGTGGGTTTCCTTTCAAGGTTCTGCTTTTCCCAGTATTTCTCATCGGAGCTGGAGCGATCATGCTGAACGCCTACTCGAACTTTGCCTCGAAGGCCATGGAACTGAACGTGCTGAAAAAGCCGTCGCTACAGCGTGAAAGTGCCTTGCAGCCAGAGGTCGCTCCACCTGTTGCGCAACCGAAAGCGAACGTGAACACGGTGAAGTCGAAAACGCCTCCCCGAATCGAAATACAGCGAATCAATCAGCCTCCATCGGAGTTGTTCCTAGCGAGGCAGGAATGCAATTCACTGATCGCAGCGGCATTGGGTAATCAGGATCCGCGTCTTCTAAGAGGCCGAGACAAGGCGTGTGCCCGGTACAAGTCACTGAGTGGTGCGGTGCAGTGAAGCAGCAAGGAATCTTCGTCAACTGGAATGACACTAAAGATTCGACATCTTCACACTCGATCAATAATCCCACACAACGCATCTAACCCATCCGTCAACGCCGCCGGCCCCGGCTGAAGAATCAGCGGTGACTTGATCTCGTATAGATGGCCGTTCGCTACGGCTGGAATATCACTCCAACCCGGCCGCTCGGCCACTTGCTCCGGCCGAAATTTACGCCCTCACCAGGAGCCGATGATGATGTCCGGTTTGCGGTTGATCACGTCCTCGGGGTTCTCGATGATGCGTTCCTTGGCACCAGGCTCGGCGGCCCGTTCCGGTAGATATCTTCGCCTCCGGCAATGCCGATCAGCTCTGATACCCAGCCTATGCGGGTGATTATCGGGTCGCCCCATTCCTCGAAGTAGACGCGAGGGCGGTTTGGTTTCGCACTTTCCGCTCTTATTCGCTCAACTCGGTCGTGTCAACAACAGTTCCTGCGCGTAGGTATCAGTTAGATCGGTGATGCGCGGCATTTCGCCGAGGGTTGGATTATAAATACATTCCGGGAACTGAGCTTGGTATGGAGGTTTTCATGGCTAAGCCGCCGGTCAAAAACTCACCAACAATGCCTGTCAGCTTATGCCACAACTCCAAATGAAAAGTGGACGTTTAGAATCCCCCTAATTTTGGCCTTAATGAAGCTGACGTCCATGATTTGAGAGTCTTGTGATTCTTGGATTTCATGGCATCGTTGGTTGCAGTTTTTTTGAGTGTTTTACTTCTCAAAATTTGAGGTTTGCCACTTTGATAGAGATAAATTGTAATGTGCTATTAAAATACAAGCAAAAACATCTATAGCTAGAAGCCAAAATACGTTTCCATAATTGGGAATGGCGCTTTTAAAAATAGCCGTGAATAGCAATGATGCCGCCAAAAATGAAATCAATAATAAAGTTAAACTTCGAGCAGATCCATTAGGTTCAGATAAACCTCGAATTGTTCGTAAATTATTTATACTCGGTGGATGCAATTTTTTTCCAGAGCGAAGATCATTCAAGTTATTAATGAAAATGTCTTTCCTGATTCGCTTTTGAGATTCACTAACGTTTGCCATGTTGCAGAACCCATTTGCAAGCTTTTCAGAATCCAGGTTTTCGAACCAGTTTGGTTCTGATTTACTAAAAGCATAGTTGTCTGCGTATATTTCATCGACCACTTGATAGTTGATGATTCTTTTATTCGAAGCGAAAAATTGCATTGATAAATAGATCGATATGCCCGTAAAGAAAAAAATAATTATTTCAAGTTCGAAATCTATGCGAGTAATTCCGATTAATGGTATCAAAGATGCGGTTAATAAATCTAGTTTTCGGGTTAATGATGCTTTGGCGAATCCTGCATAGGATATATGGCCAAGTTCATGGAGTATCTTGAACTTCTCTAAACCGGTCAAATTTTCAAGTTCAAATGGTAGAAATATTATTGTTCTAAATGAATTGGAAAATGCTTTCAACTGCCGCGCTATTTTCTGGTTCTTGGCGTCAGGGCATGATGAATAAACAAGAAAGTGCGAAGTACCTTTTTGGATCGCCCAGTCAGCTGGATGCGTGTTAAGATGGTTTCTTTCCTTTCGGGCCCTTTCCGTGCGAAGCTCTGGTATTGCATCTAGTAGATCGCTTAGGTCTAGTTTCCTGTATGGAAAAGTCCCATCGAAACTTTGGATGAAACTATTTATTTCGAGTTTTTGCTTTTGGTTTCCTATGTAAGCGGTTACCCATGTATTTAGGATGATTAAGCTTACTGTAAGTACGATTAGGTACAGAATAGATTCAAGCGGCAATCTATAATAGGCTGTTATTGCTAATTCAGCTGTAATTAGTGCAGTTATCTGAAGAATATGTCCCATTTTATTTTTTCAGGCTTTTTTTTAGTTTTGCGTAATCTTCTAGTCTCTTTAAATATTCTTCGAAACTTTCCGGATCATCTTCGATAAACATTTTTAGCTGATCGAATTTTTTTGCTTTTTCTCTAGCTTTTAAATTTATTTCACTATCCTTTTCAATGTTTTTCTTTAGTGCGTACACTCCTAAAAAAAACGTTGCCACTTTGACGAGTGCATCAATGATTTCTAAGGACTGGTCTAAACAGTCGGCTCCGTATGGAGAATCAATAAACTCTCTTTCGTTTACTACATCTCTAAATCTATTCGGTCCAACATTAGCCATTTCCTCAGGGTAAATCTCGATAAGTGATTCTTTTAAAAAATCTTCATCCGAACTAATCGGTTTTGTAGTTTTCATTAATATTCCTCAATGGTTTTGTATATCTTCAAAAATTATTTAGTACTTTTCTCGTGAAGTAAGTTTTCGGTTTTTTCCTGAGCACTCTACGGAGTACGTCGTTCATAGTGTCTGGGTCATTGTCAAATCCCCCGTGACTTGTGCTGCTGCATCGGGATTTTTTTGACTGGCCACTATAAATAAAATGAATGGAAATCTTAGAAGAGCTCAGGTCTTGGTTGTAACGCTGCATTCCCAGTAAAGGTTCGGCAGGTTCTTCTTCGAATGCGCGGGATACGAGGTAAAGTAAAGACTTCCGATAAACTCCGGCGACCGAATCGTTTTGTTCCTGAACGTCCGTTAGGTTATATATTGACGTCTCTTTGATAAATCCGTTGGACAGTAAAGGCAAATAGTTGCTTTCATATAAGGCGTTTGTTGCCGCTGGGGCGAGAAGTGAGCATGTTTCAATTTTGATGTCAGGTCGTTGTTCGTAAAGTTGCTTGAGGAGATGTGCATGAAGAATTGCACCTGTTGAATGACCGACGACATGAACTTTAACTTCTTTTCCCAATGACTCCGCGGCTTCTAGAATACGGCTGATGGCGTCGCTTCCATCAGAGGATGCTCTTGAGAATGGCGATCTAGCGCCGTATTTCATTTCTCGCCACAACGCACGCCCAACCTTTCGGGTGGCGTTTTCTATTCTGTGGTTCCACCAGTCCCAAAAACCTCCGGCAATTAATTCTGTTCGGTCGCGCTTGCTCAGAATGATGTCTTTGAGTTCCTCTAGTAGTCCAGTGTCGTACATGAAGTGAATGGGATATACACCGTTACCAAGAAAGGTGTCTTTCATGGCGGCGATCCTTTTGGCAGATGAGTTTGTGCTATTTAACCCGCCGTGTGCATAAATCAACAAGTGGTCCGGATTTTCCTTTTTGATGTTGGATTCAATAACTTCGATTTGGTTTGAATTGCTCCAATACCGTCCGCGGCTGTGGTAGCTACCATCATCGATATGGACGAAATGGTGCTCAATTTCTTGTCTACTGACGGAGCGATTGAATGTTGCTTGATTTGCGTGATTAATTGTTCCTGAGACGGGTCTAAACTGAAACACTTGGGGCGTGGGGAGAGCGACTTGAACGACCCAGGCATCAAGCAGATTTTTTGCCCAGTCCGTGTACACCCAAAGCGCAATCCCATTGTCTCCCCATTCTTCGGACCAGGAATTCTGAACCCAGAAACCTCTATCGTTGTATCCGATAATTGCGAATGCGTGGCCACCAATTAAGTCGAGATTTTCAGGAATTGAGCAGAGTCCCGAACCGTCTTTTTTTGGTTTTCTCCAACCTTTGTGAATGCTTGCGGAGACATAGATAACGCCTGCTTCTGCTAGCGCCGAGTGGAAATCGCTGATTGTTGGCTTCAGACGATAGTAAGCGCCGAGTGTTTGAAGTCTCGCGTTTTCTGAAACTGCAGGCGTAATTCGGAAGTTGTTGTCGCCCGGATAAAAAGGCGCCAGATCGTCCTGGCATACACCGCTGTTGCTCCAGCCTTTGATCGCACCTCGGCAACTAGACCCTGAATAGTCTTCTCCGGGCCATTCGTCATAGAGCTTTGCCATTTCGTAAAGCATTCGCGCACTTACTCGAATGGGAATGCGTTGAAACTGGAAGAGAAGGTTAATGGTGGCGGCGAGCCCAAATCCTGTGCAGGCACCTTCATCGCCCTGGTTGAGAATACGCAGATTTACTGGCGGGGGGAGTTCTGGCTTTAAGGGAAATAGAGTCGGTTGATAATACCGATCTCGCAGGTCAGGCGCATCGGCAACGACATTTAGAGCGTTTTGAGGTGGGTGTGTGGTCATGGCAGCTTCCGTTCCGCATTATGAGACTCAGGCTCATTCGAGACGTCGTACTGCCAACTTCACAACGATCTTTGAAAACACCGACAGCAAGATTTGTTTACTGCTGATATTGGAGAGCATTGATCAAAAATTGAACTGTGTCCAGTCTCTTTGTTGTGAATGAACTGGGAGGCTGAATATATCCACTATTAAAAGGGCTTTTTCGCCGTCACACCCGATCAATAATCCCACACAACGCATCCAACCCATCCGTCAGTGCCGCCGGCCCCGGCTGAAGAATCAGCGGTGACTTGATCTCATAAAGGTGCCCGTTCGCCACGGCAGGACTATCACTCCAACCGGGACGCTCGGCCACTTGCTCCGGCCCGAACTTCCGCCCGCACCAGGAACCGATGATGATGTCCGGTTGGCGGTTGATGACGTCCTCGGGGTTCTCGATGATGCGTTCCCTGGCGCCGGGCTCGGCGGCCCGTTCCGGGAAGATATCCTCACCGCCGGCAATACCGATCAGCTCTGATACCCAGCCTATGCCGGTGATCATCGGGTCGCCCCATTCCTCGAAATAGACACGCGGGCAGTTTGCTCTCGCTCGTTCGGCTCTGATTCGTTCAACCCGGTCGGACAGTTCCTGCGCGTAGGCGTCGGTTTGCTCGGCGAGGCCCAGCATGCCGCCGAGGGTTCGAATCATGGATAGTATTCCGGCCACGGTGCGCTGGTTAAAGATGTGCACGGCCACGCCGCTGCGCACCAGTTCGGCGGCGATGTCTGCCTGCATGTCGGAGAAGCCCACCACCAGGTCTGGCTTCAGGTCCAGGATTTTCCCGATCTTGGCGGAGGTGAAGGCGGAGACTTTGGGTTTTTCCTTCCTGGCTCGCTCCGGCCTTACGGTGAACCCGGAGATGCCGACGATGCGGTCCTCGGCGCCGATGGCGTAGAGGGTCTCGGTGGTTTCTTCGGTGAGGCAGACAATGCGCTGGGGATAATTCATAGGGGGGCGGGCTCTAAATAATTGACGACACGGGATGTGAAGGATTTTACTAGGCTTTGCGGCATCATTTCTTTCATGATGGGAGAACGCTATGGCAGGTGGATGGTCACGGGACGGAGCGGTTCAGGATCAAATTGACGCGAGTGTCGACGACGAAGTGCAACGCGCACGGAGCCAGCTGGGTAACGGTGAGAGCGCGGTGTATTGTGATGAGTGTGACCAAGCGATTCCCGAAGCTCGCCGCCAGGCAATTCCTGGAGTTCGGTTGTGCATTGCCTGCCAGACCGCTCTTGAAAAGCAGGAAGGGGCTTCACATGGCATTAATCGACGTGGCAGCAAAGACAGCCAGCTGAGGTGAACGCCTCTCTTGCCATGTTTTATCGGTAAAACAAACGCAGCGTCAGGCTCTTATTATGCAGTTAGAGAAAGCAAAAAAGCGTATTGCAAAGCAGGTTAAGAAGGGCTTTCACGGCTATCCGTTAGTGTCGCTCGAGTACTTTGGTAAAGGGGACGTCGGTAAAACGCCGGTTACAGCCACTGAAGTTGTTATTTCATTCACCGAGGAAGAGGGTGCAGATCCGCAGAAGCAAGCGTTTGTGAGCAGCGGCGACGCCCGGGAAGATGAAACGATTCAATCCACCCTCCTGAAAATCATTGAGCGGGCGGATGCTAAAACGGTGACGGAGATCGACGGCGTTTCTAATCTCCCTTCTTGAACTTCGCTATTACCTCGATCTTGACGCTATTTTCCGCCTGCATGTCGGAAAAGCCTAAAAGCAGGCTGGTTCGCCAGCGCCGGCGAAACCAGCCAATTCACACTTAAGGTCATTGAGCGCTGAAGGGAACACAGGTCAATGGCTGGTAGACAGCTTTGGCAGCGTCACGTGGAAAAAGGATTTGATGTTGGCTTTCAGTGACGCCGCCATCTGCGCGATGTGCTCACTACGCTGTTGCTTTGCAAGCTGGGTGTAGTAATTCATGTCGATAGTGCCGTCTTCGTTCAGTTTCGGAGCTTGGTAACTCATGATGCTGTGTCCTCGTTTGATAAGTGAGTCATTTCGATAGGGAGCATACTAATGAGTATGAGGCTGTTGAAAAAGCGATCGTTTCTCAGCAGAATGATGAATTAATCTCATCAGTCGAGAAATGTTATGCGCCACCTGCCACCCCTCAATGCGCTTCGGGCATTTGAATCAGCCGCAAGGAACCTCAGCTTTGCCGCAGCTGGCAAGGAACTTTTCGTGACGGCATCTGCGGTCAGTCATCAAGTGAAGACACTTGAAGAATACTTGGGTCTTTCACTCTTTAGCCGAAGCAAGCGAAAGGTGGCGTTGACCCCGGCAGGCGAGCAATACCTCACATCTGTCAGGCACGCGTTCGACGAGATTGAGATGGCCACCCAGCGACTGACTGAGAACCAGGAATCCAACGTGGTCAAGATCAGCGTTGCCCCCAACTTCCTCACCCGCTGGCTGATGCCACGCATGGCGCGATTCCAGGCCTTGTACCCGGATATTGAACTGGAAATTAATGCGTCCATGGGGCTGCTGGATTTTGATCGCACCAGTACCGACATGGCGGTCTATTTCGGGAGTGGTGAATGGGACGACATCGAAGTGCATTTTCTGCGCAGAGTAATGCTGGTGCCGGTGTGTAGCCCGCAGCTATTGGACGGTGAGTTACCGCTGGAAAAGCCTGAAGACCTGGCTAAACACACGTTGATCTATGTCAGCAAGCGGAAGTGGGAGTGGGAGAACTGGCTGCAACAGTCGGGCGTTGATTTTATATCCGCCCGGGGCAGCCTGCAGATGTCCAGTGGGCAACTGGCCACGGCGGCGGCCCAGGAGGGCCTGGGAGTTGCGCTGGCTGATAGCACCCTGACGTCCCGTGAGATTAAATCGGGTCAGTTGGTGGTGCCGTTCGACATCCAGCTCGATACGAATCGGGCCTTCTATCTGGTCTACCGCAAACAACGTCCGCTGACCGTCGGGATGAAAGCCTTCAAGGAGTGGCTGATGAGCGAGATGTAGGGCAACCGAAAACTGGGGTTCAAAAACGTTCACGCCCGATCAATAATCCCACACAACGCATCCAAGCCATTCGTTAGCGCCGCCGGCGTAGAAGGTCTCAGTGATTTGGCTCGCCGGTTGATTTCCGGCCGTGTGCCCTGATTATTTCAACCATTCGACAACGAAAGGCCGATCAACCATGACCGATATCAAACACCTGGTGTGCCCCCATTGCCACAAAGCGAACCGCGTACCGGCCGATAAGCTTTCCGCCGGTGGCAACTGCGGTGCCTGCAAGCAACCGCTCTGGCCGGATCAGGTGCTGGAGCTGACAGGGCAGAACTTCGCGGCCCATACCGGGCGCAGCGATGTGCCGGTGCTGGTGGACTTCTGGGCCAGCTGGTGCGGCCCCTGTAAGGCGATGGCGCCCCAGTTTGAGCAGGCTTCAAAGGAATGGCGGGGTAAAGTGCGCTTTGCCAAGCTCAACACCGAACGGGCGCCGGGGCCGTCTGGCCAGTTTGGTATCCGCAGCATACCGACTATGATCCTGTTCCAGAATGGTCGAGAAATTGCCCGCCAGAGCGGCGCCATGAATCAGGCTCAGATCAGCCAGTGGCTGCAGTCCCAGAGCATTCGTTGAGGGCGCCGCTCGCCGGTTGGTCGGCGTTTTACCAGTCGTCGTTACCTTTGCCGCGGTTTTCTTTGCCCCGCTCGTTGCGTTTATCGCTGTTGTAGCGTCCGTATTCGCTGTTGCCACGGCCACGTTCGTCGCGATAGACCAGATCGCTGCGGCGATCATCGTATTTTCGGTTGGCTGCGTTCACTTTCTTCTGGAAGCGGGCGTAGGCTTTGTCGACTTTGCGCTCCAGCTTCCGGCGTTTTTCCAGGACTTTATCCCGGCGCTCTTCCCGTTCCGCTTCGCGTGCGAATTTGCTGCGCGCCTTGGCCAGTTCCCGCTCCAGTTCCCGCTCGTATCCGGCGATTTTCCGGTCGTATTCGGCGCTCAGTTGCTGCAGCTCCGACCGCCGCTCGTCGCCAATGTCCCTTGAAACCGGTGGGTAGTAGTAGTCTTCCCGTTCCCAATCGAACCCACGCCGCAGCGGGTCAATGCCGGTGTGCTCTCGTACTTTCTCGCGGGCCCGCTCAAGTTGGACGTCCACAACATCCTGCACAATCCGCTCAATCAGTTGGTCGGTACTGACGTTGTGTTGATTGGCTGTTGCTGTGATGGGCAGTAGCAGGGCGAGTCCGAAGAGTGTGGTTTGAACAATTGCTCGGTATCGAGTTGCCATCTTAGGGCCTTTTTTAGATTGCGTTGAATCAGAGTTTACGTTCACGGGGCGCGAACTTCATCGCTGAATACCTTACGATTGTGCAATCCGAATGTTCTTGCTGCTCAGAGGTAACCTTGGTGAATAGGCATCTTTTGAACGGATTTGCGGCACGGTTGCAGATCGCGTTGCTGGTTTTATTAGTTGCTTTGCCCGGTGTCTCGCAAGGCAGCACCAAACTGACCTTTGCGTTCAGCGAAAAATCAGCGCCATACAGTGCGTTGCTTGACGAGAAAGCAGACGGGCTGTTCCCGGATTTGGTGCAACTGGCATTCAGTTTTATTCCCGACTACACCACGGCAAGTTTGGTGATGCCTTGGGCGAGGGCGCAATACAACGTCAGACGCGGCCTCAACGATGGCTTTCTGACCTACCCGTCGGAGAAGCGACAGGATTACGCAGTCTTTTCATCGGATCCGCTCTTCACGCAGGACTTTGGCCATTTGGTTTACTCGGCCGACAACCCGAATAGAGAGGTGATCGAATCTGCGACTAGCTTTGCTGACTTGTCCAGTCTGACGGTGATCGTCGAAAATGGGTCCAAGTGGGAAGAGAACAATATCCCCGGCTATCTGGAGCGTGTGCCGGGCCAGCACATGAATGCGATGATGCATCTTCTAATGCTGCGCAAGGTTGGTGATTTCTTGGTGCAGCCCGCGGAAGACGCTCGACTCATTGCGCGACAACTTGGCTACTCGCAGAAGCTGAAAATTCGCAAGGTCGATTTCATTCCAAACTCCCTGATCCCTTTTCACATCGGCGTCTCGCGAAAGCTTCCCTATGCCGGGGACGTGATCAAGCAGATTGATGCGGTCATGCAGAGCCCCGAATTCCAGTCACAATCGAGCACCCTGATTGAAGGTTATCGATAACACAGCGTTTCTTCCTCTCTGCAGTCAGCACCACAGCTGGCTATAATGGCGCACTTTGAACCAGCACAGAGAATCCTATGCCAATCGAAAAGAATCAGGTGGTCTTGTTCCACTACAGCGTCCGTGATGAGCAGGGCACCGAAGTTGAAAACTCCCGTGGCAGCGAGCCGAACGCCTACCTGCATGGCCATGGTGGCATTATCCAGGGCCTGGAAGAAGCTCTGGAAGGTCGCGAGGCCGGCGATACCTTCAGCGTCACCGTCGGCCCGGAAAAAGCCTATGGTCCGCGCAAGCCCGATGCCATTCAGCGGGTGCCGATCAAGCACTTGATGGGCGCCAAGCGTTGGAAGGCGGGCATGATCGCCCAGGTGAAAACCGAGCAGGGCCCGCGCCACGTGCTCGTGGCCAAGGTCGGCCACAAGTTTGCCGATGTCGACACCAACCATCCGATGGCCGGTAAAACCCTGACCTTCGATCTCGAAGTCATCGACGTCCGCGCCGCCGATCCGGAAGAGCTGGCGCACGGCCACGTGCACGGGCCGGGTGGGCATCATCACTGATGGATTAGAGGGGGCGTAGGCAAGCAAATCGGCGTCATCGCAGATACTCTCAGCAAGATGCGCCCCGAAGCCCTGGAGGTATTGAAAGGCTCGGACCTGATCCTTCACGCCGCGAACCTACCCGATGTTCGGGATCTGGATTTTTTCGGTCACGCGTTCTCTACCAATGGCTCAGTGTGAATGTTCACCGAGCAGATAGTGAACCAGGGCATTCAGGCTTTCTTCCGACATTCGCCACCGTGGCATCGTATCGTCCAGTGGCTCACCATCGGGACCAACGCCGTTCACGATGGCGTTTTTAAGCGATGCTTCGTCGTAGGATGCGTGGTCGTGGCCGTCATTGTGCTCTTTCTCTAGTGCCCCATGCGTTAACGCCGGAGCCACCTCCCAGAATCGCGGCCACATGATCTTGCCACCTTCCTTGTCAGCACCGTGGCAAGTGGCACAGCTGCCACCATGCATCTGCATATGATGGTGCCCGCCAACAGGACGGATCTGCTCACCGGAGCTTGAAATGCCGGTAAAATAGAGACGCTCCCCTTCACTGCTGAAGCTCAAGGGGGCATTTTCAACGCCGTAGCGACCATGGTTGGTCTCCATGCACCCGGAAACTCCCGCCGCGACAAAGGCAAGCGCCACTAGGTTCCTAATCCAATTAGGTTTCATTGTTCCAGTTGGCTCCTTTGCCCCAGGAAAATGCTTTATGTTCAAGTTTTCCGTATCGTAACTCTGGCTTGGGCGCGATAGCGAGCGGAAGTAGTAAATCGGGACGGGTTTTCTTTTTACGGATTTTCGGATAGCGCAACGCTAACTTGAGTGACTACCAACACCGCCTGTACCTCGGTTAACATCGGCTGCCAGCGCACAGAACGGATTCTGTGCTTCAACAGCAGAGAGAAGCTGAGGCCAAGGCAGGCTCGGGTGATTGTGCCCGGATTTATAAGGGAGTGCGATGGTGCCGATTGTGGATCCGGACAGCTGGACGCTGTTACAGAGCATCGTGGTTTTCGGTATCTGTGCCTTGGTGATTGCCATCGCGGGGACACGCATCACACGCGTGGTCGACCAGCTAGCCGACCGGACCGGGCTGGGTGAGGCGACAGCGGGAGCCGTGCTTCTGGGGGCAGCGACCTCCCTGAGTGGTTCGGTGCTCTCAGTAACAGCGGCCTACCGGGGGCATCCGGAGTTGGCTGTCAGTAATGCCCTTGGGGGCATCGCGGTGCAGACTTTTTTCCTGGCCATTGCCGACGTCGTCTATCGTCGTGCGAACCTGGAACACGCGGCTGCCTCAGCCCCGAACATGATGCAGAACGGACTGCTGATCGCGCTCCTGGCGTTGATCCTTCTGGCTCCGAACTTGCCGGAGGTGACCGTTTGGAGCATCCACCCGATTACCCCGATACTGCTTGGCTTCTATTTCTACGGCACCCGGCTCGTCCAGAGTGCTGGTAAGAAACCCATGTGGCGCCCCTCCATTACTGGTGAGACCCGGCAGGACGAGCCGGAGAGCAGGAGCCAACTGCCATCATTGAGCCGTCTCTGGACAGAATTCGCGCTGCTCATGGCAACGCTTGGAGTGGCTGGCCTGGTACTGGAGCCCGCCGCCACCACAATCAGCTCGGAAGCCGGGTTGAGCCAGACAATCGTCGGTGTTCTTCTGACAGCGGTCAGTACGTCCATTCCGGAGCTGGTCACCTCAGTTGCCGCGGTAAGGCGGGGTGCGCTCACACTCGCGGTGGCTGGTATCATCGGCGGGAATGCCTTTGATACGCTTTTCATGGCCGCCTCGGACATCGCCTACCGGGATGGCTCGCTCTACCACACGATGACCGCCGACTCGGAACGTTGGGTCGCGCTGACCCTGTTGATGGCTGCCATCCTGATCATGGGGCTGATACGTCGTGAACGCTATGGCGTCGGACGAATCGGTGCAGAGAGTCTGGCAATCATGGTGCTCTACGGGCTTGGTGTGGTGTTGATGTTCACTGGCTGAGTTGGGCGTTCAGCTGCAATTCTTTAAGGAGTAAAACTGCGATGAGCTGGGAAGGCAAAACCGCACCCGATTTCACACTGAAAGATCAGGCAAGCAAAGAGCATACGCTGTCGGATTATCAGGGACAGAAGGTGTTGCTCTACTTTTACCCGCGTGATGCCACGCCGGGCTGTACCACCGAAGCCCAGCAGTTTCGAGACCGTTTGGACGAGCTCAAGAGTCACGGCGTGCAGGTGCTGGGTGTAAGCCGGGACACGGTCAAGTCACACGAAAAATTCGCCCTGAAAGAGTCGCTGAATTTCCCGATTCTGGCGGACCCGGAAGAAGTGGTGGTGAACCAGTACGAAGTGCTCAAACAAAAGAATATGTACGGTAAACAGGTGATGTCCGTTAACCGGGAGTCGTTCCTGATTGATGAAAAGGGCGTGATTGTGCGCCATTACGGCAAGGTCAAGCCGGCGGAGCATGTGCAGGAAATACTGGATGACCTGACTTAACGGTCGCCTTCTGCACGTGGCCGGCCTTGGCCACGTGCATGCCAGGCTCAGCCCCGATCAAGTCACTCTTCTGCGCTCATCGACGACGATTCCATATCATCCTTTTTCTTCATGCCTGACTGGTCGCTCATTTCTGAATCATCTTGGCCAGTTGTATCCGCTTCATTGTATTTGGACTTCTTGGCCTCCTGGTGATGCTCAGAATCCTGATTCCTGGGTTTAGCATGGTTGTCCATATCCTGTTCGCCCAGATCCTTATTCTCACTGCCGTGATGTGAGGCGAGCAAAGCGGTTGAGCCCAAGGTTATAGCGGGTGTGATCAAGGCGTAAAACGCGAGTGCATGTAGCTTTTTCATGGCATTCTCCTTCGGATACGATGTCCCGATAGTTTATTACGCTAGGCTGAGGACTTTGTGCTTATCAACTCAGCATAAATGTTGCAGAGCGTAGGCCTCACTGACTAATTCTCTTCAAGTGGAATAACTGAGCTTAGACCAAACCATGAATATCGGCGTCATCGCAGATGCCCACAGCAAAATGCGCCCCGAAGCCCTCGACGTATTAAAGGGCTCGGAGCTGATTCTGCACGCCGGTGACGTCGGGAGGGATGAGGTTCTGGAAGCGCTGGAGGTGATCGCGCCGGTGATTGCGATTCGCGGCAACATCGACAAGGCCGGTGTCGGCTTTCTGGTATTATGCGCGTCTTCTTCGCCATCACAGGAAAGCCTCATGTCCCAACTCCCGCCGTGCCCTCAATGCGGTTCTGAATACACTTACGAAGATGGCGTGCAGTTGGTGTGCCCCGAGTGTGCGCACGAGTGGAACGAAGCCGAAACGGTCGCCACAGAGTCAGCCAGCCTAATTCGCGACGCCAATGGCAATGAGTTGCAGGATGGTGATTCCGTTACGGTGATAAAAGACCTGAAGGTCAAAGGTTCCAGTTTGGTGGTTAAGGTCGGCACCAAGGTTAAAAACATTCGTTTGGTCGACGGCGACCATGATATCGATTGCAAGATCGATGGCATCGGTGCCATGAAGCTTAAGTCGGAGTTTGTGAAGAAGGTCTGACGATACCCAATTTGGGTATGTTGTTGCCCAAATTGGGTAACAGTCCGGCATCCCGCTCAGCGCGCGGCATCTGGGGGCCACCGTAGACACGTCTGTTTATTACATGGCAACTGTAGTGTCTCGGGAATTTCGTGACGCACTCGGTAGCCATTGAAGGCGAGCTGTCACAACATGGAGCACTCTCCCTCAAGGATAGAAGGAGCAAGGGAATGACTAAGAACGTTGTTTTATTGGGCGACCTGGGCACGGATCACGCCGGGTTTCCACCAACTCCGGTGATTGCCGGTTCACCCGATGTATTGATCGACGGCAAGCCCGTTGCCCGCGTTGGCGATCCCCTCGCGCCACACACCAAGCCCAAGCACTCGCCTCATCCCCGCGCTATTTCTGCCGGTTCTGCCACTGTTCTGATCAACGGTATCCCTGCCGCGGTGACTGGCAGCGCGATTTCATGCGGCGGTGTCACTATCGGTAGTGGCAGCGTGATCATCGGTGATACTCACTCGCCCGCCAGGTTCACCGGCAATTCTCCGAGTCCGGCAAAGCCAGCCTCACAGGCGGAAGCCTCCTTTGCGCGTGCTTCTGCTAACCAAGCGTCGGGGCAGGTGCGGGCCGAGCAGCACAGCGGGCTGGCCGGAAACGGCAGCAGTGGGGGTGGAGCAAGCTCGGCTGTAGCAGGCCTAACAGTTGGGAATTTGAAGAAGCGAACGCAGAACGCCAGCGTGGAGCCAGGTTTTCACGCGGTTCAACGCCCGATGAGCAGGAATGCGCTGTTAGCGGAGCTCTACGGTGACGCTTCCGCAAAGCCCGACAGCTTTGATCGTCTGAATCCTGGCATGGGCGATCAGGTGCTGCCCGGTGAGATGATTGTTTTGGGTGACCCTGAAGCAACGGAATGCAGCATTGAAGAAGTAGACCTGATGGCCGTGGCCGAGCAGGTAAATGCCCAAGTGCGGTCGCTCGATGAAGACGAGGCGCTGTTTCTTATCAAGCATTACGATCTGCTGGAAGTCATCACCTCGACAAGCTCAGCAGGGCTTGGCGCCGGAGCGGTGATGGTCGCCAAACAGCTCGATCACATCAAGGCAACGCTGGTGGAGGTGGAGCGCCTTCACCAGGACAGCTACCGCAAGCATGGCCATCTGAATCATTCGGATTTCTTCGAAAAACGCCGGGCGCTTTTTAAGGAACTGGATTTCGCTCTGGGCAGTTTGGCGAAACGGGGAATGTCTCTTGATGATGATCCGAAACTGAAGCGGGGATTGGGATTGTCGTCAAAAAGTATTGTTAATCACTGGAAGAAGGCTGGAGTCGGTGAGATACCGGGGTACGGATCTCATTACGAAAGGCTTGCTGCTGGAACCAAGTATGTTAAAGGCGTCGGTTACCTCGCAATTGGGCTAGATATTGCCGCCTCAGGAGTAAAAATTCATGCGGTTTGTACCAAAGACAATGCGACGGAGTGCAGAAAAGTGAAATATGCAGAAGGTGGTCGCTTATCTGGTTCGGTAGCTGGTGGAGGTGCCGGTGCGTTCTTTACTCCGATGCTGTGCGGGCTCATAGGCGTTGGTAGCGGGGGATTGGGTGGAGTTGCCTGCGCAATAATAATGGCAGGTGCTGGAGGCTACGCCGGAGCATCAGGAGGAGGAGTCGCAGGTGAAGGCTTGGGTGAGCTCCTATATGAGGTAAGGAATGACGGATGAAACATTTCGGCTGATAGCCGCGTATACCGGTGTTGGTGCCATTGGTGGAGCGCTTTTGTCGTTGTTGGTGATCCTCACAGTCGCATTCTCGAGAGTCGCCCAGATTGAAGAGCTCATTTCTGCTGCCGGGACTTCGGCACAGAGGCACCAAAAGGTTTGGGGTAACGCCCCTTTTGGACGGCTCATGAGAAGCAGCTCCGTCTTCACCTTTCTGGTTTTCCGTGCAGCGCCTTTTGATCATCTGAAACGATCGGCAGCGCAGATTGGAGACGTATCCGCGAATCTGCCCCTTCGTCTGTGGCTGTGGGGGCTGGTGCCGCCCTTGAGCCTGTTTGGGTGTTGCTCCATTTTCGTACTGATTGGACTTTTTTTTTAGCTAGGTGTCTTGTCCGCCACAGACTTCACCCCAGCTCCGCTGCCGCGAAGTTTGGCCAATGCCGAAGTTGAAGCTATTGGTTTGGTCCTGCAATTACTTCGGCTGGCGCAGGTGTGTGGCCTGAGCGGTTGTTGTCGGTGGGCTGGAAGCAGCAACAGGCGGCCATCTTGGGGTTAAGCCTTGCTCTGTTGGCCCTTGTCCTCACTTTATTTTTTAAAAAAACAATTGAGGTAGAGGAACGTATTGCTGCCCCTGGTACGCAATTGGATGGCATAAGGAATACTTGGGGCAATGGGCCAATCGGGCGCTGGATGAGGGTGGTTCATGTCTATTTTTTCTTCGTCTTCCGGAACCTTCCTCGTATTGGTGCTCGTATTGAGTCCAGAATGGGTGATGAGAATGAAACACTTCCAGTTGGTCTTAAACTCTGGGTGATGCTGCCAGTCTCCGTTTTCTTTACCTCCATAGCGCTGTCGATTTTTGCAGCTTGGTATCTTGAGGCCTTTAACTAGCGAGTTTCACTGTTAACCCAAAACTTCTCGAATGTCATGCCTAAAGCGGATTGTTCAACTTGGAACGTTGCTAGGAAAGGTCGATCAGGCAGTCGGTACCAGAGCTCTCTGGATACGCAGACCTCAAAAAGAACAGGGTCCAGTTGGTCACTCTCCAACTGGTAGTTGCATGAATAACGGCCACCGCCCCGATAGGTGGTAACTAGATACTTCACTGTTCTGGTTTCGCTATCAAGCATTGTCCAGATGCGCGGACCTGCGTATCCGATGGACGTGTGGTAGATCATCCATAACATTAGGGGGCATCCAACTACGGTGATGCATTTTTTTCCGAAACTGTGTGAGTGCCATAGTGGGTCTTTATTGATCTTTCCGGTGCGCAGAAGCCAGGCAATCCAGACCGACACTATGCTGGCCAGAGCTGCCGATACGTAAAAGGAGGCCCTTGCAATCTCAAGATGGGGAAGAAAGTTTTTGGGACCAAAAATCTGGGACAGAGCAAGGAGGAAAGGTAGCAGCAGAATGACGCACAGAATTTTCTGCTGTCGATTCATGCCAGATGCTGATGCGTCTGTGTTCATGAGTAATCCATTACGGTCGGGCAGCGAGATCCATTCGCTGCGGGGCTAAGCAACAAATGTTAATGGCCCAACTGCGACAGAACAATATCAAACGGAGCGAATCCATGCCTCTTGCTGAAAAGATCTGCCTTTCTGCGGCGTTTTTGTTTTTCATGACAGGGCTGATCACCGGCATCTGGAAGTACCGTCACATGGCACGCAGCGAGGACGCTACCTCGCCGGTTTATGTGGACATTGCTCACCGCAGTTCTCTGCTCTACAGCTTCGCGGCGTTGCTACTGGCGGCGTTCAGCGCCCACAGCGTGTTCGCGGGTTGGGTGAATACGATCGCAGCGTTGGCTGCACTGGTGTTCTTCGCCTTCGCGATTGCCACCTACGTTATCCACGGCCTACTGAAGGACACCGACAACCAGTTGCGTCGTCCCCATCGGCTGGGCAAACGGCTGCTGCCTGCCTGGGTGACCGGGTTGTTCATGACGTTGCTGATCGTTGCGGAAGTTGGCGGGGCACTCGTACTGGGCACGGGAGCGATGCTCGGGATCTGGAGCAGTTAGGGTGGAGCAAGGCTTGGGCAGGCTTTCTGGTATCATGCGCGTTTAAACATCCTCACAGGAAAGCCTCATGTCCCAACTTCCGCCGTGCCCCCAATGTGGTTCCGAATACACCTATGAAGATGGCGAACAGATGGTGTGTCCCGAGTGCGCCCATGAGTGGAATAAAACTGAGACGGCTGCCGCAGAAGCCGCGAGCCTGATTCGCGATGCTAACGGCAACGAGCTTCAGGACGGCGACACGGTTACCGTAATCAAGGATCTGAAAGTCAAAGGGTCCAGTTCCGTGGTCAAGGTCGGCACCAAGGTAAAGAATATTCGCCTGGTAGACGGCGACCATGACATCGATTGCAAGATCGACGGTATCGGCGCCATGAAGTTGAAGTCGGAGTTTGTGAAAAAGGTTTGACGAGTTGATGAAAACGGTCGGTCGAGCGAGTGTGGTTGCGTTTCTTTTGGTCGCACCCAGCCTGAGTGTTGCCGAGATCTACAAGTGGGTGGATGACAGCGGCAAGGTTCATTTCAGCGATCGGAAAAATCACAACGTTAAGCAGGAAGTGGTCAAGGTAAAGCCAAGCGCCTCCGACTGGTCAGGCTTTGATTTCCGGGGCATGCGGCCCCGCCTTGCCATTATGATTCGCGCACGAGCAGGTCGGTGTTGATCTCGCTGATCGACTTGGCACCGGTCAGCACCATGGCGACGCGCATTTCCTTTTCAATCAACTCCAACAGGTTGCTGACACCGGCTTGGCCGTCGGCCGCCAGTGCGTAGATGAAGGCGCGGCCGAGCATGGTGCAGTCGGCGCCCAGCGCCAGCATGCGCACTACATCCAGACCGGTGCGGATGCCGGAATCCACCAGGATTTTCAGGTCGCCCTTGACCGCATCGGCAATGGCCGGCAGCGCGCGGGCGCTCGACGGTACGCCGTCGAGTTGTCGACCGCCGTGGTTGGATACCACGATGCCGTCGGCGCCGAAGCGCACGGCGTCGCGGGCATCTTCCGGATCCAGAATGCCCTTGATGATCATCGGGCCATCCCAGAACTCGCGAATCCACTCCAGATCCTTCCAGGAGATGGACCGATCAAAGTTGTCGCCCAGCCAGCCGATGTAGTCCTCCAGCCCGGTCGGGTTGCCACGATAGGTGGAAATGTTGCCCAGATCGTGCGGCCTGCCGCGCAAGCCCACGTCGTAGGACCAGCGCGGATGTGTCATCGCTTGCAGGTAACGGCGCATGGCTGCGTTAGGGCCGCTCATGCCCGAGTGCGCGTCCCGGTAGCGGGCGCCCGGCACCGGCATGTCGACGGTAAATACCAGGGTGGTGACACCGGCGGCTTTGGCGCGCTCAAGCGCATTCTTCATAAAGCCGCGGTCCTTCAGCACATAGAGCTGGAACCACATGGGGCGGTTGATCGCCGGGGCAACCTCTTCAATCGGGCAGACGGAAACGGTGGACAGGGTAAAGGGAATGCCTTTGTCCGCCGCCGCGCGCGCCGCCTGAACCTCGCCCCGGCGGGCGCACATGCCGGCCAGGCCTATTGGAGAAAGGGCGACCGGCATGGTCAGGGTTTCGTCGAACAGCCGGGTTTCCAAACTCAGATCTTCCATGTTTTTCAGCACCCGCTGGCGCAAACCGATGTCGGCCAGATCCGCGACGTTGCGCTTGAGCGTGTGCTCGGCGTAGGCGCCCCCATCGACGTAATGGTACAGGAAGGGCGGCAGACGGCGTTGGGCGGCAGCGCGGTAGTCGGTCGAGGCGGAAATGATCATCGCGGATTCCTCATGAGTTCTTGAACGTGCCACGGTCGGCAAGAGTAAATTGGTAATACCAATTAACAGGTTTTAAGCGGATAGGTTAGAAAAGCATCAATGCCATGTCAATCCAGCAACTGTATACTTTAGTGCAGAGGCTGACATTTTGGTTGATCAAAGGAAGATCAGTGGTTAGTCTTTTTGTAAATTGGTAAGACCAAAAGGATCGGCAATGGAAATGGGGCGGATTCGCCAGCACCGACTCTCCGACAACATCGTCGAGCAGTTGGAAACCATGATTCTGGAAGGCACGCTGCAGCCGGGGCAGCGTCTGCCGGCCGAACGTTCGTTGGCCGAGCAGTTTGGTGTCTCGCGGCCGTCGGTGCGCGAGGCGGTGCAAAAGATGGTGGCGAGGGGGCTGCTGATCAGCCGCCAGGGCGGCGGTAACTATGTCAGTGACTCGCTGGGCTCGAGCTTCAGTGATCCGTTGCTGAGCCTGATTGAGGGCCGCCCGGAAGCCCAGCGCGACCTGCTGGAGTTTCGTCATACACTGGAAGCTGACTGCGCCTATTACGCCGCCCGGCGCGCCACCGACCTCGACCGTCAGCAGTTTCAGGAAGCCTATGACGCGCTGCAGGCCTGCTATGCCCGGGAGGGCAAGGCAACCCGGGCCGAAGAAGGCGCCGCCGATGCACGTTTTCATCTGGCGATTGCCGAGGCCAGCCACAATCTGGTGCTGCTGCACACCATTCGCGGTCTTTTCGATTTGCTCAAGCGCAGTACGGTGACCAACATTGGTGGCATGTACGCGCTGCGCAGCGAGACCCGTCACTCGCTGGTCGCGCAGCATCAGGCCTTGTTCGACGCCATTATGGAACGCCGTGCCGATGATGCCCGGCGCATCGCCGGCGAGCACATCAGCTATGTGCAGGGCATGCTGGAAGAGCGCGAGGAAGAAATCCGCCGGCTGGCCCGCGCCCAGCGGCGCGAGCGGCCGGATAGTCGCTGAGCGCCTGCCAGCCAACGGCAGCGCTATTTGCTAGTATGGCCTCCCCTTCACCCTGAGAGCGATTGATCACCGCACCATGAATGCTCCGTTTACATTGCGGCCGTACCAGCAGGAAGCGGTAGATGCCACACTGACGCACTTTCGCAAATCCGATGAGTCTGCCGTGATTGTGCTGCCGACCGGTGCGGGGAAGAGTCTGGTTATTGCCGAGTTGGCCCGTCTCGCCAAGCGCAAGATCCTGGTGCTGACTCACGTCAAAGAGCTGGTGGAGCAGAATCACGCCAAGTACCAGAGCTATGGGCTAGAAGGCGGCGTCTTCTCCGCCGGGTTGAAGCGCAAGGAAAACCGGCATCAGGTGACCTTCGCCAGTGTGCAGTCGGTGTCGGCCAATCTGGACCAGTTCCGGGACGAATACTCACTGATCATCATCGATGAGTGCCATCGGGTCAGTGGCGAGGAGACCAGCCAATATCAGAGGATCATCGAGTTGCTGCGGCAACAGAATGACTCCCTGAAGGTGCTGGGGCTAACCGCCACACCCTATCGTTTGGCCATGGGCTGGATCTATCGCTTTCACTACCGGGGCTTTGTCCGAAGCGACGAAGATAAACCTTTCCAGCACTGCATTTTCGAATTGCCGCTGAGCTACATGATCAATCGGGGCTTTCTCACCAAGCCTGAGTTGGTGAATGCGGCGGTGGCGCAATACGATTTCTCCGCGCTGGCTCAGGACCGCTTTGGCGAATACGCCGAGAAGGACGTTAACCAGCTGCTGAGCAAACATCAGCGTGTGACCCGGGCCATCATTGAGCAGGTGATGGAACTGGCCGCTCAGCGCAAGGGCGTGATGATCTTTGCGGCAACGGTGGACCATGCGCGGGAGATCACCGGCTATCTGCCGGAGCACCACACGGCCCTGATTACCGGTGCGACCGATCTGAATGAACGGGCGTTACTGATTCAGCGCTTCAAACAACGGCAGTTGAAGTACCTGGTGAACGTATCCGTGCTCACCACCGGCTTTGATGCGCCCCACGTGGACTTCATCGCCATTCTTCGCCCCACCCAGTCTGTCAGCCTGTATCAGCAGATTGTGGGCCGCGGTCTTCGTCTGGATGAGGGTAAACAGGATTGCCTGGTGATCGATTACGCCGGCAACAGCGTGAACCTGCATCACCCGGAGGTGGGGGAGCGGAAACCGAATCCTGACAGTGAGCCGGTGCAGGTATTCTGCCCAGGCTGTGGTTTTGCCAATATCTTCTGGGGCAAAACCGACGGTGACGGTCGGGTGATTGAGCATTATGGGCGCCGTTGCCAGGGGTTGATAGAGGGCTTGCTGGAGCCTGCCGACGAGGGCGGCCCAGCGGCAGAAGGCCAGCGCCCTGAGCAGTGCGATTACCGTTTCCGATTCAAGGAGTGCCCCCACTGCGGTGGCGAGAACGATATCGCGGCCCGCAAGTGTCACCAGTGTCAGAAAGCCATTATCGACCCGGATGATCAGTTGAAAGATGCCCTCAAACTCAAGGATGCCATGGTGATCCGCTGTGCCGGGATCACGTTGAGTGAAGGTGGCGGAAAGCTGAGAATCACCTACCACGGCGAAGATGGGGAAGAACTCAACGAGTCGTTCGATTTTAGCAAGCCGGCTCAGCGCCACGTCTTTAACAAACTGTTCGGGCGTCGATTAGCGAATAGCCAGGCCCCGAAAGAGTTCAGCAGGGCTGATGAGGTGCTTGAGATGCAGTCCCTGTTGCCGGCACCGGACTTTGTCATTGCCCGAAATCAAAAACGCTATTGGCAGGTTCAGGAACGGATCTTTGATTATCAGGGTAATTTTCGTAAGGCGTATTAAGTATTAGGCCTGGACGCCGTTACGAACGCTTACGTGGCTGGCGGGGAGCGCTCAGCCACGCGCTATCAGGTGGGAGAAAGGCGCATCATCTGAACGCAGGCTGGTGCGGCTTGTTGTCAGCAACCCGTTTCATCCACGCCATGTCCAGCGGCACCAGTACGTTCAGGGCAAACAGCACCCAGCCGAGCGGCTGCAGGCTTGCTGCGAACCACACCATCAGAGCCAGGGACAGCAGGGCCCAGGTGACATCCACAGCAATCATCAGGTTGAAAAAGCGCTCCTGCCACCGTTGGTTGAGGGCCATGGCGGTCATATCCACGCACCAGAGCAGCATTACGATGCCAACCACGAGGTAGAAGGTTGCGCCGGGGCCTCCCGCCCACTGGGCGATCGGTTCGGCGGCCAGAATGAGAGCCAAGGCCAGGGGCGTGGAGAGGAAAACATCGCTCAGGACGATTTGCTTTACACTGAATTGGCGAACAAAGTTTTTCATGGGATCACCTCAATCGGGTTTCGCAATGTGTTTGACTACATTTCAAGCTTCCTCTCGGGTGGTGATCGTCTCAATTACCTGTGAGGTAATGGTGCAGCCTACCCTCGACTAGGATAATGGCTGAACACTCGGAATTTCACAGGAAACACAATGAGCGCCTTCGGTACGCTGTTCAGAGAAATGCGGCAGGGAAAACGCCTGAGCCAGATGGATTTTGCTCTGGAGTGCGAGGTATCGGCAAAACACATCAGCTTCCTGGAAACCGGCCGCAGCAAGCCCAGCAAAGGCATGGTTCTGCATTTAGCACAGATGCTGCAAACGGATCTGGCGGGGACCAACCGTCTGTTGTCGGCGGCGGGTTTCAGTCAGGTTTACTCCGACCAGGATCTGAGCGCGCCGGGCATGGCTATGATCAAGGACGCGGTTGAACACCTCTTGCAGGCACATCTGCCTTACCCGGCGGTGGTATTCGATCACGAATATTACTTGGTGATGGCCAACCAGGCCATGCAGGATATGATCCTAAGAATGGTGGAGCTGGGCGCTCAGGTTCCGGCCAGGCCAAACTTTCTGTTGTCGCTGCTGGATGACCACGGCATGAAACCCTTCGTGGGCGATTGGGAGAATATCGCCTGCCACATGCTGCAGCGGGTCTATCATGAGCATTTAGCAGGCCCCTTCAGGGACCAGCCTAATCGATTGCTGGAGCAGGCGTTGATGGTGCCTGGCGTTCCTCAAAACTGGAAAAGCCACGTTGTGGAACATCTGGACTACCCGGCGATTCCTTTCACCCTGAACTTGGGGGACCAACAACTCAGAATCTTTTCCACCATTGCAACCATCGGCACGCCCCTGGATGTCACCGCCCAGAGTTTGCGGATTGAGCATTTTTTTCCGATGGATGAGAGTAGCAAGGCCTATTGGCGAGCCTGAGGGCCAATACGAAACCACCTGCTTCGAGCCTCAATGTCTCAGGGCGACAGCAGGGCGACACTAGTTTTGATGCGTGCAGGGCGGCACACCGGCGCCAAGCTGGCTATGCTGTATGGGTGGCGTGTGAACAAGGAGGAACAAACATGCGTTATCTTGCGATTCTATTAGTTACGATGTTTTTTGCGGGCAATGCCCTCAGTGGCCAGTGCCCATCTCTGGTTAATGAAATTGACCAAAAACTGCAGTCAGCACAACTGGATGGTGATACAGCGAGCAAAATCAAAGAGCTCCGGGATCAGGGCGAATCACTGCATAATCAAGGTAAACATGCAGAGTCTGTGAAGGTGCTCAAAAGAGCGATCAACGAACTGAACGCTGCGTCGTAACCGGCCACCGCCTGGTGGCAATTGCTGCCACCAGGCGCGTGAACGTGACGAGAAAACCGGAGCGGAGATAGTCGCAAACTGAAATAGTCGCAAACTGAAATAGCCGATGTCCCAGGTCCTGAGAATAAGCCCCACATCAGGATCGCCGATGCCGCAGGGTGACTGTTTCGGTTCTACTTCAAACAATTTTATGCAATCTGAGATATTATGGGTGTTTGAGGTTGGTGAATAAGCCACCAAATTACGTGGAGTACACAATGAGCAAGAAACCCGAAAAAGCCACATTAACGTCTGCCACAATTGAAGAGCAGACTGCTGCTTTCCTTAAAGCCGGCGGTACCGTTGAACAGATAGGCAAAGGTGAGAGTGGGCAGCTTTCCTACTCTGCTTCAAAGCAGGCAAACCAGAAGAAGTAACACCTGTTGGCACATCCGGCGATACCCTGAAAACAGCGCAACGGAACAGCACCATTCCTATGGCATGACGCCAACCGTAGGGCGTTCTCGATGCGCTGTAGCTTCGCCGGTTGGCGCCATCATTGGATTCTCAGTCTTTGGGATATACCCCTTTTTCCAGCAACACCCTCCCCCCTGAAAAATAGATAGAAGTTGATGGTGGTCAGGACGCTTTTTTAGAACTCTCTCTAGAATAGTGCCTACAGACCTTACCCGAGTGTTGTCGTTCGCATGAGTGTAACCGCAATCAGCTTCGTGGGCATTCTCGCTCTATTTCTGCTTATCGGCATTTCGTCGATCCGGAAAAAGCACGAGGACGTTAACGACTATCTGACGGCAGGGTGTAATACGCCGGCCTGGATCATCGGGTTGTCGTCGGTGGCCACTAACAACTCCGGTTACATGTTCATCGGGTTGGTGGGGTATACCTGGGTAGCGGGCGTATCGGCCTTCTGGGTGGCATTTGGCTGGCTGGTGGGCGACTGGTTTGTATGGCGTGGTTTTCATCGGCGACTGCGGGAGTATTCGGAGAAGCATCCGGTGAATACCATTCCCGCGCTCACCTCCCAGAACCCTGCACTGGAGTCGAGCCCTCTGCGTATTGTGTCGGCGGTGCTGACGCTGCTGTTCCTGTCGGTGTATGCAGCCGCCCAACTCAAGGCAGGCAGCAAGGCCCTGCATGTGATGTTCGAATGGCCGGTTTGGCTGGGTGCCGTGCTGGGCGCCGTGGTGGTGGTGCTGTACTCGTTTGCCGGTGGTTTACGGGCGTCTATCTGGACCGATGTGGCGCAGTCTTTTGTGATGCTGTTGGGCATGCTACTGCTGTGTATTGCGGCAATGATCAACGTCGGTTTTCCCTGGACCCTTGCCGATCGGCTCTACGACATCAATCCGGCCCTTCTGGACTGGACGCCGGACAATCTGGCCTTCGGTACACTGGCATTTGTACTTGGTTGGGTAGCGGCCGGGCTTGGTGTGATTGGCCAGCCGCATATTCTGGTACGGACGATCGCACTGCGCCGCCCGGAAGACGTGCCGGCGGCCCGGAAGGTGTACTTTGGCTGGTACATTCCCTTTGCACTGATGACGGTGACCATTGGGCTGTATGCACGGGTACTGTTAGCAGGTGATCTGACCGATCCGGAACTGACGCTGCCCACCATGGCGCAGGCGTATCTCCCGGAGGTATTGGCTGGTATGGTGCTGGCCGCCATTTTTGCGGCGACCCTGTCCACCGCCGATTCCATGCTGCTGTCGTGTTCCGCCGCGATCAGTCAGGATCTGATTCCACGGTTCGGGCAATCCTATGTGCGAACCAAGTTTGGCACCCTGGGCATTACCCTTGTGGTGCTGGGGGTGGCGCTGAGCGCCCCTGCCAACGTGTTTGCCCTGGTTGTATTTGCCTGGTCTGCGCTTGGTGGCACGCTCGGGCCGGTGATATTGCTGCGGGTTTTGAAAGTGCGCCTGACCCGGCCTACCGCTGTGGTCATGATGCTGGCGGGCTTTGTCACGCTGATTACCTGGCAGGCCCTTGGCTATTCCGATTCCCTCTATGAGCTGTTGCCAGCGCTGATTGTGTCGTTCGGGGTCTATTTCTTGATGCGGCTTTTCTACCGGAAGGAGGCATAAATGCCATCGGCGAGTCCCGAGAAATCGAAGCTCAAGGCCTTGTACGCAGTCGATGCCTTGCGGCCCCTGGACCAGTTGGATCCTGCTGGCGGTTTGATTGACCCAGAGAATGTATCACTGTTGGTCCTGTTGGTTTGTGAGGTGCCTGAGGAAAGCCTGGCGTTGTTCCGCAAGCAACTGATGCTGCCTGATCAGCTTCGGCGACAGGTGGCCGCTCGCGAGGTGGAATTAAAGCACCACCTGGCGGAAATCATCCGCCGGCTGGAATCGATGGGTTATGAGGCTGATGGATGTGTCGAGCGTGGCAAGAAAACAGGGCTTGTCATTACAGAGGTGGCTGAGCGGGAGAACGTCGATCTGATCATCTTGCAGCGACGCCGCCAGAGAACCTGGCAGCGCGTGCTGGTTGGCAGCGTGGCCGACTATGTTACCCGCCACACTAAGCGGCCTCTGGTGATCATGCCGAGCAAATGAACTTGGGGTTAAACCCGATCCTGCAGTCCCGTCAGCATCTCGTCCACCACCGCAAACTGGGCACTGATGGCTTTGGTTGCCTGTTCAAAATAGGCGGTTGCCGCAAGCTTCGGCGCAGCGGCAGACAGGAACTCGGTTTCAATCACAGACAGCAGCATGCTAACCGTCTGGCCGGCTTCCTGTAGTGACCGTAAACCGCTCTGGTTGTGCCCCTTCAGATCGGTGTGAGCGATGGACGACAGTGCCTGGATTCGCTCACACAGAAAGCCCAGCCTGATTCGCTCCACGCCTGTGCTTTGTCCTGCCGCAGCAATACCTGTGCCCAGGGCCCGCGCCTGTCCCAGCCATTCGGTGGTATAGAGGAGTTCGCGCCACAGGGTGCTCACGCCATCACCTGGGTGTGTCACAAACAGCAGGTTGTATTGGGCTGCTATGTCTTCAATCAGTTGCAACATGTTGGCGATTAACTGGTTGTGCTGTTTTATGTTGTCGTTGACCGGAAGCGACAGCGCCGAACGTTCAAGCCGGGACCAGTGGTCGGTAAACGCCTCCCAGCGGTCATGGCAAGCCAAACTGGATGCATCAAGGTTGCTCAGGTCTGCCCGAATTGCCGCCTGTGTCTGATCGACTTTGAGTTTCAGGGAATGGTCGCCGCCGAGATAACCGGTGCTCAGGCCTCGGTGTTGTTGCAGGTGTTCGAGCAGCTGTCGCAGCCCTTTGAGCAGGAGTAATCCCTCTGCGCGCCGGGCCGGGTTGTGCCAGGGTTTCTTGATCGCCAGCAGGATGACGGTGAGTAGTAGGAGAGAGCCTGCAATGACTAGTTCCATCAGTGAGCACCTCGTGCAGTGGCAGGTTCTGTGAGCGCTGCTGTCAGGCTCTGGATATGCTGAACAATCCGGTCTGTTTCTTCGGTCGCCCGACCATTGGCGTCAATCCGCTGGTGCGTGGTGTCCACTTGGGTGGCGATTTCGCTGACGGCTAGATCCTGCTCGCGGGCGTTCTGGGCTACTGACGCGACCTGCTCGTTCATCTGCAGGGAGTGGGTCTGAATCTGTTCCAGGCACTCCTGAACCGCCTGGGTGTGCGCGACGCTGTCTTGAGCCTGCGCTAACAGCTTATCCATCTGGCCATGGGTGGCTTCGATGTTTTCCCTGACACTGGCAATGTTGCTGCCAATGTCGGCGGCGGATTTATGGCTGCTGTTGGCCAAATCGCGGACTTCACTGGCAACCACCGCAAAACCCCGCCCGCTGTCGCCGGCCCGTGCCGCCTCAATGGCCGCGTTCAGGGCAAGCAGGTTGGTCTGTTCTGCAATGTGGCTGATGGTAGTGGTCATTTTGGTTACCAACTGAAACTGTTCGAGAAGCTGAGTCATCAGTTGGGTGGTCTGTTCTGCGTCGGCCGCCATGCCGACGATGGTGTCGCTGGCAGTCGCCAGGCGACTGCCCCCCTCCCTGACCAGATCTCGAACCTGTTCGCTGGCCTGTTCCGAAAACTGGGCATTACGCGCCACTTCGGCAATGCTCTGGCTCATCTCCTCAACTGCTGCCGAGGTGGCGGCGGATGCCTGTCGCTGCTCACCGGCGCTGGTGGCGATGTCTTGGCTGCTCTGGGACAGCTCGCCGGTGGCATGGGCAATTTCAGCCAGGCGATCGGTAAGCCGTTGCTCCCGGCGCTCGCTGTCGCGCAGCGTATCCGCAAAGGCTTGGGCGAGAGGGGCCAGTAGCGTGAGGCGTGTGTCGAGCAGGCGGTAATCCCGGTTGCGGGTCTGGTTTTGGCAGTCTTCAATCAGGGCCTGGGTTTCATGTTGAGAGAGCACCAGTAGGCTGGTGGTGAGGTAGCCTGCCAATGCCACCAGGACCAGCCCGACAGTGGGGTGCCCCAAAACAGTCAGCGCCACACCGGTGATCAGGGCTAAACTGGTGCTCACAATAGCGGTCCCGGGCTTGAGCCGACGAGCAAAAACGGCCGCAGGGTATAGCAATGGGTTCATTATCCTTCCTCATAAAATACAAGGGTACTCCGGGACATACAGCAAGATACGTACCGTAGCCGGGGCGGCCGTTCTGCGTGGATATGGAGCGGGTCATGCGCTCGCGTCTGCTCTGTTTTGGGGCGCTGTGTTTGTGGCTGGACAGGCCATTGGCCTCAAAAGGGGGCAGACTCGATTCGCGCTGGTTTTGGGGGCTGGAAAAGCGATCGGATAAAGTAGAACGTAGATGTCAGAATGGCACCGGAAACTTCATGCTGAGTGTGCAGGGGTGGACATACCTTTTTTATCTCCAGGACGATATTTATATGGTAGGCGCTTTTAGCTTGGTAACCCCGACGGAGATCGTGTTCGGGCGGGGCAACGTAGCCCAACTGAATGATCGAGCGACAACAATGGGTACACGAGTACTGATTGTTCACGGCAGCAATCCCGGCCGGCTCGCTGAGGTGCTTACATCGCTGACCACCGTCGAAATCGTGCAAACCCTGTCCGTTGAGAAAGAGCCCGACCTGAATGCGCTCACGGCTGCGGTCGATCAGGGTAAAAAGCTCGGTGTCGATCTGGTGATCGGCATCGGCGGCGGCTCGGTCATGGATTCAGCCAAGGTGCTGGCGGCCATGCTACCCAGTGAGACTGATTTGATGCGCCATTTGGAGGTTGTTGGAGAAGGGCTGCCCTTAACCGCCAAGCGCCTGCCGCTGATTTTGGTGCCGACAACTTCCGGTACCGGGGCCGAAGTAACCCGCAACGCGGTGATCGATATTCCCGACGCCCAGCGCAAGGTGAGCCTCCGGGATAACCAGTTGCTCCCGGACCTTGCCCTGATTGACCCCGCACTGACCGACAATTGCCCCCGGCACGTCAGTCTGCACTCGGGGCTGGACGCCATTACCCAGGTTATCGAGCCTTACCTCTCGTCCCGGGCCAATCTGTTCACCGACATGTTGTGCAAGGAAGCGATTCCCAAAGGCCTCGCGGCATTAAAGCAGCTGATGAACGGGGAATCCAAAGAGGCCCGCGACGCCCTGGCACAGGTCAGCCTGTTTGGTGGCCTGGCGCTCGCCAATTCCGGGCTCGGAGTTGTCCACGGCTTGGCAGGCCCGCTGGGCGGCTTGTGCGGTGCGCCCCACGGCGCCATCTGCGGCGCGCTGTTACCGGCGGGCATTGCGGCCAATCGTGACGCTGTGACGGAAGCGGAACACAAGGCCCGTATCGATCAGGTGATCGGTTGGATCGCCGAGGTTTTTGAGACCAACTCGGACCAGGCGTTACCGCGTTTCCATGAATGGATTATCCAAAGTGGCCTGCCCGGGCTTGAGTCGATTGGGGTCACCGAAGAGCACATCATTGCAGCCTCGAAAGCGGCGGCCAGTTCTTCCTCCATGAAGGCGAATCCCGTGGAGTTGCCAACGGCAACCATTGAACACATCATGCGCCAGTCGTTTTGATCAACCATCGTTTTGTCTGGAACAAAAGATGATTAAGCCTAGCTGCTACAGCTGTCGGAAAAGGTTTGAGCCTACGGAGCTCAGGCTCTCGTACTCCAAAAACTACTGTGAGCAGTGCGGTGTGGGGCTGTTTGGTGAGGAGTACTTCAGTTTCCCTCAAAAGCCTGCTCCAACTGCCCGGAAAAACCTGGCGGTACACGCTACAGTCCTTATTTTGGGGGTTGGTGGCTTGTGGTTGCTCGCTCACTGGTTCGGATTTGATTGGCCGCCATTTTAAGGTTTAGAGCTAAGCGTTTCGGCGCCTCCTGAAGTTCTTGCATACTCTGCCGATAACCAAAGAACAAGAATTCTGCAGAGGACACTAACAACAATGAATGCAACGAATTCAGAGCGTGGTTGGCAGCCGCCGCTGATCAGCCGCATCAGCAGTCTTTTGGTACTGGCTTTGTTCGCGTTGGCGGTAATACTGCCGGGGTTTGCCGTGGCCGGGCTTGTGGTGGCGGCGGTTGTTACTTTGGCGGGTTGGTGGTTTAGCCGCAGCCGAGCGGTTGGCGACGAAGCGCCGAGTAACTCCGCAGTGGTCCAGGGTAACGAGGTGCTGGACATATCGGAGGATCAGCCGGTCGGCTCGGGCCAGGCAGGGCGGATTGCCACGGAGCATAATGAACTGCTGGCCAGCATGCGAGGTGCCTTGTCGGACCTGCGCCATCATGCAGTGCAGGTGGCGGTGCAATCGGCACGTTTACGCAAACTCACCAGCGAAGCCCAGCAGAGCGCTACCAAACAGGAAGAAGTCTCCCAACTGATTGCCCAGTCTAGCGGTGAGGGTGCCACGGCACTGGAGGACATTACCCAGCGCACCGGATCGGTGTCGGAGCTGAATTCCCGCAATCTTGATGGGGTGCGCGAATCCAATCAGGCCTTGTCCCAGGTGGCGGAGCGTATTCGCCAGGTTAACGACCAGCTTCAGAACTTCCGCGAGACCGTCGCCGGGCTGAGTGAGAGTGCCGGTAAAATTGGTAAGATTTTGGAGTTGGTGCAGGGTTTCTCGGATCAGACTAACCTGCTGGCGCTGAATGCGGCCATTGAGGCAGCACGGGCCGGGGAGGCTGGTCGTGGCTTCGCGGTAGTGGCAGATGAAGTCCGGCAACTGGCTCAGAAAATTGCATCGGCGACCGGCGACGTGCATCAGATCATCAGCGACATGGACACCCGGGTCGGTCGCACCGAGAAGGACACAGAGCAGTTGCTTGAGCAAACCGATCAGGCTCGGGAAGAGGTGACCTCGACCGCCTCCCAGTTCGACGACATGCTGCAGTACATCGAGCAGGCCCACGCGGAGCTTCTATCCATCACCTCGTCGGTGGAGGAAGTCAGTATTACCAACCGGCAGGTGCACGAACACGGCAACGAGATCCATCAGCTTGGCCGCGAGTTGGCAAAGGAGATTGCCGAATCAGACACCTACTCCGAGCAACTGCGCAAAGCCACAGAGGCCTCCATGGAGTTGCTGGCCCGCTACCGGATCGGCCAGGGCGCCTTTGAGGAAATCCTGGAGGCACGCCAGACTTTGGCTGCTGAATTCGAGCAGCGGCTTACTGAGTTGGCCCGACAGGGCGTGGACATATTTGATCACCGATATGAACCGGTGCCGAATACCTCACCACAAAAATACCGGACCGGGTTTGTTGATCGTTTTAAGAAAGAGTTCCAGGATCTGACAGATCAGGGTAAGGAACGCTTTGCTGGCACGGTATACAGTCTGTTGGTGGACGTTAAAGGCTATATCCCTGTGCACCACAGGGCCACGTCGCAACCGGTCACCGGTGACCCGGAAAAAGACCTCCTCTACAGCCGTGATCAGCGGCTCTACAACAGCAACGAGACTGAAATACGAAGGTCCAGCCACACGGAGCGGTTTCTCTTGCAAACTTACATTCGGGATACCGGGGAGATTCTTAACGACCTGTCGATCCCTGTGTATGTGAACGGCAAGCACTGGGGTGCAGTGATCATGGGCTTTAATCCGGACCTGTTGCTGGCGGGTGAGAGCAGAAGTTGACGGACAAGTGCAGGTATTGCTCCTGGGCCACGCCTTGTGAGAGTGTGGCCCCTTTGTTTTTATACAGCCGGGGAGAGAAGAATGAATGCCAAGCTTAAGAAGTCTGTAGTCATTTCTGTAGTCGCTGGGTTTTCAATGCAGCTTGTCGCCTGTGGCACGATCCTTTACCCGGAGAGAAAGGGGCAGTCCGCTGGCCACCTGGACCCGGCCGTTGTTGTTTTGGATGGCATCGGCTTGCTGTTCTTCCTGGTGCCCGGGGTTATCGCTTTCGCGGTTGATTTCAGCAATGGCACCATCTATCTGCCAGGCGGGGTGGCATCGGTTGATTCTAAAGAAGTGAATGCCATACAGATCTCGGGTGAGGTAACCAACGAGAAGATCGAGCAGGCTATCTTCGAGCAAACAGGGGAGAAGGTCAGTCTGGACGACGAAGGCGTTCAATCGCGCGAAGGGACGACAACCCTGAGTGCGCTGAATAGGGAAGTCAGGTTTCTTTAACTTGCTTTGGTCATCTGTCGCGGCGCTTGGTTTGCAACCGCAACGGAACGCGAGTTTCGGCCTAGTCCGGCGTGGAAAGGTCTGAGAGATCTGGCTCGCTGAGCGCCTGGATCATTTCATCGGGGTAGGTGCCTCTGTAATGCTGTGCAAGCGTGCCATCCCGTTTCATGTTATCGAGGGTGTCTTGCCAGAGCTCAACCCTGGCATCCTCGGTATCCAGTGACATGGCAATGTACAGGTATCTGACAGAGGTGATGTAGGCCAGTTCGACATCGTCTGCCGAAAATGCCGAGTCGGCAAACAACGGCAGGCGGCCTATGTCACTGGTTATCCAGGCATCAACGCGACCGTGCATGAGCATATCCAGGCATTGCGCAGGCCGGGTGGGTTGTTCCAGGTTGGTGAATCCCAGAGCCAACAGCGATTCCCCGCCAGAGCCTCCCCGATACGCACAGATGCCCTTTAGCTTGCGGGCATCGTCTAGTGTCTCTATTGCAATGCCGTCTTCACGACGTACAAAAAAACCGCTGGTGATGCGCTTGATCGGACCGACCCATTTAAACTGGTCTTCCCGAAGTTCTGATCGGGCGGTTTCAAACAGTGCAACGTTGGACTCTTTTTGAGCCACTCTGTATCCCCGAGCCCAGGGCAGTATGATAATCTCCCCAGGCTCACCAGCCCGTCTCATCAATTCACGGACAAGCTCAGCAGTAGCACCGGTTACACGGCCGTTTTCATCAAGGTATTCACCGGGGGGCGAGTGCTCCGTTATTACCTTCATCGGTTCACCCCAGAGTTGGGAACTGGTCATTCCGATGAGAAGAAGCACTCCCGCCCGTACTATTTTTCCTGCACGATAATCCCAAGCCATTCCTAATTCCTATGTCCCGAAAACGAGCGAGCGATCAACAATAACCCGCACCTGAGCTGCTTGAAAATAGCGAGCCGGAAAAAACTTGTCTGCAAAAAAGAAGTAAAACCTTTACGGATTAATCCCTTGGACTTCGGCGATCGGGCGGTGTCGTTAATGCCTGATGTCGTCCAGCTTCAGCAGTTCTTGCAACATGCTATAGCTCAGCCCCCAGATGCAGTAATCCTGAAATCGGCAGCAGGGCATATTCAAGGTGCCTAGGGGCGTTCGCCAAGGCAGTCTGCTCTGGTTCTCTTCTGCGGCAAGGTGGGTCAGGGGAACCCACACCACTCGCTGGACTTCGTGGTTTAGCGAGACGCTCTGCGGGCCCAGCCACTCGTACACATAGGGCGTGACCACCATCGGGCGCCAGCGGCTGTGGTGGCGGGTAATCAGGTCAGACAGTCGAGCCTGGAAGCGGCCATGGTGAATCAGGTCGACGCCGGTTTCCTCGAGGGTTTCCCGTTCGGCAGCCGCCCGGGTTGTGGCATCCTCGGGCTGCAGTCGGCCTCCCGGGAACGCCATGTCCCCGGACCAGGGATCGCCTTCGCGGTGAGCCCGTTGGATAAACAGCAACTCCGTTTCACCGGCCCCAGCTTGTCGGTAGATCAACGCCACGGAGGCGCGGCTCAGGCGCCGCCGGAGCGGTAGCTTCTTGGGCCGCAAGGTGCTGGCCCAGTGTTCGGTTGCCACGGTGAGCTGTCCTTTGGGGGCTGGTGGTTACCAGACTATCCAATCACTTGGCAGGCGTCCAATGACTCTGCAACTGCCCGAGCAAGGGCGAGCCCACGCCCTGTTCACCGAGGAAGCTCAGCGCGATCGACAGGAACTGCTGGATCATGGCGGGGCCAACGCTACCGAGCGGGCTAGTGCTACCCTGAGGGCGCCGCGGCGGTTGCTATGTACTAAGATTTGGCTTCAATAAGTTACAAAGTCATCAAGGACATCGGTAGCTAGGTAAACTAAAGTTCATCAGTTGGGGCTTTTTCCTGCGGTGCGTTTGCAATCATTTAGATCTTTTGGTGAATCTGATGTATCGATTGCTTGTAATCATTATAGGCGGATTGCTCATTGCTGGTTGCGGCAGTTTAAAAACCAGTGACGTTCTGAGTCGTACCGGTGACGCGCTGAGCAAAATCGGGCAAAAAAGCCCTACCGATGATGGTGACCAGGAAATTAAACCGCTTTTTGATCAACCCTATATTGATCCGTTAACGGAGTATCTCCAGCGTTACGCAGAAGATCCGTCCCGCTCGGCTCAGCTCGGGCAGGTGAGACAGGAGCGTGAACGCCGCTGCGCTGCCGTCGCCCGGCGGTATGATATGGATGAGATTACCGAAGCCAGCTTGGTATTGTACCGTCGTGGCTATAGCTTTTCCTGTCCGCAGGATGTGGCCGCCTACGAAGTGCGGCTCGAAGCGATGCAGCAGGCGTCAATACCCGCACCGCCGCCAAATAGTGAATCCTTATCCCGTCAACTGAATAACTGCTACTTGCTCACTCAGATTCGCAACTTCAGTGGGGCCCTGGATACCTGTCGCGGTCCCGCCGAAGCTGGGGCGGTTGGTGCGCAGGTAAGGATGGCGCAGATCCAGAATGCCCTGGGGAATCACGAATCAGCCTATCGCTGGGCCCAGCAGGCAGCGCCTGAATCCGGTGAGGCAGCCAATCTGCTAGGTGAAATGTACGCCCAAGGGCTTGGTGTGGCTCAGGATAAGGCGGCGGCTGCGAAGTGGTTCAGAACCGCTGCCGGGCTAGGTCATGTCGGGGCGAAAAACACTCTCGACAATCTGGTTTCAGCCTCTGCGGGTGACAATGCCGATTAAGCCGCTGCAGTGGCCAGTCTTGTCCAGGTGGACACGGCCACCTCTGAGCTTCTGGAAAAGCAACAAAGCCATGCACACTATCATGGGGCTGCTACTCCTGCTGATTGTGCTTTTTGCGATTGGCATGTTCCTGTTGTCTCACCTGAACCTGGGCTACTCCCAGCAGGCGATGTATGAGTTACGCCGTGATCAGATCCGGGATGTGTTTTTCACGGGGCTGGCCCGTATTGATGCCCATCAAATTGCTCTGGAGCGCCAAGTGGCGACGCTCGCGACGATCGGCGAAACATTCTACCGGTTATCGCGGGAACAGCGGGGTTCGCCCAAAGCCCAGCGTCAGTTTCAGGACCAGCTCGAAAAAACACTGCGAAGCCGTCTTGAAAGCGAGGTCGGGGTCTCCGGTGCGGGTCTCTGGTATCAGCCGGGCATTGTAGCGCCAACCGGTGAACGCTACGCTCCCTACCTGGTTAAGGACGGGGTTGGTGGCGCCAGAATGCAATCGCAATCAACCGATTTTAGGCAAACCCGATGGTTTGAGCTGACCTTGGGAATGGACGACGCCCGCAATTCCTCGTCGGGCGTGTCTGTCTACTGGTCACCGGTTTACTTTGACATGGCAACGGAGCGCGCTGTTCTCACTCTTTCCCAGCCGATGGTCAGCACTGGGGGTGAGCTGATTGGCGTGGCGACCATCGACTGGGCTTCGGATCAGGTTGTTGACCTGGTCAGCCGTATGGAAGTCACTCAAAACAGCTTTGCTTTTCTCAATGACCGCAACAACCGAAACCTGTCCAGTCTCAATCAAAGCGAAGATCCGGTGCTGGAGCAGAAGCTTATCGATGCGATTCTGGCAGCAAACCTTTCCGGAAATGAGCCGGACGTGCGATCAGCATCCGGAGAGAGCCAAGCCTCTGAATCGCGCCTGCAGACTCGGAAGCTTGAAGTTGATGGTCGGCTCTATGAGCTGTATTACGCGACGACCCCAGCGGGGATGGTCTATGGTGCTGGCGTTCCAAAGGATGAGATCGACCGGGTGCTTGAGCCCATGCGCAATACTAATT
>Ga0207908_1000101_pt1 | contig 37183 bp, 36 predicted proteins | sample MalvirmetagMSP81_FD_184224 | JGI IMG/M metagenome (GOLD analysis project Ga0207908, IMG submission 184224) | Marine viral communities from the Deep Pacific Ocean - MSP-81 (SPAdes) | ecosystem: Environmental > Aquatic > Marine > Oceanic | place: Pacific Ocean | collected 2011-04-18
CATACTCACTGAAAATGTCTCGGAAGACGCTGACTTTGCTGCCGTAGCGTCCATCGACCGGGGAAATGGCGGTCAGGGCGGTGAGTTCCATCGAAAACCTCTCAAATCGTTAGCGGATCGGGCCAAAAGAAAAATAGGGGCGCATATGATACACCAGCGCTGCGCCGGAAGCAGTTGTCTGGGATCTGTTGTTTCGGAACTACAGTGGACTGTTGGCTTTGTCGGCCAACTGCCGGGCGTGCTCGATGACTTTCTTGCGGTTGAAAATCAGCTGCCAGCGTCGCCCGCCTGTTTGGCGCCACAGAACCGCGGAACGGATACCCGCCAGCAACAGGGCGCGGACTTTGGCGGCATTTTCCTCGCGCTGCAAGACACTGGGATTGCCACTCACCTGAATGCGTAACCGAAAGGTGCTGATGGTATCGGCGTACACCGAGGCCAGGTTGCTGATCAGGTTGCTGTGGGTATAACCGAAGTGACTGGCTGTGTGGCGAGCCTGGTCAATGCGGGTTCCAATGACTTCCAGCATCTCCGGGCTGCGATGGAGCTTGGCTTCCAGCTGGATCAGGTTGAGCACGTACCGTAGCACCTCAATGTCCTGCTGCTTGTTCTGCTGGCTCAACACCGAGGAGAGCGTGACTAGTCCTTCGCGAATGTCTGTGAGATCGCCGCCATAAACATCCAGGGTTGAGGCCGGATTGGTGGCGAACAGCGAGCGGATGCAGGTTTCCAGGCTGGTTTCCGAGCACTGGCCGTTGTGGGCAATCTGCTGGACCAGGTTAGCGGCCTGACAAACACCTGCCAGGGCGAGGGTCTGATCGTTTAGGGATCGACTCATGCGCCCAATTCCTGTTGGGATTGTTCGGAAAGACGGACCGGCAGGGCTTCACCGTCGCGCCAGGTTTCTTCGATCACGCCACCGCCAAGGCAGACCTCGCCGTCGTAGAAAACTACGGACTGGCCAGGGGTGACCGCTCGCTGAGCATCATCAAAGACCACTTTAACGCCACCATCCAGCACCTGAACCTCGCAATCCTGATCAGGCTGACGGTAACGGGTTTTGGCCTTGCAGCGGAACTGGCCGGCCGGTGGTTCGCCGGCTACCCAGTCGATCGGGCCGGACACCAGTCCACGGGAGAACAGCAGCGGGTGGTGCTTACCCTGAACCGCAATAAGCACGTTACGGGTGAGGTCTTTCTCAGCAACGTACCAGGGTTCGTCGCCAAATTCGCTGAGGCCACCAATGCCGAGGCCCTGGCGTTGGCCGATGGTGTGGTACATCAAGCCCTGGTGACGACCGATGACCTTGCCGTCCGGTGTCTCGATGTCACCCGGTTGCGCGGGCAGGTACTGCTTCAGGAAGTCGGTGAACTTGCGTTCGCCGATGAAGCAGATGCCGGTGGAATCTTTCTTGTCGTGGGTAACAAAACCCTGGGCTTCGGCGATCCGACGAACTTCGGGCTTTTCCAGTTCACCCACCGGAAACAGAGTCCGGGCAATACGCTCACCGGAGACCGCGTGCAGGAAGTAGCTCTGGTCTTTGTTGGGATCCAGGCCCTTGAGCAGCTGTGCCCGGCCGGAATCGTCCGATAGTGTGCGCTGGCGGGTGTAATGGCCGGTGGCAATGTAGTCAGCACCCAGGGTGACGGCGTAGTCGAGAAATGCCCGGAATTTCACCTCTTTATTGCACAGAATGTCCGGATTGGGGGTGCGGCCGGCGGTGTACTCCGACAGGAAGTGCTCGAACACGCGATCCCAGTACTCGGCGGCAAAACTGGCGGTGTGAAGCTTGATGCCGATGCTGTCGGCCACGGCCTGGGCGTCGGCCAGGTCGGTCATGGCGGTGCAGTACTCGGTGCCATCGTCTTCATCCCAGTTCTTCATGAACAGGCCTTCTACCTGGTAGCCCTGGCCTTTCAGCAACCAGGCGGCGACAGAAGAATCGACGCCGCCGGACATGCCAACGATCACTCGGGTATTTGCTGGGGAAGGTGTTTCGGATGCGTGTGTCATGAATACGTCAGTCTGGGTGAAAAGCTGTAAAGTCTACCATTTGTGGGGCATTACGTCTGCGCATCCACAACGACATCGAGCGGGTAGCGCCGGCCATTTCGGTAATCTTCTATGCAGTCGAGCACCAGCGGACTGCGGAGCTGGTCTTTCAGCTCACGGATATCTTCCAGCAGCAGCCAGTGGGCGGCAATGATGCCGGTATCGAGCTCCTCGCTGACCTGCTTCAGGGCTTTGGCCGAGTAGCAGAAGCGGTAGTAGGTGACGCCGTTGGCAGGAGCCTTGTAGGTGTAGACGCCGAGGAAATGCTCGGGCTCCACCTCCCAGCCGGATTCTTCCAGGGTTTCACGCTTGACCGCGTCCAGAATGGCCTCGTCTTCCTCCACATGGCCTGCTGGCTGGTTGAAGACGACTCGACCGCCGCTGGTTTCTTCGACCACCAGAAACCGGCCTTCCTGATCTTCAACAATAACGGCGACAGTGGCGTGTGGGGTCCAGATCATGGCTGTTTTCTGCTCCTGCTGCTCTGAGGTTTACCCGGTTTCCGTTGCCCCGGCCGGCTGCGCCGTGGCGCCGCCGTGGGGACGTGGACGGTGATGCCGCGGTGCTGGCCCGGCAGTAAGTCGTCCAGGGTCCAGTCACCTATACGGTAGCGGATCAGCCGGAGGGTTGGGAAGCCGACCGCAGCGGTCATGCGTCGTACCTGTCGGTTTCGGCCCTCGGTAATGGTCAGCTCCAGCCAGCTGGTGGGCACGGATTCCCGGTACCTGACCGGCGGTGTTCTGGGCCAGATCTCCGGCTGGTCAATCCGGCGGGCCTTCGCCGGTGCGGTGTTGCCATCCTTGAGGCGGACGCCGCGCTCCAGTTGGGAGAGGGCGTCATCGGTTATGTCGCCTTCCACTTGTACCCAGTAGGTTTTCGGCATCTTGGCGGTAGGTGAGGCAATGCGATGCTGCAGGGCGCCTTCACCGGTCAGCAACAGTAGGCCTTCTGAGTCGTAGTCGAGCCGGCCGGCCGGATAGACGTCGGGTATCTGGATCCAGTCTGCGAGGGTCGCCCTGACCGGCTTCCCGGCGTCCTGGCGATCGTCGGTGAACTGGCTGAGCACACGAAAGGGTTTGTTAAAGAGGATCAGGTTGGCCATTACTTCCAGCGCGTCCGCAGTGATGGGTGGGGCTCAATATGAAAATCAGTAGCGGGGCCACTTTACCAATGGTGGGAGGCAATGTCGTTGTGCGGCGAGGGTGTTTTTCGGACCGGCTCAGGTTTTAGACGGGAACAGGCGTCGCGACCTGAACTGGATTCAGGATACTAGTAAGGAGAGAAGGCGCGGGCCCGCTTGCGGTTTCGATACCGCGCACAGGCCTTGCCGCCTGCCGCGGGGCAGGCGTGCTGCAGCCACTCGGCAACCTGTGGTCAGGCGTTTGCTGCACGCGGCGGAAAATCGCTCCGACCTGAGTCCCGGTCATCAGTTTTGGCTCCCGCTGAAGCATCAGCAAGCTCATGACTCGCTTTCTGGGGCTGCGCATCGGGAACAATATTGATGGCGTGGACGCCTTTATCGCTGGGTTTTTTGTCAAAGGTGACGGCCTGACCGGCTTTCAGCGTCTTGTAGCCGTCCATCTGGACCGATGAAAAGTGGGCAAACAGATCGTCACTGCAGCCATCCTCAATGATGAAGCCGTACCCTTTGGCATTGTTGAACCATTTGACCTTGCCTCTTGGCATGATGAACTCCCCTGTTCATGTGCTGTCACATTTTATTATTGGTGTTGTGAACATTCCGCTCTGAGTCACTTGATGCGGATTCCGGTTACATAACACACGCCGAGCAATATTGGTTACATAACACTTGCTTGAATTTACATTATTTAACAATGCAGGTTAACTTTCGGCCAATCGGCGCGTCGAGTCAATAGTTTCTGTTGCCGGAATGTGTGGTTGAACGCGGTCTGGAACCGGTATCATGCGCGTATAGATAAATTACTCGCGCCCGGTCTTCGACTTAGCTTGAAAACACGGGATCAGACAACCACATTATGCAAAGGGCACCGATAAACCGGTAAAGAATGATGCGGACTATCGAAGATTCTCTACTAGTATTTAATCAAGGGGAGGACGAACAACCGGGACGGCAAGACGATCTCAGTGTTGCGCCCGAAAAACCTGCCCTGAAGCGCCCCGCGCGATTTCGCGTAGTGCTTCTGAATGACGACTACACGCCCATGGATTTTGTTGTGGATGTGTTAATGAAGTTCTTCGGCATGAACGAAGAAAAGGCGACGCAGGTGATGCTGCTCGTCCATACGCAAGGAAAGGCCGTATGTGGGGTATATACCCGAGACATCGCAGAAACAAAGGCAGCGCAGGTGAACCAGTATTCCTCGGAATGCGAACATCCGCTCCTTTGCGAGATTGAACGTGCGGACTGACAGACGTTGGGGTGGCCCATGCTGAGTAAAGATCTAGAAATTACGCTGAATACGGCTTTCAAAAGTGCCCGCGACAAGCGTCATGAGTTCATGACTGTCGAGCACTTGCTGTTGGCCTTGTTAGATAACGAATCGGCGGTGGGCGTTCTGAAAGCGTGTGGGGCAGATCTCCAGCGACTTCAGGAAGAACTTGTGGAATTCGTTGACTCAACAACACCGCTCATTCCGAGCAGTGACAGTGAGCGCGAAACACAGCCTACCCTCGGATTCCAACGCGTGCTACAACGGGCGGTATTTCATGTCCAGTCTTCCGGTAAGAAGGAAGTGACTGGTGCCAATGTGCTGGTTGCTATCTTCAGTGAGCAGGAGAGCCAGGCGGTTTATGTCCTGAAGAAGCAGAACGTTGCCCGTATTGATGTTGTTAACTTCGTGTCCCACGGCATCTCCAGGGTACAGGGTGCGGAAGATCAGGAGGGCCACGATCAGGCAGCTCCGGATGAAAGCGGTGAAGAAGGCGGGCATTCTAAGCCATTGGAAAGCTACGCCACCAATCTCAACGAGCAAGCACGTCAGGGGCGGATTGACCCGCTGATCGGGCGAGAGCACGAGGTTGAGCGCGTGGTGCAGATTCTGGTTCGGCGCCGGAAAAACAACCCTCTGCTGGTGGGTGAGGCCGGGGTTGGAAAGACCGCGATTGCCGAAGGTCTGGCCAAGCGTATCGTCGACGGCCAGGTGCCGGATATCATCTCCGATGCAGTGGTCTATTCACTGGATCTCGGCGCGCTGCTGGCTGGCACCAAATACCGGGGCGATTTTGAGAAGCGTCTGAAAGGCTTGTTGGCGGAACTGAAAAAAGAGCAGCACGCCATCCTGTTCATCGATGAGATTCACACCATCATCGGGGCTGGTTCGGCGTCCGGTGGCGTGATGGACGCCTCCAACCTGCTGAAGCCCATGCTGGGCTCGGGCGAAATTCGCTGCATCGGTTCCACAACGTTCCAGGAATTCCGCGGAATTTTCGAGAAGGACAGCGCCCTGGCGCGTCGTTTCCAGAAGATCGATGTGAATGAGCCGAGCGTTGAAGACACCTATCAGATCCTGAAAGGGCTGAAGCCCAACTTTGAAAAGCACCACGATCTGAAGTACACCGACAAGGCCCTTCGGGTTGCGGCTGAACTGGCCGATCGCTACATCACTGATCGCCACCTGCCTGATAAGGCCATCGACGTCATTGATGAGGCGGGTGCCAGGCAACGTCTGCAGCCGGAAAACAAGCGCAAGAAGGCCATTGATGTGACCGACATCGAAGATGTGGTGGCCAACATCGCGCGGATTCCGCCAAAGAACGTGTCCACCAGCGATAAGGATCTGCTCCGCAACCTGGAGCGCGACCTGAAAATGGTTGTCTTTGGTCAGGACCCGGCCATCGAGTCCTTGTCGACCGCGATCAAGCTGGCGCGTGCCGGGTTGAAGGCGCCGGAGAAGCCGGAAGGGGCGTTTCTGTTTGCCGGTCCGACCGGTGTCGGTAAAACCGAGGTCACCAAGCAGTTGGCGAAGGTCTTGGGCATTGAGCTGGTTCGCTTTGACATGTCTGAGTACATGGAGCGGCACACCGTGTCTCGCCTGATCGGTGCGCCTCCGGGCTACGTGGGTTATGACCAGGGAGGTCTGTTAACCGAATCGGTCAACAAGCATCCGCACTGCGTGCTGTTGCTGGATGAGATCGAAAAGGCCCATCCGGAAGTGTTCAACCTGCTACTGCAGGTGATGGATCACGGCACCCTGACCGACAACAACGGCCGGAAGGCGGACTTCCGTCATGTGATCCTGGTGATGACAACGAACGCGGGGGCAGAAAGCATGGCTCGCCGGTCAATTGGCTTCAACGAGCAGGATCACAGTACCGACGGTATGGAGATTATCAGCAAGACCTTCACGCCGGAGTTCCGCAACCGTCTGGACGGCATCATCCAGTTTGCCGATCTGCAGAAGGAAACCATCACTCACGTGGTCGACAAGTTCCTCACCGAGCTGCAGGCGCAGTTGGATGAGAAGCATGTTGTCCTGCACGTGGATGAGGACGCCAAGGTGTGGCTGGCAGACAAGGGTTATGATGTCACCATGGGGGCACGGCCGATGTCCCGCTTGATTCAGGACAAGATCAAGCGACCGCTGGCCGAGCAGATCCTGTTTGGACGCCTTTCCGAGAAGGGTGGGGATGTGTTCATCCATCTGCGCGATGACGAGCTGGTCTTTGATTATGAGGACGAGCCCGCAGAGGCGGTGTAGGAAACCGCCCTCTGTCAGCAATAAAAAAAACCGCTGCCCATGGCAGCGGTTTTTTTGTATCGGCGACTAACTGTTCTTGCCAACAAAAAAGCCCCGAGACGGGGCTTTTCAGATGTCAGTCGGCCTTAACGGGCGCGATACACAATGCGGCCCTTGCTCAGGTCGTAGGGAGTCAGCTCAACCTTGACCTTGTCGCCGGTCAGGATGCGGATGTAGTTTTTGCGCATCTTTCCGGAGATATGAGCAGTCACCACGTGACCGTTGCTGAGTTCAACACGGAACATGGTATTCGGAAGGGTATCGATAATAACGCCTTCCATTTCAATGACATCTGATTTCGCCATTCAGTAGAAACCTCTCGTGGAATGTACTTCTCGTGATTTTAAATTGCGCAATTCTGCCTGATTTATCAGCCTTTGGCAAAAATCAGTTCAACTCCATGGGCAGCCATTGCCCTTCCCGCAAGGCTTCGATGGGCTGGAAGCGGGTTTTGTAGTTCATTTTCCGGCATTCTCGAATCCAGTAGCCCAGGTACAAGTGTGGCAGGCCCCGTCGCTTGGCCTCCTCAATTTGCCACAGGATGGCGTAGGTGCCGAGGCTTCGGTGCTCAAGTGACGGTTTGAAAACGGTATAGATGGCGGATAGGCCGTCGTCGAGTAGGTCAATCGCTGCCAGGCCGATCAGCTCGCGGTTCAGGCGAATCTCCAGGAACCAGGAGTCGGTGGCGCCTTCCACCAGGAACGAGGAAAACTGTTCCGGGGAGGGCGGGTACATGTCACCGTCCTTATGGCGCTCTTCAATGTAGCTGGCATAGAGCCGGTAATAGTGTTCGTTGAAACGGGCCTGCACCAGGCTGTATTCCAGGTCCTGGTTTTTGCGCAGCACGCGTTTCTGGTTCCGGTCGGGCTCAAAATCATCCACTTTCAGGCGAACGGGAATGCAGGCGTTGCAGTTTTCGCAGTGGGGACGGTAGTAGTGCGAGCCGCTGCGACGAAAACCGAGGGCGGTGAGCTGGCTGTACAGTTTCTTGTCGATGTGGGCGCGCGGATCCACGAACATGGTGGTCGCTTCGCGATCCGGAAGGTAGCTGCAGTCGTGAGGTGGGGTTGCGAAGAACACCAGTGTTCTAAGATTGCTCATTCACGCCTCCGGCCCAGACCATTGCCAGCGGATTTTCCAGTCACGTTGATTCGGTTTTCGATCAACGCATGCCCTGAGTATAGATAAAAACTCGCTGCGTGAAATAGAGCGTGCACCCATCGTTAGCAGGTGTCGACTCTCCACCTGGCAGTCCATGACCTTGTAATCCCACTCTTGCAGCTGGTGGGCCAGATGCACCATCAGCACCTTGGAGGCATTGGTTTCCAGCGAGAACATAGACTCCCCGAAAAAGCACTGCCCGATCGCGATCCCGTACATGCCACCGGCGAGTTCGCCGGACTGGTTCCAGACTTCAATGGAGTGGGCCACACCCTGCCGGTGCAGCTCGGAGAAGCTGGCGATCATGTCCTCGGTAATCCAGGTGCCCTCGGCTCGTGTAGTCGCGCACAGGCGAATAACACGGCCAAAGGCCTGGTCGGCGGTCACCTGAAAACGCCCCTGATTCAGGGTCCTGCGTAGGCTTCGGGAGACGTGAATGTCTCCGGGCAGTAATACGCAACGTGGGTCAGGGGACCACCAGAGGATGGGCTGATCATCGCTGTACCAAGGAAAAATACCGTTTCGGTAAGCAAGGAGGAGTCGTTCGGTGGACAGGTCGCCGCCAAGAGCCAAGAGCCCATCGGGGTCCTCGAGAGCTTCGTCTACGGGAGGGAACCAGAGTTGGTCCGGATCAAGCCAGGGTAGTGAGGTCATCCTGCTCCAATGTCGGAGATTGCCAGCATTGCTCGTGATCGGAGTGTCGATCGGCGGGGCGAGTGGTCTTAGACCCGCTGTGAATCCTTCCCTGGACGCTTGGCTCCGCCATCCCTGGCTTCGCACAGTCTAAGACCACTCACCCCGCCGATCTCCGCAAACTATTGAGTCGTTTGCGTCAGTTTAGTTCAGTCTTGCTGATCCAGGAATTTCTCGGCATCCAGCGCGGCCATGCAGCCGAAGCCGGCAGAGGTAACTGCCTGACGATAGACGTGGTCGGCTACATCGCCGGCGGCAAACACCCCGGGGATGCTGCTCTGGGTTGCCATGCCCTCAAGGCCGGAGCGGATGCGGATGTAGCCGTTTTCCATATCCAGCTGACCCTGGAACAGGTCGGTGTTGGGCTTGTGACCGATGGCGATGAACACCCCTGCCAGATCGATTTCCTGGGTGGATTCGTCCTTGGTGCTCTTGATGCGCATACCGGTTACACCGGTGGCGTCGCCCAGAACTTCATCCAGGGTGTGATCCCAAACGATGTTCACATTGCCGTTCTCGGCTTTTTCGAACAGCTTGTCCTGCAGGATCTTTTCGGCGCGCAGGCTGTCGCGACGGTGGACCAGGGTTACTTCGTCGGCGATGTTGGACAGGTACAGAGCTTCTTCTACTGCCGTGTTGCCGCCGCCGATTACCGCAACTTTCTGTTTCTTGTAGAAGAAACCGTCGCAGGTTGCGCAGGCCGATACGCCCTGGCCCTTGAACTTCTCTTCTGACTCAAGGCCCAGGTACATGGCCGATGCGCCGGTAGAGATGATCAGGGAATCGCAGGTGTACTCACCATTGTCGCCTTTCAGGCGGAAGGGACGGCTGTGCAGGTCTGCTTCATTAATGGTGTCATAGACAATGCTGGTCTCGAAGCGCTCTGCGTGCTTGAGCATGCGCTGCATCAACTCCGGACCCTGGACACCGTCGTTATCGCCGGGCCAGTTATCCACGTCTGTGGTGGTGGTGAGCTGACCGCCGACTTCGATACCGGTAATCAGGGTCGGATTGAGGTTGGCTCGGGCTGCGTAAACAGCCGCTGTGTATCCGGCAGGGCCAGAGCCGAGGATGATCAGTCGGGAATGCTTGGTATCGGTCATGTCTGTCTCTCACTGAATTCGGTACGACGCTGAGCGCCATTTTCGGGCCCAGTTTTGTCAAGAAAGGGCGAAAGGCTAACACGAATGGTGCGATCTGCCATTCGATTTGGCCAATTCCGCTTATAAAACTTCGCTATTTACTCAAGGACAGAGACGCTGGCCAGAAGTTGCCGAACCCGCTCAGCGCTCTTGCCGGATTCGCCCTGTTCCAGGCGGTGCTCGGCGATCGAGGGGAACACCGTCTGGATGTCGTCGGGCAGCACATGGTGACGGCCTTCCATCAGGGCCCAGGCTTTGGCGGCGCGCACCAGGCCAAGACCGGCGCGGGGGGACAGGCCGTACAGCAGGCCTGGCATGCGCCGACTTTGTTCCAGCAGGCGCTGGACGTAGTCGAGCAGGGCGGGGCTGGCTTTTACCCGGCTGACTGCATCCTGCAGTGTTGCCAGCTCGGCCTGGGGCAGCATGGCCGTGAGCCGCTCGGTCATTACTTTGCGGTCTTCGCCTTCCAGCAGTTCACGCTCTGCTCTCGGGTCCGGATAACCCAGGCGCAGGCGCATCAGAAACCGGTCAAGCTGCGACTCAGGCAGCGGGAAGGTGCCCCCCTGTTCAATGGGGTTCTGGGTGGCAATGACGAAAAATGGTTGGGGCAGTGGGCGGGTCTCGCCCTCAATGGAAACCTGGCGCTCCTCCATGGCTTCAAGCAGTGCACTCTGGGTGCGCGGTGAAGCCCGGTTGATTTCGTCCGCAAGCACGACTTGGGCAAAGATCGGGCCCGGGTGGAACACCAGGCTGCCGGCTTCCTTGTCGTACATGGAGTAGCCCAGTACGTCGGCCGGTAACAGGTCGTTGGTGAACTGGATGCGCTGATAGCTCAGGCCCATGATCTTGGCGAGCGCATGGGACAGGGTAGTCTTGCCCATGCCGGGAATGTCCTCTATCAGCAGGTGGCCCCGGGCCAGCAGGCCGCATATGGCCAGACGCACTTGCTGATCCTTGCCAAGCAGTATCTGGTTCAACTCATGAACAACGGTATCGATCAGTTTCTTCATTCCAGGGTCAGTCCCTTACGCGCTTGAGGATGTCGCTGTAGGCATCGATGCGACGGTCTCTCAGATACGGCCAGATGCGGCGGACCGATTCACTTCTGGTTCGGTCGATGGTGACACTCAGAATGCATTCACTGGATTCGTCGGCGCGGGCGAGGAATTCGCCCTGGGGGCCGCAAATAAAGCTGTTACCCCAAAAGCGGATGCCATCCGATTGTCCAGAGGGATCCGGCTCGGTTCCGACCCGGTTAGGGGCAACTACGGGCAGGTTGTTAGCAACCGCGTGGCCTCGCTGCACTGTTACCCAGGCTTCAAGCTGGCGCGCCTGCTCGTCCGGATCGTCGGTTACATCCCAGCCAATGGCCGTGGGATAAATAAGGATTTCGGCGCCGGCCAGCGCCATCAGGCGTGCAGCCTCGGGGTACCACTGGTCCCAGCACACCAGCACGCCCAGTTTGCCAACAGAGGTCTCAATTGGGGTGAAGCCGCTGCGACCATCGTTGAATTCGGCATCGCCCGGGGTGAAGTAGAACTTCTCGTAAAAACCCGGGTCGTCCGGTATGTGCATCTTTCGGTACAGGCCTGCCAATGAGCCGTCGGATTCAAACACCACTGCGGTGTTGTGGTAGACGCCATTCATCCGTCTTTCGAAGATCGAGCCGACCAGCACCACACCGAGTTCCTTCGCCAGGCTGGACAGGCGCTCGCTGGTAGGGCCAGGAATGGATTCGGCCAGCTCGAATACATCGGTGTCTTCGGTTTGGCAGAAATAGAGCGTGGCGTGAAGCTCTTGCAGCACGACAAGACTGGCGCCATTGGCGACGGCTTCGCGCACCAGTTTTTCCGTGGTGGCCAGACTTGCCGCCTTATCGGAGCTGCATGCCTGCTGGACAGCGGCCAGTTTCAATAGTTGACTGTCGCGACGGCTGTTCATGGGGCGACAACTCCTTCGGGAATTTGCATGGTGACGCAATGTAGGCTGCCATGCTGCAGAACCAGTGCCCGGCAATTAATGGGCACGATTTCCCGATCCGGGAACAGGTCCGCCATGATGCTGACGGCCTGTTCATCCTGAGGCGTGCCATAGATGGGCAGCAGAACGGCGCCATTGATGATCAGAAAGTTTGCGTAGGTCGCCGGAAGCCGGGTGCCTTCGTCATCATAAATCGGATCGGGCAGAGGGAGAGCGGTTAGCTGATACGGCGAACCGTCGCGCTTGCGAAATTCCCGAAGCTCTTCGGCCATGGCTGACAGGGCACCATAGTGTTCGTCATCCGGGTTATCGCAGGCCACGTAACAGATACGGTCTGGGCTGCAGAATCGTGCCAGGGTATCGATGTGGCTATCGGTATCGTCGCCTGCGAGGAAGCCATGATTGAGCCAGAGCACTCGATCGGCACCCAGCACCTCAGACAACAGATGTTCGATAGCGGCGCGATCGTGGGCCGGATTCCGGGTTGGCGTCAGCAGGCATTCACTGGTGGTAAGCACCGTGCCTTCGCCATCGGATTCAATGGAGCCGCCCTCCAAAACGAAATCGACGGCCTCGAGGGGTGTGGTCCCAAAGGCGCCGGCATTGGCAAGGTGTCGATTGAGGGCGTCGTCTTTCTCCCAGGGGAACTTCCCGCCCCAGGCGTTAAAACGAAAGTCCAGCAAGGTCAGGCCATCATTTTTCTGAACGGCGAGCGGGCCATGGTCTCTGGCCCAGGTATCGTTTGCCGGCGCAGGAACGCACACGACTCGACCGGGCAGGCCCTGTTCACGGGCATAGCGATTCAATGTCCGCTCCAGTTCCTGGACTCGAATCACATGTTCACAGCTGATCAGCAGATGCTCGAAGCGCAGCACTGCTTCGGCAATAGCTATGAAGACGGGTTCAACCTGTTCGAGGACATCGGCCCAATCCGTTCCTGGATGCGGCCAGGTCAGCATTACTGCACTTTGCGGAGCCCATTCCGCGGGCATCACACGTCTGAATGTCACGTTACTGCCACCTTAAATCGTAAAAGCCGCCATTCTAACCAAAACAGGCGTAAAAACATCAGGGCCAATGCCGGCAATTGCTTGCCCGCAGAGGTTGTCCGACTCTAACAGAATTCAGCGCTTGGGCTTGAGTACTGAATGCAGTACGCGATTATCTTCGAAGTAGACGATGAAGTCCTGATAGTGCCATTGGCTGATAGGTGGCTCACCGACCGGTCCCCGGATTTCCATAGGAGCACCCCAGGCGGCGCGAACAGAGGTCTGGCTCATGCCGGTTTTGGGAGTGCTGATGCTTGCCCTGTCCGTCTGCGAACCTACGGGGATGGTGATCTGCTCGGCAACCACGCTGCTCGACGGCGCCAGAATAAAGGCCGACAGAGCCAGTACGCTCAGCATCATGTTGCTTTTCTTCATTGACTGTTCTCCATTACGGCCTGATTTGCCTGAAAAATGTTATCGGAACGATGTGGATAAAGCGTAATGTCTTTCTTGATCGGGGAAAAGTCATAAACCTGCTGCAGTTTATTCTTTTTTGCGTTGGCGAATTTGCCAGCGCATCACATGCCGCGCGATTTGCTGTCGGTCGCTGTCCTGGATGTGTACGAATTGACTGTGGATGCGCACGCCGCCTGCGTTGTCAGGGTGAGTATGGATAATCTCGGCAATGGCTCGGGGCTGGAAAAGTTCCGGGGGCAGAGTCATCCGGACCTTAAGCAGATCTCCGGTCTTGAAGGTATCCGGGGCGGTGGAAAAGGCAAGTCCGCCCTCGCTGAGCGTAACTTCCTGCCAGTCTTCCGGTTGCAACGGATTTTGCTCAAAGGCCATAATGCGCGCGAGCGTATCCAGCTTGCCATTCAGGGACTTAATCAGACCTGTGAGCAGGCGGTCCCGCTCGGCGAGGCTGGCAAGCTGGGACCTGACGTCCTGATCCAGTCGCCGGTACTCGGCTTTCAGGCTTTCCAGGTGATCGTCGCCAAACGCTTTTTCGTCAGGGTTGGCCATCGGCGAGAGTTTTCGGATTTCGAGGCCGATCCTGTCCTCGATTCGGAAGTAATCTCGACGCTCAAGGCTATGCTCCGCCGGTTCGCTGGGGTTGTTGGGTGATGTCATCCTGACTCCGAAGCGTTCAATTATCATTATTTGAGAACAGTTTAGCAGTTTCCCGATGCACTACTAGATAGATGTACGAGCTAGAAGGCGGTTGGGAAAACCAGACCACGACAGACCCGCAGGTAGCGACAGGCGCCTCTCCATGTTTAGACCTTTATCGTTTTATATCGGCTTGCGTTACACAGCGGCCAAACGTCGAAATCACTTTATTTCCTTTATATCACTGACCTCCATGATCGGGTTGATGCTGGGGGTGGCGGTGCTGATCATCGTCCTGTCGGTGATGAATGGTTTCGACCGCGAGCTCAAACAACGCATCCTCGGCATGGTTCCCCACGCGGTTATCGAAGGCTCTGGCCCGCTGCAGGACTGGGAATCGATTGATGAGCAGGTTCAGCAGCATCCGAGGGTTCTGGCGGCCGCGCCGTTCATTCAGGGCCAAGGCATGGTGACCGGCGGTGGCAACGTACGCGGCGTGCTGTTGAATGGCGTCCTGCCAGAACAGGAGAAAACCGTTTCGATTATTGAGCAGCACATGGTCGAGGGCAGTCTGCACGATCTTAAATCCGGTGAGTTTGGCATTATTGTCGGCCGGCTGATGGCTGCCAGCTTGCGTTTGAAGTTGGGAGACAAGGTTACGGTGGTACTGCCCGAGGCCTCGGTGACGCCAGCTGGTGTTTTGCCGCGGCTGAAGCGGTTCACCGTGAAAGGTGTGTTTAGCGTTGGTGCTGAACTCGACGGGAATTACACCCTCATCCACATGGACGATGCCTCCAAACTGATGCGCACCGGTGGCAAGGCGCTTGGTGTCCGTCTGCTGGTGGATGACCTGTTTGCAGCACCCAAGGTGGCGGAGCAGGCCGCCCGCTCGCTGCAGGGGCGATACTACATTTCCGACTGGACCCGCACCCATGGCAACCTGTTCCAGGCCATTCGCATGGAAAAGACCATGATTGGTTTGCTGCTGATGTTCATCGTTGCGGTTGCTGCATTCAATATTGTCTCGACCCTGGTCATGGTGGTTACCGATAAAACCGCGGATATCGCGATCCTGAGAACCATGGGCGCCACACCCGGGCGAATTATGCGCATTTTCATCGTTCAGGGCGCCGTAATCGGCGTGTTCGGCACGCTCATCGGTACCACACTCGGGGTCGTCGGCGCGCTCAACATCAGTGCCTTTATCTCCTGGCTGGAGAGCGCGCTGGGGCACCAGTTCCTGAGTGCCGATGTCTACTTCATCAGTTATCTGCCGTCCCAACTGCAATGGCAGGACGTGTTTATCATCAGCGGTGCTGGTCTTGCCATGAGCCTGCTGGCGACGATCTATCCCGCGTGGCGGGCTTCCCGGGTCGATCCGGCGGAGGCCCTTCGTTATGAGTAAGGAAAACGCGAACATGCACCAAACAGCGCCGGTTATCGATTGTCGTCAGGTCACCCGCACTTACAGCGAGGGGCCGGAAAAACTAACGATCTTCTCGGACATTTCGCTGCAGGTGGCGGCTGGCGAGACGGTGGCCATTGTTGGTAGCAGTGGCGCCGGTAAAACCACCTTGCTGAACCTGCTTGGTGGTTTGGATCGACCGTCCTCCGGCCAGATTTCTATCTGTGGGAAAGATATTCACCGGCTGTCGGAAGCCGGGCGGGCCCGGTTCCGCAACCAGCACCTGGGCTTTGTCTATCAGTTCCACCATTTGCTGCCCGAGTTTTCGGCACTGGAAAACGTAATGATGCCGTGCGCGCTTGGCGGCATGGCAGTTAGTGGTGCCAAGCAAAAGGCAGAGCGTTTCCTTACCCAGGTCGGGCTGGCGGAGCGGCTTGCGCACAAACCTGGTGAGTTATCGGGCGGTGAGCGTCAACGCGTAGCCATTGCCCGCGCCCTGGTAAATGAGCCGCAGTGCGTGCTGATGGATGAGCCGACGGGCAACCTCGACGAACATACTGGGGAAGGTGTGCGCAAGCTGATTGAATCGCTTCGCGATGAGCTGGGCATTTCGTTCGTGATGGTTACTCACGACATGAAGATGGCACGTAGCCTGGGCCGGGTTTTGCGTCTGGAACAGGGGCGGCTGGTTCAGGAGGCTTGATCAGCGGCCCGTTGGCGCTTGAGGCGGTCGCCACGGCGTAACCGCCAGTCGGCGCGTATCTTTCTGCGCCATAGGAACTGAATTGTCAGGTAGGCAATGCAGGCAGAAATCGTGGCCACCATCAGCGAGCCCAGGTACAGGGGAATCCCGATATCCAGCAGGCGCTCGCTGATCCAGGACCAGGTCAATTCAAATTGGAAGTTGAGGACCGGCCGATTCAGGACCCAAGCGCCTACCTTATAGTTGAAATAGAAGATTGGGGGCATGGTCACCGGGTTACTGATCCAGACCAGTACCACTGACAGTGGCAGGTTCGAGTTGAACCAGATCGCGAATAGGGCAGCACCAATCATCTGAAAGGGCATGGGGATGAAGCAGAACCAGATGCCTACCAGGAAGGCGCGGGCAACGCTGTGTCGGTTGATGTGCCAGAGGTTGGGTTCATGAAGGATATCGCCAAGAAAGCGTAGCGATTTCATCGCTTGCACCTTCTCTGGTGTTGGCAGATAGCGTTTCATGAACTTCTTCGGCATTGGAAGCTCTGCCTGTCGTTAGCGTGTGAATTCCGGGAGCATGGATGCTGCCGGTGGATCATCAAACCGGAGGACAAGGATTGTCCGGAAACTCAATTACCCGACTCGGGGCCGCGTCTGGGCGCGGTTTAGCGGTCGCGGGCGCATTCGCCTTCTCTTGCGGCGTTATCTTACTGTATTGGTTGTCGATGTTGCCACCTCCTCTATGGATCGTGGCGAGCTTTATTGGAGCTTTTTGCATTGCACTCCGAACCCGGCAATCTCCACTTCGGCGCATGGCTCTATTAAGCATGGCCCTGATTATGGGGTTAGCGTGGGCCAGTTGGCACGCAGACCGGCGCCTGACTGAGGGATTGCCTGCGGACATGGAAGGGCAACGGCTGTCGGTTTCCGGCTACGTTTGTGATATTCCTTCGCCCGGGAGCTTTAACAGTCTCCGCTTCAGCTTTTGTGTCACCCGCTGGCACGAGCGCACGCATTCCTCGAATCAAACCGTCAAACTACCACAGCTTCTTCGTCTTGCCTGGTACGGAAAATCCGAACGCCGATTGCCATCACACCGCCTGAGACTTGAACTGGTCCTGAAGCGTCCCCACGGCACGTTGAACGATGCTGGATTCCGCTACGAAGACTGGCTGTTTCGCAAGGGCTACCGAGCGACCGGTACGGTCCGGAACGCGGTTGCCGATCATACTGTGGACTGCGGTCTAAAGTGCCGATACCACGAGGCGCACGGCTGGATTGCTGGTTGGGTTGAGCGACGGTTTGCCAGCGCCGAGCACCGGTCCTTGATCAGTTCCTTGCTGGTGGGTGATCGGGGCCATCTGACACCTTCCCACTGGCAGGTATTGCAGGCCACCGGCACTATCCACCTGGTGGCCATCTCCGGTTTGCATCTGGGGCTGATTGCCCTCGGCGCCGGATTCCTGGTGCGCAGGTTCCTGCTTGTATTGCCGCTGACCTGGATTGGAGAAGTTGCACAGCGTCGCTGTCTCTTTTCCGCGGTGATGACCTGTTGTCTGGTCTATGCCCTGATGGCGGGATTCACAGTTCCAACTCAAAGGGCACTGCTGATGGTAGCGGTGGGCGGTTGGTCGTTGTTGTTCGCACGCCAGCTTCCGGCCTGGCAGGCATGGGTCTGGGCGTTGGCAGCGGTGCTTTTGCTGGACCCTTTTGCGCCGTTGGATCAGGGTTTCTGGCTGTCGTTTGGCGCGGTTGCTGTTCTGATCTGGGTCTTCGCGGCGGGGCTTAGGCCTCCGGGATGGCTGAGGACGCTACTGCTGGCTCAGGGTGCATTGTTTGCCGGGCTCTGGCCACTGCTTCAGGTGTACGGGCAGGATCAGCCCTTGATCGGTGGGCTGGCCAATTTGTTGGCTATCCCTTGGGTTTCGCTGGTGGTCATGCCCGGTCTGATTGCCGGTGCCCTGGCTGTGGCGATCTTGCCTGCCGGTTCGGAGGCGGTGGTTCAGCTCTGTGACGTATTAATGGGAACACTCTGGGCTGTGCTGGCGCGGCTGGCGGAATTTCCGTCGCCGGCCATTGAGGTCGGTCAGTGGGAGGTTATTGGGCTGGCGGGACTGGTTCTGTTGCTGGTGAAAGTGCCTACGCCTGGAGGTGGCGCCTGTGCGGGTTTGTTGTTCATGGTTTGGCTGGCAATGGGGCAATCACCGACATCGCAGCGGCCCAATACCCACCTGTTTGAACCAGAGGTAACAGTTTGGGATGTCGGGCAGGGCTTGGCGGTACTGGTGCGGCATCAGGGCCGGGTATTTCTGTACGATACCGGCCCGGGCGTGCCGGGTGTGTTCTCGGCCGTTGAATCGACCTTGCTGCCTAACCTGAAAGCACTGGGTGTGCATCGTATTGATACCCTGGTGATCAGCCATGCCGACAGCGATCATTCTGGTGGTCTGGCAACGCTGGCCGGGTCCATTGAGATAGGAAAGCTGGTGACCGGTGAGGTGTTGGCCGTTCGGGAAAAACTGGGCCAAGAATCCGACCTTGTCGTCCAGTCCTGCGCGGTGGCGGAGGAAGAGTTGGGAGGCCTGCGCATTCATTATTGGCAGGCTGGTGGATCGCGCACCGGCAATGATGCTTCCTGCGTGGTGCGGATCGAGCATCCGCCATCCCGCACCGAATGGCTGTTGCCCGGCGATATCAGCGCCGCAACCGAGGCACATTATCTGTCACATCTGCGCGGGCATGGTGCCTTGGCGGCGGACGTGTCGCGGCTGGTGGTTGCGCCCCACCATGGCAGCAAGACATCCTCCTCGCCCCAGTGGGTGACAGCGCTGACTCCGGAAGTCGTGATCTACTCCGCTGGTTACCGGCACCGATACAGGCATCCTCACAGTAGCGTAACCGCCCGCTATCGTGATCTCGGAGTAAGCGCGTTCAGTACTGCCTGCTCCGGAATGCTGGTGGCAGCCATTGAAGATAACCACCTGACCATTAAAGAGAAGCGACTGGACGCACCGTTCTGGATTGGGGCACCAGGACAGGCCCGGGATGAATGTGCGATACCGTGACATAACGGGTGTGGCCTGTCACGGCAGCTATGCTAAAGTAGCGCGGCTTGTAAACTATCAGGGAGACCGAGCGTGTTCGAGCTGTTAAAAGCCGGTGGCATTTTGATGGTGCCAATTGTTGCGTGTTCCATTCTGGCCCTTGCCATCATTCTGGAGCGTTTCTGGACCTTGCGTGCATCCAGGGTGGCACCATCCCAGACCCTCAATGAGCTTTGGCGCTGGATCAAGAAAAAAGAACTCAATGGCCGCAAGCTGAAGGCGCTCCAAGGATCTTCTCCCATGGGCCGCGTTTTGGCGGGTGGTCTGCTCAATGCCAAACATGGTCGCGAGATCATGAAAGAGAGCATTGAACATGAAGCCAGTCAGGTGATTCACGACCTCGAACGGTTCCTGAACCCACTGGGTACCGTTGCCACCATTACACCGCTGCTTGGTCTTTTGGGCACCGTGATCGGCATGATCAAGGTGTTTGCCGAGATTCAGCTGGCTGGTGTCGGCAATGCCGGCAATCTTGCGGGAGGTATCTCGGAGGCCCTGATTACCACCGCAGCCGGTCTGAGTGTTGCGATTCCGGCCCTGATTGCCCATCGCTATTTCATTCGTCGTGTCGACGAGCTGGTGGTCAGCATGGAACAAGAAGCCATCAAGCTGGTTGAGGTTGTGCACGGAGACCGCGAAATCGACGTGGAAGGAGCCTGAACGCCGTGAAGTTCAAGCGCCAGAGAAGTCAGGAAGTCGCGGTCGACCTGACACCACTGATCGATGTGGTGTTCCTGCTGCTGATTTTTTTTATGGTCTCAACCACCTTCACCCGCGAAAGCCATCTTCAGGTGGAGCTGCCTGAGGCCAGCGGAGAGCCGGTGTCGCCTTCAGAGGTTCGCCAGATTGATGTGGTGATCAACGCTGAGGGCCAATACCTGCTCAATGACCAGGCCCTGGTCAACAACCGCCGCGAGACCCTTGAACGGGGTGTGAAAGAGCTGGCAGCAGGCGACAAAACACTGCCGTTCATTATTACCGCCGATGCCCGCACTCCCCACGAGTTTGTAGTGCGCGCCATGGACGTCGCCGGTCGTCTCGGCTTTGCCAAACTGAGTATCACCACTGAGCGGGAGTCGGAGACACCATGAGCAGTCCAGACCCGCTCCCGGCCCAAGGTCCCGCTGCCCAACCTTCTGGCAGCTGGGAAACCTACAAACGCCTGCTCGTCTACGTAAGACCTTTCTGGTTGGCGTTTTCTCTCGCCGTGGTTGGTAACGTCATTTATGCGGCGGCATCCACCGGCATGGCCGCCGCCATGGAATATGTGATTGCCGCCATCGAAAACCCAACCGAAGGCAATCGGATTATGCTCACGCTGTTGATTGTGGGGGTGTTTGCCTTCCGTGGTGTGGGTACGTTCATGAGCCAGTACTTCATCGGTTACGTTGGCCGCCACGTCATCAACGTGCTGCGAAACGACGTCTTCGACCGCCTGCTGTCCCTGCCGTCCCGTTACTTTGATGACAACGCGGCCGGTCGACTGGTGTCCAAGCTGACCTTCAACGTGGAACAGGTGGCGGAGGCGACCACCAACGCGGTCACCATCACGCTCCGGGAAGGGCTGACCATCATTGGCCTGCTGTGCTTCATGCTCTACACCAACTGGGTGCTCACGCTGATCTTTCTTGCAGTGGGCCCGGTCATTGGTGCTGTGGTGAGTTATGCCAGCAAGCGCTTCCGCCGGATCAGCAAGCGCATCCAGGGCTCCATGGGCGACATCACCCATGTGGCATCCGAATCCATTGCCGGTTACCGGGTGGTCCGAACCTTTGGTGGCGAAGACTACGAGCAGCAGCGGTTCCGTGAGGTCAACGACCGCAACCTCACCCAGAGTCTGAAGATGGCCTCGACCCAGGCCATCAGTGTGCCGGTGATTCAGGTGTTGGTGGCCATCGCCATTGCCGCGCTGGTGTGGACCATGCTGGCGCCGGAGATTCGGGGTGGCATGACCACAGGCCAGCTGGTCGCTTTCATTACTGCCGCGACCACCATGGCGAAACCGATCCGCCAGGTGACCTCGGTGCACGCCAAGATCCAGAAAGGGCTTGCTGCCGCCTACGATGTGTTCGAAACCATGGACGAGCAGCCGGAGCAGGATCCAGGCACCTATGCGCCGTCACGGGTGGAGGGCAACATCCGCTTCGAGGACGTGTCGTTCCGTTACCGGGATCAGCTCGACAATGTACTCGAAGGTATCTCGCTCGACATTCCAGCCGGCCAGAGTGTTGCCCTGGTTGGCCGCTCCGGCAGCGGCAAGTCGACCCTGGTCAGCCTGCTGCCACGATTTTACGAGTACACCGGTGGCGATATCCTGATCGACGACCACTCACTGCGGGACTATTCCCTGAAGGCTTTGCGCTCACAAATTGCGTTGGTAACCCAGAACGTTGTGCTGTTCAACGACACCATCGCCGCCAACATCGCCTACGGTGCCTTGCGGGATTGCAGTCGTGAGGAGATCCGGGAGGCAGCGGCCAAGGCCCATGCGCTCGAGTTTATCGACCGGATGCCCGAGGGGCTGGACACCATGATTGGTGACAACGGCGTGATGCTTTCGGGCGGTCAGCGCCAGCGGTTGGCCATTGCCCGGGCGCTGCTCAAGAACGCGCCAATTCTTATTCTGGATGAGGCCACCTCGGCGCTGGATACCGAGTCTGAGCGTCATATTCAGGAAGCGTTGGAAACGGTTATGAAAGGCCGGACCACACTGGTTATCGCGCACCGTTTGTCCACCATCGAGAGCGCCGATCGAATCCTGGTGATGGAGAACGGGCGGATTGTTGAATCCGGGCGACACGACGAGCTGCTGGCAACCGGTGGCGCCTACGCCCAGCTGCATCAGATGCAATTCAGCGAATCGGTATGAGCTCGCTGATTGACCGGCTCTGGTATGGCAAGTCCCGCCCGTTGTGGCCCCTGGCTCCGCTGAGTTGGCTGTTCCAGGCGGTCGCCGCCTCCCGACGCCGTAAGGCCTGGGAGGCGAGAAATGAGACGCTGCCTGTACCGGTCGTGGTGGTGGGTAATATCACCGCTGGCGGTACCGGAAAGTCCCCCCTGACCGCCTGGCTGGTAGCCGAACTGCGGTCAGCGGGATGGCGCCCGGTGATCATCAGCCGCGGTTATGGCGGCAAGTCCCCGCACTATCCGGCACTGGTCAGTGCCGACAGCAACCCCTCCGAAATGGGCGATGAGCCCGTGATGCTTGCGCAAGCAACCGGTGTGCCGGTGGTGGTCGATCCGGTTCGCCGCCGAGGTGCGCTTTGGGCGCTGGATCAGGAACTGGGTGATATCCTCGTGTGCGACGATGGCCTTCAGCACTACGCCTTGCCGAGGGATGTGGAGCTGGCGGTTTTTGACGGTGCCCGTGGTGTTGGCAATGGTGCAGTGATCCCAGTTGGGCCATTACGTGAGCCGGTTTCGCGCCTCTCATCAGTGGATTTTGTCGTGGTGAATGGTGGCGAGTTCGAAGCGGGCCAGCATCTCGACGCCTTCGACGATATCGAGCATTCGGAAATTCATACCATGGCACTTGAGCCGTCGACCCTGGTTAACCTGAAAACCGGTCAGGCCCGGCCAGTCACAGACCTGCAGGGGCAGACCGTACGTGCGGTAGCGGGAATCGGCAATCCCGGCCGGTTTTTCGATACACTAAGGAACTCGGGCGCCAAGGTCACCGAGGCACCTTTTTCGGACCATCACAGCTTCAAGGCCAGCGACCTGACTGCAGAGGCCGGCCAGTGGGTGGTGATGACGGCCAAGGATGCGGTGAAGTGCCGGTCGTTTGCTCCAGACAACGCCTGGGTTTTTTCCGTACAGGCCAGTTTGTCGGATGAATTTTCACGTTCGGTGATCGCCCGAATCGGGCAGAGCGCCGAACAGATAATCTCTTAACCCTGGGTGGGACATCATGGATAAAAAACTGCTGGCAATGCTGGCGTGCCCGGTCTGCAAGGGCGATCTTAAACTCAATGAGGCCAGAACCGAGCTGGTTTGCTACCAGGACGCCATGGCGTTCCCCGTTCGCGAGGGGATACCGGTCATGCTGTCCAGTGAAGCCCGCACGCTCACTACCGACGAACGCCTCGATAAACGCTAAGTCACCGCTTCAGGATACTTCTGCTCATGTCTTTCTCTGTGGTTATCCCGGCCCGTTATGCCTCCAGCCGTTTGCCCGGCAAGCCGTTGGCGGACATCGTGGGCAAGCCGATGATTCAACACGTCTACGAACGGGCGCTGGCGAGCCGTGCTGATCGGGTGGTGGTGGCCACCGATGATGGCCGTATTCGCGAAGCCTGCGAGCGCTTTGGCGCCGATGTTGTGATGACGTCTCCGGATCATGCCAGTGGCACTGACCGGCTGGCAGAAGTGGCGCGAAAGCTGGAGCTGGACGGCGATCACCGGGTGGTCAATGTGCAGGGTGATGAGCCGCTGATTCCACCGGTGTTGATCAATCAGGTGGCGGACAATCTGGAATTCTATCCCGACGCCGCGATCGCCACCCTGTGCGAGCGCATTCACGACGTTGATCAACTGATCAACCCCAACGCCGTGAAAGTTGTGTTTGATCACCAGGGCATGGCCCATTATTTCAGCCGGGCGCCGATTCCGTGGCCCCGAGATGCCTGGATGGACGGCGGCCCACTCAATGGTGACGATGTGTCCCTGCCTCCCGGTGTTGACTATTTCCGTCACATTGGCATTTACGGCTACCGGGCTCATGTCCTGGAACAGTTCGTGAACTGGGCGCCGGCGCCCACCGAAAGGGCGGAGTCCCTGGAGCAGTTGCGGGCTTTGTACAACGGTGCCCGCATCCACGTGGACGTCGCCGCTGAACAGCCACCCGCCGGCGTTGATACCGATGCCGACCTGGAGCGCATCCGGGAATGGCTGGCGACGAGGAGCGTGTAATGTCGAAGCAAGTGAGTGTGCTGTTTGTCTGCCTGGGTAACATCTGCCGTTCTCCCAGCGCCGAAGGCGTGTTTCGCGCATTGGTGCAGAAATCGGGTCTTGAGGACTCGATCAAGATCGATTCCTGTGGCACTGGCCATTGGCATATTGGCAAGGCGCCCGATTCCAGGGCGACTCAGGCTGCCCGCAAGCGCGGCATCGATATCAGCAATCTGAGAGCCCGTCAGTTCGTGGCGGAGGACCTTGATGGTTTTGATTATGTGCTGGTGATGGATCAGCAGAATCTGGCTGATGTCACCGATATCTGGCGCCAGAGTGGCGGCACCCGGCCTGAGCTGTTCCTAGGCTACGGACGGTCCCGCCACCAGGAAGTCCCCGATCCCTATTACGGTGGCCCGGACGGCTTTGAGTTCGTGCTGGACCTGATCCACGAGGCAGGTGAAGGCCTGCTGGCCGATATCAGGGAGCGTCTGGCTTGAGCCTGAGCACGCAACCCATGGAGTATGTCGAGCTGTCCGAGCGCAACACCTTGCGCGTGGCAGCCGTTGCTCGTTACTACCTTGAGGTTCGGGATGCCGAGGAACTTTCCGACGCCCTGGCCTGGGCCGAGCGCCAGGAGCTTCGCACTCTGATTCTGGGTGGCGGTAGTAACCTGGTGTTTGACGGCGATTTCGACGGTCTGGTGGTGCGCGTGGCCATGCGCGGTCGGCGCTGGGAGCAGGCTTCGGATCAGGAAGCCACGTTGGTGCTTGGCGCCGGAGAAAACTGGCACGAGGCCGTTCTGTACGCTGCCGGCGCCGGTTACCGGGGCATTGAAAACCTGGCCCTGATTCCGGGCACAGCGGGGGCGGCGCCAGTACAGAACATCGGAGCCTACGGGGTGGAGTTGTGTGACACCCTGGTGTCCGTCACGGCGCTGGATCGCCAGAGTGGTAACCTTGTCACCCTGCAGCGTGAGGCCTGTGAATTTGCCTACCGGGACAGTCTGTTCAAGCGCAGTCCGGGGCGCTACGTCATTACCGAGATCCGGCTCAGGTTGTCTCGCAGCAAACCCTTGCAGCTGGGCTACCGGGATCTGGAGGAGTACCTGGCTGAGACCTTAGCCTCGGAATTGACGGTCATGGATGTTGCCACCGCGGTGATGGCGATCCGTCGTCGCAAACTTCCCGACCCGGAAATGATTCCCAACGCCGGCAGCTTCTTTAAGAACCCCGTGGTGCCATCCGCCGACTATCAGAACCTGCTAGTACGCTATCCTGATATTGTTGGCTATGCCCAGAGTTCCACCGTCAAGCTTGCGGCGGCCTGGCTCATTGACCAGTGCGGCTGGAAGGGATTCCGGAATCAGAGTGTTGGCGTTCACAATCGCCAGGCGCTTGTGCTGATCAACCACTCCGGCGGTACCGGACGGGATATCCTGGAGCTGGCCGCCAAGATACGGGCATCGGTGCAGGATAAGTTTGGGGTCGAGCTGGAAATGGAGCCAGGGGTCGTCAGCTGATCCGCCTACTGGCGAATCTGTCGTGCGTTCTTCGAAGGTTGAGAAACGTAGGGACGTGCGATTAGGAGAATAACAGGGCAGACCGTAAGGGTCTGCCCTGTTGCGTTCTGAGGCTGTCGGATTCAGAGCCCTTTACGCGGAGACGCATTGATCAGGAAAGGCAGCGCTTCCTCGATCGGAAGATCCTGCTTTTCGGCGTCCCGACGGCCCTTGTATTCCAGTGTCCCGGCGGCCAGACCGCGATCGGAAACCACGAACCGGTGCGGAATACCGATCAGTTCCATATCGGCAAACTTCACGCCTGGGCGCTCATTCCGGTCGTCCAGCAAGACGTCATAGCCAGCCTGGCGCAGCTGTTCATAAAGCTTGTCGCCGGCTTCCGCGACTGTGGCTGACTTGTGGGCGTTCAGGGTGACGATAGCAACCTGGAACGGGGCGATGGCGTCAGGCCAGATGATGCCTTTGTCATCGTGATTCTGTTCGATGGAGGCGGCGACAATGCGTGAAACGCCGATGCCATAGCAGCCCATATCGAGTACCGCGCTCTTGCCATTTTCATCCAGCACCGTGGCGTTCATGGCGCTGCTGTATTTGTTGCCGAGCTTGAAGATGTGGCCCACTTCGATGCCTCGGCGAATCTCCAGGTGGCCCTTGCCATCCGGGCTCGGATCGCCTTCAACCACGTTGCGAAGGTCTTCAATTCGGGCCAGTGTTACATCCCGCTCCCAGTTCACACCGGTCAGGTGGAAATCATCCTTGTTAGCGCCACAGATAAAATCGGCCAGGTGGGCGGCGCTGCGGTCCGCGATCACCGGCACCGAAAGGTTCACGGGGCCGATGGAGCCGGGCTTGCAGCCGATTGCCGCCTCGATCTCTTCATCGGTTGCCATGGTCAGAGGTTCCGCGATGCCAGCCAGGTTCTCCGCCTTGATCTCGTTCAGGGTGTGGTCGCCGCGAAGGATCAGGGCGACAAGACCGCTGTTGCCGTCCTCATCCGGCTCGGATTTAACCAGCAGGGTTTTAACCGTGCGAGTGGCGTCCACATTCAGGAATTCAGCGATGGCATCAATGGTGCGTTGTCCCGGTGTCGAGACTTCCTTCAGTTCTTCGCTGGGTGCGGCGCGCTCTCCAGCCGGCGCTACCGCTTCCGCCTTTTCGATGTTGGCGGCGTAGCTGCTGTCAGAACTGAACACGATGGCGTCTTCGCCAGAGGAGGCCAATACGTGGAATTCGTGCGATGCGCTGCCACCGATGGCGCCGGAATCGGCCTGAACCGGGCGATAGTCAAGGCCCAGGCGATCGAAAATCGCGCAATAAGCCCGATGCATTTCCTGGTAGGTTTCATCCAGCGACTCGGCATTCAAATGGAAGGAGTAGGCATCCTTCATGATAAATTCCCGGGCCCGCATCACGCCGAATCGTGGCCGACGTTCGTCACGGAACTTGGTCTGGATCTGGTAGAAGTTCGCCGGCAGTTCCTTGTAGCTTTTCAGCTCGTTGCGAATCAGGTCGGTAATGACCTCTTCGTGGGTCGGGCCGAAGCAGAAGTCGCGCCCGTGCCGGTCCTGCATCCGCAGCAGCTCGCCGCCGTACTGGGTCCAGCGGCCGGATTCCTGCCAAAGCTCTGACGGCTGCACGGCCGGCATCAGCACTTCCTGACCGCCGCTCTTGTCCATTTCCTCACGAACAATCCGCTCAACCTTGCGCAGGGTTCGCAGGCCCATCGGCAGCCAGGTGTATAGGCCGGCAGCAAGCTTCCGGATCATGCCGGCACGGAGCATGAGCTGATGGCTGATGATCTCGGCGTCTGCCGGTGTCTCTTTCTGGGTTGCAATCAGGTAACGGCTTGCTCGCATCGTGTCTTCCGTTTGGTTCCAATCAGGGATTATCAGGCGTTTGAGGCCGCGGTCGGCCAGCGGTCGCCTGAGAAGGTGTCAAAGAGTATTAAGTGCCGGATATTGTACGGAGCCTCCGTCTCAAGGTACAGATGTCTCGGGGTACAGACAGTCACCGCCGAAACCGATGGTGTTGCCCCGGAATTTGTCCGGAGGTTCCACTTAGGCTCAAAGCCTCAGGACAGGTAGCCCAAGGGCAGGGCGGTGGAGTCCAATACGCGCCTGAGGACGAAGCTGGAGTGCACGCCGCTGACCCCTTGAATGCGGGTGATCCGGTTCAGCAGGAAATGGTGGTAGTGATCCATGTCTGGCACAACGACTTTCAGCATGTAATCCGCATCCTGCCCGGTGATCAGGTAGCACTCCTGCACTTCCGGATAAGCCGACACCTGTTCTTCGAAAGCGGAAAATCGCTCCGGGGTGTGGCGGTCCATGCCGATCAGGATGATGGCAGTGAGCGACAGTCCCAATTTCTTGTGGTCCAAAATGGTGACGGTGCGGACGATGACTCCGGCCTCTTCCAGTGCCCGGACCCGGCGCAGACAGGGAGAGGGGGACAGCCCCACTTTATCGGCCAGCTCCTGGTTGGTCAGGGCTCCGTTCTTCTGAACCTGCTCCAGGATGTTTCGGTCGGTTTTGTCTATTTTGACAAGCGTGGTGATTTTTTCCGGCATAGTATTGCTCATTATCAAAATTTAATAGTGGAATATAGCCAAAAATAGCTATATCGAGCGTAATTAGCAATCACGTGCCCGGAGATCGGCGTTACACTAGCCGACACTGCATGATGTTTCACCGGCAACCGCAAGGATTGATTAAAATGGCTTTTGATTATCGTAAATACGCTGCGTTCAAGCCCGTCAGGAAAACCGATCGGCGTTGGCCTGACCGGGTTATCGAGAAGGCACCGGCCTGGTGTGCCGTCGATCTTCGGGACGGTAATCAGGCGCTGGTCAAGCCGATGACCGTTGCGCAAAAGCAGAGGCTGTTTGATCTGTTGGTGAAACTGGGCTTCAAGGAGATCGAAATCGGTTTTCCCTCAGCAAGCCAACCCGATTTCGATTTTTGCCGGAAACTGATTGATGAAGGCCGGATTCCCGACGACGTCAAGATTCAGGTGCTGACCCAGGCTCGCCCTGAATTGATTGAGCGCACCTACGAAGCACTCAAAGGCGTCAAGCAGGCGATTGTCCATGTCTACAACTCCACTTCGACGGTGCAGCGGGAGCAGGTGTTTGGGCTGGACCGTGCCGGCATTCGCGAGATCGCGGTAAAGGGCGCGATCCAGGTTCGGGATTTGGCAGCGAAGGCGCCGGAAACCGAATGGACCTTCCAGTATTCGCCAGAGAGTTTCACCGGCACGGAGCTGGATTTTGCCGCCGAGGTGGTGGATGCCGTGACCGAGGTATGGCGTCCGGACCAGGGGCAGCCGGTTATTATCAACCTGCCGGCGACTGTGGAAATGGCCACGCCGAACGTCTTTGCCGACCAGATTGAATGGATTTGCGACAATATCCAGCGTCGCGAGCATTTGAGCATCAGTGTCCACACCCATAACGACCGGGGCTGTGCCGTGGCAGCTGCCGAACTGGCGGTGATGGCCGGTGCTGATCGGGTCGAAGGTACCTTGATGGGGAACGGTGAGCGGACCGGCAATATGGATCTGGTCACCATGGCCATGAACCTCTATTCCCAGGGCGTCGACCCGACCCTGAATCTGTCCGGCATGTCTGAAATCACCGAGGTGGTTGAAGCCTGCACTGAAATTTCCACCCATCCCCGTCATCCGTACGCCGGAGAACTGGTGTTTACGGCGTTCTCGGGCAGTCATCAGGATGCGATTCGCAAGTGCCTGGCCCGGCGCACCGAAGGCGAGGCCTGGAATGTCGCCTACCTTCCTATCGATCCCTTCGACGTCGGTCGCCGTTATGAGGAAGTGGTGCGCATCAACAGTCAGTCTGGTAAGGGCGGTGTGGCCTATGTGCTTGAGCGGGACTACAACATCAGCCTGCCGCGCTGGCTGCAGATTGAATTCAGTAAGACGGTGCAGCGAGAGGCGGAAACCAATGGTGGTGAAATCGATTCGCTGACCATCCACCGGTTGTTCGAAGAGCGCTATCTGAAGGTGCACAAAGATTGGGAACTGCGCGGCTATGACTTGCACCGGGATGCTAATGGCGTCCGTGCTGACGTGACCGTGGGTGCCGAAGTGGAACCGGTTACGCTTCAAGGGCATGGGCTGGGTGCAGTTGAAGCCGTCTCAGACGCTCTGGAGCAACGTTTCGGGATTGCCATTGCGGTTGAGGCTTATGACGAATTTGCCCTGGGCGAGGGCACTAATGCCAATGCGCTGGCCTGTATCCGCCTGATGGTCAACGAAACTCATTGCAGCGCCGCCGCCCTGGCTGAAGATACGACATCGGCGACGCTGCAGGCGCTGTTCTCTGCGGTTGCCCAGGTGGTCGGGGCGTCCAGAATGGCAAAACAGTCGGATGGGGAGGCGGTTGAGGTCTGAAGGCTGGGGTCTAAGGTCTGAGGAAAACAACCGAGCCAGAACGCATTAAGCCGGCACAGGATGCCGGCTTAATGATTTCCCTTTGCCCGTGAGGGGCAGAGGGCGGAAGCAGTAACCTTAGACCGGGGTTACGTTTTCCGCCTGGGGACCTTTCGGGCCCTGAGTAACGGTAAACTGCACCTGCTGGCCTTCGGTCAGGGTGCGGAAGCCGCTTGCGTTGATTGCACTGTAGTGAACAAACACGTCACTGCCGCCATCCTGAGCGATAAAGCCAAAGCCTTTGGACTCGTTGAACCACTTTACGTGGCCGGTTTTAGTATCGGACATTGATCTTTCCTGTCTTTCTGTAATTTGCCCTCACGGGACCTTCATATTCCGTTTGGAATCGACGCTGAGAAATCCAGAGAGTACTGAGGAAGGAGCAACGAAGAGCACTTGAGCAGGACGTTGTAACGCATTCACCAAATACCGCTGTATTTTCACAGCAATTTCAGTATAGACCGAGTTTGGGGGGCGTCAACGCTTTTTTTGCCCTGTTTTTATGGTCTTTACTGGTTTAAAAACAGGTGGTTGGCCAGAAGCGGACATAGGGATACTCCGGGCCTTTGGTCAAGGCCCGGAGGTTTTGTCGGGTGCCGGATCAGCCGCGGAACTGCGTGCTGATCTCGTCCAGAATCGCGGGGTCGTCGATGGTGCTTGGCACTGTGTACGCTTCGCCGTCGGCAATCTGTCGGATTACCCGTCGCAATATCTTTCCGGAACGGGTCTTGGGCAGCCGCTCAACCACCATGGCTCTGCGGAAGCAGGCAATGGCACCGATCTTGTCCCGAACCATCTCAATCAGCTCGTCCTCAAGCTCATCGTGCTCAATGGTTGCACCGTCTTTGATCAGCACCAGCCCCACCGGTATCTGACCTTTCATATCATCGTGAGCGCCAACGACGCAGCATTCGGCAACGGCAGGGTGCGAGGCAACTACTTCTTCCATTTCGCCCGTGGACAGCCGGTGACCGGCCACGTTGATGACGTCATCGGTGCGGCCCATGACAAAGACATACCCGTCTTCGTCGACAAACCCGCCGTCGCCGGAGCTGTAGAAGCCGGGGATGGGTGCCAGGTAGCTTTTGTGGAACCGTTCGTCGTCACCCCAGACCGTTTGCAGGCAGCCCGGGGGTAGCGGCAGCTTGACGGCTATCTGGCCTTGTTCACCCGCGGGCATTTGCGTGCCGTTCAGATCGACAATCTGCACGTCGAAGCCTGGTGAGGGTACGGTGGCCGAGCCCGGCTTGGTGAGCATCATTTCGATGCCCACCGGATTACAGCAGATTGCCCAGCCGGTTTCGGTTTGCCACCAGTGATCAAGAATGGGCAAGTTGGTGTGTTCACGGAGCCAGTCGTAGGTGGGCGGGTCCAGCCGTTCGCCAGCCAGGAAGATGCGTTTCAATGAGCTGATATCGTAATGGCCCAGCTGGTCGGCCTCGGGGTCTTCCTTTCGCACCGCCCGGAACGCGGTCGGTGCGGTGAACAGCAGATTCACCTGATGATCCTGAACCACCCGCCAGAACGCACCGGCATCCGGGGTTTTCACCGGTTTGCCTTCGTACAGAATGGTGGTGCAGCCTGCGAACAGGGGGGCATAGACGATGTAGCTGTGTCCCACCACCCAGCCGACATCCGAGGCAGCCCAGTAAACGTCCCCAGGGTTGGCATCGTAAACCAGCTTCATACTGTATTTCAGGGCGACAGCGTGGCCGCCATTATCCCTGACCACGCCCTTCGGCTTACCGGTAGTGCCCGAGGTGTAAAGGATGTACAGCGGATCGGTGGACTTCACCGGTACCGGCGGCTCCGGCTGGGCCTTGGCCATGAGTTGGGTCCAGTCCGAGTCCCGTCCGGGCTGTAACTGAGCTTTTGCCTCAGGGCGTTGGTACACGATGCAGTGTTCTGGCTTGTGAGCCGCCTGTTCAATGGCCTTGTCGACCAGGGGCTTGTACTCGATCACCCGATTGATTTCGATGCCGCAGGACGCGGTGATCACCGCCTTGGGTGCCGCGTCGTCAATCCGTACAGCCAGCTCATGGGCGGCAAAGCCACCAAAAACAACACAATGGACTGCGCCGATGCGGGCACACCCCAGCATGGCAATCACCGTCTCAGGAATCATCGGCATGTAAATGACGACCCGATCGCCTTTTTCGACGCCCTGATTCTTAAGCACGCCGGCGAATCTGGCCACTGAGTCGGTCAGCTCGTTATAGGAAAGAGTTCTTTGGGTGTTGGTGACCGGAGAGTCGTAAATCAGCGCGGTCTGGTCGCCACGTCCCGCCCGGATATTGGCATCCAGGGCTACATCGGAGCTGTTCAGGATACCATCAGGAAACCACTGGCCATGGCCGTTATCGGTTGGTGTCCAGACGGTTGCGGGGGGCTGGATCCATTCAATCTGTTCCGCCTGCTCGCGCCAGAAGTCTTCCCGCCGGTGAATCGACCGGCGAAATTCTGAGTGGTAGTCCATGCATTCCACCTCACTGGGCCTATTGTTGTTTTATTGACTGACTTAACAACTCTAGGCCGTTTGAAATCATGGACTAGTAGACCATTGGCTTAGTCGCTATCTGCGGTGGTTATTCTGTTGGCAACTCCACGCTGGTGACGTCGGCGGCAATCTCGCCCCGAGCCGTCCGGGCGCTGATGCGGTCACCGGGAGTAAGGCCTGAGGCGTCGCGAACAATGTTGCCGTCGGCATCGCGCACAATGGCGTAACCGCGTCCGAGGGTGGCCAGGGGGCTGACAACGTTGAGTGTCTGGGCGATATGCTCAAATTGATCCTGGCGCTGCTTCAGTTGCACCTGGATGGCCGAATTCAATTGCTCCGCTACGCGCCTCAGCGTGTTCTGGCTATCTGCAAGTCGGCGACCCGGTGAATGCGTCATCAGCCGCTGGCCCAGGTTTTCATTCCGAACGGACAGCCGCTCGAGCCGCTGACTCATGGTCTGCACCAGGCGCAGCTCCAGGTCATCCATCCGTTGGGCTTTTTCAAGCAGCTCGCGCCGCGGATCTCTTAGCCGTGCACCCAGGTGTTCAAGTTCGGTGCCGAACCGCGTTAATGTCCGCCGTGCGGCGTTCGCCAGCCGGAGCTCGCGTTCGTTGAGCTGACGTAGCCAGTCCCGCTGGTCCGGAGAGATTTTTTCGGCTGCGGCAGATGGGGTTGGGGCCCGCAGGTCGGCCACGAAATCGGCGATGGTGACGTCGACTTCGTGGCCTACGGCGCTGACCGTTGGGATTGGGCAGTTGGCAATAGCGCGCGCCACCACTTCTTCGTTAAAGCACCAGAGGTCCTCGAGGGAGCCGCCGCCCCGGCCAATGATCAGCACATCGGCCACGCCGTGGCTCTGCGCTCGTTCAATTGCCTGAACGATGTCGCCGGTTGCGGCCTTACCCTGAACCGCCGTCGGGTAGAGCGTCACAGGAATAGCGGGGCAACGTCGGGCCAGTACCGTCAGGATGTCGTGGATGGCCGCGCCGGTCGGTGAGGTGACGACGCCGATGTGCCGGGGCGTGGTTGGAAGCGGTTTCTTTCTGGCGGTGTCGAATAGGCCCTCGCCCTGCAACTTGCGTTTCAGTTCTTCGTAGGCCTGCTGGAGTTCCCCCAGCCCTGCTGGCTCCATATGCTCGACAATGATCTGAAAATCACCACGGTTCTCATACAAGGTGACCTTGCCGCGAATCCGGATCTGGTCGCCTTCCTTCGGTATGGCTCGAATGCGCTGGTTAAAACCCCGGAACATTGCGCAGCGCACCTGGCATTTGCGATCTTTCAGGGAAAAGTACCAGTGGCCCGATGATGGTCGGGACAGGCCTGAGATTTCACCCTCTACCCACACCTGCATAAAGCTGGATTCCAGAAGGTGTCGGGCCTGGTGATTCAGTTCGCTGACACTCAGGGCTTGCGGCCTGGTGTCCTGGAAAGCGGGTGTTGTCCGGGGTGATCGGTAGTCATCCATACGCAATAGCCGAAAATCAGAAGGATAAAAAATTCGAGAATTCAAAAGGATGCAATCGTACCTTAAAAAAGGTGCGGTTTACTGTCTCGGGACGCCCCTTTATAATAGATCGATTAAGGATTTTGCTTTGTTGTGCCGCCGCGGGTACAGCACGTAATCTCCCAACTTAGCATGTTCAAAAGGCGGATCCCAATGCTGCGAATTGCCGAAGAAGCCCTCACGTTTGATGATGTTTTGCTGGTCCCCGGATATTCCGAAGTCCTACCCCACGAAGTCAGTCTGCAAACACAGTTGACCAAGGGGATTACCCTCAATATTCCGCTGCTGTCGTCTGCTATGGACACAGTAACTGATGCCGAACTGGCCATTGCCATGGCTCAGGAAGGCGGTATTGGCATCATGCATAAGAATATGACGGTTGAACAGCAGGCAGCTGCAGTCCGCAAGGTCAAGAAATTCGAAAGCGGAGTGGTCAAGGATCCAATCACCGTTGCTCCGGACACCACGGTTCGGGAGCTGGTCGATATCACCACGGCCAACAGCATTTCCGGTTTGCCAGTGGTTGATGGCAACGATCTGGTCGGAATTGTGACCGGTCGCGACATTCGTTTCGAAAGCCGCATGGATACCCCGGTTCGGGACATCATGACGCCCAAGGATAAGTTGGTAACGGTGAAAGAGGGGGCTAGCCTCGATGACGTTAAAGAGCTGCTCCACCGTCATCGCATCGAGAAGGTGTTGGTTGTTAATGACAACTTTGAACTGCGCGGCCTGATTACCGTCAAGGATATCCAGAAGGCGAAGGACTATCCGCTGGCGTGCAAGGACGACCAAGGTCGTCTGCGTGCCGGGGCAGCGGTGAGCACCGGCGGTGATACGGAAGCCCGAATTTCGGCCCTTGCCGAAGCCGGTGTGGACGTGATTGTCATTGATACCGCCCATGGTCACTCCAGAGGCGTTATCGAGCGGGTTCGCTGGGCTAAACAGAATTTCCCGGGAGTACAGGTCATTGGCGGTAACATCGCCACCTCTGAAGCCGCCCTTGCGTTGGCTGATGCCGGTGCGGATGCGGTTAAAGTGGGTATTGGCCCTGGCTCAATCTGTACAACCAGAATTGTGGCAGGCATTGGCGTGCCCCAGATTTCGGCGGTTTCCAATGTGGCGGCAGCGCTGAAAGACAGAGGTGTTCCGCTGATCGCTGACGGTGGCATCCGATTCTCTGGTGATATTGCCAAAGCCATTGCGGCCGGCGCCCACAGCGTAATGATCGGCAGCCTGCTGGCCGGTACCGATGAAGCACCGGGCGAGGTCGAGTTGTTCCAGGGCCGGAGCTACAAAGCCTATCGCGGCATGGGTTCCATCGGTGCGATGGGGCAGGGCTCCAGTGACCGGTACTTCCAGGACGCCAGCAAGGGTATCGAGAAGCTGGTTCCGGAAGGCATTGAAGGCCGCGTGGCCTGCAAGGGCCCGATGCGCAACATCGTGCATCAGCTTGTCGGAGGCTTGCGCGCTTCCATGGGTTACACCGGCAGTGCCACTATGGAAGAGATGCGCACCAAGCCGGAATTTGTGCGCATTACCAACGCCGGCATGCGGGAGAGTCACGTGCACGATGTGACCATCACCAAAGAAGCGCCCAACTACCGTATCGGTTAATTATTGCCTTATCCAAACGCGGTTCACCCTTGAGCCGCGTTGCTTTTCCTGACCCGAGGACTTCATGGCCCAGAATATTCACGACCACCGCATCCTGATTCTCGATTTCGGTTCCCAGTACACCCAGTTGATTGCGCGTCGAGTGCGGGAAATTGGCGTTTACTGCGAAATCAAAGCGTTCGACATCACCGATGAAGAGCTGGATGACTTCAATCCCAAGGGCATCATCCTGGCTGGCGGTCCGGAATCGGTGACCCAACTGGGTGGGCCTCGTGCGCCTGAGGGTCTTTTTGAGCGGGGCATTCCGGTACTGGGTATCTGCTACGGCATGCAGACCATGGCGGAACAGCTTGGCGGCCGGGTGGCCAGCTCTGAGAAGCGGGAATTTGGCTACGCCCAGGTTAAAGTTCGGGCCGCTGGCCCGCTGCTGCAGGACATCACCGACCACCTGACCGGCACAGGCGACTCCCTGCTGGACGTCTGGATGAGTCACGGTGACAAGGTTGTGGCGATGCCGGAAGGCTTCGAGCTGCTGGCCTCCACCGAAAGTGCGCCGATTGCCGCGATGCAGGACCTGGAGCGAAACCTCTATGGTGTGCAGTTCCACCCGGAAGTTACACATACCCTGCAGGGTAAGCGCATTCTGGAGCATTTTGTTCACAACATCTCTGGTTGTGAAGCGCTTTGGACACCGGCGAAGATCGTTGACGACGCAGTGCGTCAGATTCGTGAACAGGTCGGAAGCGATAAAGTCCTGCTCGGCCTGTCCGGTGGTGTTGACTCATCGGTAACTGCTGCGCTGCTGCACAAGGCCATCGGCGAGCAGCTCACCTGCGTGTTCGTGGATAACGGGCTGTTGCGCCTGCACGAGGGCGACCAGGTCATGGATATGTTCGCCAGCAACATGGGCGTGAAAGTCATTCGGGTAGATGCCGAAGATTTGTTCCTGTCCAAGCTCAAGGGGGTCGATGATCCCGAGCAAAAGCGCAAGATCATTGGCAACACCTTCATCGATGTGTTCGATGAAGAAGCGACCACCATCAAGGACGTGAACTGGCTGGCCCAGGGCACCATCTATCCGGATGTAATCGAGTCCGCGGCCTCCAAAACTGGCAAAGCCCACGTGATCAAGTCGCACCACAACGTTGGTGGTCTGCCTGAAACCATGAAGTTGAAGCTGGTTGAGCCCCTGCGCGAGCTGTTTAAGGACGAGGTTCGTCGCATCGGTCTGGAGCTTGGCCTGCCATACGATATGGTCTACCGGCACCCGTTCCCGGGACCTGGCCTTGGTGTTCGGATTCTGGGTGAAGTGAAGAAGGAATACGCGGACATTCTGCGCCGGGCCGACGCCATCTTCCTGGAGGAGTTGCACCGGGCAGACCTTTACCACAAGACCAGTCAGGCCTTCGCCGTGTTCCTGCCGGTCAAATCCGTCGGGGTTGTCGGTGATGCCCGTCGCTACGAGTACGTGGTGGCCTTGCGTGCAGTGGAAACCATCGATTTCATGACTGCGCGTTGGGCTCATCTGCCGTATGATTTGCTGGAGACCGTCTCCAACCGCATTATCAACGAGATCTCCGGGGTTTCCCGGGTGACCTACGACGTCTCGTCCAAGCCACCTGCCACCATTGAGTGGGAATAGGCGGGT